>Ga0070741_10002783_pt1 | contig 45519 bp, 41 predicted proteins | sample Coa_R1_4_FD_66440 | JGI IMG/M metagenome (GOLD analysis project Ga0070741, IMG submission 66440) | Surface soil microbial communities from Centralia Pennsylvania, which are recovering from an underground coalmine fire - Coalmine... | ecosystem: Environmental > Terrestrial > Soil > Unclassified ... | reverse complement strand
CCCTCAACATCCTGCGGTCTCACCCTCATCGCGCATCTCTGCGTCGCAAGATCAAACGAGCCGGATGGGACAATGCCTTCCTCTTGGCTATGCTCAACCATATGCGATAGCCCTGCCGCATGCGGGGAGAGGGAAAGAGTTCCCCGCAGGCGGGGGAGGTGAAGCGCGCGTTACTGCGCCAGCGCCTTGTACTTGGCGAGCGAGGCTTTCAACTCGGCCATCGCCGCATCAGGATCCACGCCGACCTTCTTCACATTGTCGGACCAGGTCTTGAACAGCGGGGTAGCCGCCGTCTTCCAGAGGCCGAGCTGATCCGGCGTCAGCTTGTAGATCTCGTGGCCCGGCTCCGCGCGCACCTTCTCGATGCCGGCGTCCTCGAACTTGCCCCAGGGTTCGCCGACCTTGCCGGCCGCCTCGGTATTGCAGTTGTCGTCGACCGCCTTCTTCTGGCGATCGGACATCTGGTTGTAGACGTCCTTGTTCATCACGAGCACGAAGGTCGTGACATAGAGCGGCGCGTCCATGTGGTACTTCGTCACCTTGTCGATGCCGAACAGCACCAGCGAGCCCCAGGGGAAGGTGACAGCGTCGGCGACGCCGCGCTCGATGATGTCGCGCACTTCAGGCGCCGACGACTGCACATTGGTGCCGCCGAGCAGCGTGACGAAGTTCGCCATGGTGGCGTGCGCCGGGCGCACCTTCATGCCCTTGATGTCGTCGGGCACCACGATCTTCTTGGTGCGCGAGTGGAACGACGACGGCGAATGAATGAAGGCGAGGCAGAACTTGACGTCCTTCATCTCCTTCTCGGCATATTTGCGATACCAGGCATCGAGGCCTTCGGTGCCGCCGGTGGCATCCGACATCAGGAACGGAAGCTCGCCGGCGCCGATGATCGGGAAACGGCCCGGCTGATAGCCGGGATTGACATAGGTGACGTCGGCGATGCCGTCGCGCGCCATGTCGTAATGGTCGAACGCCTTGCCGAGCTGCTGCGCCGGGAAAACCTTGTAGTGGATGGTGCCGCCCGACGCCTTCTCGACCGATGCGCCCCACTCCTCCAGCGACTTCTGCAGCGGATGCGAGGCCGGCACCCAGTGCGAAATCTTCAGCTCGATGGTTTTTTCCTGCGCGAAGGCCGGCGTCACGCTGGCGGCCAGCAGCAACGCCAAAAACGTCTTCCTCATCGGTGCGATCTCCCTGCTCCGTCTCTTGTGGTTTTGGGCCTTGGTCGCCCTTTGCACGCACTGTTATATGATATAACTGTCATTGCAAGCCTGCGACATCGCGCCCAGGCGAGCGTCGAGCGAAAAGCCTACAACACCCCGGGAGACCACGCATTGCGGACGAAAGTAGCAATCATCGGCGCCGGTCCGGCAGGATTGTTGCTTGGGCAACTTCTTCGCACTTACGGCATCGACAACGTCATTCTGGAGCGCCACACTCCCGAATACGTGCTGGGCCGTATCCGTGCCGGACTTCTGGAGGAAGGCACCGTGGCGCTGATGGACGAGGTCGGCGCGGGGGAACGCGCGCATGCCGAGGGCCTGATCCATGACGGCATCGAGCTCGCCTTTGCAGGTCACCGCCACCGCATCGATATGCGCTCGCTGACTGGCAAGACCGTGATGATCTACGGCCAGACCGAGGTGACGCTCGATCTGATGGATGCACGCAAGTCCGCCGGCCTCGTGTCCGTCTACGAGGCAGCCGACGTCAAGCCGCACGATTTCGACACCGATCGTCCGCGCGTCACTTACAAGAAAGACGGCGTGACCCATGAGATCGCCTGCGACTTCATCGCCGGCTGCGATGGCTTCCACGGCGTCAGCCGCGCCAGCGTCAACCCCGAGGCGGTCGAGACCTTCGAACGGGAATATCCGTTCGGCTGGCTCGGCATTCTCTCCGACACCCCGCCCGTCTCGCCTGAGCTGATCTACTCCAACCACGCGCGCGGCTTTGCGCTCTGCACCATGCGCTCGACCACGCGCAGCCGCTACTACGTGCAATGCCCGCTCGACGATCGCGTCGAGGACTGGCCGGACGAGCGGTTCTGGAACGAGTTGAAGCGGCGTCTGGACCAGAAGGCCGCAGACAGCCTCATCACCGGTCCCTCGATCGAGAAGAGCATCGCACCGCTGCGCAGCTTCGTCGCCGAGCCGATGCGGTTCGGCCGGATGTTTTTGGCCGGCGATGCCGCCCATATCGTGCCGCCGACCGGCGCCAAGGGACTGAATCTTGCGGCCAGCGACGCGCATTACCTCGCAACCGCGCTCCGCGAATATTACGACGAGAAATCCTCCGCCGGGATCGACGATTATTCGGCGACGTCGCTGAAGCGGGTCTGGAAAGCCGTGCGTTTCTCCTGGTGGATGACCTCGATCCTGCACAAGTTTCCGGACACTGGCCGCATCGGCGCGCGGTTTCAGCTCGCCGAGCTCGACTATCTCGTCAACTCGAAGGCGGCGATGACGTCGCTGTCGGAGAACTATGTGGGGTTGCCGTTCTAGTGCCGCCGATCTGAAGTCCCTGACTCATTCGCGGCTAAATCGGGTTCAGGGACTTCAGATCGAAAGCGGCACGAGAATCATGGATTTGCTAGTGCCCATAACTTTCCGAAGTTCGTGAACGGTAGCGCGGCGATGGAGCACGAACTTCGGAAAGTGGGCACTAGACCCTCATGGTGAGGATGTGCTTGTTGTCAACGCAGGAGCAGCGCATGCTCACACTCTATTTCGCACCGGGCGCCAGCTCCTTTGCCGTGCACATCGCGCTGCATGAGATCGGCGCGCCGTTCGAGGCGAAGCCAATGTCGTTCCGAAGCAATGACACGCGTTCCGCGGAATTCCTCAAGGTCAATCCGGCCGGCAAGGTGCCGACGCTCTTGATCGATGGCCGGCCGCTGACGGAAGTCGCAGGCATCCTGTTCTACCTGGCGAAGCGATTTCCCGAGGCGAAACTCTTGCCGGACGGCGACATCGAGGCCGAAGCGCAAGCGATCTCCTGGATGAGCTTCATCGCCTCGACGCTGCATCCCGCGCGCCGGCAAGGCCTCGAGCATGTGCGGCAGGTTTATCGTATCGCCGACCAACGGTTGGGACCCAGCTGGACGCTCGGCGCGCATTACTCGATCGCCGACATCCATCTGTTCCGGCTCTATTGGCGGATGTTCAACTCGCTGCACCCGGCTCCCGGCGAATTTCCCAACCTTGACGCGCACTATGCGCGGATGATGGCGCGGCCCGCGGTGCAACGGACCATTGAGGTGGAGTCCGCGGTCGGTTACGAGCTGCCGGCGTGACGTTTCAAACACCGGCGCAAATCCCGTTTAAAACTTTGTAGGCGGTGAAATCCGCGCGCATCTCGCGTTCAATGCCGCCAACATCGACGCGCGAGAAAAGCATGACCGCAACCGACATCCCCGCCGGCTTCGAGCCGCATTTCCGAAAAGCCCCCTTCAGCGATCCCTGGGAGCCGCTCTATTCGAGGAAGACCGACAAGGCCGTGATCATGGGTTTGCGGCTGGCGAAGCCGCACACCAATGCGCGAGGCCTCATCCATGGCGGGCTGATTGCATCGCTCGCCGACAATTCGATGGGTTATAGCTGCGCGCAGGCCACGGGTTGGACGACGTCCTACGTGACGGTTTCGCTCAACGTCGACTACGTCGGCTCGGCGAGGATCGGGCAATGGCTCGCGGTCGAATGCGAGGTGATCAGGACCGGCAGCACGCTCTGCTTTGCGCAGAGCCTGATCAAGGCCGATGATGTCGTGATCGCGCGTGCCAACGCGACATTCCGCGTGGTGCCGAAGCCGGAGTAGTTGTCGTTCCGGGGCGCGAGTGTACGAGCGAACCCGGAACCTCGAGATTCCGGGTTCGATGCTTCGCATCGCCCCGGAATGACGATTTAGCCGAAATGCCAGTCGGTGGTCTCGACCACGAGATCGATGAAGGTGCGCACCTTGGCCGACAACAGCCGCGAGGTCGGATGGACGATGTGGATCGGTGACGCCGGCAGCTCGAATTTCTCCAGCACGATTCTGAGCCGCCCCGCCTTCAGCGAGGCCGCGGCCTGATAGGCCAGCACGCGCGTCAGCCCGCCGCCGGTCTCGGCATATTGAACCGCGGCATCGGAGCTGTTGGTCAACAGCCGCGGCGCGTAGGCGACACGCACCTCCTCGCCACCATCGTGGAAGCGCCAGTCCGCCAACGCCACGGTTGACCCGAACTGGATGGTGTCGTGCGAGGCGATATCCGCGGGCCGCTTCGGCTCGCCGCGCGCTTTCAAATAGGCTGGCGACGCCACCACGATACGCCGCATCTTGCCGACCTGGCGCGCCACCAGCGAGGAGTCGGCGAGTTCGCCGATCCGCACCGCGAGGTCGATGCCGTCCTCGACCAGGCTGACCATGCGGTCTTCCAGCCGCAATTCGCCTGATACCTCGGGATAGCGCTTCAGGTAGGCCGACATCACCGGGCTGACATGCAGCCGGCCGAATCCGAGCGGCGCCGACACCACGAGCTGTCCGCTTGGGCGGGCGCTCTCGCCCTCGGCCGCGCTTTCGGCCTCCTCGATATCGGCGAGAATCCGCCGTGCGCGTTCGAGATAGCGCGCGCCGACATCGGTCAGCGCGACCTTCCGCGTGGTCCGCTGCAGCAGCCGTGCGCCGAGCCGCCCTTCCAGCGCCGCGATCAGCCGCGTCACCGCCGGCGGTGACAGCTTCAGCTTGCGCGCCGCCGGCGCGAACCCCTGCAGGTCGGCCACCGTGACAAAGGCCTGCATGGCGTCGATCCGGTCCATGACATTATTTCATAATATGCAATGATGAAGTGTCAATTCACATCATTGTTCCAAAGGGGAATGAACCGCATTTTAGGGTCGAAAGACACAGGAGAAATTCCGATGTCAGACACGCACATCTATTCCAGCGACGTCGCCTTTACGCCTGCAGTGAAGGCCATCCAGGCAAAGAAGGGATCGCGCGAGGGCTACGCCGAGGTGGAACGCAACGGCGGCTGGCGCACCGAGATCGACGACAAGCTTGCGGGCTTTCTGGCCAACACCAACAGCTTCTACCTGGCGACCGCAACCGCAGACGGCCAGCCCTACATCCAGCATCGCGGCGGTCCGAAGGGATTCGTCAAGGTGCTCGACAGCAACACCATCGCGTTCGCCGATTACGCCGGCAACCGGCAATATCTGACGCAAGGCAATCTCTCGGAGAACAAGAAGGCGCACATCTTCATCATGGATTACGCGCACCGCCGCCGCGTGAAAATCTGGGGCGAGGCGCGCGTGGTCGACGACGATCCGGCGCTGCTGGAACAGCTGATGCCCAAGGGCTATCGCGCGCGGCCCGAGCAGGTGCTCCTGTTCAGGATAACGGCGTGGGACACCAACTGCCCGCAGCACATTCCGCAGAAGTTCGACGCCGCCGACGTCGCGCAAGCGATGAGCGAGGCGGCCGCGAAGATTTCGGCGTTGGAAGCGGAGGTAGCGCGGTTGAAGGCGCAGGTGACGCCACAAGTGTAGTTTTTTCGCGCCACGCGAGATGCCAGCACCCCCTCTCCCCGCGTGCGCGGAGAGGGTTGGGGTGAGGGGGAGTCACCAAGAGCGTGATCCGTAGAGAGTTCCCCTCACGCCGCGCAACAGCGCGGCGACCTCTCCCCGTAAACGGTGAAGAAGAAAGGGGCTACGCCGCCTCGCGCACCTTGCCCCACGCGAAGTCGGGATAATACTGCCGCATCATGCGGTCGACATAGGCGGCGAGGTTGCCGAATGTCTCGACCTCGCTGCGCAATTTCGAGGTGAAGAACGGCGTCAGGATGCCCCCGAGCGCACCGAACGCGGTGGCGTCGACGCCGCAGGGTTTGTCGCCCATCAGATAAGGCCTGTCGCCCAGCTGCACCGACAGTGCGAAGATGGATCGAAGTGCGAGATCGATGTCGTCGTCGGGCGCGTGGCGGCCGAGGCCACTGAGCAGATAGTTCTCCGCGACGCGGAATTGCGCATCCTCGCGCAACTTCTCGCGGCGATCTTCCGGCGCGCCGTCGAAGAAATGCGCAGGCCCCTTGGCGAAATTCTCGGCATCGACCCAGCGCGCGCCGACCAGCGCCCAATACACATGGTGCTCGATCATGCGCTCGAACGCCCAGGCCTGGGCGCGGCTCTTCTGGTCGAGCCCGGCGTCGAAATCGAAGCCGTATTTGCGCTCGATATGCGCGCGGATGAAGGTCGAATCGGCGACCACCTCGCCCGCATCGTCGATGAACGGCAGCTGCCCCTTGGGGGAAGCCGGCGGCATCGCCCGCTCCTTGCGATAGGTCAGCGACGCCATCTTGAGCTGGACCTCGGTCTTGGTCACGAACGGGCTGATTTCCGGCAGGCCGAAGCCCGGGCCGAAGCCGTAAAGGGTGATCATGCGGTAGCTCCCGGTATCAAACATGCGTGTGACGCTAATTGCTGGCTGCTGCCACCATACTGTCAGCAGTGGTGGCCTGACCGGCGAACCGCGCCCCCTTCAGGGCCCGACGCATGATATGGCGGGCCAGCAAGACGAGTTGCCGGTGGATCATGGCCTCCAGCGTTGCCAGCGCGCCAATCGCAAGCGCCGCAATCGCCCAACGCAGGTCGAAGGACGATGAGAAAACCGAGACGAGACGCTCGAACGCCCAGGCCTGGAGCCGCCACAGCGGCGAAAGGCCGGCATGGACAGCGCATGCACGAGAGAACATCATGAGGAATCCCCTTCGTTGAAGTGTTGTCCCGTTATACAAAGCCCCTGCTGACAACATGCTGTCAGCATCCGTAAGCCCTTGCGGTGGAAGAGAAATTCGATGAGACGCGCCGACCGGCTGTTTCAGATCATCCAGGTGCTCCGGCGCACCCGTAAGCCATTGACCGCAGACGCGATTGCGCTCGAGCTCGAGACCTCGAAGCGGACGATTTATCGCGATATCGCCACGCTCATCGGTCAACGCGTTCCCATTCGCGGCGAGGCCGGCATGGGCTACATCCTCGAAAAGGGGTTCGATCTGCCGCCGCTCATGCTCACGCCCGACGAGATCGAGGCGGCGGTGCTCGGCGCGCAATGGGTTTCCGGCCACGCCGATCCCGCGCTGGCGCGCGCCGCCGAAGATCTCATCGCAAAAATCGCCGACACCGTGCCGGAGCGGCTACGGCCCTTCGCGCTGGAGCCCGCAAGCGGCGCGCGGCCGGGTTGGAATCGCGAGCCCGACCGCATCGACATGGTGAAGACGCGCGCGCAGATCCACGAGGGCAAGAAGATCACGCTGCATTATCGCGACGAGCAGGGCCGCGCCACCGAACGCACGATCTGGCCGATCGCGGTCGGCTATTACGAGGCGGTGCGTCTGCTGGCGGCCTGGTGCGAGCTGCGCAAGGATTTCCGCAGCTTCCGCACCGACCGCGTTCTCAATGCTGACTATCTCGAGGAAAAATATCCCGAGAGACGCGACATCTTGCGCGCGCGCTGGCGGCAGAGCCTCGTCTGGGAACGGCCAAAGGACACCTGATGGTCGCGCACGAACCAGCCATCGCCATTGAAAGCGTCTGCCAGGGCTGCGGCGCCTGCTGCGCGACATCGGCGAACTGGCCACGCTTCTCGACCGAGGACGATGCCGCGCTCGACCTGATCCCCCCGGAGTTCGTCAACGCGCGGGCATCGGGCATGCGTTGCGACGGCGACCGCTGCACAGCGCTGAAGGGCAAGGTCGGCGAGGCGACCTCATGCGCGATCTACCAGATACGGCCCGATGTCTGCCGGACCTGCATGCCCGGCGATGCCGAATGCGCAATCGCGCGAAGGAAATGGGGATTGCCGGTCCTCGCCTAAGCCGATACCCAACGAGACATGAGCCTCCGCGACCGCTGGGAAGCACACGCCAATGAGTGGATCGGCTGGGCGCGGGCGCCCGGTCATGACAGCTTTTGGCGTTACCACCGCGATCAGTTCCTTGGGCTCGTGCCTGCTCCCGGCCGCCTGACCGTCGACCTCGGCTGCGGCGAAGGCCGCCTCACGCGGTACCTCAAATCGTCAGGACATGCGGTGATCGGGATCGACGCCTCGCCATCGCTCGTTGCCGCCGCGCGCGCAAGCGATCCTTCGATGGCGATCATTCGCGCGGACGCGGCTGCACTGCCGCTGGCGGATGGCTGCGCCGATCTCGTGGTTGCTTTCATGTCGCTGCACGATATCGACGCGATGAGTGAGGCCGTGGGCGAAGTCGCGCGCATCCTCGAGCCTGCCGGCCGCTTCTGCGTGGCGATCGTTCACCCGATCAATTCCGCCGGAAAATTCGAAGGCAATGCCGCCGATGCGGCCTTCGTGATCAACGGCGATTATCTCAGGTCTTTTGCCTATGTGGACGCAGTCGAGCGCGAAGGGCGGTCGATGACGTTCCACAGCCGTCATCGATCCCTCGAAACCTATTTCAATGCGTTGGAAAAAGCGGGTTTCCTCGTCGAGGCTCTGCGCGAGCCGGAAATCCCGGATCATGCCCTCGTCTCGGAAGGCAGCCGTCGCTGGCAGCGGATTCCGCTGTTTCTGCACTGGCGCGCGCGACGCGTGTAGCGAGAACGAACCTTACGCCGTCACCGGCTCGCTGACATCTTCGTCGAGCTCGTCGTCGAACGGCGCGAAGGTCGACAGCGGCTTGGTCGACAGCGTGATCGGCTTGCGGCCACCATAGGAGCTGGACGGAGCGGCGCGGCTTGCCGGCGCTTCGCGCGACAGCGCGTAAAGCGTGGAGCCGACGCGGCCGCCGATATGGACCAGATCGCGCTCGGTGCAGCTCGAGGCGATCGACAGCGACAAGGCGTAGAGGTGGCTGCGGCGATAGCAGAACAGCGCCAGCATGGCGCGGACTTGCGGCGAGACGCTCTCGACCAGTATGGGCAGGCCATGTTCGCTGGCGCGGTACATCTCGCCGAGCAACTCGTCGCGGACCGGGCAGGTGTCGCTGTCGTAAGCGTCGCGGCTTGAGATCATCGCAAGGGCCCCCTCCGTCCGCGAAGATGCAATGCAATTGTCTAACGAAGGGTTAACCACCCGATCCCGTGGCTTTCCGGAAGCATTGACGCCGCCGAATCAGTGCAACGGCTGAAAATGTGCAGTAAGAAACGCGCCGTCCCGTCATTCGTCCGATGAAGAAATGTCCCTCGCCTTCACCATCTCCGACCTGCGGCAACAGCCGCAGTTCTTCGACACGGTCGCCGACCGCATCTGGCGGGCATGGTGGGAGCCGAACGGCCATCCGCTCGACCACATCAGAAAGGGCCTTGCCGAGAACATGCAGGAGACGCCGATCCCGCTGGCGCTGGTCGCCCATGACGGCCGCACCTTTCTCGGCACGGCCTCGCTGATCGCTTCCGACCTCGACGAACGTCCGGCGCTCACGCCCTGGGTGGCCGCGGTTTGGGTCGAAGAAGCGGCGCGCCGTCACGGCGTCGGTGCTGCGCTGGTCGATACCGCCACCCGTGCCTGTTTCACGCTTGGATTTCCCCGCGCCTATCTCTGTGCACGAGCGCGGATGATCGGCTTCTACGAACGCCTGGGCTGGACGCTGATCGAGCGCAGCCTGGGTCCGCATCAGCTCGACGTATTCGTCCGGGATGCAGACGCGGCTAATTCGCCGCCATGAAGATCGAGAGGCCGAAGCCCGTCAGGTGATGCAACGCCTGGTCGATGCCGATCAGCCACCAAAACCACTGGTGCTCCATCGTCACGTTGAAAGTGGAGACGCAAAGTCCCTTGGCGCGGTCGACGGTGATGTGGATGGCGAAGTCGATGAAGGCGACGAACCAGAAGCGCGGCGCGACGACCAGGATCATCGCCAGCGCCACCGCCAGATGGATCAGGCAATGCACCAGAAGCGGCAGGGCCCAGCCCTTTTTCTGGTCCTTGCCTTGCGCCATCCAGGCGTTCTGCAGCAGGAAGTCGGCGATGACATGCTTGACGGTCAAAAGCAGCATCCAGCCGATCAACAGACCGACCGGGACTGATGACGACATGGCTGGAAACGACAAGCTCACCCCTCGCTGAGACCTGAACCGCACGGGGACTGGAGGCGCTCAGCGCACTTTCTTTTCAAACCCGGCCAATTTGCCCCGTAATGGCCGTTTATGACATCTCCCGGCGCGGATTGCACCTGCCGGGAACCGCAAAAACAAACTTGACGGGACGTGTGGCAGCCCGGACCCGCTCTCCCGGTAAGGTTACCAGATTGGTTAATTTGCAATCGGCGTCAGGGCGGATATCATCGCAAGAACAGGAATTTTCTTTCTTTTTTAGGCAGTTACGATTTCGCCGGGCGATCCGATCCCCTGGACGCCCGATCCGGGGGAAAGCCATGAGCGCTGACATCCCAGCACCGGCCTACAAGCCTCCGCCGCGGTCACAGGCTGCGAAAAGCAACCGCAGGCAGATGCTGCTGTTCACCGTATTCACCCTCGTGCTGTCGCTCGCGACCGTGTGGGGCGGCCGCATTCTCCTGAAAAATTCCCAGACGCTCACCTTCGCCGTCGGCGATGCCAATGGCGACGACGCCCATTTCGCCGCGAGGCTCGCCGCCGTGCTCAAAAGCACCAATTCGCGGCTGAAGCTGAAGATCGTCAATGCCGGCGACGCGGCGAAGGCGGTGGCCCAATTCGACCGGCGCGCGGCCGATCTCGTGGTTTTGCGCACCGATGCCAAGGTCCCGCCACGGGCGCGCGCGATCGCGATCCTCGAGCATGACGTGGTGCTGCTGCTCAGCCCCGGAGCCAAGAAGATCAAGTCCTTCGACGACCTGAAGAAGATCAAGAAGATCGCGGTCTGGGCCGACGGCGACAACAGCGTCTCCTTCGTCCGCAACATCTTCGGCTTCACCGACAGTCCCGACACCGCCGCGAAGGTGCAGGTGGCGCCGCCGGGATCGACGCTGGACAAGCTGTTCGCCTCCGGCTTCGGCGCCGTCATCGCGGTGGCGCACACCTCGAAGGTGATGCAGGACAAGAGCTACGAACAGCTGGCCAGGAAGGGCGGCTTCACCCTCAACGCGATCGAAACGGCCAAGGCGCTGGCGCGCAGGATCCCCGGCATCTCCGAGGAAACGCTGTCGGCCGGCACGATCTCGGCATCGCCGCAAGTGCCCGATGACGATCTCGACACCATCGGGCTGCAATGGCTTCTGGTCGCGCAATCGAAGATGGCCACGTCGACGGCGACCGATCTCGCCCGCGTCATCTATGAGAACCACGCCGAGCTCGCGCTCGACGACGGCTTTGCCTCCAAGATCGAACCCGCGGAGACCGACAAGGACGCCTTCATCATCGCTCACCAGGGAGCCGCCGAATACATCAACGACGACACCAAGTCGTTCATGGATAAATACAGCGACATGATGTATCTCGGCGCCGGCGCGCTCAGCGTCATCGGTTCGATCTTCGCGGCGATCTACACCAAGATCACCCGCGTCGCGCCGGAACGGGCCGGCGAGCTTGCGACCGAGCTGCTTTCGATCGGCGAGAAGATCGAGCACGCGCATTCGCTGGACGAACTCGACGAGCTGCAGGATCAGCTCGAGGCCATCCTGCGCGGCGTCATCATAGGCTTGCGCGACGGCTCCATCAGCGGCGACGGGCTCGAGACGTTCAAGCTCGGCTACGAGTTCGTGCGCGACGATATCGCCATGCGCCGCGACCACCTCAAGCGCCATGCCGGCGACAAGGTCGCTGACGACAACCTGGCCGTGGTGAAGACGGCACGGAGTGCGTAGGGTACACTCCCCTAACCTCACACACGGTGTCATCGCCCGGTCAAGACCAGGCGATCCAGTATCCCAGAGGCGGAAGTTGGGAGCACGCCATTACTACGTCTACATCCTGTACATCCTGGCCAGCCACATTGGTGGCACGCTCTACATTGGCGTGACGAATGACATCGTCAGACACGTCTTCGAGCACAAATCGAAGGTCGTCGAGGGCTTCACCGAGAGGTATGACGTTGTGAAACTCGTCTACTTCGAGCAGTTCGATGATCCCGAGAATGCGATCAAGCGTGAGAAACGGTTGAAGAAGTGGAATCGGGCATGGAAAATTCGGTTGATCGAAGAGCATAATCCGAACTGGGATGACCTTTATCCAACGATCGCGAGCCCTTAAGATCGTCGTCATGCCCCGCGAAAGCGGGGCATCCAGTATTCCAGTGGCCTCTCAGCTGAACGCTACCGTCTCTGGAATACTGGATCGTCCGCCTTCGCGGACGATGACAGCGGAATGGATCGAATGACCGCCCCCGAAGTCACATCCGAAACCATAACCGAGCGCCAAAATCCCGCGCCCTCATGGCGCGAGAGCCTTGCCGTCTACCTGCAGCCGCGCGTGCTGATCGTGATGCTGCTCGGCTTCTCCTCCGGCCTGCCGCTGGCGTTGTCGGGCTCGACCCTGCAGGTGTGGATGCGCGAGGCCGGCGTCGATCTCGGCACCATCGGGTTGTTCGCCCTGATCGGCACGCCCTACACGCTGAAATTCCTGTGGGCGCCGCTGGTCGACGCGCTGCACGTGCCGCTGTTCACGCGCGCCTTCGGCCGCCGTCGCGGCTGGCTGGTGTTCTCGCAACTGCTGCTGATCGCATCGATCGTGCTGCTGGCGCTGACCGATCCCGCGCGCTCGCCGTTCGCGGTCGCGCTCGCAGCACTGCTGGTCGCCACCGCCTCCTCGACCCAGGACATCGTGGTCGACGCCTTCCGCGTCGAGAGCCTACCCGAGAGCGAGCAGGCCGCCGGCATGGCCGGCTATGTCGCGGCCTACCGCATCGGCATGCTGATCTCGACCGCCGGCGCGCTGTTCATCGTCTCCGGCTTCGAGGGCGTGGGCCTGATCCGCACGTCGGCGTGGATGTGGGGCTACGTGGTGATGGCGGCGCTGGTGGTGATCGGCACGATCACGGCATTGGTTGCGACCGAGCCGCCGCAATCGAAAGACGCCGAGGCGGCGACATCAGGCGAGACCGCTTTCGCGCGCGTGCTGCGGGCGGCGATCGGCGCGTTCTCGGAATTCCTCACCCGGCGCGACGCCCTCGCCGCGCTCGCTTTCGTGGTGCTGTTCAAGTTCACCGACGCGTTTTCCGGGACCATGACGGCGCCGTTCGTGATCGACCTCGGCTTCAGCAAGGTCGACTATGCCGCAATCGTCAAAGGCGTCGGCCTTGCCGCGACCCTGATCGGCGGTTTTGCCGGCGGCTTCGTCGCACGGCGCTATTCGCTCGCCACGAGTCTCTGGATCGGCGGAACCTTACAGGCGCTCGCCAATCTCTCCTTCTCGTGGCTCGCCCATGTCGGCGTCAACGAGTGGGCGCTGGCACTCGCGATCTGCGCGGAGAATTTCACCAGCGCGATCGGCACGGTGATCTTCGTCGCCTATCTCTCGGCGCTGTGCCAGAACCCGCTGCACACCGCGACCCAATATGCGCTGCTCACCGCGCTCGCCGCGGTCGGGCGAACTTATCTCTCATCAGGCGCGGGCTATGTCGCCAAGGCGGTCGGCTGGCCGCTGTTCTTCATGATCTGCGTGCTGGTCGCGATCCCGAGCCTCATTTTGCTGGCTTGGCTGCAGAAGCGCGGGCATTTCGACGAATTGGGGCCGGTGAGAGTGTAGGATGGGTTGAGCGTAGCGAAACCCATCGCCGTCGTTCGATTGGAAGCATGGTGGGTTTCGCTTCGCTCTACCCACCCTACGGCAGCAATCAAAAGCCGCGCTAGCGCTTCACCACGCTCCATTTGGTGACGACGGCTTCGGTCATCTGGCCGGCGTCCTGCGCGCATGATATCTCGTCGACCTTCACCGAGATTTCCTTGCCGACGAGGCGCTTGAGCTCGGCGGCCTGCGAATCGCTTGACGTGATGAGCTGGAACGTCTCCGGCCCGGTCTCGAGATTGCAGAGCCCGTTCGGCGGCGGCAGCCGCCGCGGCTCGCTGGTGATCTGATAGGTCGCAACCCGCTTGCCCTTGGCCCCGGCGCGCACGCGCATCGCGGTGAGCTCCCCCGACAGCAAATCGCCGGCGTTGATCGGCTTCGCCGCCGCCTTCGGCGCGCCGTCCGTCTGCTGCGCCGACGCGGGTGACACCGCGAGGCCCGCTGCAATCATGGACGCACAAGCCACGCGTTTGGCGAATCGATGTTTCGTCATCAGGTGTTCCGTATCTGTACTGGCTAGAACAGTGTGCGCTGGCGCATCGCTGCAGATAGCGTACCTTCGTCCAGATAATCAAGCTCGCCGCCGACGGGAACTCCGTGCGCAAGCCGCGTCACCTTGACATTGGCGTCCTGCAACAAATCCGTGATGTAATGCGCGGTGGTCTGCCCGTCGACGGTCGCATTGAGCGCCAGGATGATCTCGCTCACCTGCGCCTCATGCGCACGCGCCACCAGCTGGTCGATGGCGAGATCCTGCGGGCCGACGCCGTCGAGCGGCGACAACGTTCCGCCCAGCACGTGATAGCGGCCGTTGATCGCGTTCGCGCGCTCCAGCGCCCAGAGATCGGCGACGTCGGCGACGACGACGATGATCGATGGATCGCGGCGCGGATCGGTGCAGACGGTGCAGGGATTTTGCGTGTCGATATTGCCGCAGGTCCTGCAGACCTGGATCTTGTCGATCGCAACCTGCAGCGCCGACGACAGCGGCGTCATCAACGCTTCACGTTTCTTGATGAGGTGCAGCGCCGCGCGCCGCGCCGAGCGCGGACCGAGCCCCGGCAAGCGCGCCAGCAGCTGGATCAGGCGTTCGATTTCGGGGCCGGCAACCGCTGCAGGCATGTCTTCAGGAACCGAGGCCGAGCAATCCGGGCGGCAGGCCAAGCCCGCCCGCGAGCGACTGCATCTTCTCCTGCGCCGCCGTCTCCGCCTTGCGTTTCGCGTCGTTGAAGGCCGTGGCCAGCAGATCCTCGAGCACTTCGCGCTCCTCGGCCTTCATCAGCGAGGGATCGATCCGAACCGCCTTCACTTCCATCTTGCCTGAAACGCGCACATTGACGAGGCCGCCGCCGGAGGAGCCCTCGACCTCGACCTGGCCGAGCTCATCCTGCATCGCCTGCATCTTCGACTGCAGCTCTGCCGCCTGCTTCATCATGCCGAGAAAATCGGGCATCGATTCACCTCTAGAGATCGTTGTCGGAATCGTCCGGCGGCTCTTCGCTGAAACCGTCATCGCCGGTGCCGCCGCCGGCATCGGACTCCGGCGGCTCGGCGGCAAGCTTGCGCACCTCGACCACCTTGGCGCCGGGAAAGCGCGCCAGCACCTCCTTCACGCGCGGGTCGGCCTCGGCGGCGCGCTCGCGCTGGCCTTTTTCGACCAGGCTTTGCTCGCGCAAGGTCGGTTGGCCCGCCTCGTTGGAGACGATCACGGTCCAGCGCCGGCCGGTCCATTGCTCGAGCTTGCGGGAGAGATCGTTGACCAGCGCACGCGCCGCGCTGCGCTCAAGAGAGATTTCCAGCCGCCCATCCTCGATCCGTACCAGGCGGACATCGGCCTCCAGCGCGGCCTTGATCAGAAGATCGCGTTGGGAGCCGGCGAGCGCGACCAGCTCGGGAAAACTGTTGATCCGCAAAGCCGGCGCCGACGGCGCTTCCGCCGTCGAAGCAATCGCCTGAGGCCGTGCGGACGCTTCGGTACGCGGCGCGGCAGAAGCGCGCGCAGGCGAAGCTGCCATGGACGACACGGGCGAGGCCGGCGTGCTGCGCGGCGCGGGGCTAGCCGCGATGACAGGCGAAGCGCCGCCATTCTGCTCGATCATGCGGATCACCTCATCCGGCGTCGGCATGTCCGCGACATAGGCGATGCGCACCAGCACCATCTCGGCGGCCGCAGCGACCCGGGTTGCGCCCTGCGTCTCGGCGATGCCCTTGAGCAGCATCTGCCACATCCGCGATAGCACGCGCATCGAGAGTTTTGCGGCAAATTCTCGGGCGCGCGTCCGTTCGGTCTCGCCGAAGGCGACATTGTCGGCGGTGGCGGGAACGGCCTTCACGCGGGTGACGAAATTGACGAACTCGGCGAGGTCGGACAGCACCACGATCGGGTCGGCGCCGGTGTCGTATTGATCGCGGAATTCGCGGAACGCGCTTTCGATGTCGCCGCGCGCCAGCGCATCGAACAGCTCGATCACCCGCGTGCGGTCGGCGAGTCCGAGCATCTGCCGCACCTGCTCGGCCTGCACGGGACCCGCCGCATGCGCGATCGCCTGGTCGAACAGCGACAGCGAATCGCGCACCGAGCCTTCGGCGGCCCGCGCGATGATGCCGAGCGCCTCCGGCTCGATCTCGACCTTTTCCTTGGCGGCGATGTTGGAGAGATGCCGCATCAACACATCGGCCTCGACCCGGCGCAGGTCGAAGCGCTGGCAGCGCGACAGCACCGTGACCGGCACCTTGCGGATCTCGGTGGTGGCGAACACGAACTTGGCGTGCTCGGGCGGCTCCTCCAACGTCTTCAGGAAGGCGTTGAAGGCCGCGGTCGACAGCATGTGGACTTCGTCGATGATGTAGACCTTGTAGCGCGCGCTCGCCGGCGCGTAGCGTACGCTGTCATTGATGGCGCGCACGTCGTCGACCCCGGTATGGGACGCGGCGTCCATCTCCAGCACGTCCATGTGCCGGCTTTCCATGATCGCCTTGCAGTGCACGCCGAGGGTCGGCATGTGGATGGTCGGCGCCTTCACCGATCCGTCCGGCAACTCGTAATTCAGGGCGCGCGCCAGGATGCGCGCCGTCGTGGTCTTGCCGACCCCGCGCACGCCGGTCAGGATCCAGGCTTGAGGGATGCGTCCGGTCTCGAACGCGTTGGACACCGTGCGCACCACGGCGTCCTGGCCGATCAGGTCCTCGAAACTGGCGGGGCGATATTTGCGCGCGAGCACGCGATAGGCTGTTGCCTTCGGCGCACCACCGAGGTCGAAACCGCCCTGGTCGCCATCGGGCTGTGAAGGTGGGGCGCCAGCGTCGGTCATCGATCGATCCGCAATTCTCTTTCTCTTGAGGCGCGCGCTTTTGCGGAAATGGAGCGAGCGGTGGCTTGGGCCGACCGCGATTCGCTCGGAAAAACAGGTAGGAGACTGACGAGCGACCCGATCCGGACCTCGTTAGGGCTGCTTCCTTCCGGACCTGACCCGGTTGGCGAGTGGCTCGTCCACCGCCAATCTCCCGATCCCTATTTGGGGCCAAAAGGGCCGGAAAGCAAGCGGGCTGCGGTGCCTTTGCGGGACTTGTGCAGGAACTCGGAAAGGCATTAGTTGCCGTCATGCCCGGGCTTGTCCCGGGCATCCACGTCTTTCTTAATTTGGCAGCGAAGACGTGGATGGCGGGGTCTTCGCCCGGCCATGACGATCCTTTGAAATCTTCTCCAGGAGCCCGATGCCCGATTCCGCCTGGTCGCTGCATTCACAACTCAAAAAGGACACCATCGATATCGGCGACCTGCCGCTGTCGAAAGTCCTGGTCATCAAGGACGCCAACTATCCCTGGCTCCTGCTGGTGCCGCGCCGGCCCAACGTCGTCGAGATCATCGATCTTGCCGAGGTCGAGCAGGCACAGTTGATGACCGAAATCTCCCGCGTCGCGCGCGCATTGAAAGAGGTGACCCGCTGCGACAAGCTGAACATCGCCGCCCTCGGCAATCTGGTGCCGCAGCTTCACGTGCATATCATCGGTCGCCGCGCCGGCGATGCCGCCTGGCCGCGTCCGGTGTGGGGAGTGATGCAGCCGTTGCCGCACGACCCGGAGGAAGTGCAGACATTCATCAGTACGCTTCGCCGCAAAATCTGGTTGGGTTGAGAAAACATGTCGATCTTCGATTCATTTCCCTTGGGACGTCCGGCGTTCGTCACCCACATCCTCGACCGCGCCGCGCATTTGCGCACCAATGATGAAAAGCTGTTTGCCCTTGAAGGCCAGCACAATGCCCGCGCCTATGTGGTCTATCGCGACTCGCTCGTCGTGAAGCAGGACGAGGGCGGGCCGCGCGCGTTGCTCACGATCAAGGAGGCGCTCGGCTACGGCGCCAATCCCGGCACGATTTTCCTCGGCCTGCGCGATGGCGCGCCGATCTTCGGCATGGGCATTTCGGCGGCAGCGGCGGAGAAGCTGATCGGACGCAACGACGTCGCGGTCAGCGAGCTGCGCGGCATGGTGATGCAGGGCGCGTTGCCACTCGAGCAATTGTCCGCGATCGCGATGGCGAAATCGATGGTGGGCTGGCATCAGCGCCACGGCTTCTGCGCCAATTGCGGCCAGCGCACCTCGATGAAGGAAGGCGGCTGGAAGCGCGAATGTCCGAGCTGCAAGGCCGAGCATTTTCCACGCACCGATCCCGTCGTGATCATGATGGTGACATCCGGCGAACGGGCGCTGCTCGGCCGGCAGAAGCAGTTCCTGCCGGGGATGTATTCGTGCCTCGCCGGCTTCGTCGAAGCCGCGGAAACCATCGAGGACGCGGTCACGCGTGAAATCTTCGAGGAATCCGGCATCCGCGTCAAAGACGTCACCTATTACATGACGCAACCCTGGCCCTATCCGTCATCCCTGATGATCGGATGCACCGCGCGCGCCATCAACGAGGACATCGTCGTGGATCGCAGCGAGCTGGAGGATGCGCGCTGGTTCGACCGCGACGAGCTCGCATTGATGCACAAGCGCCAGCATCCCGACGGCCTGTTCGCCGCGCATCCTTTTGCGATCGCGCATCACCTGATCGGGCACTGGCTGCATGGGGGAAAGACCGCGGGCGCATAGCGGGGAACGAGGCATGCCCTGCCCGATTGACTGAGAGGTTCCGCACGCATGACGGACACTGGCATGAACTTTCAGGTCAGGGCGCCGAAAATCCCGCCAAAAATCCTCTGCATCGGCATGCCGGTCCGCGATCTCACCTTCCGCACGCCGAGCGTTCCCGCGCGCGGTTCCAAGGAGAACGCCACCGGTTTTGGCGAGATTTGCGGCGGCAATGCTCTCAATGCCGCGATCGCGATCGTGCGGCTCGGCGGCCGCGCCGCGTTATGCGGACCGATGGGCGACGCCAGGGAGACTTCGGCGCGCTTCATCTACGAGCAGATGGCGCATGAGGGCATCGACACCAACCACATCGTGCACATGCCGGGCCTGGTCACGCCGGTCTCGGCGGTCATGATCGATCCGACCGGCGAGCGCACCATTGTCACATTCCGCGATCCGGAATTGTGGAAGGTGAAACTGCCGAAAGCCGACATGTTGATGGAGGACTGTCACGCGATTTTGGTCGAGAGCCGTTGCGCGGAATTCTGCACCGATATCTGCGCCGAAGCAGTCCGGCGCGGCATTCCCGTGATCGTCGACGCCGATCGCGCGATGTCGTTGCGCGAGGGCCTGCTGACGGCCTCGACCCATCTGGTGTTTTCCAGCGAGCCGCTGCAGGAGACCGCAGGGACGACCGACGACGGCGAGGCGCTGAAGAGGATCGCGAGACTGACGCCGTCGTTCCTGGCGGGCACGCGCGGGCCACGCGGCACCCTCTGGCTCGACGAGAGGGGCGAACTGCAGGAGACGCCGGCCTTCCCGGTGCATACGGTGGATACGCTGGGGGCCGGCGACGTTTTCCACGGCGCCTTTGCCCTTGCCGTCACCGAGAAGCAGGAGCTGCAGCAGGCGCTCCGCTTTGCCTCGGCCGCCGCAGCACTGAAATGCACCCGCTTCGGGGGTGCCTTCGCTGCCCCACAACGTGCTGAAGTTGAAGAGCTTTTAAGCCGGGGCCAAAGCGTCTCCGCGGCTCCCACGGCGCCATAGAGCCCGATTTCGGTCTTGTAATAGAAGGATTTTCTCTATATGAGGGATTTAATCCCCTCAAATGGAACAAAGTTCTTCTCATGAGCGAGCTTGCCACCCAACTCCACCCCGACACCAATCGCCGCCTCGACGCCATCGACCGCAAGATCCTGATGGTGCTGCAGGAGGACGCCTCCCTCTCCGTGGCCGAGATCGGCGACCGGGTCGGGCTGTCGTCGACACCCTGCTGGAAGCGCATCCAACGTCTCGAAGCCGATGGCGTGATCCTGCGCCGCGTCGCCCTCGTCGACCAGAACAAGATCGGCCTCGGCATTTCCGTGTTCGTCTCGGTCGAGAGCGCCGACCACTCGGAAGCCTGGCTGAAGAAGTTTGCGGACGCGGTCAGCGCCATGCCCGAGGTGATGGAATTCTACCGGATGGCCGGCGACGTCGATTACATGCTGCGGGTCGTGGTCGCGGACATGCAAAGCTACGACGTGTTCTACAAGAAGCTGATCTCGGCGGTGCCGCTGAAGAACGTCACCTCGCGCTTCGCGATGGAGAAGATCAAGTCGGTCACGGCGCTGCCGGTGCCCGCGGCGGGTTGAAAATCTCCCTCGCCCCGCTCTTGCGGGGAGAGGGTTGGGGTGAGGGGCTCGCACCGCGAGTTCTGACGATGACGTGAAAGCGGTACCCCCTCACCCGGATCGCAAGGGCGATCCGACCTCTCCCCGCAAGCGGGGAGAGGTGAAGATCAAATCTTCTGATTGTACGCGCCGACTTCCGCGTGGGTGCGCAGCACGCCGTCGACCACCTCGAACATGTCGCGCATGCGCTGCTCCGAGACCGGGCTCTCGACCACCACCACAAGCTCCGGCTTGTTCGAGGATGCCCGCACCAGGCCCCAGCTGCCGTCCTCGACGGTGACGCGCACGCCATTGACGGTGACGAGATCGCGGATCGCTTGTCCGCCAATCCTCTCGCCTTTTTTCTGCATCGCCTCGAAATGCCTGACCACGGCATCGACCACGCCGTATTTCACTTCGTCCGCGCAATGCGGCGACATGGTCGGCGACGACCAGGTCTTCGGCAGCGCGTTTTTCAAGTCGGCCATCGACTTGCCGGGCGCGCGGTCGAGCATCTCGCAGATCGCGATCGCCGAGACCAGTCCGTCGTCATAGCCGCGGCCGAACGGCTTGTTGAAGAAGAAGTGTCCGGACTTCTCGAAGCCCGCGAGCGCGCCGAGCTCGTTGGTGCGCCGCTTCATGTAGGAATGGCCGGTCTTCCAGTAAGTCGTCGTCGCGCCCTGCTTCTGCAGCACCGGATCGGTCAGGAACAGCCCGGTCGACTTCACGTCGACCACGAATTGCGCACCTCTGTGGATCGCCGACATGTCACGCGCCAGCATGACGCCGACCTTGTCGGCGAAGATTTCCTCGCCGGTATTGTCGACCACGCCGCAGCGGTCGCCGTCGCCGTCGAAGCCGAGCCCGACATCGGCCTTGTTGGCCAGCACCGCATCGCGGATCGCGTGCAGCATCTCCAGGTCTTCGGGGTTCGGATTGTATTTCGGGAAGGTGTAGTCGAGATCGGTGTCGAGCGGCACCACCTCGCAGCCGATCGCCTGCATCACCTGCGGGGCGAACGCGCCCGCGGTGCCGTTGCCGCAGGCCACCACGACCTTCAGCTTGCGCTTGAGCCTGGTGCGGCTTGTCAGGTCGGCGACATAGCGCGCCGGATAATTCTCGTGGAACTGGTAGGAGCCGCCGGCCTTGTTCGCGAACTCGGCGTTGAGCACGATCTCCTTCAGCCGCGTCATCTCGTCGGGACCGAAGGTGAGCGGGCGATTGGCGCCCATCTTGACGCCGGTCCAGCCATTGTCGTTGTGAGAGGCCGTCACCATGGCGACGCAGGGCACGTCGAGATCGAACTGCGCGAAATAGGCCATCGGCGTCACCGCAAGGCCAATGTCATGCACCTTGCAGCCCGCGGCCATCAGCCCGGAGATCAGCGCGTATTTGATCGAGGCGGAATAGCCGCGGAAGTCGTGGCCGGTAACGATCTCCTGCTTCACGCCGAGTTCCGATATCAGCGCGCCCAACCCCATGCCAAGCGCCTGCACCCCCATCAGGTTGATTTCCTTGTTGAACAGCCAGCGCGCGTCGTATTCGCGAAAACCGGTCGCCTTCACCATCGGCTCGGATTCGAAGGCTGAGGTGTTGGGCAGGAGCTGCGGTTTCGGCTTTGGAAACATTTAAGGCCTCGCGGGAGCGCGTCGGAGCAGCCATAGCGAATGCGCGCGGGAAGCGGAAGGCGGGATTGAACGCTCGGATGAGCAAAAATGAGACGAATGAAGACCGAATATCAGTCGAGTCGTCGAATTGGCACTCCACCAACCGGCCCTCAGGTTAGTACCGCCAACGGTAGTCACACGATCACTGCCACGGGCGGCGCCAACCGCACGAATTTCGGTGGGGTTTATGGACATACGCTGACGTACTCAGAACCCGGTAGCAATGACTTGGCTATAATCACCGCTGCCGACCCGACTGGTCTGCCGGTAGCTACTCCGGTTGAAGGTGATCCAAGCCGCGTGAGTATCAGGGAGTACAAGGGTTACTAGGCCCCGTACTCACAACCCGGCGGCGCAATTCGACGAGGCAAAGTCCGCCTTCCCTGTTGCCGACTATGGCTATGCGGCAACGGGACATGTCGCAAAGGGACACGAAAATTCGCCTACATTAGGTCTTACTGCAATGGTCTATCGGCGCGGACTTTGGAATTGAGGCCGCGCAGACTGGCTTCGTCTGGTATGGGGGATTTGACGTTCCTCTCAGGATTGCCGCTGGTAGGAGCGTCAAATCCAAAACCACCCCAGAATTATCGAATTGCTGGTGTCCCTTTGCTTCTGGCTCTTGTAAGAGAGTTCGCTGCAACGGAATGCAAGCTTCGGAAGCGAGACACCAGAAGATGGTCTTCATGGCTAATCGTCTCTTTAAGGTTGTTTGTCTGGCTGCGCTGATTGTCTTTCCTGCACATGGCCAGAGCCCATCTGAACTGGAACACGCAGTAGCCATCACAACCTACCTCCAGCCCATCACCGAGGATGATGTTGACCAGCGCACCAGGCTCGATTTGCTGCTTGCGCAAAAACAGGTCGGCAGGGAAGACGTGATCCGTGAGTTGTCTATAGACTTGTTTGGGATCGCAAGGGGCGAGATAGCGCGTTTGCTATCGGAAGATCTTGTCGACAAAGCCTTCGCCGACATGTGCGCGCGACGAGGTGTCGCGCCGTCAGATCTGATGAAAACCCTGGAGGAGAAGGGCATCCGGCTCGACACGCTGAGAAAACACCTCAGAGCTGAGGTTGCTCGGAAGCGTCTGGCGCAAATGCAATGCCGCCGTAATTGCGAAGATCGACTCGACCACCCTCTCATTCTCAAAATGTGAACAAGCAAGGCCTTACTGCTCCAGCACCATCGTGCCGTTGGCGTATTCGAAACGCTTCAGTTTCGACAGGAACGACAGGCCGAGCAGGTTTTCCGACAGCGCCTCGTCGGGCAGCACCATGGCGTCGACGTCGCGCACCACGAGACCGCCGACCTCGACGCGGTCAAGCCGGGCGCGCGCGGCCTTGATGGTGCCGTTCGCGGTCGAAACAACAGCGGTGTACTGGTTCGGCACGGGACGCAGGCCGAACCGCGCGGCGGAGGATTCGTTCAACGCAATCACGGAGGCGCCGGTATCGACCATGAAGGCGATGCGCTGGCCGTCGATGCGGCCTTCGGTGGCGAAATGACCGCGGAAATCGCGGGGAATGCTGAGTGTACGCGCGCCGCTTGAAGCCGACGTCGCCATCGCCACGGTCGCCGCCGGCTTTGCCTTGACCGCCGTCGCGGTCGCAGGCGTGATCTTGTCCGCCATCTGCGCCATGAAGACGCCAAGGCCGCCGATCACGGCGGCAGTGATCACGATGTTACGCATGACGCCACTCTACTCGCAGAACGCCTCGCCCGATTTCACCACGTCCGCCGCGACATCGCGATCAAACCTGGCCGGCCGAGGCCGCCATTTTCGCGAAAAGGATGAGCGAAGCGTTAACACGGCTGCTTCACCTCTCCCCGTCCTTCACGGGGAGAGGTCGGAGGCTGCGCGCAGCGGAGCCTCCGGGTGAGGGGCACGCATTGCGCTCACCACACGCCACTCAATCCCCGGATGGAAGCCCCTCACCCCAACCCTCTCCCCGCAAGAGCGGGGAGAGGAGTAAGAGAGAGTCACGTTCCTCGCGGCTTGACCCGGCGGGTCGGCAACGCATTGACCGGATCCTCCGGCCAGGGATGGCGGGGATAGCGGCCGCGAAGGTCGGAGCGCACGGCGGCGTAACTGCCGCGCCAGAAGCCGGGCAGGTCGCGGGTCACCTGCACCGGCCGCTGCGCCGGCGACAGCAATTCCAGCACCAGCGGCACCTTGCCTTTGGCGATCGCGGGGTGAGCGTTGAGTCCGAACAATTCCTGCAGCCGCACCGCAATGGTCGGGCCCTGCTCGGCCTCATAGTCGATCGCGAGCATGGTGCCGGTCGGCGCCTCGAAATGGGTCGGCGCCTCGCGCTCGAGCCGTGCTCGCAACTCCCAGGGCAACAGCGCTTGCAATGCTTCCGACAGGTCGCCGGCCGAGAACTCCTTCAGCGAAATCTTGTCGTGCAGCGCCGGCACCAGCCAGTCTGCCACCGATGCAATCAGTCCGTCGTCGGACAGATCAGGCCAGCTCTCGCCTTCGGCCTTGCGCAGGAACATCACGCGGTCACGCCACTGCTTGACGGATTTCGACCACGGCAGTTTGTCGAGCCCCGCAGCGATCAGCCCGTCGGCGAAGATGCGGGCGGTCTCCGCCGACGGCGCGAGCGTCAGCGGCGCTTCCGATAGCGTGATCGCGTGCAGCGTTGACCTGCGGCGCGCGCGGAGCGCCAGTGCCGTGCGGTCGAAGGCGATCTCGTCCGATGTTTCGATGTGATCGGCGAATTGCACCTCGATCTCGCTTTCGGTGATCGGCGCCGCCAGCAGGATGCGGCCGGCCGCCGCAGTGCCCATGAGCTCGCCGACCGCGATATAGGATGCGCGCGCCAGAGGTGACGTTTGCTCGACGGCCGCGCCGCGGCCGTTGGCGAGCACGAAACTGCCATTGCCGCGGTTCTTCGCGACGCGGTCCGGGAACGCGTAGGCGAGCATGATGCCGGTGCTCAAATCCGCATCGGCCCGCGAGCTTTTGCTGGAGGTGACCTGCGACGCCCAGCGCCGCGCCATATCGCGGGCGGCGCTCGCGCGCTGCGAGCGGTCGCGGCGGAATTGATCCAGCCTGTGGTCAAGATCGACACTGTCGCCGCCGAGCCCGCGCTCGGTGAGGACAGCCGCGATCTCCGCCGCAGCCTCACCGGCGCCAAGACGATCGGAGTCCACGATCATGCGCGCCAGCCGCGGCGGCAGCGCCAGCGCGCGCAACTTCTTGCCTTCCGCGGTGATGCGATCATCGCCATCGAGCGCGCCGAGTTCACGCAAGAGGTTGTTCGCCTGCTTCAGCGCCGGCGCGGGCGGGGGATCGAGAAACGACAGCGAGCCGGGATCGCTCACACCCCATTGCGCGAGGTCGAGCACCAGCGAGGAGAGATCGGCGGAGAGAATCTCCGGCTGGGTGTAGGCGGCGAGCGATGCCGTCTGGGGCTCGTCCCACAACCGGTAGCAGACACCGGGTTCGGTGCGACCGGCGCGGCCTCTGCGCTGATCGACCGCAGCGCGCGAGGCGCGCACCGTCTCGAGCCGGGTCAGCGCGATATCGGGCTCATAGCGCGGCACCCGCGACAGCCCGGAATCGACGACGATGCGGACACCTTCGATGGTCAGCGAAGTCTCGGCAATCGAGGTCGCGAGCACGACCTTGCGCGCGCCCTTCGGCGCCGGCGCGATCGCGCGATCCTGCACGCTGGCGTCGAGCGCGCCGAACAGCGGCACGATTTCGGTGTTGGCGTCGCGTACGCGCTCTTCGAGGAAAGTCTGGGTGCGGCGGATTTCGGACGCGCCCGGCAGGAACGCCAGCACCGAGCCGGCATCGGCTCGCAGCGCCTGCGCGATGCTATCAGCCATCTGCCGTTCCAGCGGGATGTCGGGCTTGCGGCCGAGATAGCGGGTCTCGACCGGAAAGGCCCGGCCCTCGCTCTCGACCACCGGCGCATCGCCAAGCAGCTTCGCCACCCCCGCGCCGTCGAGCGTCGCCGACATCACCAGGATGCGCAGATCATCGCGTAAGCCCGTCTGCGCGTCCCGCGCCAGCGCCAGGCCGAGATCGGCGTCCAGCGAACGTTCGTGGAACTCGTCGAACAGCACGGCAGCGACGCCATGCAATTCCGGATCGTCGAGGATCTGGCGCGAGAAGATGCCCTCGGTGACGACCTCGATCCGGGTTGCGCGCGAGATCTTCGAGCCGAAACGGACGCGATAGCCGACGGTGTCGCCGGCGCGTTCGCCCAGGGTCTTCGCCATCCGATCGGCGCTGGCGCGGGCCGCGATCCGCCGCGGCTCCAGCACGATGATCTTCTTGTCCTTGGCCCAGGGCTCGTCGAGCAGCGCCAGCGGCACCCGCGTGGTCTTGCCGGCGCCGGGCGGCGCCACCAGCACCGCGGCGTTGTTCGCGGCAAGCGTGCGCGCGAGCTCGTCGAGCACCGCGTCGATCGGAAGGGGCGTGTCGAAGCTGCGGGGCAAGATGTGTCCAGCGTTTTGGGTGTCGGGCTCCCTCTCCCCGCTCTTGCGGGGAGAGGGTTGGGGTGAGGGGCTACTGTCCACGAATTCGGAAGCAGTTCAATTGCGGCGGCTCCCCCTCACCCGGATTGCACTTCGTGCAATCCGACCTCTCCCCGCACGCGGGAGAGGTGAAGAGAGCTACTTCCCTCCCGGCGGCGGGCGGCCAACACTTTCATACACAAATCCGTTCGCTGCCATGTCCTCGGGCCGGTAGATGTTGCGCAGGTCGATCACCACCGGCTGCTTCATCTCCCGCTTCAGCCGCCCCAGATCGAGCGTGCGATACTGCACCCATTCGGTGACCACCACCATGGCGTCGGCGCCCCTCACGCAGGCATAGGGATCGTCGGCGTATTCGATCTCGGGCAGTTCCTTGCGCGCCTGCTCCATGCCGACCGGATCGTGCGCGCGCACCTTGGCGCCCATGTCGAGCAGGCCGGTGACCAGCGGAATCGACGGCGCCTCGCGCATGTCGTCGGTGTCAGGCTTGAAGGTCAGCCCGAGCACGGCGACCGTCTTGCCGCGCAGCGAGCCACCGGCCGCAAGCGAGACCTTGCGCGCCATGGCGCGCTTGCGATTGTCGTTGACCCCGAGCACGGCCTCGACGATGCGCAGCTGCACGTCGTGGTCCTGCGCGATCTTGACCAGCGCGCGGGTGTCCTTTGGAAAGCAGGAGCCGCCGAAGCCCGGACCGGCATGCAAAAACTTCGAGCCGATGCGGTTGTCGAGCCCGATGCCGCGCGCGACCTCCTGCACGTCGGCGCCGACTTTCTCGGACAGATCGGCGATCTCGTTGATGAAGGTGATCTTGGTGGCGAGAAAGGCGTTCGCGGCGTATTTGATCAGCTCGGCGGTGCGCCGCTTGGTGAACATCAGCGGCGCCTGGTTCAGCGACAGCGGCCGGTAGACATCGCCGAGCACCTTGCGCCCGCGCTCGTCGTCGGTGCCGATCACGATGCGGTCGGGGAATTTGAAATCGCGGATCGCCGCACCCTCGCGCAGGAATTCCGGATTGGAGGCGACCACGACATCGGCGGACGGATTGGCCTCGCGGATGATGCGCTCGACCTCGTCGCCGGTGCCGACCGGCACGGTGGATTTGGTCACCACCACGGTGAAGCCTTTCAGCGCGGCGGCGATCTCACGCGCGGCGGCGTAGACGTAGGTGAGGTCGGCGTGGCCGTCACCGCGCCGCGAGGGCGTGCCGACCGCGATGAACACCGCATCGGCCTCCGCGACCGGCGCCTTGAGGTCGGTGGTGAAGCCGAGCCGTTTGGCCTTGACGTTGCCTGCGACCAGCACATCGAGGCCCGGCTCGAAGATCGGAATCTCGCCCCGCTTCAGCGCGTCGATCTTGCCGGCGTCCTTGTCGACGCAAATCACCTCGTGGCCGAAATCCGCAAAGCAGGCGCCGGAGACCAGCCCGACATAGCCCGTGCCAATCATGGCAATCCGCATGGATCAACCCGCCTCATATGGTTAACGCGACCGCCTCTTAAAACATTTGGGCCGTGTGGGGAAAGCCGAAATCGGCACGGCGCTTGAATGAATAAAGGGGAAAGAAACCCGTACCCCCCATGATGCGCCTTTCGCGCGCCAGAACAGGACAGGGATGACTGCAAACGGCACATCGGACCGCGTCGACTGGGTCGACTATGCCAAGGGCATCTGCATCGTCATGGTCGTGATGATGCATTCCGTGCTGGGCGTGGAGTTGGCTGCCGGCCATGCGGGCTTCATGCATGCGGTCGTGATGTTCGCAAAACCGTTCCGGATGCCCGATTTCTTCCTGATTTCCGGGCTTTTCCTGCCTCTGGTGATCGACCGCGACTGGCGCACCTATCTCGACCGCAAGGTCGTGCATTTCGCTTATTTCTACGTGCTGTGGGTGACGATCCAGTTCGGCTTCAAGGCGCCGGCCTTTGCCGCCGAGTCGAGTTGGGCTCATGTCGGCTTCGCGTATCTGGAGTCCTTCATCGAGCCGTTCGGCACGCTGTGGTTCATCTACCTGCTGCCGATCTTTTTCGTCGTCATAAAACTGACACGCAACGTTCCGCCGATTCTGGTCTGGGCCGTCGCCGCAGCACTCGAGATGACGCATCTCGCGACCGGCTGGACCGTGATCGACGAATTCTGCGCGCGCTTCGTCTACATCTATTCCGGCTACCTGTTCGCTGACTACGTCTTTGCGCTGTCGGATCGCGCGCGGGCGTATCCGGTGCTCGCGCTCGCAGGGCTCGCGTTGTGGGCGCTCGTCAATGGCGGTCTCGTTAAGCTCGGCTTCAGCGAACTGCCGATCGTCTCGCTTGCGCTGGGCCTCGCCGGCGCCTGCGCGATCATCACGACCGGCACCTTGCTGGCGCGGATGCACTGGTTGAATTTTCTTCGCTTCTGCGGCGAGCATTCGATCGTGATCTATCTCGCCTTCTTCCTGCCGATGGCCTCCACCCGCACATTGTTGCTCAAGACCGGCATCATCCACGACATCGGCATGGTGTCGCTGATCGTCACCGTCGTAGGCGTTGCCGGCGCGCTCCTGATCTGGCGCGCGGCGCTTGCCGTGCATGCGAACTTCATGTTCGAGCGGCCGGATGCGTTCTGGGTCGCGCCGCGGAAGGCGGGCCGCGCATTGCAGGCGGCGGAGTAGCGCAGGCGCCGCAACACTCTCCGTCGTCATGCCCGGCCTCGAGCCGGGCATCCACGTCTTTCTTCGTTCCGGATGCAAAGACGTGGATGGCCGGGTCAAGCCCGGCCATGACGAGAATCTGTGGCCAAATCGCCCCGCCAAGGCTGTCAATCGCCGCAAAACTTCCTAAATTGCCGCCATGCCGAAATCCCCGCAAAAAGCCGCTCCCGCCAAACCCGCCGCCGCTAAGCCTGCCGCCAAACCGGTTCCCGGCAAAGAGCCCGCGAAAGCCGCTGCCAAACCCTCCGGCAAGAGCGACCACGTCTTCCTGGTCGACGGCTCCTCATACATTTTCCGCGCCTATCACGCGCTGCCGCCGCTCAACCGCAAGTCCGACGGGCTGCAGGTCAACGCCGTGCTCGGCTTCTGCAACATGCTGTGGAAACTGTTGCGCGACATGCCCGAGGACAACCGGCCGACGCATCTGGCCATCGTCTTCGACAAGTCGGAAGTGACCTTCCGCAACAAGCTCTATCCCGATTACAAGGCGCACCGCCCGCCGGCGCCCGACGACCTGATTCCGCAATTCAAATTCATCCGCGACGCCGTGCGCGCCTTCGACCTGCCCTGCCTGGAGCAGGACGGGTTCGAGGCCGACGACCTGATCGCGACCTATGCGCGGCTTGCCACCGAGCGCGGCGCCACCACGACCATCGTCTCCTCCGACAAGGATCTGATGCAGCTCGTGACCGACAAGGTGGTGATGTACGACACCATGAAGGACCGCCGTATCGGCATTCCCGAAGTGATCGAGAAATTCGGCGTGCCGCCGGAGAAAGTGGTCGAGGTGCAGGCGCTGGCGGGCGACTCCACCGACAACGTACCGGGCGTGCCCGGCATCGGCGTCAAGACTGCCGCGCAGCTGATCATCGAGTACGGCGATCTGGATCAGCTGTTGTTCCGCGCCACCGAGATCAAGCAGCCGAAGCGCCGGGATGCGCTGATCGAGAATGCCGAGAAGGCGCGGATTTCGCGGCAGCTGGTGCTGCTCGACGACAAGGTCGAGCTCGAAACCCCGCTCGACGATCTCGCCGTGCATGAGCCCGACGCGCGCAAGCTGATCGCGTTCCTGAAGGCGATGGAATTTTCGACGCTGACCAAGCGCGTCGCGGAATATTCGCAGATCGACCCGTCGGATGTGGCGGCGGATGCTGGCAAGGCTTCTTCACCTCCCCCGCGCGCGGGGGAGGTCGGATCGCTCGGCAGCGCGCTTGCGCGCCAGAGCGATCCGGGTGGGGGCCTGTTCGCCAATGTCGACACCCCCACCCTACCCTCCCCCGCAAGCGGGGGAGGGAAAGAGAGAAGCGGCGCCGGCGGCGGCGCACCTGCCAAGCCGGGCGACAGATCCGACAAGGCCTCCAGCCTCAAGGGCACGCCGATCTCGTTGGCCGAGGCGCGGAAAGAAGCCGCGCGAAAGCTGCCGGTGGATCGCGCGAAGTACCAGACCATCCGCTCGCTGGACGAGTTGAAGGCCTGGATCGGCCGCGCGCGCGAGGCCGGCCGCTTCGCGATCGAGCTGAAGGCAAATTCGGTCGATCCGATGCAGGCCGACATCTGCGGCGTCGCGCTGGCGCTGGCGCCGAACGATGCCGCCTACCTGCCGCTGGCGCACAAGCAGCCGGGCGGCGGCGCCGGCCTGTTCGACGCAGGGCTCGCGCCGGACCAGATCAAGGAAGGCGACGCGCTGGACGCCCTGAAGCCTCTCTTGGAATCCGCCGGCATCCTCAAGATCGGCTTCAACATCAAATTCGGCGCGGTCATGCTGGCGCAGGCCGGCATCGTCTTGCGCAATTACGAAGACGTGCAGCTGATGTCTTACGCGCTCGATGCCGGGCGCAACGCCCATGGGCTCGACACGCTGTCCGAGCTCTGGCTCGGCCACGCCACGCTGACGCATGGCGAGCTCATCGGCAGCGGCAAGAACAAATTGTCCTTCGATCAGGTCGCGATCGACCGGGCGACCGCCTATTCGGCCGAGGACGCCGACGTCATCGTGCGGCTGTGGCGGCTGCTCAAGCCGCGCCTGGTCGCCGATCGCATGACCACGGTCTATGAGACGCTGGAGCGGCCGCTGGTGTCGGTGCTGGCGCGCATGGAGCGCCGCGGCATCTCGATCGATCGCCAGGTGCTGTCACGCCTGTCGGGCGAGTTCGCGCAGACCGCGGCGCGGGTCGAGGCCGAGTTGCAGGAGCTTGCCGGCGAGCCGATCAATGTCGGCAGCCCCAAGCAGATCGGCGACATCATCTTCGGCAAGATGGGCATTACAGGCGGCACCAGGACCAAGACCGGCGCGTGGTCGACCACCGCGCAAGTGCTCGACGATCTCGCCGAGCAGGGCCATGAGTTTCCGAAGAAGATTCTCGAGTGGCGGCAGGTCTCCAAGCTGAAATCGACCTACACGGACGCACTGCCGGAATACGTCAACCCGCAGACCCATCGCGTGCACACCACTTACGCGCTGGCCGCGACCACCACGGGGCGGCTGTCGTCGAACGAGCCGAATTTGCAGAACATCCCGGTGCGCACCGAGGACGGCAGAAAAATCCGGCGCGCCTTCATCGCGACGCCCGGCCACAAGCTGGTGTCCGCGGACTACTCTCAAATTGAATTGCGGCTGCTCGCCGAGATCGCCGACGTGCCTTCGCTGCGGCAGGCGTTCCGCGACGGGCTCGACATTCACGCCATGACGGCCTCGGAAATGTTCGGCGTGCCGATCAAGGACATGCCGAGCGAGGTGCGGCGCCGCGCCAAAGCGATCAATTTCGGCATCATCTACGGCATCTCGGCGTTCGGCCTTGCCAACCAGCTCGGCATCGCACGCGAGGAGGCGTCGGCCTACATCAAGAAATATTTCGAGCGTTTTCCGGGCATCCGCGCCTACATGGATGAGACGCGCGAGTTCTGCCGCAAGAACGGCTATGTCACCACGCTGTTCGGGCGCAAATGCTATTACCCGGACATCAAGGCGTCGAACGCCTCGATTCGCTCCTTCAACGAACGCGCCGCGATCAACGCGCGACTGCAGGGCACTGCGGCCGACATCATCCGCCGCGCCATGATCCGCATGGAGGACGCGCTATCAGCGCACAAGCTGTCGGCGCAGATGCTGCTGCAGGTGCATGACGAACTGATCTTCGAAGTACCGGACAACGAGGTCGCCGCGACCTTGCCGGTGGTGCAGAAGACCATGCAGGACGCGCCGTTCCCGGCGGTGATTTTGTCACTGCCGCTGCAGGTCGACGCCCGCGCGGCGAAGAACTGGGACGAGGCGCATTAGGGCGAGATGTTACATCCGCGATGATACTGCGCTCCCTCCCCGGCTTGCGGGGGAGGGCTGGGGTGGGGGTATTCGCAGGGTTCGAGCGAAGAAATTCCCCCACCCGCATCGGATCTCCGATCCGATGCGACCTCCCCCGCAAGCGGGGGAGGTGGAGCACCGCCCATCGCGGCAAGGGTCAAAGAGCGGCCCGTCCAGGCCTCCTGCACTGCGATAACGCTGTTTCACGCCGGTCGTTGACGGCCCCTGCCCTTGGGGGCAAGGTCGGACCGACAGCCCGATTTTCAAGGCGATGAGCGACCTGATCAACACATTCAAGCCGGTGCTTCCGCCACTGCTGGCGCGATTTGTGACGGCAACCGCCGGCCGCAACATGACGCGGCCCGCCTATGTCGTGGTGCTGATCGGCGTCGCCACCATGATCCTGCTGACGGTGAGCCCCGCCTATGAGGCGGCGCATCACTGGGTCGAGGCCGTCCTGTGGGCCTGCCTCGCCTTTTTTGCTTTCGAGTGGCTGGTGCGCCTCCGGCACGCCGTGCTGGCGCAGCGCGGGGTTGCCTACATGACCTCGTTCCGCGGAGTGATGGATGCCGCCGCGGTGCTTGCGGTACCTGCTGCGGTCCTGCTCGGCGCGCCGCCGAAGACCGCATGGCTGTTGTCGGTGCTCTGGCTCGTCAAGGTGCTCCCCGCCGTGCCGGGCTTGCGGCAATTGCGCAGGGTGCTGGTGCTGGAATCCGGACCTCTGCTCAGCGTGCTCATCATCTTCCTGATCGTGCTGTTTCTCGGCTCGGTCACGGTCTATTTCTTCGAGCGCGATGCCCAACCCGCCGCCTTCGGTAACATCCCCTCGGCGCTGTGGTGGGCGGTCACAACCCTGACCACGACCGGTTACGGCGACGTGGTGCCGATCACGCCGATGGGACGTTTCTTCGCGGCGCTGGTGATGATCTCGGGACTCGGCGTGTTCGGTCTGTGGACCGGTATTCTCGCGACCGGATTTGCCGCCGAGACGCGGCGCGACAATTTCCTCAAGACCTGGGAATCCGTCAGCAAGGTGCCGTTCTTCGCCACGCTCGGCCCGTCGGCGATCGCCGATGTCACCAACATGCTGCGCACCATCGACCTGCCGCCGCGCGTGACGATCATCCGCAAGGGCCAGCAGGGTGATTGCATGTATTTCATCGCCACGGGCGAAGTCGAGGTCGACCTGCCCCTGGGCAAGAAGGTGCGGCTCGGCGACGGCGCGTTCTTCGGCGAGATGGCGCTGCTCGGCAATACCTTGCGTTCCGCCAACATCACCACAACGCGGCTGTCCAAACTCCTGGTGCTCGATCTCGTCGACTTCCGCCTGTTGATGGCCCGCCATCCCGATCTCGCGGAGACCATCGACGCCGAGGCCAAGCGGCGCACGCTGGAGAACAAGTGATGCTCGGGAAGGTGGAGCCTGCCGAGGCGGCGAGCACGCCGGTCTTCACCGTCGAGGGCGCGCGCGCCACCATCCGTCTCAACCGTCCGCGCCATGTGAACCGCATCCAGGCGGAGGATTTGAAGGCGCTGATCGAGTTGTTCGATCGCGTGGAGGGCGATCCCGCGATCCGGGTGCTGGTCATCACCGGCACCGGGCGCGCCTTCTCCTCCGGCTACGATCTCAACTCGGTCGCCGAACGCAGCGCGAGCAGCACCGGGCAGACCGCGGGCAGCGCCTTCGAGGTGATGGTCGATCGCCTGGAGGATCTCGCCGTGCCCACCATCTGCCGCCTCAATGGCGGCGTCTATGGCGGCTCGACCGACCTGGCGCTCGCCTGCGATTTCCGGATCGGCGTCGACACCGCGGAAATGTTCATGCCGGCGGCACGGCTGGGCCTGCATTATTACACCAGCGGCATCCGCCGCTACGTCTCGCGGCTCGGCGCCGACAACGCGAAGAAGCTGTTCCTGACCGCCGAGAAGATCGGCGCACCTGAAATGCTGCGGATCGGCTATCTCACCGCCATGGTGCCGGCAGAGGCGCTGGATGAGGAAGTCGATCGGCTCGCGACGCAGCTCGCCGCCAACGCGCCGGTCGCGATGGCCGGCATGAAGCGCACCATCAACGAGATCGCGCGCGGCAAGCTCGATGAGGCCGCCGCCGACGCCCGCGCCCGCGACTCGATGCGTGGGCCCGAGATCAGGGAAGGCGTCCGCGCCCGCGCCGAGAAGCGGCCGCCGAAATTTTAGCCGTCGATAAACGTCACGGTATCCGCGACCTTCGCGCGCGAGGTGCGGTAGCTGTTGACCTTGTGGGCATGGTCCGCATAGCCGAAGGAGATGCCGCAGACCACGCGGCGGTCGGCGGCGAGATCGAAGTGCTTGCGGATCAGCGCGGAATGCCGGGCGAGCGCTGCCTGCGGAATGGTGCCGAGACCGAGCGCCTGCGCCGCCAGCATGAAGTTCGAGACATAAGCACCGCAATCGATCGCGCCGTAGACGCCGAGCGGCTCGTCGGTGTGGATGATCGCGACATGCGGCGCGCCGAAGAAATTGTAGTTCTCCAGCGCCTGCTTCGCGTAAGCGGCCTTGTCGCCGCGGGGAATCCCGAGTGTGTTGTAGAGCTGGAAGCCGCTCTCGCGGCGGCGTTCGAGATAGACGCCGAGATATTCACGCGGAAACGGAAAATCGCTGCTCTCCGGCGCGCCGGAGGCGGCCTCGGCATAGATCACCTTCCGAAAGCGCTCCTTGGCCGCGCCGCTTGCGATCACCACCTGCCAGGGCTGGCTGTTGCACCATGACGCGGTGCGCTGCGCGACGGTGAGGACGTGCTCGATGGTCTTGCGGTCGACTTCTCGCGGCAGGAATGCGCGTACCGAGTAGCGCTCGCCCAGTAGCTCCTCGAGCACGCCGATGCGGTCTTGCGTGGAGTAGTGCACTTTCGTTTGTGCCGCTGTCGTCATGGCCAGTGCCTTTTCTTCTTTACCTCCCCCTAAAAGGGGAGGTCGGCGCGAAGCGCCGGGAGGGGGTCATCTTGTCTGTACAAGACCCCCTCCCCAACCCTCCCCCTTGCAGGGGGAGGGAGTCGAGAGAGCCGTGCGTATGTCACCGCCCCTTGGTCGGGATCTTGTTGAACGGCACGTCCTTGTCGACCCTGATGTCGCCGGGTAGCCCAAGCACACGCTCGGCGATGATGTTGCGCAGGATCTCGTCGGTGCCGCCGGCAATGCGCATCGAGGGCGAGGACAGCATCATCTGCTGGAACTGGCCGCGCGCCTGCTCTTCGGCGCTGCCGGTGAAAACGCCAGCCGCGCCCTCGAGGTCCATCGCATACATCGCGATGTCCTGCAGCATCGAGCCCGCCACCAGCTTGCCGATGGAATTCTCCGGACCCGGACGTTCGCCCTTCGACAGCGCCGAGATCGCGCGGTAGCTGGTGTATTTCAGCCCGCTCGCCTTCACTGCCCAGTTCGCCAGCTTCGAGCGCACGCCGCGGTCATCGATCGCGGGTCCATCTTCCGTCATCAGGCTGGAGCAGAACTCGAACATCTCGGGGAAACCGGTCGCAAGCCGCGCGCCGATCGACATGCGCTCGTTCATCAAGGTGGTCAGCGACACGTTCCAGCCGTCGCCGACATTGCCGAGGCGCTGGCTGTCCGGAATCACCACGTCGGTGAAATAAACCTCGTTGAACTCCTGCATGCCGTTGGCCTGCTTGATCGGCCGCACCTCGACGCCTTTGCTCTTCATATCGAGGAAGAACATGGTCAGTCCCTTGTGCTTGGGCACGTTGGGATCGGTGCGCGTGATCAGGAGACCGTAGTCGGAATAATGCGCGCCGGAGGTCCATATCTTCTGGCCGTTGACGATCCAGTTGTCGCCCTTCTTTTCGGCGCGGGTGCGCAAGCCGGCGACATCGGAGCCGCCGGCGGGCTCAGAGAACAGCTGGCACCAGATTTCCTCGCCTGAGGCGAGCTTCGGCAGATAGCGGCGCTTGGCGTCTTCGCTGCCATAGGCCATCACGGTCGGGCCGCACATGCCCTCGCCGATCTGGAACGGCTGCGTCAGCTTGCCGTAGACGCCCTCTTCCTGCTGCCAGATCACGCGCTCTATCGGGGTCGCGCCGCGGCCGCCATATTCTTTCGGCCAGTGCAGGCAGGCCCAACCGGCTTCCGCCTTCTTCTTCTGCCAGGCCTTGCCGACCTCGACCATGTCGTGATGCTGCAGGCGGATGCGGCCGAGCGAGGACTTCGACAGCTCCGCCTCCAGCTCCTTCGGCGCGTTGGCGTCGACCCATTTGCGGGCGGTGGAGCGGAACTCGGCTTCCTGCGGCGTGTCATCGAAATTCATGGCGCTTCCTCTTTGCTGTCATTCCGGGGCGCGCGGAGCGCGAACCCGGAATCTCGATCCATAAGCTCTGGATTCCGGGTCTGCGTGCTGCGCACGCATCCCGGAATGACGAACGTCAGCTTCTTCCCTTGGTCGGTATCTTGTTGAACGGCACGTCCTTGTCGACCCTGATGTCGCCGGGTAGCCCAAGCACGCGCTCGGCGATGATGTTGCGCATGATCTCGTCGGTGCCGCCCTCGACGCGGGTGCCCGGCGCGCGCAGCAGCATCGCCTGGAATTTGCCGGCAAGTTCTGCGCCCTCGCCGCTCAGCGCGCCGGCCGCGCCCTGCAAATCCATCGCATACATCGCGACATCCTGGACCATGGAGCCCGCGACCAGCTTGCCGATGGAATTCTCCGGCCCCGGCCGCTCTCCCTTCGACAGCGCCGAGATGGTCCGCATGCTGGTATATTTCAGGCCGCTCGCCTTCACCGCCCAGTTCGCAAGCTTCGAGCGCACCGCGCGATCCTCGATCGCAGGCCCGTCCTCCAGCATCAGGTTCGAGCAGAACTCGAAAATCTCGGGGAAGCCGGTGGCGACGCCCGCGCCGATCGACATGCGCTCATTCATCAGCGTGGTCAGCGAGACGTTCCAGCCGTCATTGACATTGCCGAGGCGCTGGCTGTCCGGAATCTTCACGTCGGTGAAGTAGACCTCGTTAAAATCGGATTGACCGCTGGCCTGCTTGATCGGCCGCACCTCCACGCCCGGGCTCTTCATGTCCAGGAAGAACATGGTGAGGCCCTTGTGCTTAGGCACATTGGGATCGGTCCGGGTCAGCAAAATGCCGTAGTCGGAATAATGCGCGCCCGAGGTCCAGATCTTCTGGCCGTTGACGATCCAGTCGTCGCCTCTCTTCTCCGCGCGCGTGCGCAGGCCTGCGACATCGGAGCCGCCGGCAGGCTCGGAGAACAACTGACACCAGATTTTCTCGCCGGAGGCGAGCGGCGGCAGGTATTTGCGCTTCTGCTCCTCGGGAGCGAACGCCATCATGGTCGGCCCGCACATGCCGTGGCCGATGATGAACATGGCGGAGAGCTTGCCGAACGGGCCTTCCTCCTGCTGCCAGATCACGCGTTCGATCGGGGAAGCGCCGCGGCCGCCATATTCCCTAGGCCAATGCAGGCAGGCCCAGCCGGCATCGGCCTTCTTCTTCTGCCAGGCCTTGGCGACCTCGAGGATATTGACGCCCTCGAGGCGCGTGCGGCCGAGCGAGGATTTGCGCAGCTCTTCCTCATATTGCTTCGGCGCATTGGCCGCGATCCAGGCTTTCGCCTGGCTGCGGAACGCGGCTTCCTGCGGGGTGTCGTCGAAGTTCATCTTTTCTATCCTGTCATTCCGGGGCGCGTGAAGCGCGAACTATGATGTGCAATTGCACATCTGAGAATCTCATTTCGCAACCTCTGGATTCCGGGTCTGCGCCTCCGGCGCATCCCGGAATGACGGTTCATAACACTACGCCGCGTTCTTCTTGCGCATGCGGTCGATCAGCGCGTCTTCCCAGTACGACTGGCTGCCGAGAGAGAGCGCGAGCGCGTTGGAGCGGCGGTAATACATGTGACAGTCGAACTCCCAGGTGAAGCCCATGCCGCCATGAACCTGGATGTTGTTCTTGGCGCAATGCTGGAACGCCTGCGTGGCGCTGATGCGCGCGGACGCCGCGGCTTCCGGCAGTTCGCCGGCGTTGGTCGAGAGCGCCCAGGCGCCGTAATAGCAGTTGGAACGCGCCAAGGTCGCCGAGACATACATGTCGGCCAGCATGTGCTTGACCGCCTGGAACGAGCCGATGGGACGGCCGAAGGCGATGCGGTCGAGCGCGTAGTCGCGACCCATCTCCAGCGCGCGGTCGGCGCCGCCGAGCTGCTCGAAAGCGACCAGCACGGCGGCACGGTCGAGCACCTGTGTGATGACGCTCCAACCTTCGCCCGTTTTGCCAAGCGGCTCCGCCCTGGCGTTCTTGAAAGCAACCTCGGCCTGGCCTCGGGTGGGATCGACATTGGTGAGACTCTTCGCCTCGATGCCGTCGGCCTTCATGTCGACGATAAACAGCGAGATATCGCTTTCGCGGCCGCTCGATCCCGTGCGCGCCGCAACGACGGCAAAATCGGCGATCGCGCCGTCGGGCACCGGCTTCTTGACACCGTTGAGCGTACCGCCATTCGCTGAAAGCTTGATCGCCTGCGGCGACGGATTGCCCTTGCCTTCGAACAGGGCCAGCGTGCCGATCGCCTCGCCGCTTGCGACCTTCGGCAGCCACTTCTTCTTCTGCGCATCGGAGCCTGCGAGCAGCAGCGCCTCAGCGGCAAGATACACGGTCGATGAGAACGGCACCGGCGCCAACGCGCGGCCCATTTCCTCGGCGATCACGCACAGCTCGAGATGGCCGGCGCCCGCGCCGCCGAACTCCTCGGGGATCGCAACACCGATAAAACCCATCTCGGCGAGGCCCTTCCACAGCGCCTTGTCGTAGGCCGCCTTGCCGTCGAGCACGGCGCGCACCGCCTTGGGTGGGCACTGCTCTGAGAGGAATTTTCGCGCGGCATCGCGCATCTGTTTCTGGTCGTCGGAGAAATCGAAGTTCATGGCGGCCTACCTTTTACTTTTTGTCATTCCGGGGCGCGTCGAAGACGCGAACCCGGAAATCTCGATCAACTACCTCTGGATTCCGGGCTCGCCGCTTCGCGACGCCCCGGAATGACGAAACTCATTGCAGCACGATCACGTCTTCGCCTGGGTGATCGGCATACAGCCGCTCGACCAGGTCCGCGCGGCGCTCGAGCCCCGCGCGCTGGTTGATGTAGCCCTTGTCGGTCAGCTCATTGCCGTCGATCGAGGGCGGCTCGGCCATCAGCATGGCGCGGGCGATACGCATGCTGCTGCCACCCCTGCAGGCCGTGTTGAGCGCTTCGAGCCCCTGCTTGAGGCAGCCGATCACGGCCGGATGCTTCACGACATCGTCGAAACCAGCCTCGGGATCGCCGAGAAGCTGCCGGCACGCATGCAGGTTGGGCCAGGCCAGCAATCCGATGAACGGACGATCCTGCCCCGCGACCAGCGCGTCGTGCACCACCGGCGTTGCCGCGGCGATCGCGTCGGTGCGGAGCGAACCGACATGCACGAAGGTGCCGGTGGTCAGCTTGAAATCCTCGACGACGCGTCCGGCGAAGATGATGCCGGCCACGGGATCATCGGGATCGACGAACATTCCGGCATCCCCGATGCAGTAGAAACCTTCCTCGTCGAACATCTTCGCGGTCAGCTCCGGCTGGCCGAAATAGCCCGGCGTGACGTTGATGCCGCGCAGCCGCAGCTCGTATTTCGAACCGCACGGCACCATCTTCAGCTCGACGCCGGGGAACGGCAACCCGATCAGGCCCACGCGCTCGGTGTCCCAATAGGTGCCGGTCGCGGTCGGCGCGGTCTCGGTCGAGCCCCAGCCGGTGTAGAACACGATGCGCTCGCCTGTGGTTTTGACCGCCAAAGCCTGCATCCGGTCGTAGAGGTCGTCGGGCAGCCGCGCGCCGCCATAGGCCATGATGGAAAGGTTCTTGAAGAAGCTGCGGCACAGCGCGTCGTCCTTCTCCATCGCGGATGCCAGCGCGGCATAGCCCGCGGGGACGTTGGCGTAATAGGTCGGCGACACCTCACGCAGATTACGAATGGTTTCTTCGAGTTGCCCCGGAAGGGGGCGGCCATCGTCGATATAGAGCGTACCGCCATCGACCAGGATCGGATTGAACGCGGCATTGCCGCCCATGGTGTGGTTCCATGGCATCCAATCCAGCACGGTGGAGACTGGCCCGTCCTTCTCGCGCGGCCGCACCTGCATCATCATCGCCGCATTGGCGCACATCATCTCCTGCGTGTTGATGACGGCCTTGGGCATGCCGGTCGAGCCCGAGGTGAACAGCAGCTTGCCGATCGTGTCGGGCGTGATCTTCGCAATCGACTCTTCAACATCCTTCGTCACAGGCGTTGCCGCAAGATCCGCGTAGGCGATGCTCTTGATGCCCTCGACCGGCCGCGCGACATGGATGACGGTGACGCCGTCTAGATCGAGCGCGCGCAGCGCTTTCTCGAACACCGGGCAGTCCTGCACCATCACCACGGCCGGCTTGATCAGGCCGAACAGATATTTCAGCTTGGCGTGATCCTGGCTCATCAGCGAATAGGCCGGCGACACCGGCGCTGCTGGAAGCCGCGCCTGCATCGCCGCCTGCGTCATCAGCGCATGCTCGATCGAATTGCCGGAGAGGATCGCGACCGGACGGCCCTCGGCGATGCCGAGATCGAGCAGGCCCTGGGTCAACGCATCGACGGTGCGCTTGGCCTCGCCATAGGACACCTTGCGCCACTGCCGGTCGGGACCACCGCGCTGTGCCAACCAGATGCGCTCCGGCGCCTGCTTTGCCCATTTCGCCAGCGAGGCCGGGATGTGCTTCTCGTAAGCCTGCAGCGGAATGCGCGACTTCAACAGAACCGTGCCGTCGGCGCGACGCTCGACCGCGATGTTGCGCTTCAGCCATTCGATCTTGCGAAAGGCCGGCTTCTCCAGCACTGCCGCGGCATTCCCATCCATATTGCGTCTCCCGAAATATCGGCCCGTTCGAGCTCGTCGTTGTCTTCTGGTATAGACCGGCTTTCGCTTTTGTTCGACTGGAAGCGTCGCGGTCACCGCGTGCTCGCTGCGCTTGCAGCGGGCGCCGTGCCGATCGCTGCGCCCTCTCCCCTTTGTGGGAGAGGGCATCACCGTTGTGAGCCGAGGCTTCGCTCGGGTGAGGGGTTCTTTTCCGTAGCTACCCCTCACCCGGCGCCTTCGACGCCACCCTCTCCCACAAGGGGAGAGGGTAAGAAGAGTTACCGCGGCGCCATGCGGATCGCGCCGTCGAGACGGATGGTTTCGCCGTTGAGCATCGCGTTCTCGACGATGTGGACCGCGAGATCGGCGTATTCCCTGGGTTCGCCGAGCCGCGCGGGATGCGGCACCTGCGCACCGAGGCTCTTGCGCGCCTCCTCGTTCAATCCCATCAAGAGCGGCGTGAAGAAGATGCCGGGCGCAATGGTGTTGACGCGGATCTTCTGGCTGGCGAGGTCGCGCGCCGCAGGCAGCGTGAGACCGACGATGCCGCCCTTCGACGCCGAATAGGCGATCTGGCCGATCTGGCCTTCATAGGCCGCGACGCTTGCGGTGTTGATGATGACGCCGCGCTCTTCGCCGATCGGCTCGGCCGTGACCAGGCGCTCGGCGAACAGCCGCAGGCAGTTGAAGGTACCGATCAGGTTGACATTGATGATGCGCGCGAACTTCGCCAGCGGATAGACGCCGTCGCGGCCGACGATGCGTTGCGAGCCGCCGATGCCGGCGCAGTTCATCAGGATGCGCGCGATGCCATGCGCGGCTTCGGCTTTCGCGATCGCCGCCTTGACCGCGGCCTCGTCGGTGACGTCGGCGTGCAGCGCCACGCCCTTCACTTCGGCCGCGACCTTCTCGGCATTTTCCTTGCTCTGGTCGAGCACGCCGATCTTCGCGCCCTTTTCGGCCATGGCGCGCGCGGTCGCGGCGCCAAGGCCCGATCCACCGCCGGTGATGAGAACGGCAACGTCTTTCAATTGCATTACTTTCTCCCTGGTGTTTCCTGAATTCCGGCGAATGGCGAGTAGCGAATGGCGAATAGGGAAAAGAAGCTCTCTTCCATTCGCTATTCGCTATTCGCTACTCGCATTTTTCGTCCATTCGTCGATGTATCTTCGGTCTCCCGCAAAATTCCGCCGCAGATCAGCGCTTCCATATGCCTGATGTATTGCCGGCAGACTTCGTCGGTGACAGGCCCGACGCCGCTCGCACGCGACATGGTCTGCCGGCCGAAGAACAGGTGATCGCAGGCGCCGATCAGGCTGGTGTAGAACAGCACCGGATCGACCTTACGGAATTCGCCGCACCTGACGCCCTGGCTGAGCAGGCGGCGATGAAAGTCGAGCAAGGGTGCTACGAAGAATTTCGAAACCTGCTCGGCCGCCTGCGCACTGGTCTCGTGCAGCAAATAATGGATCAGCCGGTTCATATAGGGGAAGCGGTGATAGGCGCGGATGATGCCGGCGATGTGCAGCTTCAGTTTCTCGGTCGGCGTGATCGGCTGCGCCAGCAGATATTCGAGATTGGCGACTTCGGTTTCGGCATCACGCGCAAGCAGCGCCAGCAACAGACCGTCCTTGTTGCCGAAATGATATTTCACCAGCGCGGAATTGACGCCGGACTTTTGCGCGATGTCTGACAGCGACACCTCGATCGAGGCGCGCTCGATCATAAGTGCGCTGGCCGCGACGAGCAGCTTGTCGGCGGTGGGATTTGTCGCCGCGGGCCTGATCGGTACGCTGGTATTCAACTGGCGCGGTTCCCGAAGGGTTAGCAAAAACGACCGCACATAAGCGCATGCCGGGCCCTCACTCAAGAGTTAATTGATCGATTGACTAAGTCGTAACGCATACCTTAAATCCGCGCCCATCAATCCAGGAACAACGATCAGGGAGACGCAGAGATGGCCGAGGCATATATCGTCGCCGCCGCCCGCACCGCCGGCGGCCGCAAGGGAGGACGTCTCGCCGGTTGGCATCCGGCCGACCTCGCCGCCAAGGTACTGGACTCGCTGGTGGAACGTTCGGGCGCCGCGCCCGACCAGATCGAAGACGTGATCATGGGCTGCGTGATGCAGGCGGGCGAACAATCCAACAACATCGCGCGCAACGCCATCATGGCCTCGAAACTGCCGGAGAGCGTGCCGGGCACCTCGATCGACCGGCAGTGCGGCTCCTCGCAGCAGGCGCTGCATTTCGCGGCACAGGCCGTCATGAGCGGCACCATGGACATCGTGATCGCGGCCGGCGTGGAATCGATGACGCGCGTGCCGATGGGACTGACCTCGCAGCTGCCGGCCAAGAACGGCTTCGGCACCTACAAGAGCCCGGGCATCGAACAGAAATATCCGAACATCGTGTTCAGCCAGTTCACCGGCGCCGAGATGATGGCGGAGAAATACGGGCTGTCGAAGGACGAGCTCGACGAATATTCCTACAACAGCCACGCGCGGGCTATCGCGGCGACGCAAGCGGGTCACTTCAAGAACGAGATCGTGCCGGTGCAGATCACGCGCGCCGACGGCTCCACCGACATCCACACCGTCGATGAGGGCATCCGCTTCGACGTCAGCCTCGACGGCATCAAGGGCGTCAAGCTGATCGCCGAGAACGGCAAGCTGACCGCGGCGAGCGCCAGCCAGATCTGCGACGGCGCCTCCGGCGTGGTCGTGGTCAACGAGAAAGGGTTGAAGCAGCTCGGCGCCAAGCCCTTGGCGCGCATCCACCACATGACCATGATGGGCGGCGACCCCGTGATCATGCTGGACGCGCCGCTGCACGCCACCGAGCGCGCGCTGAAAAAGGCCGGCATGAGTGTCGACGACATCGACCTGTTCGAGGTCAACGAGGCCTTTGCCTCGGTGCCGACCGCCTGGCTGAAGACCACCGGCGCCGATCCGGCGCGGCTCAATGTCAATGGCGGCGCCATCGCGCTCGGCCATCCCTTGGGCGGCAGCGGCACCAAGCTGATGACCACGCTGATCAACGCGCTGAAGCAGCGGGGCAAGCGCTACGGCCTGCAGACCATGTGCGAAGGCGGCGGCATGGCCAATGTGACGATTGTGGAGAGGCTGTAGAAGAGGCGAGTAGCGAGTAGCGAGTTGCGAATAGTGAGGGAGCCAAGATTGCCTTCCTCCCCATTCGCTACTCGCTATTCGCCATTCGCCCCTTAAAGAACTCCCCATGACCCATCCCTGCATCCACGCCCGCACGCATCCCGACAAGATCGCCTACAGGATGGCCGGCACCGGCAAGGCCATCACCTATCGCGAGCTCGACGAGCTCTCGAACCAGGGCGCGCATCTGTTCCGCAAGCTCGGTCTCAAGGCCGGCGATCACATCGCGCTGTTGATGGAGAACCGGCTCGCCTTCATGGAGATCTGCTGGGCCGCGCAGCGCGCGGGACTCTATTACACCGCGATCAGCCGCTACCTGACGCAGGACGAGATCGCCTACATCGTCAGGGATTGCGGCGCGAAAGTCTTCATCACCACGCCGAAATGCCATGAGCAGGTCAAGGGACTGGTCGGCCAGCCCGGTGGCCCGCTGCTCTACATGATGGACGAGCCGGAGCCGGGCTTCCGCTCCTTCGACAAGGAGGCGATGGCACAGCCGGCGACGCCGATCGCGGACGAGGTCGCGGGCTACGACATGCTCTATTCGTCGGGCACGACAGGCCGACCCAAAGGCATCAAGCGGGAGTTCGAGGGCCACCCGATCGACCGGCCCAATCCGTTCCTGCGCATTCTCTGCGCCACCATGTGCGGCATGAATGCGAACAGCATCTACCTGTCACCGGCGCCGCTCTATCATGCGGCTCCCTTGCGCTTCAACATGATGGCGATCGTGCTGGGCGGCACGTCGATCATCATGGAGTCCTTCGACGCCGAGCAGTTCCTGAAGCTGGTCGAGACGCACAAGGTGACGCAGTCGCAGCTGGTGCCGACCATGTTCGTGCGCATGCTGAAGCTGCCCGACGAGGTGCG
>Ga0070741_10002782_pt1 | contig 45521 bp, 45 predicted proteins | sample Coa_R1_4_FD_66440 | JGI IMG/M metagenome (GOLD analysis project Ga0070741, IMG submission 66440) | Surface soil microbial communities from Centralia Pennsylvania, which are recovering from an underground coalmine fire - Coalmine... | ecosystem: Environmental > Terrestrial > Soil > Unclassified ... | reverse complement strand
GACATGCCGTTCGAGTTCAAGGAGCAGCACGACTTCGACCTGCACATCGCGCTCGAGGTGAGCCCCGAGCATCTCCACCAGATGTTCGCCAAGGGCAAGGCGGAGGGGCACGAGGTGCGCGGCATCTCCGACCACAAGTTCATCGAGTCGATCTATTTCCGCGATCCCAACGGCTACGTGATCGAACTCACTGCCAAGAAAGCGGGCCACGATGCCGCGATGGATCCTGCAAAGAGCCGCGCCCGTGATATCCTGAATAAGTGGCAGGCCGACAAGGCCGCATAGCCACCACAGGAGGAGACGATGAGGCTTTGGACCTGGGCGGCGGGCGTCCTGCTGGCGCTCGCCCCGAACTCCTTTGCGCAGCCGGTGCCCCAGTTCCAGGTCGACCCGTTCTGGCCCAAGCCCCTACCCAACAACTGGCTGCTCGGGCAGATCGGTGGCCTGGCCATCGACGGACAGGATCATGTCTGGGTGCTGCAGCGGCCCCGCTCGCTCACAGCCGATGAAAGAGGCGCGACCCTGACGCCGCCGCGCAGCAAGTGCTGCGTGCCTGCGCCGCCCGTCATGGAGTTCGATGCCGAGGGCAATTTCCTGCGCGGCTGGAGCGGCAGCTCCGGCTACCAATGGGTCGGCCGCGAACATGGTATCTTCGCCGACAGCAAGGGTTTCATCTGGCTGGGCGGCAACGCCGAGAATGACAGCGCGATCCTGAAGTTCACGCGCGACGGCCAGTTCGTGGGCGAGATCGGCAAGATCGGACCGTCGGGCGGCAGCAACGACACGACCGTACTCGGCAAGCCGGCGGACGTGCAGATCGACGAAGCCAACAACGAGGTCTACATCGCCGACGGCTACGGCAACCGTCGCGTCATCGTGTTCGATGCCGAGACGCTCGCCTACAAGCGCCATTGGGGCGCCTACGGCCACAAGCCGGATGACGCCAAGACCGAGAAGTACGATCCCTCGGCGCCGCCGTCACAGCAGTTCGGGAATCCGGTGCACTGCGCCAAGGTGAGCCACGACGGCCTGGTCTATGTCTGCGACCGCACGAACAACCGCATCCAGGTGTTCAAGCGCGACGGCACCTTCGTCACCGAGTGGTTCTACGAGAAGAATACGCTCGGCAACGGCGCGGTATGGGACCTCGATTTCTGGCCCGACAGCAAGCAAAGCTACCTGATCAACGCCGACGGCGAGAACAACGTGCTGCGCATCCTGCGCCGCTCCGACGGCGCCGTGGTCGGCACGGTAGGCCGCGCCGGCCGCTATGCCGGCCAGTTCCACTGGGTGCACGCGATCGCCGTCGACTCCAAGGGCGACATCTATACTGGCGAAGTCGACAACGCCAACCGGGTGCAGAAATTCAAGCCGACGAACGGCGCGCCAAAGTGACGCCTGGCTAGGCCAGGTGCTTCTTGAAGTGCGCCAGCGTGCGATCCCAGGCGATCTTGGCCTGCGCCTCGTTGTAGCGCGGCGTCGAGTTGTTGTGGAAGCCGTGCTGCGTGCCGGGATACTTGAACATCTCGTATGACACGCCGGCCGCCTTCAGTCCCTGCTCATAAGCCGGCCACATGCTGTCGATGCGCTCGTCGTTCTCGGCGTAGTTGATCAGCATGGCCGCCTTGATCCTGGACACGGTCTCTGCTGCGGGTGCTGCGCCATAGAACGGCACGGCGGCCTTCACATCGGCCCCCAGGGTCGCCGCCAGATAGTTCGTCGTGCCGCCGCCCCAGCAGAAGCCGGTGACGCCCATCTTGCCGGACGAAAGCTCGTGCTTGTGCAGGTAGATCGCGCTGTTCACCATGTCGGTGCGCAACCTCGCGGGATCGAGCTTGGCCTGCAGGTCGCGGCCGTCATCGTCGTTGCCCGGATAGCCGCCGACCGGCGACAGTCCGTCCGGCGCCAAGGCCGCGAAGCCTTCGACCGCCAGCCGGCGCGCTACATCCTCGATGTAAGGATTGAGACCGCGATTCTCGTGAATCACCAGGACGACGGGAAACGGCCCCTTGCCCTTGGGATGCACGAGATAGCCGCGCATCATCCCCGAGCTGCCACCGATGGACGGATAAGTCACGTAGTTCGCCATGATGCGCTGGTCGGTGAAGGAGATCGTCTGTGCGTTGGCGTAGCGCGGCATCAGCGCTTGCGCCATGGTCAGCCCGCCCACCGTCGCCGCGGCAGCGCGTGACAGGAAGGTGCGGCGATCGATGTCGCCGTGACAGTATTCGTCGTAGAGATCGAAGATGCGCTGGTCGATTTCTGCCTGCGTCAGCATTCCGTCCATCGGCCTCTCCCTATCCAAGCCGTCGGCGATAGAGCGCGATCAGGCGCTCCCAGTGCCGTTCGGCGGCCGGCTTGTCGTAGCACCAGCGCTCGGGAAAGGCGAAGCCGTGATGCACGCCCATCATCACTTCTAGTTCACCGCCATTACCTGACTTGTCGAACAGGCTTTTCAGCTCCTTGACCATCTCGGGCGGCGCCAACTCGTCGTGCTCGGCACAGCAGATGTAGAGTTCGCTCTTGGCCTTGCCGAGAGTGAGGTGCGGACTCTCGACTGCATCGCTCACGAGCCAGGTGCCGTAGAACGATGCTGCAGCCGCGATGCGATCCGGGAAGCGTGCCGCCGCGGCGAGTGAATAAGGCCCGCTCATGCAGTAGCCATGCGTGCCGACCGGCCCCTTCTTGGAAGCCTTCTGCGTATCGGCATAGGCGATGAGGGCGGCGATATCGTCCATCACGGGCGGAATGGTCATCTTGGTGCGCACGGCGCGCATCCGCGTATGCTCGGCGCTGCCCTGCTTCAGCACGTCCGGGCCGTATTTCGTGTCCTTGCCCGCGCGGTAATAGAGATTCGGCAGCATCACGTAGTAGCCGACCGATGCCAGCCGGCGCACCATGTCGTAGAGCTCGCCGCGGATGCCGGGCGCGTCCATCAGGAACAGCACCGGCGGGTGCGGGCCGCCGCGTTCCGGATGGCAAATGAACGTTTCGACGGCGCCGTCCTTGGTCGGCACGTCCAGGATCTGCTCGATCATTCTGCGTTCCTCCGCTTTGCCCGATGCCAGCACCTTGCTACGCTCCGAACAACTACAAAGCTTCGGGAGTGAAACGACAATGAGTAAGCGTCTGTACGCGGCCGTCCTGCTTGCCGCCCTGTGGTCCCTGCCGGCCCACGCGCAATATAGCGACAATGCGGTGAAGGTCGGCGTCGCAACCGACATGTCGAGCCTCTATGCCGACATCAACGGCCCCGGCGCGGTGGTCGCCACGCAAATGGCGATCGACGAATTTGGCGGCAAGGTGAACGGCAAGAAGATCGAGCTCGTCACCGGCGACATCCAGAACAAGGCCGATGTCGCGGCCTCGCTGGCTGGCCGCTGGTACGACAGCGAAGGCGTCGACATGATCCTGGGCGCGGGCGCCTCTTCGTCGTCGATCGCCATCGAGGGCGTCGCCGGTCAGAAGAAGCGCATCTTTCTCGCTCCCGACCCGGCCTCCTCCGACATCACCGGCAAGCTCTGCAACCCCTATACGATCCAATGGGTCTACGACACCGCCGCACTAGCCAACGGCACGGGCTCGGCGGTCGTGAAGTCGGGCGGCAAGACCTGGTTCTTCCTCACCGCCGACTACGCCTTCGGATATGCGCTGGAGCGCGACGTGACCGCGGTGGTCACCAAGGCCGGCGGCAAGGTGCTGGGCGACATCAAGCATCCGATCAATACGCAGGACTTCTCCTCGTTCCTGCTGCAAGCGCAGTCGTCGAAGGCGCAGATCATCGGCCTCGCCAACGCGGGCGGCGACACCATCAACTCGATCAAGCAGGCCGCCGAGTTCGGCATCGTCAAGGGCGGCCAGAAGCTTGCCGGCCTGCTGGTGTTCGTCTCCGACGTCCATTCACTCGGCCTCGAACGCGCCCAGGGCCTGCGCCTCACCGAGGCCTTCTATTGGGACCTCAACGACAAGACCCGGGCCTTCTCCAAGCGCTTCGCCGAGAAGTTCAAGGGCAAGATGCCGACCATGGTGCAGGCCGGCTTCTACTCGGCCACCCTCGCCTATCTCAATGCCGTCAAGGCCGTTGGCACCGACGACGCCGACAAGGTGATGGCGCAGATGAAGGCCACGAAATGGGACGATCCGGTGTTCGGTAAGAGCTGGATCCGGCCCGACGGCCGCAAGATGCACGACATGTACCTGTTCGAGGTGAAGGCACCGGCCGAGTCCAAGGGACCGTGGGACTACTACAAGCTCCTGGCGACGATCCCGGCCGACCAGGCGTTCCGTCCGCTCGATCAGGGCGGCTGCCCCATGATCAAGCACTAGGACGATCAAGCATCAGGAGGTCACCATGCCCCAGTCGTCGAATATCTACGTCGGTGTCGCTGGCTATTTCGGCAAGCCTGACCAGACCGGCAAGGTCGGCGTGTTCCGCCGGCCGACCGGCGGCGGCGACTGGCAGCATGTGCTGGGCAACGTCGAGGCATACACCGTGTTCGTGCATCCGAGCGATGCCAACACGGTGTTCGCCGGCACGTCGGACGGCGTGTGGCGCAGCACGGATGCCGGCGTCAGCTTCAAGCGCGCCAACTTCCCCGATGCCAACCGGCAGGTCTGGTCGTTCCTCGTCGACCAGCGCGATCCCAAGCGCATCTTCGCTGGCGCTTCGCCGATCGACGTCTACCGCAGCGACGATGGCGGCACATCCTGGCGCAAGCTCGCCACGCCCAGGATTGGCACGCACTGCAGCGGTCCGTTCGCCTCGCGCGTGATGCGGCTTGCCCAGAACCCCAAAAGGCCGGACGAGATCTACGCCGCGCTCGAGATCAATGGCGTGATGCGCTCGACCGACGGCGGCGAAACCTGGACCGACTGCAGCGAAGGCCTGATCAAGCTGTCGGAAAAGGAGCATCTCAAGAGCAAGATCGTGAGCGACACCACGGCCGAGGGCATGCTCGACGGCCATGCCGTCACGATCAACCCGGCGGCACCTGATTCACCGATCGTCGCCCTGCGCATGGGCCTGTTCACCACGACCGATCACGGCAAGACCTGGCAGGACATGGATGTCCGGCGCTTCTCGCCCACGACCTACGGTCGCGACGTCAAAGCATCGCCCAGCGAGCCCAACACGCTCTACGCCGCCCTGTCGGTGGCAGCCGCGAGCCATGATGGCGGCCTCTATCGCAGCCAGGATGGCGGCAAGAGTTGGCAGCGTTTCGACAAGGTCCAGGTGCACGGCACGATCATGTCGATCGGCCTGCACCAGAAGGACCCCAATCAGGTCTACATCGGCGCTCGCTACGACGGCGAGGTATTCGGCACCCAGGACGGCGGCAAGAGCTGGCAGGCCATGCCGCTGCCCGGCGACGTCCAGCACATCTATTCAGTTGCCTGCGGCTAAGTCCTTAGAATAGCTCGGTAATCCGCCGCACGCGCGGGGCCGCGCGCGGCCTGCGAATTGCTGCAAAAGATACGTTTCTCCGGTGGGGCGGCTGGACTGGACAGCCCTATAATCCAGTGCGTCAAGAACGCGCGTTAAGGCTTTCTAAAAGCAAGTAATTACTTTGGAGATACATATGCTGTCCATTTTTCGCCATCTGATGAAGAACGAGCACGGCGCCACCGCGATCGAGTATACGCTGATCGCCTCCCTGATCGCCGTCGCTGCCATCACTGCCATGAAGACCGTCGGTGGCAAGGTCACCAACGTGCTCGGCAACGTCGCCAACGCGATGACCTGATTCCTTCTCCCCAAGAGATGGGATTGGACGGGCGCCTCCCAGGGCGCCCGTTCTGCTTTCAGGGTGTGACCGGCTCGTTCCGATAGAGCTCCGCCAGCGCGCAGTGATCGGTGAGCCAGGATCGCGCCCCATAGCGCCGCGCCACTTCCAGCGACTTCGCGAACTCGATGGCACCCATCGGGCGGCCGAAAACATGCGCATGCACCGTGATGTCGAGACATCCCGGCCGTCGCCCAAGTTGGGGCCAATGGGAGACGATGCGCTCGAATGTCCGGGTGAAGGCTTCGGGCTCGCTGCCGTAGCGCACGTAAAGCGGCATGTCGTTCACTTCCATGGTGAACGGCACCGCGATGATCGGGCCGGACCCGGTGTCGCGCCGCGACGGCAGATCATCGTCGAAGAAATCGGCATGCCAGTCGAAGCCTGCCTCTGCCAGCAGTCCGGAGGTGCGCGCGCTCGGCGTGCAACGCGGGCTGAGCCAGCCGGCCACCCGTTTGCCCGAGCTCTGCTCGAGCACTGACACGCAGCGCTTCAGGTCGCGGCTTTCTTCGTCGTCGCTCTGATAGGCCGGAATGAGATGCTGGCTCCAGCCGTGCGCCGCCACTACGTGCCCCGCATTGCCGATCGCGCGCATCAACTCGCCATGGCGTTCCGCGACGATGCCGCTGACATAGAACACCGCCCGCGCTTTTTGTTCGGCAAGGATGCCGAGCAGGCGCCAGGCGCCGACCTTCGGTCCGTATTCGGCCCAGGAACGCGCCTGCCTATCGAGCACGCCCGACTTCAGCGGATTGCCCATCGGGCCGATGCCGGGCGCGGCATCGTCGGCCCAGCCCTCGAGCATGACACTGACGGAGATCGCGAGCGGCCGATCCTTCGGCCAGCCGCTCGGCAAACAGGCGTCCGTCGTCATCCCGACGCCAGTGCGCTCAAGTGCTCTCGGCGTGCATGATGTCGCCGAACAGCTTCCAGGTCTGGCCCTCGAAGCGCTGCAACTGCACAGCCTGGATCGGATAATAATCGGTCGGGCTGGTGCTCACGGTGATGCCGGGCAGCAGCATGGGCACACGGAACTTCTGGAAGCTCGCCGCCTGTTTCATGAGATTGGCGCGCGTAAGGTTGTCGCCGCAGCGCCGCAACGTCTCGGCCATCAGGAACGACACGGCGTAGCCGCTGACGTTGCCGAGATCGGCGAGATGAGCGGTCGGATGGTACTTGGCCATCCACGCCTTGAATGCCTTCATGTCCTCGTGGTTTTCCCAATTGGGATCGGTCGGGTCCATCACGTAGGCCGCGGTCAGGATGCCCTGCACGTTCTCGAAACCCGCGGGCTTCATGACGGTGCCGACGCTGGCCGCGACGTTGTTGACGTAGTGCGCGGGCTTCCAGCCGAGATCGGCCACCTTGCGCATCGCCTGCGCCGCGAATTTGGGCGTGGCAATGTTGAAGAAGACGTTGGCGCCCGACGACTTGAGCTGGATCATCTGGCTGTCGACGGTCGGCTCGGTGATCTCGTAGGTGACGTGCTTGGCGACGCGCCCGACCTCCTTGCCCAACCCCTCCTTGAAACCCTCCCAGTAGTCCTTGCCGTAGTCGTCGTTCTGCATCAGCACGGCGATCTTCGGATCCTTCACATTGGCCAGGATGTGCTTGGCGTAGATCACCGCTTCGGTGTGGTAGTCGGGCTGGAAGCCCATGGTCCACGGGAAGTTCTTCGGATCGCCCCACTTCGACGCGCCGGTGGCAACGTAGAGCTGCGGCACCTTCTTCTGGTTCATGTATTTGTGGATCGCCGTGTTGCAGGCGGTGCCGAGCGTGTTGTGCGTGCACAGCACCTTGTCCTGCTCGACCAGCTTGCGGACCATCTCGACGGTCTTGGGCGGCAGGTAACCGTCGTCGTAGGTGATGAAGTTGATCCTGCGGCCGTTGATGCCGCCAGTGTCGTTGATCATGTCCCAGAATGCCACGATCGCCTTGCCGTTCACGCCATAGGCCGAAGCCGGGCCGCTATAGGGGCAGGTGTGGCCGATCTTGATTTCCTTGTCGGTCGCACCGTCGTCGTATTTCTTCTCGCCCAGCGCGACGTGCGAGGTGCCGAGCAACGCAGCGGCGGAGGCTCCCGCCAGGAATTCACGCCTGTTGGTGTTCATCGTTCCTCCCGAAACTGGAACTCTCTGGCTCCTGATCCGGGAAGCCTATACCGCTACAATCGGAATGGCGAGATGGCGGGATCGCTGTCCTCGCACGCCTTCAGGTGCAGAAGAAAGACCGTCGACATCTGGTTGGCCTCGGGCAGGCGAAAGGCGCCGGACCGCAGCCTCGCGGCGAAGTCGGTCCACGGGATTTCATGGATGCGCATCTGCTCGCTCGCATCGTGCCGCGGCTCACCGAGCTTGCGCACGTTCAGCGCCAGAAAGCTGTGCACCTGGTTGGTGAAACGCGACGCTGCCGGATGCAACGCACCCAAGGCATGCCACGTGCCCCCGCCGTAGCCCGTCTCCTCGAGCAGCTCGCGCCGCACCGCCGCTTCCGGCGTTTCCTGCGGATCGACATGGCCGGCCGGGATCTCGAGCATCGCATGCTGCACGGCGTGCCGGTATTGCTCGACCAGCACGACGCTACCCGCCTCGTTGACGGCAACGACGTTCACCCAGTCCGCGACCTCGATCACGTGGTAGGGCGACAGCGTCTTGCCACCCGGCAGCCGCACCGAATCGCTGCGCAACTTGAGCCAGCGGTCTTGGTAGGAATAGCGTGACTCGAGAAGACGCCACGGTTCGACAGGTGCTGCCATCACTTGCACCGGAACAGGACGCGATAGTTCACCTCGCCCTGCAGGCCGGCCAGGATTTCTTCATAAGGCCCGCCCTTGCAGGTCTGCTTCTCGTAGCGGTCGGCGACCTCGCGGGCACGCTCCATCTCGACCTCCGGATCGGGGTTGATCACCAAGGTGGCGCGGACGATCAGCATGCGCCATTCGTTTGGATTACCGGTGGGTGCGACACGCACCTCGAAGCGGCGGCCGTTGACCTTCACCGTCTCGACTTGCGAGCCCTCGAGCGAACCCTTCGGATAGCACCCGCCGACGGCAAGCAGCGCGAGGCAAGCCGTGCCGAGTTTTGCTGCCAACTTCATGCAGTCCCCCGATTGGGCCGGCGCTGGCGTCCCCTACGGGATTCGAACCCGTGTTACCGCCGTGAAAGGGCGATGTCCTAGGCCTCTAGACGAAGGGGACGAGACCGCGGCAGGCGGGTGCATGTAGCGGCAGAGGCAGGCGAAATCAATACGGGCAAATTACCACGCCAAGACCGAGCCCGCGGCAGTGGCGGCGTCGTCGATCTGCAGGCGCACCGATTCGCGGCCGTTGTAGCGCTCGATCCGCAGTGCCCCGGCGACGTGCAGCACCGGCTTGGCCGGGTCGAGCAATGCCGGCCCAAGCGCCGTCTGGGTGGCGCGAAAGGCGATGGCGTCGACCCTGCCGCGCTCCTGGCCGACAAGAGTGCAGCGCACGTGGCTCTCGCCGACCGGCTGGGCGTAGTTCACGCGTACGCCGGGCAAGGCAAAGCGCGGCAGCGCATTTCCGGCGCCGAACGGGCCCGCCCGCTCGATCATTGTCACCAGGTCCTGGGTCGCCGCGGCAGGCGTCAGTGCGGCATCTATGCCGAGTTCGCGCACCACTGGCGCCGCGCCCAGTTGCGGCGCGATCCGCTCGTCGAGAAACGCCGCCAGCTCGGGCAAGGCATTCTTCGCCACCGTGAGGCCCGCTGCCATGGCGTGGCCGCCGCCATTCAGCAGCAGGCCGGCCTGCCGCGCGGCAATCACCGCTGCGCCGAGATCGACGCCGCGCACCGAGCGACCGGAGCCCTTGCCTGTATCGCCGTCCATGCCAATCACGAATGCGGGCCGGCCGTAGCGTTCGACCAGGCGGCTCGCCACAATGCCGATCACGCCGATGTGCCAGCCCTCGCTCTCGACCAGCAGCACCGACGGCAGACCCCTTCGTTCCGGTCCGTAGGTTCCTTCGATGCGCGCGATCGCCTGATCCAGCACCTCGCGCTCGATCGCGCGGCGCTCGGCGTTGAACTCGTCTAGCCGCACGGCGAGCGCGCCTACCTCTTGCGGGTCGTCGCTCGCCAGCAAACGCGCGCCGAGATCGGCCTGGCCGACACGGCCGCCGGCATTGACCCGTGGGCCGATCAGGAATCCCAGATGATAGGCGCCGGGCGGCTCGCGCAGGCGCGCCACGTCGGCCAGTGCGGCAAGCCCGGCATTGCGGCGTTGCTGCATCACCAGCAGCCCTTGACGCACCAGCGCGCGGTTGACCCCGGTGAGCGGCACGACATCGCACACCGTCCCCAGCGCCACGAGATCGAGCCATTGGCGCAGGTCCGGCTCCGGCCGCGACGTGCCGTACCAGTTCGCTGAGCGCAGCGCGCGATTGACGCCGACCGCCAGCAGGAAGGCGACACCGACCGCCGCCAGTTGCTTGTGCGGGCTGTCGTCGTCGACGCGATTGGGATCGATGACGGCAAGTCCTTCCGGCAGGGCGATCTCGGCCTGATGATGGTCGATCACGATCATGTCGAGGCCGGCCTGCTTGGCCGCGAGCAGCGGTTCGTAGGCGGTGACACCGCAATCGACCGTCACCACGACGGCCGCGCCCTCTTCCCTGAGCTTCAGCAGCGCCGGTGCATTGGGGCCGTACCCCTCCTTGCGGCGATCGGGGATGTAGACGCCGATATTGCCGCCGACGCTACGGAAGAAGCGCAGCAGCAACGCCGACGAGGTGGCGCCGTCGACGTCATAGTCGCCAAACACCACGATCTTCTCGCCGCCCTGCACTGCCCGCACCAATCGCGCGACTGCGACGTCCATATCCTTGAGATGCGAGGGATCGGGCAGGAACTTGCGCAGCGTCGGCTCGAGGAAATCCGGCACGCCTTCGAGATCGACCTCGCGCGCCGCGAGCAGCCGGCAGATCGAGTCCGGCAAGCCGTGGCGCTGGGCCATGGCGAGGGCCAGACGTTCATCCGCCAGACGCGCCGCCCAGCGGCGGCCGGTGACCGACTTCTCGACATTGAGGAAGGCGGCACGCTGCACGCGTGCTTCAGTCGACATGCCTCACAATAGCCCAGCGTGCTGTGTGTATCTCACCACTGCCACTTGAACGGCCAAAGGCGCAGCACGGCGATGTTGATACGGTCGACCTGGGCGCCGCCAAGCTCGAGGGTGAGCGGCAGGCTCTTCACTTCGACCTCAACGCTGCGACGCACGCCGGGACAGCGCTTGTCCTGCGACTGCAGTGTGGTCGGCAGATGTCTGTTCTCCTGGATGACGTCGACCCACGCCTCAGCCGAGAGCGCGATCTGGTAGCGGCCGGCGGGAATGGTCTCGACGGTCACGACCGCGCCCCGACCGCCGTCGCTGCCGCGATCGGGCGACACCGGATAGATGACATCTGCCACCGGCAGGAGATTAAGCGCGAACGCACCCTCTTTCGGCACCGATTGGCCGGACCGCACGTTCGGCAGCGGTTCGTCGAACAGGTCGATGGTCCGGCCGACGGACCAGGCGAAGCTTCGGCAATTGTCGTCCTGCGCTGTCCCAGACGAAGTCAGCGCGAGGACACCCAAGACACAGGCGGCCGCCAGTCGACCCTGCATCGGTCCATGATGATCAAGCCCAGGACGGCAGGCCAGTCTTAATCGAGAAATTGTGATGCGCGGAAATCCACCGCACGGTTCCCGTCTTGGAGCGCATGACGATCGAATGGGTCTCGGCGCCCACGCCGTAGCGGCGCACGCCCTTCAGCATCGAGCCCGAAGTGACGCCGGTGGCGGCGAACATCACGTCGCCTTTGGCCATGTCGAGCATCGAATATTTCCGGTTGAGATCGGTGATGCCCCACTTCTTCGCGCGCGCCTTCTCGTCGTCATTGCGGAACAGCAGCCGGCCCTGCATCTGGCCGCCGATGGCGCGCAGCGCCGCCGCCGCCAGCACGCCTTCCGGCGCGCCTCCCGAGCCCATGTAGATGTCGATGCCCGATTCGCCCGTCGAGGTGGCGATCACGCCCGACACGTCGCCGTCACCGATCAGCATGATGCGGGCGCCAGCCTCGCGGACCTTGGCGATCAGCTCGGAATGCCGCGGCCGGTCGAGGATGCAGACCACGAGGTCCGACACCTGCTTCTTCTTGGCCTTGGCCAGGTCGGCAAGATTCTGCTTGGGCGCCTTGTCGAGGTCGACGACGCCGTCGGGCAGGCCGGCGCCAACGGCGATCTTGTCCATGTAGACGTCGGGCGCATTGAGGAAGCCGCCATCCTCGGCCATCGCCAGCACGGCCAAGCCATTGGGTAGGCCCTTGGCGGTGATGGTCGTGCCTTCCAGCGGATCGAGCGCGATGTCGATCTTCGGTCCGCCGGCGCCGACCTTTTCGCCGATGTAGAGCATCGGCGCTTCGTCACGCTCGCCTTCGCCGATCACGACCGTACCGTCGATGGAGAGAGTGTTCAGCGCCGAGCGCATGGCGTCCACCGCCGCCTGGTCGGCCGCCTTCTCGTCGCCACGGCCCATCAGCTTGGACGCCGCGAGTGCCGCCGCCTCGGTGACGCGCACGGCTTCGAGCGCCAGATTGCGGTCCATCTTCCCAACATCGGCCATCGTTTCCTCCTGACGCGTCGACTGCGCGTGCTTTCCCTCTAGAACGTCTCGATCCTGATCAGGCAGGGCTCCTCGGCCACGGCCTTCAGCTGCGCGATGCGGGCCACGGCACGTCGCATCCTCGCCTCCTCGGTCTCGTGCGTGGTCAGCACCACCGGCACCTCGCCGGACTGCGAACGGCCGCGCTGGAGCATCGACTCGAGGGAAATACGCTCCTTCGCCAGCACGCCCGAGACAGCGGCAATCACACCCGGCCGGTCCTGGACCATCAGCCGCATATAATAGGCGCCATGATGGCGGTCCATGGGCGACGCCTTCTTGTCCGCCAGGCGAGCGGCCGGGACCACGAAAGCCGGCATGTTGCGTCCGCGCGCCACGTCGACCAGGTCGGCCACCACGGCCGAGGCCGTCGGCCCCTGTCCGGCGCCGCGGCCCTGGAACATGGTCGTGCCGACGAAGTCGCCCTCGACAACGACGGCATTGAACACGCCCTCGATGTGCGCGATCGGGGCATCGATTGGCACCATGCAAGGATGGACCCGCTGCTCGATGCCGTACGGGGTCTGGCGGGCCAGGCCTAGGAGCTTGATGCGATAACCCAGTTCCTCGGCGAACTGGATATCCATCGAGGTGACACGGCGGATGCCTTCGATATGCACGCCGGCGAAGTTCACCTTGGTTCCGAATGCAGCGCCGGTAAGCACGGCGAGCTTGTGGGCGGCGTCGATGCCATCGACGTCGAAGCTCGGGTCGGCCTCGGCGTATCCGGCCGCCTGCGCCTCGGCCAGCACGACCGAGAAGTCGCGGCCGGTCGTGCGCATCGTGGTCAGGATGTAGTTGCAGGTCCCGTTCAGGATGCCGTACAGGCGGCTCACCTTGTTGCCGACCAAGCCTTCGCGCAGCGCCTTGATGATCGGAATGCCGCCCGCGACCGCCGCTTCGAAGGCAAGAATGCAGCCCTTCTTCTCGGCGATCGCCGCGAGCTCGGCGCCATGCATGGCGAGCAGCGCCTTGTTGGCGGTGATCACGTGCTTGCCTGCGCGCAACGCGCTCTGCACCAGCTTGCGGGCCGTACCGCCGGCGCCGCCGATCAGCTCGACCACGACGTCGATGTCGGCCGCCATCGCGAGTGCCAGCGGGTCCTTCTCCCAGCGCACGCCGGCAAGATCGATATCGCGCTTCTTGGCTCGTGAACGCGCGCTCACCGCAACGAGCTTGAGCGGGCGACCGCCGCGCAAGGACAGCAGGCGGTTGTGCTCAGCCAGAAGCTTGACCACGCCAGCGCCGACCGTGCCGAGGCCGGCGATGCCGATTTTGAGGGGACCAGTCATTCGGGGCGCCGTGATACGACAGCTTCAGGTCAGGCGCGAGCCTTCAGTGGCGTTATATTGTCCCCAACACCGCGCAAATAGAGGTCGATCGAGCGCGAAGGGTCGGCCAGCACGTTCTTGATGTTGCGGATTGCCTGCCGGATGCGGTGCTTGTTCTCGACCATGGCAATGCGAACGTGACCGTCGCCGTGTTCGCCGAAGCCGATGCCGGGGGATACGGCGACGTTGGCCTGCGTCAGCAACAGCTTCGAGAAGGGGAGCGAACCCAGCTCGGCGAATGGCTTGGGCAGCGGCGCCCAGGCGAACATGCTGGCGGCCGGTGCGGGCAGCTCCCAGCCCGCGGCCTTGAGCCCGTCGATCAGCACGTCGCGGCGTTCCTTGTAGGTGTTGCGCGCCTCGGCGATGCAGTCCTGCGGGCCGTTCAGTGCCGCACTCGCCGCCACCTGGATCGGCGTGAAGGCGCCGTAGTCGAGGTACGACTTGATGCGGGTCAGTGCCTGGATGAGCGTCTTGTTGCCGGCGGCGAAACCGATGCGCCAGCCCGCCATCGAGTAGGTCTTGCTCATCGAGGTGAATTCGACGGCGATGTCGCGTGCGCCCGGCACTTGAAGAACCGACGGCGGCGGGACTCCGTCGAAGTAGATCTCGGCATAGGCAAGATCGCTCAGGATCCAGATGCTCTGCCGTTTGCAGAAATCGACGATCGCCGCATAGAAATCGAGATCGACAACCTGCGCCGTGGGGTTCGATGGATAATTCAGCACAAGTGCGATCGGCTTGGGCACCGCGTGCTTCACTGCTCTTTCGAGCGCGGGCAGGAACTCCGCCAGCGACGTGCTGCCGGGCACCGGGATGTGCGTGACCGACCCGCCGGCGATGATGAAACCATAGGGATGGATCGGATAGCTGGGGTTGGGCACCAGCACCGTGTCGCCCGGCGAGGTGATCGCCTGTGCAAGATTGGCGAGGCCCTCCTTCGAGCCCAGTGTGACGATGATCTCGCTTTCGGGGTCGAGCTCGACGTTGAAGCGGCGCTGATAGTACGCCGCTTGGGCCTTGCGCAGTCCGGGAATGCCGCGCGAGGCGGAGTAGCCGTGCGCGCGCGGGTTGGCGGCGGCCTCGGCAAGCTTGGCGACGATGTGCGGCGCGGTCGGCAGGTCCGGGTTGCCCATGCCGAGATCGATCACGTCCTGGCCGGCCGAGCGGGCGCGCGCCTTCATCGCGTTCACCTCGGCGAACACGTAGGGCGGCAGGCGCTTCAGCCGGTGGAATTCGGAATCGTCCATTGCTCTTCCCTTGACGCGATCAGAAGTCGAGGAAGACTTCGGCGCGCCGGTTGGCGGCGACGCCGCGGGCGGTGCTGGTCTCGTAGATCGGCTCGCTGTCCGACGCGGCCTCGGCAACGATCGCGGAGCGCGGCACGCCGAGCGCCATCAGGCGGTTGGCAATCGCCAGCGCGCGGCGCTTGGAGACTTCATAGTTGCCGTTCTCGATCTGGACAGCCGACGCGCCGGTCACGTCCTGCGCGGCGTGCGCCACGATGCGCACCGTGCCGCCGTTCTTCTTCTGGATCGCGGCGACCTTCGATAGGATCGCGAGGTCCTGACTGCCCAATCCAGACGAGGCACGGCCGAACTGGATCACGGCGATCTGCAACGGACCGCTCGGCGCCTTCAGCGTGCCGGGCGGCACTTCGCCCGACTTGGCGTGCGCGACGTCCGCCATGATCGGACCGGCAGGCGGGGAAGCGGTGGGCGGCGAACCGGTGGACGGCGGCGCCGCTTCCGTGCGCCGGACCAGCGGATTGACGCCTGCCGAGCTTGGCTCCGTCGGTGTGACCGAAGTCGTCGCCGCGGGCGGCGGCATCGACGCACTCGTCACCTTGGAATCGACCGGCGGAGGCGCAGGAGCCGCGGCGGGTGCTGGAGCGGCCGCTGCCATCATTTGCGGCGGAACCGAAGCCGGCGCGGCCGGAGCCGTCGACGCCGGTGGCGTCCAGCCCGGTGGCGGATCGAAGGCCTGGTTCGGATCGACCCGGCGCGGACGCTCGGCGACCTGGGGTGCGGGTGCGGCCGGCGGTTCAGGCTTGGCGGCGGCGGTCGGCATCGCCGCCGGCGCGGGCTGCGTCACTGCCACCATCTGCGGCGGCGCGCCTGAGGATGTGGACGACGGTGCAGGTGAAGGTGCGGGTGTCGGCGCGGAATTCGCCGTCTGAGGCGGCGTCCAGCCCGGCGGCGGCACGAAGGCCTTGTTCGGATCGACTTTCTTTGGCGGGGCAGCGGGCGGCGGCACCGCTGCCGGCGCTGATTCGGGATTTGCTGCCGGAGCAGACGCCGGCGGGGGAACGCTTGCGGTCTGGATCTGGGGTGCTGCTTGTGCCGGCGGCGCGGCTTGCGCGGCGGCAGGCTGGTTCACCGGCGCGGCCTGCCCGGGCGGCGTCCAACCCGGCGGCGGTTCGAAGGCCTTGTTCGGATCGGCCGGCTTGGCTGGCGCTACGGCAGCCGCCGGCGCTGCGGGCGGCGGAGCGGCCGTGGCGGTGACAGCGGGTGTAGGTTCCGGTGCCGGCGACTGAGCCGGCGCGGGCGGCGTTGCCGGCGGCTCCGCCTTGGCTTCGGCCGTGGGTGTTGGCGGCGGTGCAGCGGCGGTCGTCGTCGACCCGGCCGGCGGCGGAACCGGCTCGGCTTTCACCGGCGCGTTTGCTGGCGCAGCGGCCTGAGTGGGCGCTTCCTTGGCCTCCTGCGCCTTGCGCTCGGCCTCTTCCTTCTCGCGCTTCTCGCGCTCTTCGCGGGCCGCCTTATCACGTTCGGCCTGCTCCTTCGCTGCCGCCTCGAGCTGGGCTTTCTGGCCGCCCTTGTCGGCGACGATCGAGCCGATCTGCGGGCCGCCCCGCGTTTCGTCGACGGCGGCGATCGAGGCGTCATACTGGCGGCCGGCGCTCGCAGGAGGCAGCGCATTGCTCGCGCCGACCTGGCGTTCGGCGCCGGGGCGAACCTTGGCGCTGTCGGACGGCGTACCGCTATCGAACCAACCGCATCCCGCCGCCAGCGCGAGCATCGACACGCTGACGAACAAACCGCTCCATCGGCGCCAGTCCTTGATCTCCCCATCTGCCCGCATCGTCGCCACCCGCATCGCCCTCGTCTGCGCCCTGCCCTTTGCCGTGTTTAACGGAGGCCGAGAGGAAGTTTGACCCCTGAGTTGTCGCAGCCTACCTAAAGACTGCGCTCAGGCCGCGCGGGATTACCCACAGGGGTTGCCGCCGGTCAGCTGAAACTACCGCAAGAAACGCCGAAAAGCCACTGATTCGTAAGGGGAAACGCATGTCGGAGACCTCCGGACCCCAAACTCCCTCGCCCTCCTTCCCCGGCATGACCGAGGCCGAAGTGGAGAAGATGCAGGCAGCTTTCAAGGACATCGCCGCGCGCAGCCAGAAGCTGCTCGAGGAGTTCGGCGAGCGCTACCGCAGCGAAGGACCGCAGCCAATCGATCCGCTCAGGCTCACCCAGACGTTCATGGACTTCACGGCCAAGATGCTCGCCGATCCCAACAAGCTTGCCCAGGCCCAGATGGAACTGTGGAACCAGTACATCCGCCTCTGGCAGACGACGGCGCAGCGTATGCTGGGGCAGAAGGTCGAGCCGGTCGCCGAGCCCGCCAAGGGCGACAGGCGCTTCAGCGATCCCGCCTGGAAGGATGAAGTCGTCTTCGATTACATCAAGCAATCCTATCTGCTGACCGCGCGCTGGCTACAGCACACCGTGAAGGAGGTCGAAGGCGTCGACGACAAGACGGCGCAGAAGGTCGACTTCTACACGAGGCAATTCATCGACGCGATGTCGCCCTCGAACTTCGCGATGACCAATCCGCAGGTCGTCAAGGCGACGATGGAGAGCAAGGGCGAGAATCTGGTGAAGGGCCTGCAGAACCTGCTCACCGACCTCGAGCGCGGCAAGGGCAAACTCGCTATCCGCCAGACCGACATGAACGCCTTCAAGGTCGGCGAGAATGTCGCCACATCGCCCGGCAAGGTGGTCTACCAGAACAAGCTGATGCAGCTCATCCAATATGCGCCGCGCACCGAGCAAGTCTACGCGACGCCGCTGCTGATCGTGCCGCCGTGGATCAACAAGTTCTACATTCTGGACCTCAAACCGCAGAACTCGTTCATCAAATGGGCGACCGAGCGGGGCTACACGGTATTCGTGATCTCGTGGGTCAATCCCGACGCCGAGCTGACCAAGCTCGTGTTCGAGGATTACATGAAGCTGGGGCCCCTCGCCGCCCTGGATGCGATCGAGAAGGCGACCGGCGAGAAGAAGGTCTCGGCGATCGGCTACTGCATCGGCGGCACACTGATGGCGACCACGCTCGCCTACATGGCAGCGCGCGGCGACGACCGGATCGCCGCCTGCACCTTCTTCACCGCGCAGGTCGACTTCACCGAGCCGGGGGAGCTCGGCGTCTTCATTGACGAGGACCAGCTCGCCGGCATCGAGGAGATCATGTCGAAGAAGGGCTATCTCGAGGGTACCGAGATGGCGACCACCTTCAACATGCTACGCGCCAACGACCTCATCTGGTCGTTCGTCGTCAACAATTACCTGCTGGGCAAGGATCCCTTCCCGTTCGACCTCTTGTACTGGAACGCCGACGCCACGCGCATGCCGGCAGCGATGCACATCTATTACCTGCGCAACATGTACCAGCGGAACCTGCTGGCAAAGCCGGAGGGGTTGGTGATCGACAACGTGCCGATCGATCTGCGCAAGATCTCGATCCCTGTCTATCTGCAGGCCGGCAAGGACGACCACATCGCGCCCGCCAAGTCGGTCTACAAGGCGACGCAGCTCTTCTCCGGTCCGGTGCGCTTCATGCTGGCGGGCTCGGGCCACATTGCGGGCGTGGTCAATCCGCCGGCGGCCAAGAAATATCAGCACTGGCTCAACGAGACGGCGAAAAACCCGCCGACGCTTGCCGATTGGCAGGCCGGCGCCACGGAGTTCCCGGGCTCGTGGTGGTACGATTGGGACAAGTGGTTGTCGGCCAAGTCGGGCGACAAAGTGCCGGCACGCGTGCCGGGCCAAGGCGGGCTGCCGGCGATCGAGGATGCACCCGGCTCCTACGTGAAGGTCCGGCTGATAGACTAAAGCGTCACGACGACCTTCTCGGCGACGAACGCCGGCTTGGCGCCGATCAGCGTCTCGCGCGACACGATCGTGTACTCGAGATCGGAGAGCCCGTCGCCCTCCATCTTTGAGCGGCCGACATTCTCCGGCGCGGCGATGTTGGGATCGTAAGCCGGCTCGACGCCGAAGCGCGCTTCGAACTGCTGCTTGTTCTTCAGATGCGCGGCGCTGGGCGATACCGCTCTGCCCTCGACCGCGAAGCCCTCGTTCTCGTGCGGCAAGGTCTTGAAGCGTCCGCTGCGGCGGGCGAACGGGATCTGCCGCACCAGGCAGCGGCCGTTGAGGTCAGCATCCTCGAAGCCCCAGCCCCAATACTGGTTGCTGAAGCCGTTGACCTTTTCATATGCGTCTTTCGTGAACAGCACCGCGCCGCCGGTGAAGCGGCTCATATCGTGCTTGATGGTGAAGCCGCGCGGGTCGAGCGTCGTCTCGGCGCCCTTGGAGGCGAGATGCACCCAGCCGCGCTGCGGGTCGCGGTAGTCGGCGCGTTGCGGCACGTAGTCGACGTCGTGGAAGCAGACGTAGTCGATCGCCTCGCACAGCAGCGCGTAGCCGACGTTCTTCAGCTTGCCGCGGTTGAACTCACCACCCGCCTGCTGCTCGACGACCAGCACGCTGGTGCGCCCCGGTGCCTTGTTGGGATGGTCGGCGAGGAACTTCTGCAGCGCCGGCAGGAACTCGGCGAGGTGCGCCGCGCGATCGCGATACGGCACCACCACGCCCATGTGCTGGTTGACGGAATTGTCGGTGACGAAGCCGGTGAACGTCATCGCTCGTCCGCCAAGGTCGCGCTGGCGACCTTGGGCATCAAGCCTTTGTGCGGGACGACGAGCCCCGGCACGGAAGAGCCGTCAGCGCTTCGAGAACTGGAAGCGGCGGCGGGCGCCGGCGCGACCGTACTTCTTGCGCTCGACGACGCGGCTGTCGCGGGTCAGGAAGCCGCTCGACTTCAGCGCGCCGCGCAACGCGGGTTCGAACTTCGAGAGCGCCTGGGCGATGCCGTGACGCACCGCGCCGGCCTGGCCCGACAGGCCGCCGCCGGACACCGTCGCGATGACGTCGAACTGGCCATTGCGCTGGCTGACGTCGAACGGCTGCTGGATCACCATCTGCTGCGTGGGACGCGCGAAGTAGATCTTCTGGTCACGGCCGTTCACCGTGATCTTGCCCGTGCCGAGCTTGACCCACACGCGGGCGACGGCGTTCTTGCGGCGGCCGGTCGCGTAGGCGCGGCCTTCCTTGTCGACTTCCTTCTCGCGCACCGGCGCGGGAGCCTGCGCACCGGCCAGCGGCGCCTTCTTCAGTTCGGCGAAGGACGAAAGTTCGGTAGCCATTTTAGCCGATCCTCGAATTCTTGCGGTTCAACGCGGCGACATCGAGCTTCTCGGGGTTCTGCGCCTCGTGCTCGTGCTTGGCGCCCTTGTAGACGCGCAGGTTCTTCATCTGCGCGCGCCCCAGCGGACCCCGCGTGATCATGCGCTCGACCGCCTTGACGATGACGCGCTCGGGGAAGCGGCCTTCGAGGCGCTTGCCCAGGGTCTCGCCCTTGATGCCCCCCGGATGACCGGTGTGATGGTAGAAGACCTCGCGCTCGGCCTTGCGGCCGGTCAGGCGGACCTTCTCGGCGTTGATCACGACGATATTGTCGCCGCAGTCGACGTGCGGGGTGAAGGAGGACTTGTGCTTGCCGCGCAGGCGCATGGCGATGATCGTGGCGAGCCGGCCGAGCACCAGGCCGTCGGCGTCGATCAGCACCCACTTCTTCTGCACGTCGGCAGCCTTGAGGCTGTTGGTGCGATGGCTGAAATTGTCCATGGTTCTTTCTTCCGTGAGGCGGCGCTTATGGGGGCTGAACTTCGTGCTGTCAAACACTTAAGTAAGAGGTAATATATTACCGATCTTCCAAGCACCTGATCGAAAAAGATTTTTCGATATACCCAAATGTCCCACCGGCTTGGGACATGTTCGATGCCGATAAAACCAAGTTTTTAGGCCAAATGTCCTAATTTTCCCGCCACGCCTGCCCCGGGGCGACAAACCCTATGGCACAGCGTGGCGCTTTCCCTCAAACCATCCCGGCCCTAGAACCCGCCGGCCCAGGCAGCGAGAGCAGAGGAACCGATGAGCTTTACGTCCAAGATTTTCCAGACCCGTACCGTGAAGATGGCCGACCGCGAGGAAACGATCGTCGCCGGCGGCCGCCACCTCTTCCCCCTGCTGCCCAAGGCGTTCGACGGCATCAAGCAGATCGGCGTGATCGGCTGGTCCTCGCAGGGCCCGGCCCAGGCGCAGAACCTGCGTGAATCGCTGGAGGGCACCGGCATCCGGGTCAAGGTCGGCCTGCGCGAGGGCTCGTCGTCGATGAAGGAGGCCGAGGCGGTGGGCTTCACCAAGGCTAACGGCACATTGGGCGAGATGTACGACGTGATCCGCGAGAGCGACATGTCGCTGCTTCTGATCTCCGACGCGGCTTTCGCCGAGAATTACAAGAAGATCTTTGCCGCCTTCCGTCCCGGCACCACGCTGGGGCTCAGTCACGGCTTCCTGCTCTCGCACCTGCAGGCGCAGGGCGAGGACTTCCCCAAGAACATCAACGTCATCGCGGTCTGCCCCAAAGGCATGGGCCCATCGGTGCGCCGGCTCTACGAGCAGGGCCGCGAGGTCAATGGCGCGGGCATCAACGCGAGCTTCGCCGTGCATCAGGACGTCAACGGCAAGGCGACGGACTACGCGCTTGCCTGGTCGGTGGCGCTGGGCTCGCCCTACACTTTCGAGACGACGCTCGAATCGGAGTACCGCTCCGACATTTTCGGCGAGCGCGGCATCCTGCTGGGCGCCGTGCACGGCATCGCCGAGAGCCTGTACGCGCGCTATGTCGGCAAGGGCATGGCCAAGGACGATGCCTATCTCAACACGTCCGAATCGATCACCGGACCGATCAGCAAGACCATCTCGCGCTCGGGCCTGAAGGCGGTCTACGACGAGCTCGACGACAAGGAGAAGGCGGCGTTCCGCAACGCCTACAACGCCTCCTACCATCCCTGCCGCGAGATCCTCGAGGAGATCTACGACGACGTCGCCTCGGGCAACGAGGTGCGCAGCGTCATCCAGGCGACGCGCCGCCACGGCACCTACCCGATGGGCAAGATCGACAGCACCGACATGTGGGTGGTGGGCGAGAGGGTGCGCGCCAACACCGAGCGCAACTATGCGCCGCTCAATCCGGAAACCGCCGGCGTCTACATGGCGTGCATGATGGCCCAGGTCGACCTGCTGAAGGACCGCGGCCATCCCTATTCGGAGATCGCCAACGAATCGATCATCGAGGCGGTCGATTCGCTCAATCCCTACATGGACTACAAGGGCGTCTCCTACATGGTCGACAATTGCTCGACTACGGCGCGGCTCGGTGCGCGCAAATGGGCGGCGCGCTTCGACTACATCCTGAAGCAGCAGTCATTCCCGGCGATCGACGGGAACACGACCAAGGGCGAGACGCCGTTCGACAAATTCATGTCGAGCAACATCCACGACGTGCTCAAGGTGTGCGCCGAGCTGCGTCCGTCGGTCGACATCTCGGTGGTGCCGACGCGGCGAGGATAAGCTCCGTGCCGCGCTTTCAGCGACCGCGCGGCGGGATCGAATAGGTGACCGTGGCGTGGGCGACCGGGTCCTTCTTGCCTTCGCTCCAGATGGTGAAGTCTCCCACCGCCAACGTCTTGCCGAGCTTCAGCAGCCGCCCCTCGCCGATCAAGTCGGCGGGCTCGGGCTTGCGCATGAAGTTGATGTTGAGGTTGGTCGTGACGGCGAGCGCCACCTTGCCCAGCCGGCCCATCAGCAGCAGGTAGAAACCGCAATCGACCATGGCCATCATGGTCGGGCCGGAGATCGTGCCGCCTGGCCGCAGATTGCGGTCGCCGGTCTTCATGCGGATGCGGATCAGATTGTCCTCTAGATGCTCGACCGAGACGTCGGGCGGCGCCTGCGGGAACTCGTCCCTGAGGAACCGGTGCAGGTCGTCGGGCGTCATCACCGGCATGACGTTGCTCCCCTCTTCCCGTAGACTGTCGCCATGAGTTCAGCCGCCCCCAACGAACCGGTTCTCCTGCGCCGTAACGAGGGCCGGGTTGCGATCCTGACGCTCAACCGCCCGCATGCCATGAACGCGCTCTCGGGTGAGCTTATAGACGCCCTGCAGGCGGAATTCGACAGACTGGCGAAAGACGAGGAAATCCGCTGCGTCGTGATCGAGGCCAAGGGCCGCGCCTTCTCGGCCGGCCATGACCTGCGCGAGGTGCGCTCCTCCGACGATTACGGCTTTCATCATGACCTGGTCACGCGCTGCTCGGCCATGATGATGAGCATCCGCCGCCTGCCGCAGCCGGTGATCGCCAAGGTGCATGCCATCGCCACGGCGGCGGGCTGCCAACTCGTCGCCGCCTGCGACCTCGCCGTCGCCTCCACCGATTCGAAGTTCGCCACGCCGGGAGTCAATATCGGCCTGTTCTGCGGCACGCCCTCGGTGCCGCTCGGTCGCAACGTCGGCGCCAAGCGGGCCCTCGACATGCTGTTCACCGGCGAGCCGATCGACGCCGCCACTGCGCTGCGCGACGGGTTGGTGAGCCGGGTCGTGCCGGCCGACGAACTCGACAAGGCCACGATGGACCTGGCCCAGACCATCGCGAGCAAGTCGCCGCTGGTGCTCGCCCAGGGCAAGGAGCTCTTCCACAAGCACATGGAGATGGAACTCGAGCAGGCCTACGCCTATGCCACCAACTACATGGCGGGCGGGCTGATGCGCGAGGATGCCAAGCTGGGCATCGATGCTTTCGTCAACAAGAAAGGCCTTCCGGACTGGAAGGGACGCTGAACGTCATCCCAACGATCGGTTGACGGACTCCAAACAGCGACCGCCCCGAGCATCCGGCCGATTCGGTCCGCGAGGCCCAAGTCCTTATTCGGTAACGACTCACGCCATGCGGACGCATAGCGAACGCAGTGCGTTCGCTATGCTCTTCAGAGTCAGAGTCAGAGCCATAACCATATATAATATCTTGAGAGCCAGCCCAGCGAAGGCGCGCGGCGTACCCGCGCCTTCGCTGGCCAGGCTAGGCCTCGAAGATCAGGCACGTCGTCGTGCCGTGCGCCAGCAGCTTGCCCTGCGAATCGGTGAGGCGCCCCTCGGCGGTGCCGACGCGGCGGCCGCAGTTCAGCACCGTGCCTTCCGCCTTGATGAGGCCGGTCTCGGGCATGATCGGCCGCACCAAGGTGATCTTGAACTCGACCGTGGTTTGCGCCAGCCCCTTCTTCAGCATTGTCAACACCGACAGCCCCATGCAGCTGTCGAGCAATGTCGCGGCCACGCCGCCATGCACCGTGCCCGACGGATTGAGGAGCGCGTCGCTCGGCGGGCACCTGATGACGACGCGGCCCTCCGCTGCCGCGACGATGTCGTAGCCCAGGGTCCGCGCCATGGTGTTGAGCGGCAGGCCGCCGGCGGCCAGGCCCTGCACGAATTCCAATCCGCTCATCTGCCGCCGCTGCTCGGCCGGCACCGTACCGTAGCTCTTCATTGCTCCTCCACACCCTCAGGGTGACGTCTTTTTGCATGGAAGCCATCCGATTTCTCGCAGGATTCGGACCTCAACAATCCGATTGCATGACTTGTCATCTATTTATGAATCATCTAATTGCATGACATGTCATCCATATCTGCCTCCGGCCGCAATGCGTTCGGCTCGCTGCTCGCCCACGCCTATCGGCAGTGGCGGCGTTCCGCCGACCTTCAGCTCCGCCCCTTCAACCTCACCGAGGCGACCTGGCTGCCGCTGGTCCATATCGGCCGCGCTCCCGCCCCGCCGCGCCAGAAGGACCTCGCGGCCTCGATGTCGGTCGACGGCTCGGCGGTCGTGCGCCTGCTCGACAACCTCGAAGCCGCCGGCCTGATCCAGCGCAAGGAAGCCGAGACCGACCGGCGTGCCAAGACCATCCATCTGACACCGCGCGGCCGCGCCATTGCCGACAAGGTCGAAGCCGTGGCGCGGCGCGTTCGCCGCGATGCGCTGGCCGGCGTCTCGGAGAGGGACATCGAGGCTACGATCCGCGTGCTCGGCCACATCTGCCGTGTGCTGGAAGGCGGCGAGAGCAAAGAAGCCGCGGCATGACAGCTCCCCTCTGGCTGCTGACGCTGATCACCTTCAGCGGCACTTTAGCCATGCACATTTTCGTGCCGGCGCTGCCCGAGGCGGCGCGCGATCTTGGCGCCAGCGTCGCTGCCATGCAGATGACGATGAGCGTCTACATTTTCGGCCTCGCCGTCGGCCAGCTCGCCTATGGCCCCCTCGCCGATCGCTTCGGCCGCCGCCCGGTGCTGATGGCGGGCCTCCTGCTCTACGCCGCCGCGGGCGTCGCCGCCGCCTTCGTGCCCGACGTCCATAGCCTGATCGTCGCCCGCCTCTTGCAGGCGCTGGGCGGCTGCGCCGGCCTGGTGATCGGCCGTGCCATCGTGCGCGACACGGCGCTGCCGCAGGAAGCGGCCCGCCGGCTCGCCACGATGAACCTGATGGTGGCGATCGGCCCCGGCGCCGCGCCGGTGATCGGCGGCGCGCTCGCCTCGGCGTTGGGCTGGCGGTGGATCTTCGTTGGGCTCGCCCTGCTCGGCATCGTGAACCTGCTGTTCAGCTGGCGCCTGTTGCCCGAGAGCAAGTCGCGGTCCGCGCCGTCCAAATTCTCCGCCGTGGCGCACAATTACGGCAAGCTCCTGGTCTCGCCGCCGTTCCTCGGCTACGCGATCGGCGGCGGCTGTGCCACGACCTCGATGTACGCCTTCCTAGGCGCCTCGCCGTTCATCTTCGTGCACCAGCTGCATCGCCCCGCCTACGAGGTCGGCATCTATCCCGCGATCATGATCGGCGGCGTGTGGATCGGCTCCATGCTGGCGACGCGCCTCATCCCGTGCGTCCCGATCGACCGGCTCGCGGTGTGGGCCAACCTGGTGAGTGTCGTGGCGTCGCTCGTCTTCCTGGCCGCGGTCCTGTCGGGGCGCCTTTCGGTGCCGCTCGCAATCGTGCCGATGTTCATCTTCGGCGCGGGTGCGGGCGTCGCCTCGCCGGCGGCGCTCAGCCAGGCGGTCAGCGTCAACCCGCATGTGATCGGCTCAGCCTCGGGCCTCTACGGCTTCTCGCAGATGGGAGTCGGCGCGCTCTGCACCGCGCTGGTCGGCATGGGCGCCGATCCGGCGCTCGCGTCGGCCGTCATCCTGGCCGGCGCCGGCGTGATCGGCCAGGCCGCCTTCTGGATCGCGTTGCGTTACCGCAAGCCGCCGCTCGCCTCGTCGTAAGTCCGCTTACTGCGCCCAGTTGGTGCCGCGGCCTTCGATCTGGCGCAGCGCCGCGCGCCAGTCGGCCATGCCGAACTCGGGCGACGCGCGCTGCACCTTGGCGCGCTTGGCGTAGCCTTCGATCACTTCGGGGGCGATCGGGTTGGGCTCCTCACCGAGGCCGCGGGCGATAATCTCGACCTCACAGGCGCGCTCCAGCATGTACATGCGCCTGAGCGCACCCTGGACCGTCGCGCCGACGGTCAGCAGGCCGTGGTTGCGCAGAATGACCGAGTCGCCCTTCTGGCAGGTGATGCCGAGCGCGTCGCATTCGTCCTGCGAAGCCGGCATGCCATAGTCGTGATAGGCGAGTTCGTCATAGACGGCGAGCGCATCCTGGGTGATCGGCCGCAGGCCGTTCTTCAGGACCGACACGCCGGTGCCGGCGCGTGTGTGGGTGTGCATCACGCAATTGGCGTCGGGCCGCGCCTTGTAGACGCCGCTGTGGATGGTGAACCCCGCGGCGTTGAAAGCGCCGTCCTTGCTGTGGACGTTGCCGTCGAGATCCATCTTCACCAGGCTCGAGGCGGTGATCTCGCCGAACAGGTCGCCGTAATTGTTGATCAGGAAGCATTTCGGCTCGCCGGGGATGCGCATCGAGAGATGCGTGTTGATCGTGTCGGTCCAACCATAAAGGTCGCAGATACGATAGAGCGCGGCGAGATCGCAGCGCGCCTGCCACTCCTGATCGGTCATGTTGGGACGGTCGACGCGCGTCGCGACGTTCATCTCTACTCTCCTTGCCGAAGGCGGAAACCTTCGGCCGGAGTTTACGGCAAGTCCCGCGCCAACGCGACCCGGGCTGCGAAACGCGGATCCGCTTTATTTCGCCGCCTTGGCCTGCAGTTCCTTCACCACTGCCATCGTGTTCTCGACATGCTTGTCGGGATTGAGGTCGGTGAAGGCGTAGACGATCTTGCCGTCCCGATCGATCACGAACGAGGTGCGGTTGGCGACCGTGGCGCCGGTCGACGGGATCTTCCAGGCATTGTCATAGGCGTTGATGACCTTGAGCTGCGGGTCGGCCGCCACCGGGAACTTGGACGCGCATTCCTGGGTCGAGAATCTGTGCAGGGTGTCGATGTCATCGGCCGACATGCCGATCAGGGTGGCGCCCGCCGCCTTGTACCGCGCCGCCGCTTCGGCGAACTCGTGCGCCTCGGCGGTGCAGCCCTTGGTGAAGGCCTTGGGGAAGAAGTAGAGCACGACCGGTCCCTTCTTCAAGGCCGCCTTCAGCGAGAAGTCGAATTCCTGGCCGCCGACCGCGGCCCTGGCGGTGAAGTCGGGTGCCGCGGCACCGGGCTTGAGCGCGGCGAACGCCGGTGTTGCGAGGATGCAAACTGCGACTGCAATCGTCGAAAATCTGACCATGGCCCACCTCCGATTTCTACAAACCGGACGGATCATAGGTACGAGAACTCTCGCGGCGCGGTCACATGCAGGTGACCAGGGCTATCTGTTTTGTCACTGATTAGCCATCGAGGCGCGTGAACGGGGCGCCGGCGCTCACTTTGTTGCTGCTGCCCTGGGCCCTCGACACCATGACCGTCATGCGACCCGAGTTGGCATCGCTCCAGTCCAGCTGAATCTTGGGCGCCTTGGTCGACGGCACGAACTCCAGGGCCTTCCCGGAAAACGTGCCATGAAAAAAGCGCCAGCCGGAATTTCCGGTCGCACGCTCGCGAAGCGACATGACGATTTCGGCTCCGGCCTGGTCTTCGGCCGATAGGATCACCATGACCGCCGGCCCACCGAACGAATCTGTCGTCTTGTAGGAGCCGACAATCCGCCCCGCGCCTGATTTGCCGCCGGGTCGATGGGCGATCAAGCCGGACGGGAGCAGCAGCCCGCTCTGCTGCGCAAATGCATATGCGTTGGGCAATTCGATGATTCTCGACGGATCGCCCGCCCAGCTCGAGCGGCCCGCTGCAGGTCCCCTGCCGGGCGGACCTGTGAGTACGAACGGCGCCTGGTAGGTGTTGCGGTCGAACAGGACCTGACGACCCTCGGTCGCGATCAACAGGTCACGGCGCAGGGCGGCGGGCAATGCTTGCAGGTCGACGGACGGGGCATCGAGCTGGCGCATCAAGGCGGCGGCGAAAGGGCTGAAGTCTCCCGGTGGACCGTCGACCGCGACACGGCCGGGCGCCGTCGAGAAGAGCGCCAGCGTATTGGGCGTACCGGTATTGACGTTACCGACGTAGTTGCCGGAATAGTCCGCAACTTCCTTCTGACGCCAGCCATCGGCGGGATTGTTGCGGCAGTTGTCGTACACCATGAGGCGATGGCTTGCGCCTTCCATGCCGTCGCGCAACGACGTTACCGGAAGCAGTGTCTTGACTGTGCTGGGATCGCTCAGGTCGGCATCGACCGGTACCAGAAACGTATCCTTCCCCCACGCCGCTCCGTGTCCGGCAAAGTACACTGCCGCGAGATTCGCGCCGCGTGACGAGGACACGAAGGCGTCGATCGCCCGTTGCATGGCATCGCGGGTGACGTCCTGCACCAGGTTTGTCTTGAGTCCCAGCGCCTGCAGGCGCTTGGCGACCTCGGGCACATCGCGCTTCACGTTCGGCAGCGACGCTTCCCAGTGATACTTCGAATTGCCGATCACCAGGGCCACGCCCTGCGCCTGCGCTCGTGCATGAACTGCCGGAAAGGCCAGTGCAGCGCCGGCGCTTCCCAGAACCTGCCGCCTGCCTATCCTCATCAGCCCCCGATCCCTTTCATATAGGTCGACGGAATCACATCCTTGACCGATTGAGCACGCTTGGCGAGCCAGTAGGCCTGGGCCGGCGGGACAGAGGCGAATTGCCTGTCGACACCGAGCTTTTGCGCCGCGTCCATCGGCCAATTGGGATTGTAGAGCAGCTCGCGGGCGAGCGCGATCAGGTCGGCGCGGCCGTCCTGCAGGATCTGCTCGGCCTGGTCGGCGTGCACGATCAGCCCGACCGCCATCGACAGGATGTTGGCTTCCTTGCGCAGCCGCTCGGCATACGGCACCTGGTAGCCATAGGTGACCGGCCCCGCACTCACGACCGGCGAGCCGCGCATGCCGCCCGAGCTGCAGTCGATCACGTCGACGCCCTTTGGCTTGACCAGCTTGGCGAGCTCGACGCTCTGCGCCGGCCCCCAGCCCGAATCGTCCTCGACCGACAGCCGCAGGAAGAGCGGCTTCGACGCCGGCCAGTGCGCGCGAACGCTCTCGACCACCTCGATGCAGAAGCGCATGCGGTTCAACTCGCTGCCGCCATACTCGTCGTTGCGCAGGTTGGAGAATGGCGACAGGAACTGGTGGATCAGGTAGCCGTGCGCGCCATGGATATCGAGGACGTCATAACCCGCCTCATGCGCCCGCCGCGCCGCCTGGCCCCAGTTTTCGATCACCTTGGGGATTTCGTCGCGCGTCAGCGCGCGCGGCGTCGGGTCGGTTTCGGGCGAGTTGACAGCGCTCGACGAGACGAGCTCCCAGCCCTCCCAGTTCCACACGTCCGGGCCGTTCTTCAGCGGCGCGCCGCCTTCCCACGGCCGAAAGCGCCGCGCCTTGCGGCCGGAGTGGCCCAGCTGGATGCCGGGCACGGCGTTGTGCTGGCGGATGAAATCGACGCAGCGCCTCAGTCCCGGAACATGCGCGTCGTCCCAGATGCCGAGGTCGCCCACGGTGCCGCAGCCGCGCCGTTCGACCTTGGTGCTCTCCATGATCACCAGGCCCGCCCCGCCCGCGGCATAGCGGCCGGCATTCATCAAATGCCAGTCGGTGGCGAAGCCCTTGTCGGCCGCGTATTGGTGCATGGGCGCGACCACGACGCGATTCTTGAGCGTGACGTCGCGGATCGAAATCGGTTCGAAAAGCTTCGGGCCGGCCATGTATACTCCCCGCATGTACGACGACGCCTATTTGCGCCGCATCCTGCGCGACACCAAGACCATTGCCATGGTCGGCGCCTCCGCCAACTGGAATCGTCCCAGCTATTTCGCGATGAAATATCTGCAGGACCGCGGATACAAGATCTATCCGATCAACCCCGGCGCGGTCGGCCAGGAGATCCTGGGCGAGAAGGTCTACGGCACGCTCGACGAGCTGCCACAGAAGGTCGACATGGTCGACATCTTCCGCAATTCGCAGGCGGCCGGCCCGATCACCGACGAGGCGATCAAGCACGGTGCCAAAGTGGTGTGGATGCAGCTTGGCGTGGTGAACGAAGACGCCGCCAAGCGCGCCGAGAAGGCCGGCTTGAAGGTGGTGATGGACCGTTGCCCCAAGATCGAGCACTCGCGGCTGTCGGGCTCGATCGAATGGCACGGCATCGCGAGCGGTGTGATCAGCAGCCGCAAGCGGGCGCTGTGATGAAATTCGGCATCTTCGACCACATGGACCGCGCCGGCGGCGATCTCGGCCGGCAGTTCGAGGAGCGGCTGAAGCTGATCGAGCTCTACGAGAAGAGCGGTTTCCACGCCTATCACATCGCCGAACACCATGCGACGCCGCTCGGCATGGCCCCCTCGCCCAGCGTGTTCCTCGCCGCCGTCGCCCAACGCACGAAGACACTGCGCTTCGGCCCGCTGGTCTACACGCTCAACCTCTATCATCCGCTGCGGCTGATCGACGAGATTTGCATGCTCGACCAGATGAGCGGCGGTCGACTGGAGCTCGGAGTCGGCCGCGGCATCTCGCCATACGAGGTCGGCTATTTTGGCGTCGATCCGGCGACTGGCCCGGAGCGCTTCGCCGAAATGCTCGACGTCGTGCTGAAGGGGCTGGCGCACAAGACGCTCGACCACGCCGGCAAGTATTTCACCTTCAAGAACGTGCCGATGGAGATGCAGCCGGTGCAGCGGCCGCATCCGCCGCTATGGTATGGCGCCAATTCGCTCGAGAGCGCCGATCGGCTGGCCAAGCAGGGCTGTAATTCCGTGGTCGGCATGAAGGCCGAGGGCGTTGGCCAGTTCGCTGCCCGCTATCGCGCGGCATGGAAAGCGCTGGGCCGCGCCGAGGCCGACATGCCGCTGATTGGCCTCAGCCGCCACATCGTGGTCGGCGACAGCGACAAGGAAGCCCAGGGCGCCGCCAAGCGCGCCTTCGCTCTGTGGTACGACGCGCTCATCCATCTCTGGCGCGCCAACGGCGTTGGCCTGCCGCGGCAATTGATCCCGGAGAAATTCGAGGATGCGCTGGCGCAGGGCTACATCATCGCGGGCTCGGCCTCGACGGTGCGCGAGCGCATGAAGCGCGACAACGAAATCGCCGGCATCAACTACTGCCTCTGCCGGCTGGCGTTCGGCGACCTGTCGTTCGAGGAATCGAAGCGCTCGGTCGAGCTCTTCGCGCGCGAGGTCATGCCCGCTCTGTAGGCGTTGAGCTATGCGGTTTCGCAGGCGACTTCCGCGTCAGTTGTGTATAGGATGGGACGACAACCCCTCTCTCAAAAAGTTAAATGAAATTCGCCGTCTTCGATCACCTGGACCGGTCCGGTCCCGATCTTGCGCGCCAGTACGAAGAGCGGCTTCGCCTCATCGAACTCTACGAGTGGGCCAACTTTCACGCCTATCACGTGGCCGAGCATCACGGCACGCCGCTCGGCATGGCGCCCTCGCCCGGCCTCTTCCTCGCCGCCGTGGCGCAGCGCACGACGAACCTGCGCTTCGGGCCGCTGGTCTATCCGCTCGGCCTCTACCATCCGCTCAGGCTGATCGAGGAGATCTGCATGCTCGACACGCTGAGCGACGGCCGGCTCGAGCTCGGCGTCGGCCGCGGCGCCTCGCCCTACGAGGCCTCGTTCTTCGGTGTCGACCAGAAGACCAGTGTCGAGCGCTTCGAGGAAATCCTGCAGATCCTGGTGAAGGGCGTCGGCGCCGAGCGGCTCGACCACCAAGGACGCTTCTTCACTTTCAACGACGTGCCGCTTGCCGTGCAACCGGTACAGCGCCCGCATCCCCCGCTCTGGGTGGCGACGCGCTCGATCGATGGCGCGCCGCACCTCGCCCGCCAGGGCAGCAACATCGCGCTCAGCCTGCCCACCAGGGAGGCCGCGCTGTTCACCGCGCGCTTCCGCGCCAGCTGGGCCGAGCTCGGCCGCGGGCCGGACGACCTGCCCTTCATCGGCAACACGCGCAACGTTGTTGTCGCCGAGAGCGAGCGCGAGGCGGTGTCGTCGGCGCGCCGCGCCTTCAAGGTCTGGTACGGTTCGCTGGTCCATCTGTGGCGCGCGCAGGGCCTCGAGTTGCCGAGCCAGATCTTCCCGTCCGATTTCGACGAGGCAGTCGGCTTGGGCTATGTCGTCGCCGGCTCACCGGCGGCGGTGCGCGACCGCATGCGCGAGGCCGACGCGGCGTCGGGCATCAACTACTCGATTTGCCGCTTCGCCTACGGCGATCTCGAATACGAGGAGGCCGCGCGCTCGGTCCGCCTGTTCGCGCGCGAAGTGATGCCGGCTTTCGCCGACGTGAAGGCGCCGGAGCGCGCCGCCATCGGTAGCCTCGAGGGCGGCCTGCGCTGGATGGGGCCCGAAAGCCTGACCGACATCGGCTTCCTGTTTCGCTAGCGCGTCCTCAATCAGGGGCCCAGACGCGGCAAAGCCGGCGATGGTGGGGCCACCGCCGGCTCCGTCAAGAGGACGGGTTACGCCGCCCGGGGAGAGACAGCGACGAACCGCGTTTGACCCTCTCGAAAGATTTTCATCAGGACAGGCTTCTTGCTGTCCTTGGCTTCGCGCAGCTTGGCCACCGCCTGCTTGGGCGAGTCGATCTCGTCGTGGCCGATCTGCTGCAGCACGTCGCCGGCACGCAGACCCTGCTCGTCGGCTGGGCTGCCCGGCTGGACGGCGGCGATCAACGCGCCCTTGACCGAGTCCTTGAGACCGAGCTGCTGGCGCGCCTCAGGCGAGATCGGCGCCAGCGACACGCCAAACGACAGCGGCTCCTTGGCCTGCGACTTGCTCTCGTCGGCCTTGGCCTCGCGGGTCGCCGTCGAGTCGCCGAGCTTGGCCTGCACGGTCATGTCCTTGCCGTCGCGGATCAGGCCGATCTTCACCGTCGTGCCCGGCTGCGCCGAGGCGATGGTACGGGTCAGGTCCTTGACGGTGTCGATGGCCTTGCCGTCGACGGTCTTGATCACGTCGCCCGACTTGATGCCGGCCTTGAGGGCGGCGCTGTTCGGGTCGACCTGCGCCACCAGGGCGCCTGAATCGGAGCCGAGCGACAGGCTCTTGGCGATCTCATCCGTCACGGGCTGGATGTGAACGCCAAGCAGCCCGCGCTCGACCCGCCCATGTTCCTTGAGCTGGGTCACCACCGGCTCGGCGAGGCTGGACGGGATGGCGAAACCCAACCCGATGCTGCCGCCGGTCGGCGAGAAGATCGCGGTGTTGATGCCGATGACCTGGCCGTCCATGTTGAACAGCGGGCCGCCGGAGTTGCCGCGATTGATCGCGGCGTCGGTCTGGATGTAGTCGTCGAACGGACCCGACTGGATGTCGCGGCCGCGCGCCGAGATGATGCCACTGGTCACCGTGCCGCCGAGGCCGAACGGATTGCCGACGGCCATGACCGGCTGGCCGACGCGGGCCTTGGTCGAATCGCCGAACTCGACATAGGGCAGCGGCTTGTCGGCATTGACCTTGAGCACCGCGAGATCGGTCTTCTCGTCGGCGCCCAGGAGCTTGGCCGGGAACTTGCGGCCGTCCTGCAGGGTGACGGTAATCTGATCAGCCTTACCGGCGACGTGATTGTTGGTCACGATGATGCCGGACGGATCGATGATGAAGCCCGTGCCGACGGCCTGCGCCTTGGGTTGAGGCAGGCGCTGGACGTGGCCGCGCTGGCCGAAGCGTTCGGCGAACTGGCGCATGAACTCTTCCATCTCCGACTGCGGCGAGCCGGACATGCTCATCTCGTCTTCGTCGGAATCGGCCTTCATGGTGACCTGCACGTTCACCACGGCAGGGGTAACCTTGGCGGCAAGATCGGACAGATCGTGCAGTGCCTCGCCGGCCACGGCGGGGGGCGCCGTAACCAGCGGAACGACGATGGCCGGAGCCACCAGCGCGGTGCTCAGCGCCAAGGCAGTCAACAGCCCGGATTTCTTCTTGGTCATTGTGCGAAGCCTCCTGTTTGCTCGCAGGAGGAATATGGGAGCCGGGTCATGGCACCCCAGTGGCCGGAACATTGAATGTTTGTATAGTTGGCGGGCCCTTTCGGCCCGCTATATGGGCTTTCGGCGCCTCCTACCGGCCAGCGGTGGGAGCGCCGATCGGTGCCGGGGAAGAAAGGAACGCGTGAAGATTCTCCTGGTCGAAGACGATAGGCAGACGGCTGAGTATGTCGCCAAAGGGTTGCGCGAGCACGGCCATGTCGTGGACAGCTCCGACAACGGCCGCGACGGCCTGTACCTCGCCTCCGGCGAGCCTTACGACGTGATGATCGTGGACCGCCACATGCCGCACATGGACGGGCTGTCGATGGTCAAGGCGGCACGGGCGGCCAACGTCAAGACGCCGGTGCTGTTCCTCACCACGATGGGCGGCGTCGACGACCGGGTGGCCGGCCTCGAGGCGGGGGGCGACGACTACCTCACCAAGCCGTTCGCCTTCGCCGAGTTGCTGGCGCGAGTGTCGGCGCTGGCGCGCCGGCCGCCAATGGTGGCGACGACCAAGCTCAGCGCCGGCGACCTCGAGGTCGATCTGCTCACGCGCACGGTGACGCGCGCCGGCAAGCGCATCGAGTTGCTGGCGCAGGAGTTCAAGATCCTCGAGTACCTGATGCGGCACGCGGGCGAGATCGTGACGCGCACGATGCTGCTCGAGAAAGTGTGGGACTTCCACTTCGACCCCAAGACCAACATCGTCGAGACCCATATCAGCCGCCTGCGCAGCAAGATCGACAAGGGCTTCGACCGGCCCCTGCTCCACACCGTGCGAGGGGCGGGCTATGTCATCCGCGCCGACTAGCCCGCGCTTGACCAACTTCGGCCGCATCCTGCGTTCGGCCAACTTCCGGCTGGCGCTGGTCTATGCCGGCCTGTTCGTCGTCTCGGCGGTGGCGTTGTTTGCCACGGTCTACGTGATCGCCACGGCGGCCATGCAGAACGACATGCAGGCGGTGCTGCGCACCGAGGCCTTCCAGCTTGCCGAGATCCACAAGCGGTTCGGCCTGCTCGGTCTCGCCAACGAAATCACGCGGCGCATGAATTTCCGCACCCACGGGCCGATCTACTATCTTCTGCAGGCGCCGACGCGGCAGGTCGTGGTCGGCAACCTTCCCGGCATGCCGCCCGTCAACGGCGTGATCGACTTCGTGCAGGACAACGACGACGAGAACCGGTCGAACAGGGTGGGCAAGCTGATGGGCTTCGGGCTCACGCTCGACGACCATTCGTTCGTGCTGGTAGCCGAGGATTCGAGCCGGCTGGTCGACATGCAGCGCGCCATCGAGCGCGCCTTCGCCTGGGCAGGCGGGTTGACGCTGCTGCTCGCCATCACCGGTGGCGTCATGCTGGGCAACAACTTCCTGCGCCGCATCGACACGATCGGCCGAACCAGCAGGGTCATCATGGAGGGCGACCTGTCGGCGCGTCTGCCGACGCGCGGCACCAACGACGAGATCGACCAGCTGGTGGCCGGCTTCAACACCATGCTCGATCGCATCCAGCAGCTGCTCGAGGGCGTGCGCCAGGTGTCGAGCGACATCGCGCACGACCTGCGTACGCCGCTCGGCCGGCTACGCCAGCGCCTCGAGGACGCGCGCGAGCACGCCACGACTACCGAGGACTACGCTGCAGCGACCGAGGCCGCGATCGGCGAAGCCGACCAGTTGCTTGAGATCTTCTCGGCATTGCTGCGCATCGCCCAGCTGGAGGTCGGCGCGCGGAAGAGCGGCTTCACCGGGGTCGACGTGTCGGACGTGGCGCGCAGCGTCGGCGAGGCCTATCAGCCCGCCGCCGAGGACTCCCAGCACAAGCTCGAGCTCGCCATCGAGGACGGCCTCAGCCTGAACGGCGACCGGCAACTGCTGGCGCAGATGATTTCCAACCTGGTCGAGAATGCGCTGACCCACACGCCGGCGGGCAGCACGGTCTGGCTGGCGGCGCGCAAGACGGCCAAGGGCGTCGAGATCGAGGTCGAGGACAACGGCCCGGGCATCCCCGAGGCCGAGCGCGACAAGGTGTTCGACCGCTTCTACCGGCTCGACCGCAGCCGCACGACCGCCGGTAGCGGCCTCGGCCTCGCGCTGGTCAAGGCCATCGCCTCGCTGCACGGTCTTTCCATCAGGCTCGAGGATCGCAAGCCCGGGCTCGCCGTGATCATAGGGGGGAGTTGATCGCCATGTTTGCCTATGTCGGCTGCTACACCACGCCCGAACGCAAAGGCCACGGCGACGGCATCAACGTCTATCGCGTCGATCCCAGGAGCGGCGCGTTGCGCCACGTCCAGCTTCTGGCCGGACTGGAGAATCCCTCCTTTCTCGCCATCAACAAGGCAGGCACGCGCCTCTATTCCGTGCATGGCGATCGCAGCGAAGCGACGTCGTTTCTCGTCGATCAGGAAACCGGCCATCTGGCCAGACTCAACCGCCAGTCGACCGGCGGATACAACGTCATCCATCTCGCTTTCGACGCCGACGAGAAGTTCCTGGTCGTCACCAACTACGGTACAGATTCGATCGCCGCGCTGCCGATGGACAAGGATGGCGCGCTCGGTCCCTACTCCACCCTGACGACCGTAACCGGCACGCCGGGCCCACACCGGCGCGAGCAGAACAACATCCGTCCCCATCACAATCCACTCGACAGGGAAGGCAAGCACTTCTTCCTACCGTGCAAGGGCGGCGACGCCGTGATCGCCTACCGGCTCGACCGCAAGCGCGGCGTGGCGGTCGAAGCGGCGCGCGTCACGTCACGCCCCGGCGCCGGGCCGCGCCACATCGACTTTCATCCGAGCAAGCCGCTCGCCTATGTGATCAACGAGCTCGATTCGACGATCACCACCTACGCCAAGGCCGGCCCCAGGCTCACGCCGATCCAGACCGTGCCGTCCTGCCCGGAAAGCTTCACCGGCTACAGCACCGGCGCGGAGATCTGGGTCGATCGCGCCGGCCGCAACGTCTATGTCTCGAACCGCGGCCATGACTCAATTGGCGTATTCGCGATAGATCCTTCCAAGGGAACATTGCGGCCCAGGCAATGGGTTCCAACCCACGGCAGCGTGCCGCGTTTCTTTGCGTTCGACCCGGCCCAGCGTTTCCTCTATGTCGCCAACCAGGGCAGCAACACGATCTTCGCCTACAAGGTCGGCCGCGACGGGAAGCTGTCGCCGACGCGCATCAAGGTCGAAGTTGGCAGCCCGGCCTGCATCGTCTTCAGTCGGGGAGTATCGATATGAGTCCAAGCAACTACGGATTTGAGACCCTGTCGGTGCATGCGGGCGCCGCGCCCGATCCGGCGACCGGCGCACGCGCCCAGCCGATCTACCAGACAACGGCCTACGTCTTCGACGACGCCGACCATGCCGCGGCGTTGTTCAACCTGCAGACCGTGGGCTTCATCTATTCGCGCCTCACCAACCCGACCAATGCCGCGCTCGAGACGCGCATCGCCACGCTCGAAGGCGGTCGCGGCTGCACGGTGACGGCATCCGGCCACTCGGCGCAGGTGCTGGCGCTGTTCCCGCTGATGTCGCCCGGCAGCGAAGTCGTCGCCTCGTCGCGCCTCTACGGCGGCTCGCTGCAACAGATGCGCAACACCTACCCCAAGTTCTCGTGGAAGGCGCACATCGTCGACGCCGACCAGCCGGACAATTTCAAGCGCGCGCTCAGCGACAGAACCAAGGCCTTCTTCATCGAGAGCCTCGCCAACCCGGGCGGCGTGATCAGCGACCTCGAGGCGATCGCCAGGATCGCCGACGATGCCGGCGTGCCTCTGATCGTCGACAACACCATGGCGACGCCCTACCTCTGCAAGCCGATCGACTACGGCGCGACGCTGGTCATCCATTCGACGACGAAATTCCTGAGCGGCACCGGCACTTCGATGGGCGGCGCCGTCGTCGATTCGGGAAAGTTCGACTGGACGAAAGGCGGCAAGTTCCCAAGCCTTGCCGGCCCGGAGCCGGCCTATCACGGTCTCAACTTCTTCGAGACGTTCGGCGACATGGCCTATACCTTCCATAGCCACGCCGTGGGCTTGCGCGATCTCGGCCCCAGTCAGGCGCCTTTCAACGCCTGGCTCACCATGCTCGGCATCGAGACGCTCGGCCTGCGCATGGAGCGCCACTGCGCCAATGCGCTCAAAGTCGCGCAGTATCTCGAGCAGCACAAAGCCGTGGCGTGGGTGAATTACGCCGGCCTGCCATCGAACAAGTATCACCAGCTCGCCAGGAAATACCTGCCCAAGGGCGCCGGCTCGATCTTCACCTTCGGCCTCAAGGGCGGCTATGCGGCCGGCGTGAAGCTGGTCGACAGCGTCGATCTCTTCTCGCATGTCGCCAACATCGGCGATGCCAAGAGCTTGATCATCCATCCCGCTTCGACGACACATCGCCAGCTCACCGACGAGCAGCGCGTGGCGGCCGGCGCGGGTCCGGACGTGATCCGCCTGTCGATTGGCATCGAGACGGCAGAGGACATCATCGCCGATCTGGAGCAAGCTCTGGCGAAAGCGACAAGTTGACGGAAGGGCCATGTTGAGCAAGGCGGACAACGATTTCCTGACGAGAAGTGGCGCAGAGACACCGATGGGCGGCTTGCTGCGCCGTTTCTGGCAGCCCGCCCTGCTGTCGCGCGAACTGCCCGAGCGCGACGGCCCGCCCAAGAAGATCAGGATCCTCGGTGAGGATCTGCTCGCTTTCCGCGACAGCAATGGCCGGGTCGGCATCGTCGAGCCGCATTGCCCACACCGCGGCGCCAATCTCTATTTCGGGCGCAACGAGGAATGCGGGATCCGTTGCGCCTTCCATGGCTGGAAGTTCGATGTCGACGGCAACTGCCTCGACCTGCCGACCTCGCCGCCCGAGTCCTCGTACAAGGAAACGATCAAGCTTCTGGCCTATCCGGTGCGCGAATGGGCCGACATGATCTGGGTCTATATGGGTCCCAGGGAAACGATGCCCGAGTTGCCGCAGCTCGAAGTCGGCCTGGTGCCCGAGAGCCACCGCTACGTCACCAAGAAGTGGCAGGACTGCAACTGGGTGCAAAGCGTCGAGGGCGCGCTCGATACTTCGCACTTCACGTTTCTCCATGCCGTGCTCGCCAAGGACGACGCCGCGGCGCGCGCTGCGATGGCCAAGGCCGCGATCGCCGACCAGGCCAAGCCGGACGATCGCATCCGCTGGATCCACAACGATCCGCGGCCGAAATTCACCGTGTCCGGCCACGATGCCGGCCTGCTGATCGGCGCCGCGCGCAAGACCGACAGCGCCGATCTCTACTGGCGCATCTCGCAATTCCTGATGCCCAACCACGCCTATACGCCGACCGCGTTCCCCGGCGAGATCTACTATGGCCAGAGCTGGGTGCCGGTCGACGACACCCACTGCTGGATCTACACCTACAGCTGGAATCCCGAGCGGCCGTTCACCAACTCCGAGCGCGCCAAGTTCGACTCCGGCTTCAACGTGCATGCCGAGGTCGACGAGAACTTCGTGCCGCTGCGCACGCTCGGCAACGAATACATGCTCGACCGTGCGGCGCAGAAGAACGCGACCTTCACTGGCATCACCGGCGTCAGCGAGCAGGATGCCGCGATCCAGGACAGTCAGGGTCCGATCCAGGACCGCACGCGCGAGCATCTCGGCCCCACCGACGTCGGTGTCGTCGAGTTCCGCAAGCTGCTGATGGGCGCCGCACGCGCGCTTGCCGACGGGCAAGGGCCGAAGGCTGCGAGCCGGGCCGCGCGCTACGCCGTGCGTGCCGGCGGCTGGGTAGCCTCACCGGACAAGGATCTCGCCGCCGTCATGCTCGAACGCTTCGGCGATCGCGACGGCTACGTCGGCAAGCAATATGGGCTCGGCGACTGATGCTGAGCCGCACCGACAACGAGTTCCTGACTCGCAGCGGCAAGGGCACCCCCATGGGCGAGCTGCTGCGGCGGTTCTGGCTGCCCGCGTTGCTCTCCGAGGAATTGGCCGAGCGCGATGGCCCGCCCAAGAAGATCAGGATCATGGGCGAGGAGCTGCTCGCATTCCGCGACAGCAACGGAAGAGTCGGCATCGTCGAGCCGCACTGCCCACACCGCGGCGCCAATCTCTATTTCGGACGCAACGAAGAGTGCGGCCTGCGCTGCGCCTTCCATGGCTGGAAGTTCGATGTCGACGGCAACTGCGTCGACCTGCCGACCTCGCCGCCCGAATCGACGTACAAGAACAGCGTCAAGCTGCTCGCCTACCCGACGCGCGAATGGGCCGACATGATCTGGGTCTACATGGGCCCCAGGGAAACGATGCCCGACCTGCCGCAGCTCGAGCTCGGCCTGGTGCCGCCGGGCCATCGCTACGTCTCCAAGAAATGGCAAGATTGCAACTGGGTGCAAAGCCTCGAAGGCGCGATCGATACCGCGCACTTCTCCTTCCTGCACAAGATCCCGACCAGCGACGAAAAACAGAAGCTCGAGATCCTGCGCAAGACCTCCGCGCTTGGCGCCGGCTCGGAGCTGCAGGACCGCAATCGCTGGCTGATGGACGATCCGCGGCCAAAATTCTCGATCCACAGCCACGACGCCGGCCTGGTGATCGGCGCGGCACGCAAGACCGACACCACCGATCTCTACTGGCGCATCGCGCAATACCTGCTGCCCAATCACGCGCTGGTGCCGGTCGCCTTCCCCGGCGACGTCTACCACGGCCAGTGCTGGGTGCCGGTCGATGACGTGACGTGCTGGATCTACACCTACAGCTGGGTGCCCGACCGGTCCCTCACCAACGCCGAGCGCGAGAAGTACGCGTCAGGTCTCAGCCTGCACGCCGAAGTCGACCAGCACTATGTGCCGGTGCGCAACATCCGCAACAACTACAAGCTCGATCGCGCGGCGCAGAAGACCACGAGCTTCACCGGCATCACGGGCGTCAGCGAGCAGGACGCGGCAATCCAGGACAGCCAGGGGCCGATTCAGGACCGCACGCGCGAGCATCTCGGTCCGACCGATCTCGGCATCGTCGAGTTCCGCAAGCTGATCATGGCGTCGGCCCGCGCGCTCCAGGGTGGTGCCGCACCGAAAGCGGCAAAGGCGGCGAAGAACTACGCCGTTCGCGCGGGCGGTTGGGTCGCCGCGGCGGACAAAGATCTCTCCACTGTCATGGTCGAGCGTTTCGGCCACCGGCACGCCTATGTCGGTCACGAGTATGGACTTGGGCGTTAAGCGTGCTTAACGTCCTGCGCGATTGGGATTGGGGGACGATGTGACTGTCAAGATCTATGGACCCACGGCATCGCGCGCCGCGCGCGCGCTCTGGATCGCGCACGAACTCAGCATTCCGTTCGAGCACATCCCCGTGGAGATGAAGGACCTGAAGGGCGCCGACTACCTGAAGGTCAATCCCAACGGCAAGGTGCCGGCGCTGATCGACGGCGACTTCAAGCTCTTCGAATCGATGGCGATCAATCTCTACCTCGCCGCCAAGTACAACAAGGACGGCTTCCTGCCGTCCGACCCGCAGCAGGTCGCGCTCTGCCACCAGTGGAGCTTCTGGGGCATGACCGAGGTCGAGAAGCCCCTGCTCACCATCCTGATCGACATGTTCATGACGCCACCCGACAAGCGTAAGCCCGAGGCCGTCGCCGAGGCGCAGAAGTCGCTGCCCAAGCCGTTCGCCGTGCTGAACGGCGCACTGGCCGGCCGCGACTATCTGCTCGGGCCGAAATTCACCGTCGCCGACCTGAATCTCGCGTCGATCATGAGCTGGTCGAAGCCGATCAAGTTCGACTTCGGGCCGTTCCCCAACGTCGGCGCCTGGCTCGATCGCTGCCTGGCGCGGCCGGCCTACAAGGCGGCGCGCGCCACCAAATAGACGTCGCTTGCGGCCCACCGGCCGGCGCGCTACACGCGCTTCTCCGGTCGGGGCGTAGCGCAGCCTGGTAGCGCATCAGTCTGGGGGACTGGGGGTCGCAGGTTCAAATCCTGTCGCCCCGACCATTTCATCCGCACAAGACGGACGGCACAATCACCGGCAATGAACGTCCGGCGCGCGCTCTTCTTCATCTTCTGCACCGTGACGCTCGACATGCTGTCGCTGGGCCTGATGATCCCGGTGCTGCCCAAGCTCGTGCTGTCCTTCATGGGCGGCGACACGGCCGGCGCCGCCAAGATGTTCGGCCTGTTCGCCACAGTGTGGGGCCTCATGCAGTTCTTCAGCTCGCCATTGCTCGGCGCGCTGTCAGACCGCTACGGCCGCCGTCCGGTCATCCTGATCTCGTGCCTGGGGCTCGGCCTCGACTACATCTTCATGGCGGTGGCGCCCTCGCTCACCCTGCTGTTCGTGGGCCGCGTGATCTCGGGCATCACCGCGGCCACCGTCACCACCGCCTTCGCCTACATCACCGACATAACAGCGCCCGAGAATCGGGCGCGTGCCTTCGGCATGGTCGGCATCGCCTTCAGCGTCGGCTTCGTGCTCGGTCCCGCCGCCGGCGGCCTGCTGGCGAGCGTCGAGCCACGCCTGCCGTTCTGGGCCTCGGCCGCGGCCTGTCTCGCCAACGCAGCCTTCGGCTGGTTCGTGCTGCCCGAATCGCTGCCGGCCGATCGCCGCATGGCGTTCTCGTGGGCGCGCGCCAATCCGGTCGGCTCGTTCCGGCTGCTCAGCCGCCACATCCAGCTGATCGGCCTCGGCGCTGCGGGTTTCCTCGCCCAGTTCGCCCACCAGGTCCTGCCCTCGGTGTTCGTGCTCTACGCCGCCTACCGCTATGGCTACGGCGAGAGCATGGTCGGCATCACCCTGGGCTTCGTCGGCATCTGCTCGGGCATCGTGCAGGGCCTGCTCACCGGGCCGTTCATCGTCCGCTTCGGCGAGCGCAGCGCGCTGGTCGGCGGGCTGCTGGCCGCCGCCGTGGGCATGGCGATGTACGGGTTGGCGCCGACCGGCTGGGCGTTCTGGTGCGGCGTGCCGGTCATGGCACTCTGGGGCCTGAGCGGGCCTGCCACCCTGTCGATCATGACCCGGCTGGTGAGCCCGTCGGAGCAAGGCCAGCTCTCGGGCGCCAACACCTCGCTCGCCAGCATCGCGGGTTTGGTCGCACCGGGCATCTTCACCCCGGCCTTCGCGCACTATCTGAAGGAACTGCCCGGCCTGCCGTTCCTGCTGGCGGCAGCGGTCCTGCTGCTGGCCGCCGTCATCGGCTGGGCGGTGACGAGAAGGCCTATAAAGTCTCGATCAGCCGGCGGCCTGCCGCGGTGAGCTTGCACACCAACCAGTCGGGCTTCAGCGGATTGTTGAACCAGGGCTCGGCCCAGCCGCGCTCGATGCAATGGCGCACGACGGACGGATCGACGTCCTGGCCATCCAGGTCGAACAGCGGCAGCTTGCCGCCCGGCTGCTCGAGCCCGCGGCGCAGGTAGAGCACCTCGACGAGCGAGGGCTCGCTCCCCTCGGGCGAGTTGTCGTTCAGCGCGCAGGAATCGAACGGGCGCGGCGCCAACCGCGCGGTCTCTCGATCGGTCAACACGGCCCACGTCCCCCTCTGACGATGCCGCAAACAGGTCTTGCTGCTGGCAGGATACGCTTGTCGACTCAAAACCCAAGAATAATCAGCCGGTTGGCAACAATCGTTACCCGAAACAGCTGCCTGACTTTACGTCGTAAAGATTGGGTCGAAAACAAAGGCGACTGCCTTCGCAGCCGCCTTTGCTGTCTCGATCCCTAGTTCTGCGTCTTCAGCGTGCTGCGCAGCTGCGTCAGCGCCTGCTCGAGGTCCTCGAGCACGGTCTCGATCTCGCGCCGTTTGTGCAGGTCGAGCATCGCCGCCCGGGGCGTCGTGGTCGACGGCTGCGGCCCGGTGCGCGGCAGCGGACGCGCATTGCCCGACGCCATCGCCTCGGCGCGCGCCGACACGATGCGCAGGCTCTCGAGCGCGCTCTCCGCCACGTGGTCGAGCCGCTGCGCCGGCAGGCGGCCGCGGCCTTCCTTCAGGAGCCTCTGAACGCCCTTGATGGTATAGCCATCATCGTAGAGCAGCGTCCGGATGCGGCGCAGCAGGTCGATGTCCTCCGGCCGATAGTACCGGCGGCCACCGCCCCGCTTCAGCGGGCGCACCTGGCTGAACTTGCTTTCCCAGAACCGCAGCACGTGCTGCGGCACGTCCAATTCGGTCGCAACTTCGCTGATCGTGCGAAATGCCTGCGCCGACTTCTCAATCCGCCTTTCGACGGTCTGCACCGAAACGGCCATGTCCTAACCCCCACACTTCCGTTTACCCCTTCACAGCTTCGCCCGGCGTCCCGTTGATCAACGACTTCAGGACGTTCGAGGCGCGGAAGACAAGGACACGTCGAGGCAGGATTGGGACTTCCTGACCCGTTTTTGGATTTCGACCGACACGCTGTCCCTTGTCGCGGACCGTGAAGCTCCCGAAAGACGAGATCTTCACCGATTCCCCCCTTGCCAAAGCCTCGACGACTTCGGCGAGAATCGTTTCCACAAGGTCGCTCGATTCGTTTCGTGACAGGCCCACTTCCTGGAACACTGCCTCGCTGAGATCGGCACGCGTGATTGTCCGGCCTTCCATCCGGTACCCTTCCTTCCCCCACTTAATCCATACTCTTAGATTGGAAAGCGGTCAATATCAGGAGGATAGCGGCCACACTTGAATCACAGGGTGTTTTCGCGTGTCGGCGATTAGTTTTGTTTCAATGGTTTAGCTCTACCAGCGGACGAGCGAGGCGCCCCAAGCCAGGCCGCCGCCGATCCCCTCGAGCAGCAGCAGGTCGCCCTTTTTGATGCGGCCGTCCTTCACGGCGGCATCCAGCGCAAGCGGAATCGAGGCCGCGGAGGTGTTGGCATGGCGATCGACGGTGACCACCACCCGCTCGGGCTTCAGGCCCAATTTGCGGCCGGTGCCGTCGATGATGCGCTTGTTGGCCTGGTGCGGCACCAGCCAGTCGATGTCGGTTTCCTTGAGGCCGGCGGTCTGCAGGACCTCGCCCACCACGGCCGCCATGTTGACGACGGCATGCTTGAAGACCTCCTTGCCCTCCATGCGCAGGAAGCCGGTCGAGCGCGTCGAGGAGGGCCCGCCATCGACATAG
>Ga0070741_10002781_pt1 | contig 45560 bp, 46 predicted proteins | sample Coa_R1_4_FD_66440 | JGI IMG/M metagenome (GOLD analysis project Ga0070741, IMG submission 66440) | Surface soil microbial communities from Centralia Pennsylvania, which are recovering from an underground coalmine fire - Coalmine... | ecosystem: Environmental > Terrestrial > Soil > Unclassified ... | reverse complement strand
TCGACGTTGGTCATGCACCCCGGCCCGATGAACCGCGGTGTCGAGATCGCGGCCGAGGTGGCCGACCTCCCCCGATCGGTCGTCATCGATCAGGTGAGGAACGGCGTGGCGGTGCGGATGGCCGTGCTGTTCCTGTTGCTCGGCAGCGGGATGGACCTGTGATGCGCGCCGCGCCACGAAACTCGTTGCTCGGCCGCGGGATGGATCTGTGATGCGCACGGTCCTCAAGGGTGGGCGTTTGATCGACGCCACGGGGGAGCGGTCCGGTGACGTCGTCATCGGGGACGACGGGCGCATCGCGGCCGTCGGTCCGGACCTCGACGCGGACGTCGTCGTCGACGCCGGTGGCTGCGTGGTGGCACCGGGGCTCGTCGACCTCCACACCCACCTGCGAGAGCCGGGCCACGAGGAGGCCGAGACCGTCGAGACCGGGTCGCGGGCCGCCGCGCTCGGCGGGTTCACCGCGGTGGTGGCCATGCCCAACACCGAGCCTGCCATCGACAGTGCCGCGGTCGTGCGCGAGGTGCTGGACCTCGGGAAGGCGGCGCTGTGCGACGTGCACGTCGCGGGCGCGATCACGGTGGGCCGCCTCGGTACACAACTGGCACCGATGGCGGAGATGGCACAGCTCGGCGTGCGCCTCTTCACCGACGACGGTCGCGGCGTGCAGGACAACCGGCTCATGCGCCGCGCGCTCGAGTACGCATCGGGTCTCGGTGTGACGCTGGCGCAGCACTGCGAGGACGAGTCGCTCGCCGCCGGCGGCCACATGAACGAGGGCGAGTGGTCGAGCCGGCTCGGGATCCCGGGCATCCCCGCCGAGGCCGAGGAGCTGATGGTGCTGCGCGACATCGCGCTCGCCCGCTTGACCGGCGCGCCGGTGCACTTCCAGCACCTGTCGACCGCCGGCGCGATCGCGATGGTGCGTGCCGCGAAGGCCGGAGGTCTCGCCGTCACCGCGGAGGCGACGCCGCACCACTTCACGCTCACCGACGAGTGCTGCGCGGGGTACGACCCGGTGTTCAAGGTCAACCCCCCGTTGCGCAGCGCGGGTGATGTCGCCGCCGTGCGCGCCGCGCTCGGCGACGGCACGGTCGACGCGATCGCCACCGATCACGCCCCGCACGCGCAGGAGGCGAAGGAGCAGCCCTTCGACGACGCGCCGCCCGGCATGCTCGGCCTCGAGACCGCGCTCGCGCTCGCGCTCACGGAGCTGGAGCTCGGCCTCGTGGACGTGCTCGCCCTGCTGTCCTGGCGCCCGGCCGTCATCGCCGGCGTCGCCGACGCGCACGGCGGACCGATCGTCGAGGGCCGTTCCGCGAACCTGTGCGTGATCGATCCGGGCGCGACGTGGACCGTCGATCCCGCGACGCTCGCCAGCCGCAGCCGCAACACGCCGTACGCGGGACGCACGCTCACCGGCCGCGTCCGCCACACGTTCCTGTGGGGCGAACACGTCGTCCGCGACGGCGAGGCGACGCGATGACCGCCGCCCCGGCGTTTGTGCGGTTCTTTCCGGCGCGTCGCGCCGGTTTTCACCGGGAGAACGGAGGATGAGCGTGCGCGCAGCGGCGCTGGTGCTCGCGGACGGTACGACGTTCGCGGGCGAGGCCATCGGCGCGGAGCCGGCGAACGGTGTCGCCACCGGTGAGGTCGTGTTCAACACCGTGCTCACCGGTTACCAGGAGGTGATCACCGACCCGTCGTACGCGGGGCAGATCATCACCTTCACGTACCCGCACATCGGCAACTACGGCGCCAACGACGACGACCGCGAGAGCCGCCGTCCCTTCTGCCGCGGGGTCATCGTCCGTGACCTCGCTCGCCGCCGCAGCAACTGGCGCAGCGACCAGGACCTCGACGCCTTCCTGCGCGCCACCGGCGTCCCCGGCATCGCCGGTGTGGACACCCGCCGCCTGACGCGCCACATCCGTGAGGCGGGTGCCATGCCCGGCGCGTTCGGCACCGCCGACGAGACGGCGTTGAAGGCGGCCGCCGCCGCCGAGCCGGGCACCACGGGCATCGACCTCGTCGCCACCGTCACCGCCGACGAGCCGTACACGGTCGGCGACGGCCCCCGCCGTGTCGTCGCCTACGACTTCGGGATCAAGTCGACGATCCTGCGTCACCTCACGCGCATCGCGACGGTGGAGGTGGTGCCCGCGTCGACGTCCGCGGCGGACGTGCTCGCCCGCCACCCGGACGGCGTGTTCCTCAGCAACGGGCCCGGTGACCCCGCGGAGGTCCCGTACGCCGTCGACGCCATCAAGGGGTTGCTCGGCAACGTGCCGGTGTTCGGCATCTGCCTCGGCCACCAGCTGCTGTCGCTCGCCATCGGTGCCCGCACCGAGAAGCTGCCCTTCGGTCACCACGGCGGCAACCATCCGGTGCGCCGTCTCGCCACGAACCAGGTGGAGATCACGAGCCAGAACCACAACTTCGCCGTCGTCGCCGATTCCCTCGCCGGCATCGCGACCATGACCCACGTCAACCTCAACGACGGCGTGTGCGAGGGCCTGCGGGTGCTCGGCGCGCCCGCGTTCAGCGTGCAGCACCATCCAGAGGCGGGCCCCGGACCGCACGACGCCAGTTACCTCTTCGACGAGTTCGCGGAGTTGATCGATGCCGAAGCGCACTGATCTCGAGACGATCCTGCTGATCGGTTCGGGGCCGATCGTCATCGGCCAGGCGTGCGAGTTCGACTACTCGGGCACGCAGGCGTGCCGCGTGCTGCGCGCCGAGGGCTACCGCGTCGTGCTCGCCAACTCGAACCCGGCGACGATCATGACCGATCCCGAGTTCGCCGACGCGACGTACGTGGAGCCGCTCGACGTCGAGGTGCTCACGAAGATCATCGAACGGGAGCGGCCCGACGCGGTGCTGCCGACGCTCGGTGGGCAGACGGCGTTGAACCTCGCCATGCAGCTCGTCGAGCGGCAGGTGGTCGATGCCGGCGCGGGCACGCCCGAGTTGATCGGCGCGAACGCGGAGGCGATCGCGACGGCGGAGGACCGCGAGCGCTTCAAGTCGGCCATGCAGGAGATCGGTCTCGCCGTTCCGTCCTCCGGGATCGCCCACACCCTCGACGAGGCACGCGAGGTCGCCGAGCGCATCGGCCTGCCGGTCATCATCCGCCCCGCGTACATCCTCGGCGGGAAGGGCACGGGCATCGCGTCGACGCCCGAGCAGCTCGAGCGCATCGCCCGCATCGGCCTCGACGCCAGCCCGATCAGCGAGATCCTGATCGAGCGGTCGATCGCGGGGTGGAAGGAGTACGAGCTCGAGGTCATGCGCGACCGCGCGGACAACTGCGTGATCATCTGCTCGATCGAGAACCTCGACCCGATGGGCGTGCACACGGGCGACTCGATCACCGTGGCGCCCGCGCAGACGCTGAGCGACGTGGAGTACCAGGCGATGCGCGACGCCGCGTTCGCGTGCATCCGCCGCGTCGGCGTCGAGACGGGCGGTTCGAACGTGCAGTTCGCGCTCGACCCGACGAACGGCGACATGGTCATCATCGAGATGAACCCCCGTGTGTCGCGTTCGAGCGCGCTGGCGTCGAAGGCGACCGGTTTCCCGATCGCGAAGATCGCGGCCCGGCTCGCGGTCGGCTACACCCTCGACGAGATCCCGAACGACATCACGAAGAAGACGCCCGCGTCGTTCGAGCCCGTGATCGACTACGTCGTCACCAAGGTGCCCCGCTGGGCGTTCGAGAAGTTCCCGGGCACCACCGGTGTGCTCGGGACGTCGATGCAGTCGGTGGGGGAGGCGATGGCGATCGGGCGCACGTTCCCCGAGTCGCTGCAGAAGGCGCTGCGCTCCCTGGAGCACGGGCGCCTCGGCCTCAATTGCGATCCCGCGGAGGCGCTGCTCGACGCGCTCGACGACGACGAGGTGGTCGAGCGGGCCGCCATCGCGACGCCCGACCGCCCGTTCCAACTCGAAGCGGCGCTGCGGCGCGGCATCTCCATCGACCGGCTGTACGACGCCACGAAGGTCGACCCGTGGTTCCTCGACCAGATCGCGCAGATCGTCGACGAGCGCGCCCACCTGCGCCAGGTGGGCATCGACGCGATGACCGCGCGCGACTGGCGGCGGGCGAAGCGTCTCGGGTTCGGCGACGCGCAGCTGGCGTGGCTGTGGGGCGTCGGCGAGGACGACGTGCGCCGGCGTCGGCTCGAAGCGGGCGTGCACGTCACGTACAAGACCGTCGACACGTGCGCGTCGGAGTTCGCGGCGGAGACGCCCTACCACTACTCGACCTTCGAGGACGAGGACGAGGTGCGCGACGGCGACGCCGACAAGGTGATCATCCTCGGGTCCGGACCGAACCGCATCGGCCAGGGCATCGAGTTCGACTACTGCTGCGTGCACGCTGCGTTCGCCCTTCGCGACGCCGGCTACGAGACGATCATGGTGAACTGCAACCCGGAGACGGTCTCGACCGATTACGACACGTCCGATCGGTTGTACTTCGAGCCGATCACGAGGGAGGACGTGCTCGCCATCGTCGAGCGCGAGCAGCGCCACGGCCGGTTGAAGGGCGTGGTCGTCTCCCTCGGCGGGCAGACGCCGCTGAAGCTGGCCGGTGTGCTGCCGGACGGTCTCGTCCTCGGCACGAGCCCGCACTCGATCGACCTCGCGGAGGACCGCGACCGGTGGAACGACCTGTGCGCGCAGCTCGAGATCCCGCAGCCCGCGGGCGGCACGGCCACGACCGTCGAGCAGGCGCTCGAGGTCACCGCGCGCGTCGGGTATCCCGCGCTCGTGCGCCCGAGCTACGTCCTCGGCGGGCGGGCCATGGAGATCGTGTACGACGACGACGCGCTGCGGGCGGCGATGGCAGAGCTGGCGGGGTTCGGTTCGCTCGGCAAGGAGGGCGGGTTGTCCGCCGAGCGGCCGGTGCTCATCGACCGCTTCCTGGAGGACGCCACCGAGGTCGACGTCGACGCCATCCGCGACCACACGGGCGAGGTCCTCATCGGTGGCGTCATGGAGCACGTCGAGGAGGCGGGCGTGCACTCCGGTGACAGCGCGTGTGCCATCCCGCCCTACTCGCTGTCCGCCGAGACGGTCGAGGTGCTCGAAGCGCACACCCGCGCCATCGCGGCGGCACTCGACGTCATCGGGCTCGTCAACGTGCAGTACGCGGTGAAGTCCGGTCAGGTGTTCGTGATCGAGGCCAACCCGCGCGCCAGCCGCACGGTGCCGTTCGTGGCGAAGGCCACCGGCGTGCCGCTCGTGAAGGTGGCGGCCCGGGTGATCGTGGGCGCCACGCTCGCGGAGCTGCGCGACGAGGGCCTGTTGCAGGCGCCCGTGCGGGGCCACGTGGCGGTGAAGGAGGCGGTGCTGCCCTTCAACCGCTTCCCCGACGCCGACTCGGTGCTCGGCCCGGAGATGCGATCGACGGGCGAGGTGATGGGCATCGACCGCACGTTCGGCCTCGCCTTCGCGAAGAGCCAGATCGCGGCCGGCGACCGCCTCCCCACGGGCGGGATGGTGTTCATCTCCGTCGCCGACCGCGACAAGCGCGCCGCTGTGCGCGCCGCCGCCAAGTTCGTCGAGCTCGGCTTCACGATCGCGGCCACGGCCGGCACCGCCGCGTACCTCGAGGCGCGAGGCGTGCCCGTCGCGGAGGTCGTCGCCAAGATCGGTGACGCCACGGGCGTCGACGCCGTCGACCTCATCGCCAGTGGCAAGGTCGACCTCGTCATCAACGCGCCGCGCGGCCGTGGCGCGCGCGCCGACGGCGACCACATCCGCAGCGCCGCCGCGGTGCATGCCGTGCCCTGCCTCACCACCGCTGCCGCGGGCGAAGCCGCGGCGGAGGGCATCGCCGACTGGGCGCACCACGAGCTGCGCGTGCGCTCGTTGCAGGACTACCACCGCGGTGCCACCGACCAGCTGGAGCTCGAGCTGTGACGTCCCGCCGCCGAATGTTGTCGCGATATGGGCGCGATAGCGCCCATATCGCACCAACATTGGCGACGGGGGTGGGGTCGGTCGAGCTGGCGAACGTGGTGATGACGGCGTCGGGGACGAGCGGGCACGGCGCGGAGCTCGACGCCTACTTCCCGCTGGCACGTCTCGGTGCCGTCGTCGTCAAGTCGCTCGCCGCCGAACCGTGGGACGGCAACCCCGCGCCCCGTCTGCACGAAGCAGGCGACGCGATGTTGAACAGCGTCGGCTTGCAGGGTCCCGGCGTGGCGGCGTGGTTGCGCGACGACCTCCCCCCGTTGCAGCGCGCGCACGCGCGCGTCGTCGTCAGCATCTGGGGGCGCACGGTGGAGGACTACGAGAAGGCTGCGCTCGCGCTGTCAGGGTGTCCTGACGACGTGATCGCCGTCGAGGTGAACCTCAGCTGTCCGAACCTCGACGGCGGTGCCCACCTGTTCGCACATGACGCGGACGCGACGCGCGCCGCGATCGCGGCCGTCACCGGCGCGCTGGACCGACCGGTGTGGGCGAAGCTCACCGCGCACGTCACCGACATCGTGGCCATCGCGGCTGCGGCGCGTGACGGCGGCGCGGACGCCGTCACCGTCACCAACACGATGCTCGCCATGAGCATCGATCCCGACACGCGCGCCTACCGCCTCGGTTCGGGCGCCGGCGGTGGCGGACTGAGCGGACCCGCCATCCATCCGGTCGCCGTCCGGGCCGTGCACGACGTCCACCGAGCGCTGCCGGACCTGCCCATCGTCGGTGTCGGCGGCGTGCGCACGGCGGAGGACGCCGTCGAGCTCTTGCTGGCGGGCGCCAGCGCGGTACAGGTCGGGACGGCCACGTTCGCCGATCCGAGGGCGCCGTTGCGGGTGCTGGAGGAACTGGAAGGCTGGTGCGCCGGCCACGGCGTCCGGGCCGTCACGGAGCTGATCGGAGGAGCCCATGGCTGAGGTACCCGCGGAGATCCGCTCGAAGCTGGCCATCGCCCTCGACGTCGACGACCTCGTCGTGGCCCTGCGCCTCGGGCGTGAGCTGGCACCGTGGTTCGGCACCGCGAAGATCGGCCTCGAGCTCTACAGCTCGGTCGGTCCGGACGCGGTCACCGCGCTGTCCGAGCTCGGCTTCGACGTGTTCTGCGATCTCAAGTTCCACGACATCCCGACGACCGTGCACAAGGCGTCGCGCGTCATCGGCTCGCTCGGCGCGCGCTACCTGAACCTGCACGGGCAAGGCGGTGTCGCGATGTTGCGCGCCGGTGTCGACGGGTTGAAGCAGGGCGCGATCGATGCCGGCGTGGCCGAACCACTTGCGCTCGCGGTCACCGTGCTCACGAGCGACGGCGAAGCGCCACCGCACATCCTCGGCAAGCGCGTGCAGGCCGCGCTCGAGAGCGACTGCGACGGCATCGTGTGCGCGGCGAGCGACGTGCGCGAAGCGAAGCACTACGGACCGCGTCTGTTCGCGGCGGTGCCCGGCATCCGTCCCGCGGGCGCGCCGCGCCACGAGCAAGCGCGCGCCGCCACACCGCGCGAGGCGCTCGATGCCGGTGCGGATCTCATCATCCTCGGCCGCGCGATCACGCAGGCCGACGACCCGCCTGCTGCAGCGAACGCGGTGGTCGACGAGCTCGCCGCGTCGTGACGCGCGCCCGCGGCGCGTGCCCGACTGACGGCCTCCGATTCCCGCGCTAGCGTCGCCGTCATGCCTCTACCCCCCGCTCTTTCGCCAGAGCAGCGACAGGCGGCGCTCGACAAGGCGGCTGCAGCCCGTCGGGAGCGCGCCGAGCTGAAGGAGAAGCTCAAGATGGGTTCCGTGAACCTGAAGGAGCTCCTCGATCTCGCGGACAGACAAGAGGTCGTCGCGAAGATGAAGGTGCTGGCCGTGCTCGAGTCGTTGCCCGGCGTCGGGAAGGTGAAGGCACGACGCACGATGGAAGACATCGGCATCAGCGAGACGCGCCGCGTGCGCGGTCTCGGCGAGCAGCAGCGCAAGGCGCTCCTCGCCGCCTTCCCCGGCTGAGCCGCGCCCCCTCGAGCGACGCCCCAGAGTGCTCGTCACGATCTCCGGCCCGCCCGGGGCAGGGACGAGCACGGTGGCCAAGCTCGTCGCCGCTCGCCTCGGTCTCGAGCGCGTCGACGGCGGCTCCGTGTTCCGGCAGATGGCGGCCGAGCGCGGCCTCGACCTCGTCGCGTTCTCGTCGCTGGCGGAACGCGACACCACCATCGACGTCGCGCTCGACGAACGCCTGGCGGCGCGCGCTCGATCGGGCGCCGTGGTGCTCGAGTCCCGCCTCGCAGGGTGGATCGCCCGCAACGAGGGCCTGCCCGCCACGACGGTGTGGATCGACGCCGACGAGGGCGAGCGGGCCCGTCGTGTGGCGGTGCGCGACGGCATCGATCCCGCCGCGGCGGCCGCCGCCAACCGCCGTCGCAACGACTCCGAGCGTCTGCGCTACCGGACCTACTACGGCATCGACCTCGGCGACCGCTCGGTCTACGACCTCGTCCTGGACTCGACCTCGCGGTCCCCGGAGGAGCTGACGGAGTCGATCGTGGCAGCGACCACCCGGTAACCTGGGCGGGCGGTCCCCTCGGGGTCGCTCCTGCCCGCCGATCGAGGTGACACCACGCGCATGGCCGTCGGACGACACGACACGATGATGAACCCGCCCATCGAGGGGCTCCTCGATGCGGCCGACTCCAAGTTCCGCCTGGTGACGCTGGGGGCCAAGCGAGCCCGCCAGATCAACTCGTACTTCGGTCAGCTCGGCGAGGGGCTCGGGGCCATCATCCCGCCGCAGGTCACGTCGGTGGCCCGCAAGCCGCTGTCGATCGCCTTCGAGGAGATCTCGGCGGGCAAGATCGTCCCCATCGAGCCCGCCCCGGAGGACGAGGCCGCCGACGGCGCCGAGGCCGCCGACGAGGCCGAGCCGGCGGAGTAACCGCCGCACCCGATCGACATGCTGGACGGGCGACGCATCGTCCTCGGGGTGACGGGGGGAATCGCCGCCTACAAGGCGGTCGAGGTCTGCCGTCGTCTCGTCGACGCCGGTGCCCACGTGGCGCCCGTGCTCAGCGAGGGCGCGCTGCGCTTCGTGGGACGCACCACGTTCGACGCGCTCGGCTCCGAGAAGGCGCACACCTCCCTGTGGGACGACGACCATCCCATCCCGCACACCGACCTGGGCCAGACCGCGGATCTCGTGCTCGTCGCGCCCGCGACCGCTCGCCTCATCGGGACCTACGCGGCCGGCATCAGCGACGACCTCCTCACCAACGTGCTCCTCGCCACACGGGCGCCCGTGGTGCTGTGCCCGGCCATGCACACCGAGATGTGGGAGCACCCGGCCGTGCAGGACAACCTGCGCACGCTGGCGGGTCGGGGCGTGCACCTGGTGGCGCCCGAGGAGGGCCGCCTGGCCGGCGGCGACGTGGGTGCGGGCAGGTTGGCCGCGCCCGCCACGATCGTGGCCGCCGTCGAGCGCGTGCTCACCGAGCCCGACTTCGCCGGCCTGCACGTGCTCGTCACCGCGGGCGGCACCCGTGAGCCGATCGACCCCGTGCGCTACCTGTCGAACCGCTCGTCGGGCAAGCAGGGCCACGCCATCGCGGACGAGGCCGCCCGCAGGGGCGCCAAGGTCACGCTCGTGACGACCACCGACCGGGGCGCCGACGCCGGCGTCGACGTCGTGCGCGTCCAGACGGCGGCGGAGATGGCCCACGCCGTGCTGTCCCGCAGCGAGGGCTGCGACGTGGTCGTGATGGCGGCGGCGGTGGCGGACTTCCGTCCCGTGTCGGTCGCCGACCGCAAGATCAAGAAGGACGTCGGCGTTCCCCAGATCGTGCTCGAGCCGACCACCGACATCCTCGCCGCCCTCGGCGGCCGCAAGCGGCCCGGCCAGACGATCGTGGGGTTCGCGGCGGAAACCGACGACGTGGAGGCCAACGCCCGCGCCAAGCTGGCGCGCAAGGGTGCCGACCTCGTCGTGGCGAATGACGTAGCGGCACCGAACGTCGGTTTCGAGCACGACACCAACGCCGTCACCATCGTGTCCAGCACGACCACCACCCCCGTGGCACTGAGCGACAAGCGGGCGATCGCCCGTGCGGTGCTCGACGCCGTATTGCGAACCAGGAGCGAGACGTGAACACCCGATTCACCTTCACCTCGGAGTCGGTCACCGAGGGCCACCCCGACAAGATGGCCGACCAGATCTCCGACGCGGTGCTCGATGCCATCCTCGACGTCGATCCCCGTGGGCGGGTGGCGTGCGAGACGCTCGTGACCACCGGCCTGGCGATCGTGGCGGGCGAGATCACGACCGACGCCTACGTCGAGATCCCGAAGATCGTGCGGGAGACGATCGTCGGCATCGGCTACGACCGCGAGTCCTACGGCTTCGACGGCAACACGTGCGGCGTGATGACCTCGATCGACCCGCAGTCGCCGGACATCGCGCAGGGCGTCGACACCGCGTACGAGACGCGCGCCGGCACGAGCGGCGAGGACATCCTCAACAGCCAGGGCGCGGGCGACCAGGGGATGATGTTCGGCTACGCCTGCGACGAGACCGAAGACCTCATGCCGCTGCCGATCTGGCTCGCGCACCGGCTGTCGCACCGGCTGTCCGAGGTGCGCAAGGCGGGGATCCTCCCGTACCTGCGCCCCGACGGGAAGACGCAGGTCACCTTCGACTACGAGGACGGCAAGCCGGTCCGCCTGAAGACCGTCCTCATCTCGACGCAGCACGCGCCCGGCCTCGACGCCGAGACGTTGATCAAGCCCGACCTCATCGAGCACGTCATCCACCCGCTCGTGCCCGCGCAGTTCGCGGACGACCGCTACGACGTGTGGGTCAACCCGACGGGCACGTTCGAGCTCGGCGGGCCGCACGCCGACTGCGGGCTCACCGGTCGCAAGATCATCGTCGACACCTACGGCGGCATGGCCCGTCACGGTGGCGGGGCGTTCTCGGGCAAGGACCCGTCGAAGGTCGACCGCTCCGCTGCCTACGCCGCCCGCTGGGTGGCGAAGAACGTCGTCGCTTCCGGCGCGGCGGCCCGTTGCGAGATCCAGGTGGCGTACGCCATCGGCGTGGCTCGTCCCGTGTCCGTGATGGTGGAGACGTTCGGCACCGAGACGGTGTCGGTCGACAGCATCTCGAAGGCGGTGCAGGAGATCTTCGACCTCCGTCCCGCTGCCATCCTCCGTGACCTCGATCTGCGCCGCCCGATCTACAAGAAGACGGCGGCCTACGGGCACTTCGGCCGGCAGGAGAAGGAGTTCACCTGGGAGGCCGCCACCCGCGTCGACGAGCTGAAGTCCGCGCTCGGCCTTTGACCCTCCCCGGCGGGGGGTCGGTCGTCCGGGTCGTCCCGGACGTCGCCGGGCTGGAGGGCAAGCGCTTCGACTACCTCGTGCCGGAGAAGTTCGCCGGCCACGTGCGCGTCGGCAGCGTCGTGCGCGTCGCGTTGCACGGCCGGCGCGTGCGGGCATGGGTCACCGCCGTCGACGTCGCGCCCGTGGAGGGCGTGGCGCTCAAGCCGATCGCGCAGGTGTCGCGCGGTGCCGTCGCGCCCGGCGTCGTCGCGCTCGCGGAGTGGGCGTCGTGGCGGTGGGCGGGGCGGCTCGTGCACGTCCTCGACACGGCGACGAACGCAACGGCACGCGTGACGCGTGACGGCTCGTTCGCTCCCGATCCTGGCGTCACCGTCGTGCGCGTCCCACCCGCGGCGTCGGTGCCGCGCGTTGCCGGCGCGCTGGTCGTCGCCGGGCGGCGTTCGTCGGTGTGGGCGTCGGTGCCCGACATCCGCGCCGTGGTCGTCGTCGACGAGCACGACGAAGGCCTGCAGGAGGAGCGGGTGCCGACGTGGCACGCGCGCGACGTCGCGCTCGAGCGTGCGCGCCGGCTCGGCGTGCCGTGCGTGCTGACGTCACCGTGTCCGTCCCTCGAAGCGTTGGCCGCGGCGGACCGTGTGCTCGAGCCGTCCCGTACCGAGGAGCGCGACGGGTGGCCGATCCTCGACGTCGTCGACCGTCGTCGCGACGACCCGCGCTCGGGGCTCTACAGCGAACGCCTCGTGGACCGCATCCGGCGCACCGACGACCGCGCCGTGCTGTGCGTGCTCAACCGCAAGGGACGCTCGCGCCTGCTGGCGTGCGCGTCGTGCGGCGAGGTGGCCACGTGCGAACGATGTGGTGCCGCCGTCGTGCAACCGGAGGACGTGTTGCGCTGCGAGCGTTGCGGTCTCGAACGTCCCGTCGTGTGTCTCGCCTGCGGGGCGACGACGATGCGCAACCTGCGCGTCGGTGTCGGCCGCGCGCAGGAGGAGCTCGACGCCATCGTCGGCGCGGGGCGTGTCACCGTCGGCACCGAGGCCGTGCTGCACGACGCGCCCAACGACGTCGGCCTCGTGGCGTTCCTCGACTTCGACCAGGAGCTGCTGGCGCCGCGCTACCGCGCCGACGAGCAGGCAATGGCGTTGCTGGCGCGCGCCGCCCGCGTCCTCGGCCCGCGTGCACGAGGCGGACGGCTCGTGGTGCAGACGCGCCATCCGAGACATCCCGTGCTCGACGCCGTGCTGCACGCGGACCCCGGGCGGCTGGTCGAGCGGACGCGCGGCCAGCGCGACGCGCTCGGCTTCCCGCCCGCGACGGCGATGGCGGCGGTGTCGGGCGCGGGCGCGGCGGAGTTCGTCGACCGCCTGGGCGCCCCGCTCGGCGTCGAGGTCCTCGGCCCGGCCGACGGCCGCTGGCTCCTGCGCGCCGGCGACCATCGCACCCTGTGCGACGCGCTGGCGGCCACGCCCCGACCCGCCGAACGTTGCCGCGTCGAGGTCGACCCGCTGCGCATCTGACGTCAGAAGTTGGTGGTGGCCCAGGGCGCGCGGGACGTGCGCAGCGCGCGGTCCAGCGCCGCGAGCGCGCCCGGGGTGTGCTCCTCCACCCGGCGGGCGAGCGCGTACGGCTGCAACGGCGTACCGCCGAGGTACGCCGCGCCCAGCACGTCGATCTCCATCGACATGTCGGGGGTGGCGCCGGTCGGCGTGCACACCCCGTCGGACAGGCGGAAGCGCCCGCCGCGCTCGAGGAACGGGTCGTGCACCTCGATCGTCGTCGACACCGGCACCTCGTAGGCCCGCGCCGAGAGCGCGCCGGCCACGTCGAGCAACCGCACCCACATGTGGTCGCTCGGCTCCTCCTGCCGGAACGCCCGACCGTCGACGAGCAACGGTCGGAGGTCCTCGTCGACGGGACGCACGTGCCCTCGCACCTCCTGCACCCAGTCGATGGCGCAGAGGAAGCGCCACAGGTCGCGGGTGGCGGCGTCGGACGCGGTGAGCAGCTCCTGCACGTCGACGCGGACGCGCGGTCGGTTGTGCACCCACTCGTCGTTGGTGTCGTACACGGCGTAGCCGTCGACCTCGCCGGACTGATCGCGGTGCACGACCATGTAGCGCGTCTTGGGTGGCTCGCGGCCGTCCATCACGCGCACGCCGCTCTTCACATCCCAGCGCACGTCGTTGCGCTCGATGCTGCCGGGGCTCGTGATGCGATGACGGTCGAACACGGCCGGCGCGAGCGCGCGCAGCGTCGGCGGGTCGACGAGCTCGAGCGTGCCCTCGAGACCGGGTTCGAGGAAGCGGGCGGCGGCGGCATCGAGGATCGACGACGCCGCCTGCGTCGCCATCCCGTACCCGAAGCGTCCGTAGATCGGCCACTCGGCGGCGATGAGCATGGCGACCAGCTCGCCGCGCGCCACCGCGTCCTCGAGCTGCGTGCGCATCATCGCCGTGAGCAACCCGCGGCGGCGATGCGTCGGCAGGACGGTGACCTGCGTGACGGCTGCCGTCGCCACGGTTCGCTCGCCGGGCACGGTGAGCTGCGTCGCGAAGGACCCTGCGGTGCCGCCGAGCGATCCCGCCACGAACGCGCCGAGCCGGCGGTCGTGGTCCTCCCACGTGTCACGCGCGAACTCCAGGCGCGTGTCGGTGACCGTGGCGTTGAAGTGGAACGCGGTGCCGAGGCAACGGAGGAAGTCGCGCAGCTCGTCGTCGTTGCGAAGCGGGCGTACCTCGATGTCGCTCACGTTGCGTCCCCCGTCGACTCTCTCGTCCACTCCTGCCGTCGAGCTTCGTACAGCGCGGTCGCGGTGGCGACCGCCACGTTCAACGAACCGACCTTGCCGACCAGTGGCACGTACGCCACCTCGTCGCAGCGCGCCAACGTCGCGGCGGACAACCCGTGGTCCTCGTGACCGACGACCAGGCACGTGTCGTGCAACGTCAGCTCGTGCAACGGCCGAGCATCGCCGGCCAGCTCGAGTCCGATGACGAGGAAGCCATCGTCGCGCGCGGCCGTGATGGCGGCCGCGACGTTTTCGACGACGTCGATCGTGAGGTAGCGCTCGGTGCCCATCGCCGTCTTGCGCACACCCGACGCGTCCAACGGCGCGGTCGCGCCGCACGACCAGATGTGCTCGACGCGGTACGCGGCGGCGGTGCGCACGATCGAGCCGACGTTGAACGGGCTCTGCACGGAGTCGAGCACGAGGGCGAGGCGCGCCGTCGTGCGCCGCCGCCACTCGCGGTGCAGCCGCTTGAGGCCCGTGCCGTCGAGCTGCTTCACGGTCGCCGCACCTCGAGCACGCGGTACCCGGTGCGGGACGACAACCGTGTGGCCGGCCAGCCGTCGGCGGTGAGCCACGCCGCCAGCGAGTCGGACCCGAGGTGGCGCTGCACGACGAGCACGGCGCGACCATCCGGTGTCAGGCGAGCGAGCCATCGCCGCAGCAGCTCGTGGAGCGCGTCCTTGCCGATGCGCACGGGCGGGTTCGACCAGATCTCGTCGAAGGCGACATCGTCCGGCACGTCGTCGGGCGCGCAGGCGCGCACGTTCGTGATGCGGTTCGCGGCCGCGTTGCGCGCGCACAGATCGACGGCACGCCGGTTCGTGTCCACGGCCCACACCGTCGCGGTCGGTGCGCGCGACGCGAGCGTCAAGGCGATCGGCCCGTAGCCGCACCCGAGGTCGAGCACGGTCGTCGCGGCCGCGCCGAGCGGCGGGCCGTCGAGCAGCAGCGTCTTCGTGCCCGGGTCGACCGCCGCGGCCGCGAAGACGCCGCGATCCGTGGTCAGGTGCACGGTGACATCGGGGAGCACGAGGTCGATCCGCCGCTCACGGGACGGCACCGAGGGGTCGGCGTCGAAGTAGTGCCCTGTCCCGGGCGTCGGTGCCATCGACGAGCGACGGTAGCCTTGCCCGTCTATGCCGCCCTACCGCATCCGCGTCTTCGGCGACCCCGTGTTGAAGCAGAAGGCCGCCGAGATCACCGATGTCGACGGCGCGCTGGCGCGCCTCGCCGACGACATGATCGAGACGTTGTACGACGCGGCGGGCCTCGGGCTGGCGGCGCCGCAGGTCGGCGTGCAGAAGCGTCTGTTCGTCTACGACCTCCACGACGACGAGGGCCCGAAGGTGATCGTGAACCCCACGATCAGCGAGGCGCGGGGCGAGTGGACGTACGAGGAGGGCTGCCTGTCGGTGCCCGGCCTGGCGTGGGAGATCGTGCGCCCGAAGGAGGTGCACCTCACGGGCTACGACCTCGACGGCAACGAGGTCTCGATCGAGGCGGACGAGCTGACCGCCCGCCTGTTCCAGCACGAGCTCGACCACCTCGACGGCGTGCTGCTGCTCGAACGTCTCGATCCCGACACCCGCAAGGAGGCGTTGCGCACCTTGCGCGACCTCAACCTCAAGGGCGGGCTCCAGCCCGCGTCGCGCGCCTCGCACGACCTCTGAGCGCAGGCCTCGCCGTGCGCCTCGTGTACCTCGGCACGCCGGCGATGGCGGTCCCGACGCTGCGGGCGCTCGTCGACGCGGGGCACGAGGTCGCGCTCGTCGTCACCGCGCCCGACAAGCGCCGCGGTCGCGGTGGCTCCTTGCAGCCAACGCCGGTCAAGGCGGCCGCCCTCGAGCTCGGTGTGCCCGTGACCGACCGCATCGACGACATCCTCGAGCTGCGACCGCTGCCGGAGCTCGGCGTCGTCGTCGCGTTCGGCCGGCTCATCAAGCCGCACGTGCTCGACGCCGTGCCGATGATCAACGTGCACTTCTCGCTGCTGCCCCGCTGGCGGGGCGCAGCACCGCTCGAGCGCGCCATCCTCGCCGGCGACGCGGTCACCGGCGTGTGCGTCATGGACGTGGAGGAGGGCCTCGACACCGGTGCCGTGTACCGCCGCGCCGAGGTCGCCATCGGCGCCGACACGACGGCGGACGAGCTGCGCGCCCAGCTCGTCGACATCGGCACGACGCTGGTGCTCCACGCGCTCGCCGGCGGGCTGGGCGAGCCCGAGCCGCAGGTCGGCGAGGCGGTGTACGCGTCCAAGATCGATCCTGCCGAGCTCGAGCTCGACTGGTCGCGACCAGCGGAGGAGCTGCACCGCGTCGTGCGCCTCGGGGGTGCGTGGACGACGTTCCGCGGCGCCCGCATCCGCATCTGGCGCACGGCGACGAACCCGACCGGCGACGGTCTCACCATGGCGACGGGCACGACGCCGCTCGAGGTGCTCGAGGTCCAGCCCGAGGGCAAGGCGCGCATGGCGGCCAAGGCGTGGGCCAACGGCGTCCACTGGACCGCCGACGATCGCTTCGGCACGTGAACGCGCGGGCCGTCGCGCTGCGGGCGCTGCGCCGCATCGACGACCAGGGCGCGTACGCGAACCTCGCCCTGCGCGCCGAGCTCGAACGTGCCGACCTCGACGAGCGAGATCGACGCTTCGTCACCGAGCTCGTGTACGGCACGACACGCATGCGCCGCGCCTGCGATCACCTCGTCGACCGCTTCCTCGTGCGTCCGGTGGACGCGGATGTCCGGACGTTGCTGCGCCTCGGCGCGTACCAGGTCGCGTGCACCGACGTACCGCCGCATGCCGCGGTGGGCGAGACCGTCGCGCTCGCGCGCGGTCGGGTCCGCGGGTTGGTCAACGCCGTCCTGCGCCGTGTCGCGAGCACCGACGTGCACTGGCCGGACGACGCGACCCGGCTCAGCTACCCGGACTGGCTCGTCGACCGCCTCGTCGCCGACCTCGGCCACGACGACGCCATCGCCGCGCTCACGACGATGAACGAACCGGCGAGCGCGACCGTGCGCGACGACGACTACGTGCAGGACCTCGCGTCGCAATGGGTCGCCGACCTCGTCGACGCCGCGCCCGGCATGCGCGTCGCCGACGTGTGTGCCGCACCAGGGGGCAAGGCGACCCGGGTCGCGTCGCGAGGTCCATGCGTCGTCGCCCTGGACGTCCGCGCCGCGCGCGTCGGGCTCGTCGTGGACAACGTTCGCCGCCTCGGGGCGGGCAACGTGCACCCGTTGGTCGCCGACGCCCGCCGTCCTCCGTTGCGCGACGGCGCGTTCGACCGCGTGCTCGTCGACGCGCCGTGCTCGGGGCTCGGCACGTTGCGGCGGCGGGCGGATGCCCGCTGGCGCATCGACGCCGATGCCGTCGACCGCCTCGCCGCGCTGCAGCGCGACATCGTCGACGCCGCCGTGACGCTCGTCCGCCCCGGCGGTGTGCTCGTGTACAGCGTCTGCACGCTGACGGCGCCCGAGTCGCTCGGTGTCGACGACCACGTCGCTCGCACCCACCCCGCGCTCGAGCCGCTCGACGCACCCGCCGAGCCGTGGCGCCCGTGGGGGAGGGGGGCGCTGCTGCTGCCGCAGACGGCCGGCACCGACGGCATGGCGCTCTTCCGCTACCGCGTGCCCGGATAGGTTGCCGCCGTGGAGGCCAAGGTCCTCACCGTGTCCGACGGCGTGGTGGCCGGTACCCGCGAGGACCGCTCCGGCGATGCGCTCGTCGCCGTGCTCGTCGAGGCCGGCTTCGACGTCGTCGATCGCACGGTCGTCGCCGACGGCACGGCGTCCGTGGCGGGCGCGCTGGCGGCCATGTGCGAGGGGTTCGCCGGTCTCGTCGTGACCACCGGCGGCACCGGCTTCGGGCCGCGTGATCTCACCCCCGAGGGCACGAGGACGATCCTCGAGCGGGAGGCGCCCGGCATGGCCGAGGCCATGCGCCTCGTGAACCCGCTCGGGCGCCTGTCCCGGGCGGTGGCAGGGACGCGCGGGAGGGCGCTCGTCCTCAACACCCCCGGCTCGTCGAACGGTGCGGTGGAGACGCTGCGCGCCGTCCTCGACGTCGTGCCCCACGCCCTCGACCTCCTGGCCGGCGGCCACCCGCACTGATCCGCCGGCCGCATCGCCGCCCGGGTGGCGCACGGCACTTGGGGCGCAGACGAGAACGGGTTCTACACTTCGGGGGCAACGCAGCCCTCGCGGGATGTGTGTGGTGTGAGTCCAGACCGGCGGTGAGAGCCCGCGAACCCCTCGCCCGGTGGTGAGGGGCCGACCCGGTGGAACCCCGGGGCCGACGGTGTTCGTGTCGTCGCGAGACGGCCCGTGAGTCCGGATGGGAGCGAGGGGCGCGTGTGTCTCTCGGCGCGCGCGTCCATGGATGGAACGGATGGGCGACCACGACGAGGAACGGATGGCGGAGGCGATGACCGCTGCCGCCGCGGTCCGTACCCGCACGTCGCCGAACCCGTGGGTGGGCGCGGTCGTCGTGACCGCGGGCGGCGAGGCGCACACCGGCGCCACCGAGCCCCCCGGGGGCCGTCATGCCGAGATCGTCGCCCTCGATCTCGCCGGTGACGCCGCCGCCGGCTCGACGCTGTACACGACGCTCGAACCGTGCTGTCACCACGGGCGGACGCCGCCCTGCACCGACCGCATCGTGGCCGCCGGGGTGACCCGGGTCGTGGTCGCCATCGAGGACCCCGACGCCAAGGTGGCGGGGCAGGGTGTGGCCGCGCTGCGGGCCGCCGGCATCGACGTCGAGGTCGGTGTCGGCGCCACGGCCGTGCGCCGGCAACTGGCCCCCTACGTGAAGCACCGCGCCACGGGACGTCCATGGGTGCTGCTGAAGCTGGCCGCCTCGCTCGACGGGCGCACGGCCGCGCCCGACGGCTCGAGCAGGTGGATCACCGGGTCGGCGGCGCGCGCCGACGCGCACCGGTTGCGGGCCGAGAGCGACGCCGTCATCGTCGGCGCCGGCACCGTGCGCGCCGACGACCCCGCCCTGACGGTGCGCGACGCGGACGGCGACGACCCGCTGCGCGTCGTGCTCGGTCACGCGCCGGCGGGCGCGCGCGTGCACCCGTGTGTCGAGCTCGACGGCCCGCTGCCCGACGTGCTCGACGAGCTCGGCCGGCGCGACGTCGTGCAGGTGATGGTGGAAGGCGGTGCGACCGTGGCGGGCGCGTTCCATCGCGCCAAGCTCGTCGACCACTACGTCGTGTACCTCGCGCCCGCGTTGTTCGGCGGTGACGACGGCCGTCCCCTGTTCGCCGGCGAGGGCGCCGCCACGATCGACGACGTGTGGCGCGGTCGCATCACCAACGTCGAACACCTGGGCGACGACCTCAAGATCGAACTGGAGCCTGCATAGATGTTCACCGGGATCGTCGAAGAGCTCGGATCGGTGGCCGGACGGGACGGCGGCAAGCTGCGCATCAACGCGTCGCTCGTGCTCGACGACGTGCAACTCGGCGCGTCGATCGCCGTCAACGGCTGCTGCCTCACGGTCGTCGACTGGGGCGGCGACGATCACGACGCGGCGTGCGAGAAGCCCGCGTGGTGGACGGCCGACGTCACCGAGGAGACGTATGCCCGCACCGCGCTCGGCTCGCTGCACACCGGTGACCCGGTGAACCTCGAACGTCCTGTGCGGTTGCAGGATCGCCTGGGTGGCCACCTCGTGCAGGGTCACGTCGACGGCGTAGGGGAGATCGTGCGCGGCGCGCCCGATCTCCACGTGCGCGTGCGCGATCGCGACCTGCTGCGCTACGTCGTGACGAAAGGCTCGATCACCGTCGACGGCGTCAGCCTTACGGTGGTCGACGTGCTCGACGACGGCTTCACCGTCGCCGTCATCCCGCACACGGCCGAGGTCACCACCCTCGGCCACAAGGACGCAGGGGATCTCGTCAACCTCGAGGTCGACGTCACGGCGAAGTACGTCGAGCGCCTGCTCGCATGGAAGGAGTCGTGATGGGGTTCGCACCGATCGAAGACGCGGTGGCCGCCATCGGTCGCGGTGAGATCGTCGTGGTCGTCGACGACGAGGACCGCGAGAACGAAGGCGATCTCATCATGGCGGCGGAGTTCGTCACGCCCGAGAAGATCGCGTTCTTCCTCCACCACACGTCGGGCTACATCTGCGCGCCGATCACCGCGGAGCGCGCCCGTGAGCTCGAGTTGGACGCGATGGTGCGGCAGAACACGGAGAGCCAACGCACCGCCTTCCTCGTGTCGGTCGACTACCGCCACGGCACGAGCACCGGTATCTCCGCGTTCGATCGTGCCGCCACGATCAAGGCACTCGTCGACCCCGCCACCCGTCCCGAGGACCTCGCCCGCCCCGGCCACATCCTCCCCCTCGAGGCGCGCGAAGGCGGCGTGCTCAAGCGCGCCGGCCACACCGAGGCCGCCGTCGACCTCGCACGGCTCGCGGGGCTGTACCCCGCCGGCGTCCTGTGCGAGATCGTCGACGACAAGAAGATGGACATGGCGCGCACGCCGGAGCTCGAGCGCTTCGCCGACGAGCACGGCCTGCTGCTGATCTCGATCGCCGACCTCATCCGCTACCGCCGCAAGCACGAGAAGCTCGTGCGCCGCCTGGCGGAGGCGCCCATCCCGACCGAGTTCGGCGAGTTCCGTTGCATCGTGTTCGAGTCGGTGCTCGACGGCGAGCAGCACCTCGCCTTCGTGCGCGGCGACGTGCAGGGCGCGGAGAACGTGCTCGTGCGCGTGCACAGCGAGTGCCTCACCGGTGACGTGTTCGGTTCGTTGCGCTGCGACTGCGGCCCACAGCTCGCGGCCGCCCTCCAGAAGGTGGCGGAGGAGGACCTCGGCGCCGTCGTCTACCTGCGCGGGCACGAGGGCCGTGGCATCGGCATCGGCCACAAGATCCGCGCCTACCGGCTGCAGGACGAGGGCCACGACACCGTCGACGCCAACCTCCAGCTCGGCCTGCCCGCCGACAGCCGCGAGTACGGCATCGGCGCGCAGATCCTCGTCGATCTCGGCGTCACCACGATGCGGGTGCTGACGAACAACCCCGCCAAGTACGGCGGCCTCGAGGGCTTCGGCCTCGAGATCGTCGAACGCGTGCCGCTCGAGATCGCGCCCAACCCGCACAACGAGCGTTACCTGCGCACCAAGCGAGAGCGGATGGGTCATCTCCTCGAAGGGCTGACAGGAGAAGGCTTTGGGGCGTGACGTCGTCTCGTCGCAGCGCGAGCAACCCGACCTCGACGGCTCGGGACTGCGCATCGCCGTCGCCTGCGGCCGGTTCAACGATCACGTGACCGTGCGCCTGCTCGACGGTGTGCGACGCGGCCTGCGCGCGTGCGACGTGGCCGACGACGACGTCACGGAGGTGTGGGTGCCCGGCGCCTACGAGCTGCCGCTCACCGCGAAGACGTTCGCCGCGTCCGGCGCCGTCGACGCGGTGATCTGCGTGGGGTGCGTGATCCGCGGCGACACCGCCCACTTCGAGTACGTGGCGGGGGAGTGCGCGCGCGGCATCCAGCAAGCGGCGCTCGACACGGGTGTGCCCATCGTGTTCGGCGTGCTCACCACGGAGGACCTGGAGCAGGCGCTGTGCCGGTCCGAGGGCGCCGGCGGGCACAACGTCGGCGAGGAGAGCGCGAGGACCGCCGTCGAGATGGCCCGCCTCGTCGCCGCCATCGCGCGGTTGCGGCCCTAGCCCTTCCGCAATGTTGGTGCGATGTGGGCGCCAGGGCGCCTTCATCGCACCAACATTCGGGGCGGCGGAATCGCAGGCCGGAACCTGACGTGGGGGATGCGAGAATGAGCCGATGTTGAGGATCGTGCTGCCGAAGGGGTCGCTCGAGAAGGCGACGCTCGAGCTGTTCGAGGCGGCCGATCTCCCGGTCCACCGCTCGTCCTCGGTGGACTACAAGGCGACCATCGACGACCCGAGGATCGCCGACGTGCGCATCCTGCGTCCCCAGGAGATCCCCCGGTACGTGGCCGAGGGCCTCTTCGACATGGGCATCACCGGCCGTGACTGGATCGAGGAGACCGGCAGCGACGTCGTGTCGCTCGGTGAGCTGCACTACTCGAAGGCCACCGCCCGTCCCGTCAACGTCGTCGTCGCGGTGCCGCAGGACAGCGCGGTGACGAAGGTCGAGGAGCTGCCGCAGGGCGTGCGCGTGTCGAGCGAGTACCCCGAGCTCACCCGGCGCTACTTCGAGAAGAAGGGCATCGAGGCGGACGTGCGTCTCAGCTACGGCGCCACCGAGGCGAAGGTGCCCGACATCGTCGACTGCATCGTCGATCTCACCGAGACGGGCCGCGCCCTGCGCGCCGCCGGCCTCAAGATCATCGACACCATCCTCACGTCGTACACGGAGCTGATCGCCAACCCGACGGCGGCGAGCGACCCCGCGAAGGCGCACGCCATGCAGCAGGTGAAGACGTTGCTCGACGGCACGCTCGAGGCGCGCGGCAAGGTGCTCGTGAAGCTCAACGTCACCGAGGCCGATCTCGACGAAGTGATCGCCCTCGTGCCGTCGATGAAGTCGCCGACGGTGTCGAAGCTGTTCGGCGAGGACGGCTACGCCGTCGAGACGGTCGTGCCCAAGGCGACGATCAACACGCTGATCCCGGCGTTGAAGGACGCAGGCGCCACCGACATCATCGAGCTGCCGCTCGCGAAGATCGTCCACTGATGCCGGTCGGCGTTGTCACGTCGTTCGACGACGCGAAGGGGTTCGGCGAGGTCACGAGCGAGGACGGCGCGACGCTCTTCTTCCACTGCACCGCCATCGCCGACGGCACGCGGACGATCGCGGTGGGCACCGAGGTGCGCTACGACGTGGCACCCGGCGGCAACGGCACGTGGGAGGCCCGGGCCCTCACTCCTCGTTGAGGTCGTCGTCGCCGGTCGCGCTCGAGTGCAGCTGGACGTACGCCAGCCGGAGTTGGCCGAGCGCGTCGCGCAGCGTCTGCTCGTTGTCGCCGAGCCGCCCGGCGAGGTGCTCCACCAGCGCGCCCATCGCGTCGATGGCCAGCTGCGCCTCGGCGAACTCCGGTGGCGTCGACGACAGGTGGATGGCGGCCAGCTCGTAGAGCCCCATGGCGTGGTTGGCGACGACGAGGCTGGCCGGCACCTCCGCCAACTGCCGGCGCACCTCGTCCATCTCGGCCGCCATCGCCATGGCCCGCTCGCGCTCGTCGGGCGCCAGTCCCGCGAAGGGATCGTCCGCTGCCTCGGCGCCCACGGCATCGCCGCCGGCCCCGTCGTCGCCGTCACGGTCGACGGGGTGTTCACCGCCGGGGGTCCACAGGCTCATGGGGAGAGGTGCTCCACGTGTTTGTCCGGGTAGGGCCGACTGGTACCCTACGCCGACAACCGAAAACCGGAAGCGGGAGCGATCCCCACCCGGCCACGGCGGTCGAAGGACTGCACGGTGCGCCCGGGTCGATGACCACCTCGACGACGTCGACGCCATCCGGTGTCGCACGATCGCCCATGGGGCGGGTGTCGGCTCATCCGGCGCCCGCCTTCGTTCGTTTTTCCAGGACCCAATCACCGCGTCGGGGAGGACCAACGCCACACATGAGGATCGATCCGAGATAGCAGCGCCGCCTGCCACCAACGAGCCGCGGATCAACGACCGCATCCGGGCTCGCGAGGTACGACTCGTCGGACCAGACGGCGCCCAGATCGGGATCAAGCCGCTGCCGGAGGCACTCGCCATCGCGCGAGACCTCGACCTCGACCTGGTCGAGGTCGCGGCCCAGGCCAACCCCCCGGTCTGCCGGATCATGGACTACGGCAAGTGGAAGTACGAGGAGTCACAACGCCAACGTGACTCCCGCCGCAAGAGCACCAACGTCTCGATCAAGGAGATGAAGTACCGACCGAAGATCGGCACCGGCGACTTCGACACGAAGACCCGCAAGGTCGAGAAGTTCCTCGACGAGGGTCACAAGGTGAAGGTCACGATCATGTTCCGGGGACGGGAGACGCAACATCCCGAGCTCGGGCGCCGCATCCTCGACCACGTCGCGGAGCGGGTGATCCACCTCGGTCGCGTCGAGGTCATGCCGAAGCTCGACGGTCGCAACATGACGATGGTGCTCGCGCCGGACAAGAAGGCGAAGGCGGCGTGGGAAGCGCAGCGCAAGGCCGAGGGTGAACCGGCCGACGAGGCGCCGAGCGCGAACGGCGCGGAGGCGCCGGTGGACGAGACGGGAGAGAACTGAGGTCCGATGCCGAAGATGAAGACGCACAAGGGTGCCGCGAAGCGGTTCAAGCTCACCGGCTCCGGCAAGCTGATGCGCCGCAAGGCGTTCAAGAACCACATCCTGGAGAAGAAGTCGCCGGAGCGGAAGCGGCGGCTGTCCCGCGAGGCGGAGATCACCGGCGGCGACCGCGATCGCATGGAACGGCTGCTCGGCCTCTAGCCGCGACCGTCATCGCACGCGCCCACGACCCGCGCGCCGCACGCCGCGCGCACACAGAAGGAGTAGGTGAGAACCATGGCCAGGGTGAAGGCCGCCGTTCACAGCAAGAAGCACCGCCGCGCCACGCTCGAGCGGGCGAAGGGGTACTACGGCAACAAGAGCCGGTCGTACCGGGCCGCCAACGAGCAGGTGATGCACTCGCTGCAGTACGCCTTCCGCGACCGGCGCGCGCGCAAGGGTGAGTTCCGCAAGCTCTGGATCCAGCGCATCAACGCCGCCTGCCGCCAGCACGACATGAGCTACAGCCGCTTCATCGCCGGCTTGCGCGAGGCGGGCATCGAGGTCGACCGCAAGATCCTCGCCGACCTCGCCGTCACCGACCCGAACGCGTTCGCGGCCCTCGTCGCCAAGGTGCGCGGCTGACGCAGCCGCTCGCTGCCCGCAACCCGCGGGTCCAGCGGCTCCGCCGCCTGGCCCACCGGCGGCGTGACCGGTGGGACGAACGGGCCTTCGTGCTCGAAGGTCCCCACCTCGTGCTCGACGCGCTCGACCACGACCATCCCCTCGAGGCGATCTTCGTCGAGACCGACGAGGCGCGGGCGGCGTGCGGGGCCGCCGCCGCCCAGGGCATCCCGGTGTACGACCTGGCCCCGGGGACGCTCGCCAAGGTCACCGACACGGTCTCGCCTCAAGGGATGGCGGCCATCGCGCCGATGCCCCAGAGCGATGATCAGCTCACGGCGCGCGTCCTCGCCGCCGGCGGCGCCGTGCTCGTGCTCGTGGGCGTGGCCGACCCCGGCAACGCCGGCACGCTGCTGCGCATCGCCGAGGCGGCGGGGGTGGGCGGGGTACTCTTCTGCGACGAGGCCGTCGATCCGTTCGCGCCGAAGTGCGTGCGGGCCTCGGCCGGTTCCATCTTCCATGTACCGGTCATGAGCGGACTGCGAGCTGTGGACGAGCTGCACACGGTCGCCCGTCACGGGGGACGGCGCATCGGCGCGAGCGCCCGCCGGGGCGCGCCGCACCACGCCGTCGACCTGCGGGGCCCGGTGGCGGTCGTGCTCGGCAGCGAGGCCCACGGCCTGCCCGCGGAGGTCGAGGCGCTCGTCGACGAGTGGACGCACGTGCCGATGGCAGGGCACGTCGAGTCGCTCAACGTGGCCGTCACGGGGGCGTTGGTGCTCTTCGAGCGACAGCGGGGCACGGCGACGTGAGCTCCGTGCTCGACCAGCTCCCCGATCCGACCGTGCGCCTCGACCGCGAGCGCTGCATCGTCGACGCCAACGAGGCCGCCGCCCGTCTCGCCGGTCGCACCGTCGACGACCTCCTCGGTACGTCGATGGCCGAGGTCTTCGCGCCGCGGGCGTCCGACGGCACGAAGCTGCTGGCCGACGGCTGGCACCGCTCGACGCGACTGCGTTCGGTGAGCGCCATCCCGGAGCACGAGGTCACGATCACCACGGCCGAGGGCGACCGCAAGGTGCGCGTCACCGGCCGGTACGAGCGCAACGGGAACGGCTCGGTGAGCGGTGCGGTGCTCGTGCTGCGCCCGCCGCGCCGGCGCGCCGACCAGGAGCCGACGGGCAGCGAGGTCGTGTCCACCGTGAGCCACGAGCTGCGCAGCCCGCTCACCTCCGTGAAGGGCTACACGTCGCTGCTGCTCAACCGGTGGGAGCGCCTGAAGGACGAGCAGAAGAAGATGATGCTCGAGCAGGTGCACCACGACGCCGACCGCGTGACGCGTCTCATCACGGAGCTGCTCGACATCAGCCGGCTCGAGACCGGCCGCCTCGTGTTGCGCCGCCAGCTCGTCGACCTCGCCGATCTCGCGCAGCGCGTCGTCGAGAAGCTGGCGCTGACGTACACCGATCTCGACTGCACGGTGACGTTCCCGGACGGGTTCCCGCACGTGTACGCCGACCCCGACAAGCTCGAGCAGGTCCTCACCAACCTCGTGGAGAACGCCGCCAAGTACGGCAGCACCGAAGGCATGACGGTGGTGGGCGAGGTGCGGGACGGCGAGATCGCGGTGTCGGTCACCGACAAGGGCGAGGGCATCCCCGCCCACGACCTCCCGAAGGTGTTCAAGAAGTTCTTCCGCCGCGACATGGGCAAGCCGACCGGCACCGGCCTCGGCCTGTGGATCAGCCGCGGCCTCGTGGAGGCGCACGGCGGGCGGCTCACGGCGAGCTCGGAGATGGGCGAGGGGAGCGTGTTCTCCTTCACGCTGCCGCTCGTCGACGTCGACGCCCTGCTCGACGAGTGACGGCGGCGCGCCCGATCTGAGTTGCCCTTCCGCCCGGCGTGACGGCAGGGTGGCAGCGACATGATCGACGACATCGCCCGCCTGGCCGCCGAGGGGACCGAACGCGTCGGCGTCGCGTCCACGCTCGACGAGCTGCGGTCGGTGGAGAGCGAGCTGCTCGGCAAGAGAGGCGCGCTCGCCGCCCTACGCCAGCAGCTCGGCTCGCTCCCGCCCGACGAGCGGCGCACGATCGGCCAGGCGCTCAACGACGCTCGCCTCACCGTGCAGGCAGCGGTCGACGCCCGGCGCGACGCGCTCGCCACCGCGGGGCGGGCCGAGCAGCTGGAAGCGGAGCGGCTCGACCTGACCGAGCACGTCCACGGCGGGCGACGGTTCGGTCACAAGCACCTCATCACGCAGGCCATCGAACGCCTCGAGGACGTGTTCGTCGGGCTCGGGTTCCAGGTGGCCGAGGGCCCGGAGGTCGAGGACGACTGGCACAACTTCGGTGCGCTGAACTTCGCCGAGGGACATCCGGCGCGCGACATGTACGACACGCTGTACGTCGACTACGGCGAGCCCGGTTCGACGCTGCTGCGCACCCACACGTCGCCCGTGCAGATCCGCGTGATGGAGCACCTCCCGCCGCCGATCTACATGGTGATGCCGGGGCGGTGCTACCGACAGGACACGGCGGACGCGACGCACCTGCCCGCCTTCCACCAGATCGAAGGCCTCGTCGTCGACCGCGGCATCACGCTCGCCCATCTCGCCGGCACGATCGACCTGTTCACGAAGGCGTACTTCGGCGGCGACTTCACCTCACGGCTGCGGCCCGCGTACTTCCCGTTCACGGAACCGAGCGCCGAGTTCGACATCATCCGCCCCGACGGCTCGTACCTCGAGCTGGGCGGGTGCGGGATGGTGCACCCCAACGTCCTCGCCAACTGCGGCCTCGACCCGGAGGAGTGGCAGGGGTTCGCGTTCGGCTTCGGCATCGAGCGCCTGGCGATCACACGTCACGGTGTCGACGACATGCGCGACCTCATCACCAACGACCTCCGCTTCCTGGAGCAGTTCTGATGCCCCCGCCCCTGCGAATGTTGGTGCGATGTCGGCGCGATAGCGCCTTCATCGCACCGGAGAACGGGGGACGATGAAGGCGCTGCTGTCGTGGCTGCGGGAGTTCGCGCCGCTCGACATGTCGCCCGACGACATCGGCGACGCCTTCGGCGCCCTGGGGACGCCGGTGGAGGACGTCGAGCACGTCGGCGAGGGGCTCGACGGCGTCGTCGTGGCGCGCGTGCTGCACCTGCGCCCGCATCCCGACGCCGACCGCATCCAACTCGTCGACGTCGACGCCGGTGACGGCGAGGCGCTGCAGATCTGTTGCGGCGCGTTCAACATGCGGGAGGGCGACCTCGTCCCGCTCGCCACCATCGGCACGACGATGCGCAACGGGATGACGATCAGCCGGCGCAAGCTGCGCGGCGAGTGGTCGAACGGCATGTTGTGCTCGCCGCCCGAGCTCGGCCTGAGCGGCGACGCCGGTGGCATCCTGGTCCTCTCGGCGGGCCTGCAACCGGGCACGCCGCTGCGCGAGGCGCTCGGGATCCATCGCGACGTGCTGTGGGACCTCGAGATCAACCCCAACCGCCCGGATGCGATGTCGATCGCGGGGTTGGCGCGGGATCTCGCCGCCTGGTTCGGCGTGCCGTTCTCGCTGCCGGAGCCCTCGGTGACCGAGAACGGCGAGCCGACCACCGCGCTCGTCACGGTCGAGGTCCTCGATCCCGAACGCTGCGGTCGCTTCACCGCGAAGGTGCTGCGCGACGTCACGATCGGGCCGTCCTCGCAGACGATCGCGTCGCGCTTGACCCTGCTCGGGATGCGACCCATCAACAACGTCGTCGACGTGTCGAATTACGTGATGCTCGAGCTCGGGCAACCATCGCATCCCTACGACCTCGCGAAGGTGGACGGCGGAGGGCTGCGCGTCCGCCGCGCGCGCGACGGCGAGACGCTGGTGACGCTCGACGACGTGGCACGCGTGCTCACGTCGGAGGATCTGCTCATCTGCGACGCGCGGGACCAGCCGAACGGCATCGCCGGTGTGATGGGCGGCGCGGCGGCGGAGATCACCGACACGACGCGCGACGTGCTCGTCGAGATGGCGTGGTTCCTCCCCATCGGCGTCGCCAAGTCGTCGCGCCGGCTCGGGCTGCGCAGCGAGGCGTCGGCCCGCTTCGAGAAGGGTTGTGATCCCGAGATCCTCGAGCTCGCGCAGGCCCGCTTCGTCGAGTTGCTCGGTGACGGTGCGGGCGTCGTCGGCAAGGGGCTCGTCGACGTGCGCGGTGCCCTTCCCGTCCGCGAGCCGGTGCGCGTGCGCACGTCGCGCGTCAACTCGCTGCTCGGCACCACGCTCACGGGCGAGGACGTGAAGGCGTTGCTCGATCCGATCGGCTTCGAGTGCACGCCCGTCCACGCCGACAACGACGTGCGCATCCCGTCGTGGCGCTACGACAGTTCGGAGGAGATCGACGTCGTCGAGGAGGTCGCCCGCCATCACGGCTACGACCGCATCGGCCAGGAGATGCCCACGGCGCCGCGCATCGGGTCGCTCACCGCCCGCCAGCACGACCGGCGCGCGGCGCGCAACGTGCTCGTCGGTCTCGGCCTGGCGGAGGCCCTGCCGACGCCGTTCCTGGCGCCCGGCGACGTCGACCGCTGCGGGCTCGCGCACGACGCCATCACCGTCACCAACCCGTTGGTGGCCGACGAGTCCGTCCTCCGCACCTCGTTGCTGCCCGGTCTGCTCAAGACCGTGCTCTACAACGAGTCGCACCGCGTCGAGGGTGTCGCCCTGTTCGAGATCGGCCACGTCTTCCGGCGCCCGCCGCAGCCGCAGCCGCTACCCGACGAGCGGGAGTTCGTCGCCGTCGCCCTCGCCGGCGCGACCGCACCGGTCGCCGTGCAGCACTGGGAGGCGCTGGCGGAAGCGCTCGACGTGCACGAGCGCCGCATCGAGGCGGCCGTCGTCCCCGGCCTCCACGCCACCCGCGCCGCGCACGTGGTCGTGGCCGGCGAGGTCGTGGGCGCGGTCGGGGAGGTCGACCCCGCCGTGCTCGAGGCGTGGGGGATCCGCGAGCGCGTTGCGTGGTTGGAGGTCGATCTCGGCCGTGTGCTCGATCTCCCGCACGGGGAGCACCGCTACCGGCCGATCAGCCGCTTCCCGTCGAGCGACATCGACCTCGCCTTCGAGACGCCCGACGCCGTGCCCGCGGCCGCGGTGGCGGACGCGCTGCGGGGCGCCGGCGGCGACCTGCTGGCCCACCTCGAGCTGTTCGACGTGTACCGGGGCCCCGGCATGGCCGACGGTCACCGCAGCCTGGCGTTCCGCCTCCGCTTCCAGGCGCCCGACCACACTCTCACCGACGCCGAGACGGCCGACGTCCGCCAGCGCTGCATCGACGCCGTCGTCTCGGCCACCGGCGCCTCCCTCCGCTGAGCGGGCGCAGGACGGCTCGCGCGCGGCGCCGGCACTACGCTCGGCGCGCTCCATGATCGACCGCGCCAAGGTGTCCGACGCCCTTCCGGAGGGCACCCTCGAGGTCGGTGTCGGTCTCGTCGTCGCCGGCATCACGACGTACGCGTACCTGACCTTCGCGAAGGCGGCACTCGGCAAGTCCGCCTACGGGCCGCTCGGCGTGCTGTGGGCGATCATCTTCACGGCCGGGCCCGGCTTCTTCCTCCCCATCGAGCAGGAGGTGAGCCGCGCCCTCGCCGCCCGCGGCGCCCGCGGCGAAGGGGGCGGACCGGTCCTGCGCCGCGCCGCCACCCTCGGGGCGATCCTCCTCGTCATCCTCGTCGTCGTCGGGGTGGCCACCGGGCCGCTCACCGTCGAGCACCTGTTCAGCGGGCAGTGGTTGCTGCTCGTCGGGCTGCTCCTCGGACTGCTCGGCTACCTCATGGGCCACTTGGCGCGCGGCACCGTCTCCGGGCTCGGGCGGTTCCGCCCCTACGCGGTGTACGTGGGCGGCGAGGGCGTCGTGCGCCTCGCGGGGTGTGCCGTGCTCGGCATCATCGGCGTGAAGACGGCCGGCGCGTACGGCGTCGTGCTCGGGGTGGCGCCGATCGTGGCCGCGCTCGTCGCGGTGCGCAAGGAGCGCGACCTCGTCATGCCGGGGCCGGACGCGCCCTACTCCGAGCTGTCGGCGTCGCTCGGCGCGCTCCTCGTGGCCTCGGTGCTGGCGCAGGCCCTGGTGAACGCGGGCGTCGTCGCCGTCAAGCTCCTCGCCACCGGACCGAAGGAGGACGAGCTCGTCGCCACGTTCTTCGTCGGCGTGGTCGTCGCCCGGCTGCCGCTCTTCCTGTTCCAGGCGGTGCAGGCAGCGCTGCTGCCGCGGCTGACACAACTGGCGACGTCCGGTCGGGTCGACGAGTTCAAGCGAGGGTTCGCGAAGCTCGTCGCCGTCGTGGCCGGTGTCGGTGTGCTCGGCGTGCTGGGGTCGCTCGTCGCCGGGCCGTTCGTGGTGGATCGCGCCTTCGACGCCCACCTCGGGCGCAGCGACCTCGTCCTGCTGGCCACCGGCAGCGCGGCCTACATGCTCGCCCTCGCCGTCGCGCAGGCGCTGATCGCCCTGCACGGCCAGAACCAGGTGGCGGCGAGCTGGGCGGCGTCGGTGGCGGCGTTCGTCGGCGGCATCGTCGTGTTCTCGCCCTTCGACCTGTACACCCGCATCGAGCTGTCCCTCGTCGTCGGCGCCGGCACGGCACTGGTGGCGATGGCGGTGTGCGTGATCCTGAAGACGCGCGGCGGCGCGGTCGTGGCGCCCGCCGACCTCATCGAGGCCATCCACGACGTCCCCCTGGAGCCCTGACCCCCACACCCCGTTCCGCTCTTCCGCTCCTCTGCTTTTAAGCGCGTGCGTGGCGATCACGTCGCCACGCACGCGCTCAAAACCCACTACGGCGAGATCGCGGTCGCATGATCATGCACGAGCCTGTATGATCATGCGATGCCGAGCATCGGGATCGTCGGGGCGTCCGGCTACACCGGGGCGGAGCTGCTGCGCCTCGCCGCCGGCCATCCCGACCTCCACGTCGAGGTGGCGACGGGGGACACGCAGGTGGGCACGGCCGTGGCCGACCTCTACCCGAGCCTGGCCGGTGCCTACGGCGACCTGACGTTCGCGCCGTACGACGCGTCCGCCCTCGAGGGCCTCGACCTCGTGTTCTGCGGGCTGCCCCACGGCGCCTCGCAGAAGATCGTCCCCGACCTGCGCACCCGCGTGAAGCACGTCGTGGACCTCGCCGCCGACTTCCGGCTCGCCGACCCGTCCGTGTACGCCCAGTGGTACGGCGAGGCGCACGAGGCGCCCGACCTCCTCGACGACGCCGTGTACGGCTTGCCGGAGCTCCACCGCGACGCCATCGCCGGCGCCGCGCTCGTCGCCGCGCCCGGGTGCTACCCGACGGCGGCCACGCTCGCGCTCGCCCCGCTCGTGCGCGCCGGGCTCGTCGAGACCACCGGCATCGTGGTCGACGCCGCCAGCGGCGTGTCGGGCGCGGGCCGGGGCAAGTACCCGTTCTGCGGCACCGACGAGAACTTCGTCGCCTACGGGCTGCTCGACCACCGTCACACGGCCGAGATCGAACAGAGCCTCGGCGCGCAGGTGCTCTTCACGCCCCACCTCGCGCCGATGAACCGCGGCATCCTCGCCACCTGTTACGCGCGGCCGACGTCGTCCCTCACGACCGACGACGTGCTCGACGCGCTGCACCGCGCCTACGACGGCGAGCCGTTCGTCGTCGTGCGCGACGCGCCGCCGTCGACGAAGGCGACGCTCGGTTCGAACACCGCCCACGTCACCGCGCGCGCCGACGCGCGCACCGGTTGGGTGATCGCCCTGTGCGCCATCGACAACCTCGTGAAGGGCGCGAGCGGTCAAGCGCTCCAGTGCGCCAACCTCGCGCTCGGCCTCGACGAGACCGCAGGGCTCCCCGTCGTGGGCGTCTATCCGTGACCGTCACGAGCCCGAAGGGATTCACGGCAGCGGGGCTGCACTGCGGCATCAAGCCGTCCGGCGCGCCCGACCTCGCGCTCGTGGCGACGGCGGACGGGCGTGCTGTCCCCGCGGCGGGCGTGTTCACGCAGAACCTCGCGTGCGCGGGCCCCGTGCGCGTCTCGAGGCAGCACCTCGCGGCGACGAACGGCCGCGCCGCCGCCGTCGTGCTCAACAGCGGCAACGCCAACTGCGCGACCGGCACCGACGTCGACGTGGCGTCCCGGATGTGCGAGCTCACGTCCGAGGAGCTCGGGTGCGCCAGCAACGAGGTGCTCGTGTGCTCCACCGGGCTCATCGGCATCCCACTCGATCTCGCGCCGCTCGAACGGGGCATCCCCGCGCTGGTCGCGACGCGCACGGACGACGGTGGTCCGAGCGCGGCGCGGGCGATCATGACCACCGACACGGTGTCCAAGCACGCGGTCGCCGAGGGCGACGGGTGGACGATCGGCGGGATCGCGAAGGGCGCGGCGATGCTCGCACCCAACATGGCCACGATGCTGGCCGTGCTCACCACCGACGCGTCGGTCGAACCCGACGTGCTCCAGCAGACGCTGCGGTGGGCGGTGGCGGGCACGTTCAACCGCGTCGTCGTCGACGGCTGCACCAGCACCAACGACACCGTGCTCCTCTTCGCCAACGGCGTTGCCGGACGCCCCGAACCGGTTGCGTTCGAGCGCAAGCTCCACGACGTGTGCCGCTCGCTCGCGTTGCAGATGGTGCAGGACGCCGAAGGTCACACGAAGGTCGTGTCGATCCGCGTCGAGGGCGCGACGACGAGCGAGGACGCGGAGCGGGCGGCGCGCAAGCTCGCCACCAGCCTGCTGGTGAAGTCGAGCTTCTACGGCTCCGACCCGTACTGGGGACGGGTGCTGTCCGACCTCGGCACCGCCGGTGTGGCCATGGACGTCGACAGCGTCACGATCGCCTACGGCGACGTCGTCGTCTCGAAGGGCCTTGCCCCCACCGGCGCGGACGCGTCCGACGTCGCCGCCGCGTCGACGTTCGCCCTCACGTGCAACCTCGGGGCCGGCAACGCGTCGTACGAGGTGTGGACGAACGACCTCAGCCATGCGTACATCGACGAGAACATGACGACGTCATGACCACCGACGGCACCGACCACACGACGCGCACCGAGATCCTCGTCGAGGCGCTGCCGTACATCCGCCGCTTCATGGGGGCGACCGTCGTCGTGAAGTACGGCGGTCATGCCATGACCGACCCCGCGCTGGCCCGCCAGTTCGCCGACGACATCGTCCTCATGCAGTCGGTCGGGATGCACCCGGTCGTCGTGCACGGCGGCGGGCCGCAGATCAGCGCGCTGATGGAGCGCCTCGGCATGGAACCCGAGTTCCGCGACGGCCTGCGCGTCACGGATGCCGACAGCCTCGACGTGGCCCGCATGGTGCTCGTCGGCAAGATCAACCGCGACATCGTCTCGACGATCAACGTGCACGGACCACTCGCCGTCGGCCTCAGTGGCGAGGACGCCGGCCTGATCACGGCCACGGCGCGCAACCCCGCGCTCGGTTTCGTCGGTGACGTCGACACGGTGAATCCCGCCATCCTCGAGCGGTTGCTGTTCGAGGACCTCATCCCCGTCGTGTCGACGATCGGCAGCGACCTCGAGGGCCAGGCGTACAACATCAACGCCGACACCGTGGCCGGCGCGATCGCGGAGGCGATGGGCGCGGAGAAGGTCGTGTACCTCACCGACGTCGAAGGTCTCCTGCGCGATGTCGACGATCCCGCGTCGCTGATCACGCGCACGACGGCGAAGGAGCTGCAGGCCCTCGTCGACGACGGCACGTTGCACGGCGGGATGATCCCGAAGGTGGCCGCCTGCGTCCACGCCGTGCAGCACGGCGTGGGCTCGGCGCACGTCGTCGACGGGCGCGTGCCGCACGTCCTGCTGCTGGAGCTGCTGACCGACGCGGGTGTCGGCACGATGATCGTGGAGGACGGCGAATGAGCGAGCGCTCGCACCTGATGCACACGTACCCGCCGCAGCCGGTGACGTTCGTCCGCGGCGCGGGCACCCGGCTGTGGGACGACGACGGCAACGAGTACCTCGACTTCCTGTCGGGCCTCGCCGTCACGGGTCTCGGTCACGCCCATCCCGCGGTGGCCGACGCGCTCGACGCGCAGGCCCGGACGTTGCTGCACGTGTCGAACCTCTTCGCCACCCTGCCGGGGGAGGAGGTCGCCGCGATCCTCGACCGGTTGATCGACGCCGGCGACGGGCTCGTCTTCTTCTGCAACTCCGGTGCCGAGGCGAACGAGTGCGCCATCAAGCTCGCCCGCAAGAACGGCGGGCGGGGCAGGCACGTCGTCGTCAGCGCCTACAACTCGTTCCACGGGCGCACGTTGTCGACGTTGCACGCGACGGGCCAGCCGCAGAAGCACGAACCGTTCCAACCGCTGCCGGAGGGCTTCCGTCACGTCGCGTGGGACGACGTCGACGCCCTCGCCGCCGCCATCGATCCGTCGGTCGCCGCCGTGCTCCTCGAGCCCGTGCAGGGCGAGGGCGGCGTGAACCCCGCGACCACCGAGTACTTCCGGGCGGTGCGCGCGCTGTGCGACGAGCGTGGTGTGCTGTTCATGGTCGACGAGGTGCAGACGGGTCTCGGCCGCACCGGGAAGTGGTTCGGCTTCCAGCACCACGACGTGCGCCCCGATGTCGTCACGATGGCGAAGGCGCTCGGCAACGGCGTGCCGATCGGTGCGTGCTGGGCGCGCGCCGACGTCGCCGCCGCCTTCGAGCCCGGCGACCACGCCACCACGTTCGGGGGCCAACCGCTCGCCACCGCGGCGGCGCGCGCCGTCCTCACGGAGATGCAACGGATCGACGCGCCCGCGTGCGCGGCCCGTGCCGGTGCACGGTTGATGCAGGCGCTGCGCGAGCTCGACGGCGTCGCCGAGGTGCGGGGCGCGGGCTTGTTGATCGCCGCGCAGCTCGACGACGGCTACGACGCACGCGCCGTCACGCTCGACGCGCTGCACGCCGGCCTCGTCGTGAACGCGGTGACGCCGACGGCGCTGCGTCTCGCGCCGCCGTTGAACGTCAGCGACGACGAGATCGACGAAGCGGTCGCCGTCCTCGACAAGGTGCTCGCGGGGGCACGACCGTGAGGCACTTCCTCGAGATCGACGATCTCTCGCCTGACGAGCTGCGGGACGTGCTGCGCCGGGCGACGGCCCACGACCTCGGGCGCCCGCTCGACGGTCGCGGTGTGGCGCTCTACTTCGCGAAGCCGTCGTTGCGGACACGTCACTCCGCCGAGATGGCGATCGTGCAGCTCGGTGGTCATCCCATCACCGTCAAGCGCGACGAGATCGACCCGGGCGCCCGCGAGCCGTGGTCGGACATCGCCCACGTGCTCGCCGGCTACCACGCGCTCGTCGGTGCGCGCGTGTTCGGCCACGACGACGTCGTCGCGCTCGCGGAGCCCGACGCGCTCCCGGTCGTGAACCTGCTGTCCGACGCCGCCCACCCCTGCCAGGCGCTCGCGGACCTGCTGACCATGCAACAGCAGCTCGGCGGCCTCGAGGGTCGCACCGTCTGTTACGTCGGCGACTACAACAACGTGGCGCGCTCGCTGTCGATCGGCGCGGCGATGACGGGAATGGACGTGCGCCTCGCCTGCCCACCGGGCTACGCGCCGGGCGACGTCGACCTCGACCGCCTCGCCGCCTGGGGGTGCGAGCCGTTCGTCACCACGCACGCCGACGAGGCCGCCAAGGGCGCGGATGCCGTGCACACCGACGTGTGGACGTCGATGGGCTTCGAGACGGAGTCGGAGCAACGCGGTCGTGCCTTCGAGGGGTTCCAGGTCGACGACCGCGTGATGGCGGCCGCCGAACCGAGCGCCATCTTCATGCACTGCCTCCCGGTGCACCGCGGCGAAGAAGCGTCCGCATCGGTCGTCGACGGTCCGCAGAGCCGCATCTTCGAGCAGGCCGCCAACCGCATGCACGCGTTCCGCGGATTGCTCTCGTTCCTCCTCGAGGTGAACGGCACGTGAGCGCGACCGGGCACACGAACGGCGCGCCCCGCCTCGCGAAGCAGCAACGCCAGCACCGCATCGCGCGGTTGCTCGAGCAGCACGCCGTCACGAGCCAGACCCAGCTCGTCGACCTGCTCGCCGCCGACGGCGTCGTCGCCACGCAGGCCACGGTGTCGCGCGACCTCGAAGAGCTCAGCGCCATCAAGGTGCGGGCCGCGGGAGGGGAGAGCGTGTACGCCATCCCCGAGCTGCCGAAGGAGCAGCGGGCGCCCGAGGACCACCTGCGCCGCGTCCTCGGCGACTGGGTCGTCGAGGTGGCCCATTCCCACAACCTCGTCGTGCTGCGCACGCCACCGGGCTCGGCGCACGTCGTGGGGTCGGCCATCGACCGTGCCGGGATGAACGGCGTGCTGGGCACGGTGGCGGGGGACGACACGATCCTGGTCGTCGTGGCCGAGCGCACCAGCGGCGCGAAGATCGCCGGTCGCCTCAGCGACCTGGCCGGACTGTGAGAGAGATGAGCTGATGCCCAAACGAGTCGTGCTTGCGTACAGCGGAGGACTCGACACGTCCGTCGCCGTGCGGTGGATGATCGACAACCTCGGCGTCGAGGTGATCGCCCTGGCGGTCAACGTCGGCCAGGACGGCGGACATCTCGAGGAGGCGACGATCCGCGAGCGCGCTGCCGCGGCGGGCGCCGTCGAGTGCGAGATCGTCGACGCCCGCGAGGAGTTCGCGCGCGACTTCCTCGTCCCCGCCCTCAAGGCGAACGCGCTCTACGAGGGCCGCTACCCGCTGGTGTCCGCCCTGTCACGACCGCTGATCGTCAAGCAGCTCGTGCGCGCGGCACGCGCCCATGGCGCTGATGCGGTCGCGCACGGGTGCACCGGCAAGGGCAACGACCAGGTGCGCTTCGAGGTCTCCACGCGCGCGCTCGCGCCCGACCTCGACGTCGTCGCGCCCGTGCGCACGTGGGGCATGACGCGCGAGGACTGCATCCTCTACGCCTACGACCACGGCATCCCGATCACGGCGACCAAGGAGAAGCTGTACTCGATCGACGACAACCTCTGGGGCCGCGCCATCGAGTGCGGCGAGATGGAGGACCCGTGGGCCGTGCCGCCTGTCGGCGTGTGGTCGCTCACCAAGCAGACCACGACGGAGCCGCGCGATCTCGTCGTCGGCTTCGACGCGGGCGTCCCCGTGTCGCTCGACGGCCGGTCGGTGCCGCTCGTGGAGCTCGTCGAGGAGGTCGGTGCCGTCGTCGGCTCGTACGGATGGGGACGCCTCGACATGGTCGAGAACCGTCGCGTCGGCATCAAGAGCCGCGAGACGTACGAGTGCCCGTCGGGGCTCGCGCTCATCGAGGCGCACAAGGACCTCGAATCGATCACGCACGAGCGCGACCTGGCACGGGAGAAGCAGCGCCTCGAGATCCGCTACGCGGAGCTCGTGTACGACGGGCTGTGGTTCTCGCCGTTGCGCCAGGCCCTCGATGCGTTCATCGACGAGACACAGCGCTTCGTGACCGGTGAGGTGCGCCTGCACCTCGAACCGGGCTCGTGCCACGTCAGCGGCCGGCGCAGCGACCACAGCCTCTACGACTACGGCCTCGCCACCTACGACGCCGCCGACGCGTTCCGCCACGAGGACTCCGCGGGGTTCGTGCGCCTGTGGGGTCTCGGTCTCGAGACGTGGGCGAGCAAGCAGGGCTCCTCGGACGCATGACCGACGACCAGCGGGGCACGCTGTGGCACGGGCGCTTCGACGAAGGTCCGTCGCCGGAGCTGCTGGCGTTCTCGGTGAGCCTGCACTTCGACAAGCGGCTGGCGCCGGACGACCTCGTGGGCTCGCGCGCCCACGTCCGCGGTCTCGCGCGCGCCGGGATCCTGACGGGCGACGAAGCCGATGCGATCCTGGCCGCCCTCGACAAGGTCGAGGTCGAGCTCGAGAGCGGCGCGTTCGTCTTCGTGCCGGACGACGAGGACATCCACACCGCCATCGAACGGCGCGTCACGGAGCTCGCGGGCGCCACCGGGGCCAAGCTCCACACCGGCCGCAGCCGCAACGACCAGGTGGCCACCGCGGTGCGCCTCTTCACGAAGCGGGCGCTCACGGACACGGCCCGGCGCGTGCACGCGCTGCAGTCGGTCCTCCTCGACCGCGCCGTCGAAGCGGGACCCGCGTACCTCCCCGGCTACACCCACCTGCAGCGCGCGCAGCCCGTGCTGCTCGCCCATCACCTGCTCGCCCACGGGTGGGCGCTCGCCCGTGACGTCGACCGTCTGCTGGCGACGCGCGCGCGCCTCGACGTGTCGCCGCTCGGCGCGGGCGCGCTGGCCGGGTCGTCGTTGCCGCTCGACCCCGACGGCGTGGCGCGCGAGCTCGGGTTCGCGCGGCGCTTCGACAACTCCCTCGACGCCGTCAGCGACCGTGACTTCGTCGCAGAGGCACTGTTCGACCTGGCGCTGCTCGGCGTGCACCTGTCGCGCATCGGTGAGGAGATCGCACTGTGGTCGTCCGACGAGTTCGGCTTCGTCGTCCTCGCCGACGCGTACGCCACGGGGAGCTCGATGCTCCCGCAGAAGAAGAACCCCGACATCGCGGAGCTGGCGCGCGCCAAGGCAGGGCGGCTCATCGGCCACCTCACCGGCCTGCTCGCCACGCTGAAGGGGCTGCCGCTCGCGTACAACCGTGACCTGCAGGAGGACAAGGAGCCGCTCTTCGACGCGTTCGACACGGTCGACCTGGCCCTGCCCGCGCTGACCGGACTGCTGCGGACGGCGACCTTCGTCACCGATCGCATGCAGGCGGCAGCCGACGTGCCGTCGTCGTCCGCCACCGACCTCGCCGAGCACCTCGTCGAGCGAGGAACGCCGTTCCGGGAGGCACACGCGCTCGTCGGCGGGATCGTGCGCGACTCGATCGAGCGCCGCGTCCCCCTCGCCGAGCTCGTGGCCGCCCATCCCGAGCTGGGGCCGGACGCGCTCCCGCTGCTCGAGCCCGGTGTGGCGGTGGCGCGGCGGACGACCCCGGGCGGCGGTGGTCCGGATCCCGTGGCGGTGCAGCTCGACCGCTTCCGCGCGCAGCTCGACGGTGCGGCAGCCCGCGTCGAGGGATGACGTACCGGCACGACTTCGAGATCCGCTACGGCGAGGTCGACATGCAGGGCGTCGTGTTCAACGCCCACTACCTCGCGTACATCGACCACTGCATCGACTCGTGGGTGCGCTCGATCGACGTTCACTTCGAGTCCCTCGGATGGGACCTCATGGTGAAGAAGGCCACGATCGAATGGCTCGGATCCGCGGGGATCGGGGATGTGTTGACGCTGGTGCCGCACGTGTCGCGTTGGGGTCGGACGTCGTTCGACGTCACCGTCGAGGGATCGGTCGGCGAGCGACCCGTGTTCGAGGCCACCGTCGTCTACGTCGGGGTGCGCACCGGCACGACGTCGACGGCGCCCGTTCCCGACGAGGTCCGCGCCGCGCTGTCGTCGTGAACATCGTCCGTCTCGACCGAGAGTTCTACCGGCGCGACCCTCGCCTCGTTGCGCCCGACCTCCTGAACAAGGTCCTCGTGCACGGTGACATCTCCGCGCGCATCGTCGAGGTCGAGGCGTACTGCGGACCGATCGATCCCGGCAGCCACGCCTACCGCGGCAGGACGCGTCGCAACGCGTCGATGTTCGGGCCTCCCGGCCTGCTCTACGTGTACTTCACGTACGGCATGCACTGGTGTGCGAACGCGGTGTGCGGCGAAGACGGCGAAGGGGTCGCGGTGCTGTTGCGTGCCGCGTCGCCGCTGACCGGGCTCGATCTGATGCGCCGATCGCGCGGTGCCGCGGCGCGACGTGAGCGTGACCTGTGCAGCGGCCCCGCGAAGCTGTGCGAGGCGTTCGGGCTCGACAAGGCGTTCGACGGCGCCGATCTCGTGACCGCCGACCGCGGTGTGGCGATCGTCGACGACGGCGTGGCGCCGCCCACCGAGCCCGGCAACAGCGTCCGGATCGGCCTCAGCGCCGGAACCGAGCACCCGTGGCGGTGGTTCGTGAAGGACGACCCCCACCTCAGCCGTCGGAGCTGAGCGCGCTCAGATCCCGGCGGGCGTCTGGCAGGAACCCATCTCGTTGACGACCGCGAAGTCGTTCAGCGCCTTGCTGTTCGGCTCGCCGTTCGAACGCTGCTTCTCGTTGAACTGCGCGTTCTCGCCGTTGTCGAGCTCGGCCGCCCAGGCGGCGCGGTCGCGCAGCCACTGGTCCCAGTCGTCCAGCCACTTCGACAGTGCATCGCGCTCGTCGCCCGGCGGCGGGAGGCGGTCGCGCAGCTGACCGACCATGTCCTGGAGGACGACGTTGGCGCGCCGCACGAGATCGGCTCGCTGTTGCGGCGTGTCGACGCGCTGGTTCACGAGGCCCTGGCTCTCGAGCGTCTTCACCGCGGTCGCGCACACCGACTCCGCCTCCGTGGGGAAGCGACGATCGCTCAAGCGATCGGGGTTCAACGGCTTGGCGATGAAGAGGACGTACATCCACATCAGCGCCAGCACGCCGACGACGGCGATGACCACGATGCGCCACGGCGTCCACCGCCGCACGCCGATCTCCTCGGAGCCGTTCACCCGTGTGCCACCACGACGGTGACCATGGAGCCGTGCGGCGCCGACGTCCCGGCCGCGGGGGACTGGGCGCGGACGAGCGCCACCGGGCCGTCGCCGCCCGTGTCGACCCGGTCGACCTCGAACCCGGCGAGGCCCAACTCGAGCGAGGCGACGTCGGCGGGCTGACCCACGACGTCGGGGACGACCACCGGTGCCCCGGTGTCGGCCGCCGGCGGCGGCGCGGTGGTCGGTGGTGGCGTCGTGGTCGTCGTCGTGGTGCTGGGTGGAGGGAAGTCGGCGGGCGGGACGTCGGCGAGCGCGGCGGTCATGAACCGTTGCCAGATCTGCGCGGGCCACGTCCCGCCGTAGACGGTGATGCTGGTGGCGGGTGGGGTCATCGGTGTCTCGAGCTGCGGGTAGCCGACCCACACGGCGGTCGACAACGAAGGTGTATAGCCGCAGAACCATGCGTTCTTGTAGTCCTCGCCGGTACCGGTCTTGCCCGCGGCCGGCCGGTCGAGCTGCGCCGCCGTGCCCGTCCCGCGGGCGATCACCTGTGTGAGCACCGAGGTGACGGTGTCGGCGACGCCCTGGTCCATCACCTTCTGCTGCTCGTGTGGCGCCTCGTAGAGGATCGTGCCGTCCGCCTTCGTGATCTTCGTGACCATCACCGGGTCGACGTGCACGCCGCGGTCGGCGAGCGTCGCGTACACGGATGCCATCTCGATCGGCTGCACGTCGTTGGATCCGAGCACGGCGCTCGGCACCGCTTCGAGCGGCGTCGTGATGCCCATGGCGTGCGCCATGTCGATGGCGCGCTGCGGGCCGACCTCGAGGATCAGCTGCGCGTACAAGGTGTTGAACGAGTGCACCGTGCCCTCGACGAGGTTCGCGCCACCGGGCGCGCCCTCGCCGGGATCGGCGTTGTGCACCGGCCACGGGTTCGGGTCGCCCGGCACCTGCAGCGTGATCTCGGCCGGCGCCGGCAGCGTGTGCGTGAGCGGGATGCCCTCGCTCAACGCGGTGGCGAGCACGATCGGCTTGAACGCGGAGCCCGTGCCCCTTCCCTTCCCCGCGGCGAGGTCGTACTGGCTCGTCGGCGTGTTGCCGAAGAAGTCCGGGCCGCCGACGTAGGCGCGCACGGCGCCGGACTTCGGATCGAGCGCGACGAGCGCGCCCTGCGGGCCGTCGCCGCCGGGCAGCACGTCGGCCACCGCCTGCTCGGCGGCGGCCTGCAACCGGAGGTCGATCGTCGTGTAGACGCGCAGCCCACCCTCGTACAGCAGCGTGCGGCGCTCGTCGTCCGTGGCACCGAAGCGGGTGTCGTTCTCGATGAAGCGCTTCACCTCGTCCACGAAGTGGGCCGCGGGGTAGCGCTGGGCGACCGGTACCGGCGTGAGCCCGAGCGGTGCAGCGACGCCCGCGTCGTGTTGCGTGGAGGTGATGTCGCCGAGCGACGCCATCTTGTCGAGCACCTCGTTCCGGCGGCGCAACGCGTTGTCGGGATGGGCGACGGGGTCGTCGTCGTTCGGCGCGTGGATCAACCCCGCGATCATGGCCGCCTGCAGGTAGTCGAGCTGGCCCACGGGGCGGCCGAAGTACTGCTCCGCCGCTGCCTCGACGCCGTACGCGCCGTTCCCGAAGTAGACGGTGTTGAGGTACACCTCCAGGATGCGCGCCTTGGAGTAGTGGTCCTCGAGCTGCCACGCCAACGACGCCTCCTGCACCTTGCGATCGAGCGTCTTGCCCGACGACAGCAGCGTGTTCTTCACGAGCTGCTGCGTGATCGTCGAGCCGCCCTGCGCCACGGTGCCTGCGTCCGCGTTGGCCTTCGCGGCGCGGATGATCGCCCGGATGTCGACACCGTGGTGGTAGTAGAAGCGTTCGTCCTCGATGTCGATCACCGCGCGTTGCACGATGTCGGGGATCTGCGCCAGCGGCACCTCGATGCGGTTCTCGGGGCCGTGCAACGTGGTGATGAGGGAACCGTCGGCGGCGAAGATCATCGACGACTGCGCGTTGGCGGGGATCTCCGGCACCACGTCGGTCGGCGTGTACGAACAGCCCGCGGCCAGCAGCGCGCAGGCGAGCGCGCCGGTCCACGCTGCCCGCAAACGTCGCACGAGCCCATTGTCCCGCGGAAGTAGCGTTTCCGACCGCCATGGAGCTGCTCGACGACCTCGAGGCGCGCGGCCTGCTGCAGGACACGACGGATCGCGCCGCGCTCGCGCAGCGGTTGGCGCGCGGCCCGGTGACGCTCTACTACGGGATGGACCCGTCGGCCGACAGCCTCCACACCGGCAACCTCATCGGCCTCGTGATGTTGCGCCGCTTCCAGCTCGCCGGTCACCACCCGATCGCGCTCGCCGGCGGCGCCACGGGGATGATCGGCGACCCCGGCGGCCGCTCGGAGGAGCGCAACCTCCTCGACGAGGACACGCTCCGGCGCAACGTTGCCGCCATCAAGGCCCAGATCGAGCGTGTGCTCGGCCCCGCCGGTGCGTGGACGCTCGTCGACAACTACGACTGGACGCGCGACCTGCCGTTGCTCGCCTTCCTGCGCGACGTCGGCAAGCACGTCACCGTCAACCAGATGCTCGCCCGCGAATCGGTCAAGGCGCGCATCGAGAGCGAACACGGCATCTCGTACACCGAGTTCTCGTACATGCTGCTGCAGGCCCACGACTACTGGTGGCTGCACCGGCACCACGGCTGCGAGCTCCAGATCGGCGGCTCGGACCAGTGGGGCAACATCCTCTCCGGCGTCGACCTCATCCGCCGCCGGAACGGGGACATGGTCCACGCGCTGTGCTGGCCGCTGCTCACGGCGCCCGACGGGTCGAAGCTCGGGAAGACCACGGGCGCCCGCACCTGGCTCGACCCGGCACGCACGAGCCCCTACGAGCTGTACCAGCACTTCCTGCAGACCGACGACCGCCAGGTGCGCCAGCTGCTGGCGTGGCTGACCCTGCTGCCGGTGGCCGAGATCGACGCGCTGGTGGCCGAGCACGCCCAGGATCCGTCCCGGCGCCTGGCCCAGTCCACCCTGGCCCGGGAGGTCACCGCCGTCGTCCACGGCCCGGAGGCGGCAGCGGCCGCCTCGAGGGGCTCCGGGTCGACGGCCGACGACGTGTCGCCCGCCGCCTTCCGGGCCCGTGAGGGCACGATGCCGACGACGGAGCTCGCCGACGGCGACCTGCCCGTCCCGGTCGTCGATCTCCTCGTGCGCGCCGGGCTGGCGGCCTCCAAGTCCGCCGCTGCCCGCCTGGTGCAGCAGGGAGGGGCCTACGTGAACAACGAGGCGGTCGCCTCCCCGGAGGCCACCGTCGGGCCCGACGACTTCGTCGAGGGCCGGTGGTTGCAGCTGCGGGCCGGCAAGCGTCACCGCCACCTGGTGGTGCGGGGGCCCGCAGGTTGACGTTCTGCGGGGGAGTCGGTAGCGTGTCCCTCCGCCTCTGAAGCCGGGTGAGCAGTCGCTCGCCCCGCTCGGAGCACCAACGAGGCACCAACGGCCCTCCGGGGATCGCGTGCCCGTCGCACCTCTCGTACGAGGAGCGGCGCACCTTGAAAACGGAATAGCGGACGAAGAAGGACGCAAGTCCTTCGAAAGCCAGTGCGGGCGACCCTGACCTCCGGGTCACGGTCGTACCTTTAGTCAATGCACTGACGGACAACGACGCATCTTCGGATGCGGAAGTTGGCTGTTCTTTGCCAGGTCGGTGCCGGAGCCCACATTCCGGGTGAAGGTGCCGGCTTTCTACTGATCGAAGACCGGTTCGCCGGTCGAGATCTCGATGGAGAGTTTGATCCTGGCTCAGGACGAACGCTGGCGGCGTGCCTAACACATGCAAGTCGAACGGGGTCCAACCAGTGGCAACACTGGGGAAGACCTAGTGGCGAACGGGTGAGTAACACGTGAGGAACCTGCCCCGAAGACCGGGATAAGCCGGGGAAACCTGGTCTAATACCGGATACCCCCACCGGACCGCATGATCCGGTGAGGAAATGGATTCCGCTTCGGGAGGGCCTCGCGGCCTATCAGCTTGTTGGTGGGGTAACGGCCCACCAAGGCTTCGACGGGTAGCTGGTCTGAGAGGACGATCAGCCACACTGGGACTGAGACACGGCCC
>Ga0070741_10002780_pt1 | contig 45569 bp, 38 predicted proteins | sample Coa_R1_4_FD_66440 | JGI IMG/M metagenome (GOLD analysis project Ga0070741, IMG submission 66440) | Surface soil microbial communities from Centralia Pennsylvania, which are recovering from an underground coalmine fire - Coalmine... | ecosystem: Environmental > Terrestrial > Soil > Unclassified ... | reverse complement strand
CGTTGAGGTAGGGATGGTCGTCGGCCGGGTCGATGGTCGAATGCACGCGGTGGACCAGCGTCGCCTTCATCTGCCGCCTCCTGCAACATCAAAAAAAGCGTCCCGGGCAAAAGGCAAGGCCGCAGGGAACAGCCGGAAAATCTTAAGCCTTTCCTGGCGTCCTTGCGGCCTTGCGCGCGCCCGCTTTGATGTCTGAAGCTTTGCCGCTAGATGCGCTCTTCGATGCCGAACGCCGCAAAGCCCTTGGTCTTGAAGTTGTTGCGGAACATGTCGCGCAGCTTGGTCGCCTGCGCGTCGTAGGCGGCCTTGTCGGCCCAGGTGTTGCGCGGGTTGAGCATCTCGTTCGGCACGCCGGGGCAGGACTTGGGCATCTTCAGGTTCAGGATCGGCTGCGTCTCGGTCTCGACGCCGTCCAGCTCGCCGTTCAGCGCGGCGTTGAGCAGGGCGCGGGTCAGCTTGATCGACATGCGCTTGCCGACGCCGTGCGGGCCGCCGCTCCAGCCGGTGTTGAGCAGGATGCAGCGCGCCTTGTGCTTCTGCATCTTCTCGGCCAGCAGCTTGGCGTAGACGTTCGGCTTGTGCGCCATGAACGGGCCGCCGAAGCAGGCCGAGAAGGTCGGCTGCGGCTCGGTCACGCCCACCTCGGTGCCGGCGACGCGCGCGGTGAAGCCGGAGACGAAGTGGTACATCACGTCCTTCGGCTCCAGGATCGAGATCGGCGGCAGCACGCCGAAGGCGTCGGCGGTGAGCAGCACGATGGTCTGCGGGTGCGGGCCCTGGCCGTTGGGCATCACGTTGGGGTTGGCGTCCAGCGGGTAGCTGAAGCGGGTGTTCTCGGCGATGGAGCCGTCGTTCAGGTCCAGCTCGTCCGGATGGCACTCTTCCATCTTCTTGCCGGGCAGCGGCGGCACGTTCTCGATGATGGTGCCCGGCTTGGACAGGGCGGCGGCGATGACCGGCTCGGCCTCCTTGTCCAGGTTGATCAGCTTGGCGTAGCAGCCGTCTTCCAGGTTGCACAGGCCGTGGTCGGACCAGATTGTCTCGTCGTCGCCGATCAGGCGGCGCGCGGCGTCGGCCGACAGGGTGGTCTTGCCGGTGCCGGACAGGCCGAACAGGATCGCGGCGTCGTTCCTGGCGCCGACGTTGGCCGAGCAGTGCATCGACAGCCGGCCTTCCTTCGGCAGCAGGTAGTTGCCGACGGTGAAGATGGTCTTCTTGTTGACGCCGCAGTAGTCGGCGCGGCCGGCGACGAGGCAGATCTTGTTGCGCGCGTCGATGATCACGGCCACTTCGGAGCGGCTGCCGTCGCGCTCCGGTTCGCAGACGAAGCTCGGCACATTGAGCATGGTCCAGCGGCGCGCGTCGATGTCCTTCACGCCCTGGAGGTTCTTGGGGAACATGTTATGCACGAACATGGCGTGGGCGGCGTATTCGCCGACGAAGCGGTACGGCACGGCGAAGTCCGGATCGCTGCCCATGAAGACGTCCTTCACGTACAGCCTGGCCTTCTTGTCGTTGAGATGCTTGATCACCCGCTGCAGCAGGCCCTGGTACTTGTCCGGATCGTAGGGGCTGAGGTCGGCCTTGAACCAGATTTCGTCCGCCACCTCCGGCCACTTCACGGCGAAGGTGTCCTTGGTGCGGCGGCCGGTGCAGTCCGGGTCGGTGTAGTACACCAGCGGGCCTTTCACGCCGAGCTTGGTCGGGAAAGCCTTCTGCTCGTTGCTGCCGCCGTCGCGGCGCACCCGGCCGCGGTCGTTGGCGATGGCCTCGTGGAACAGCTCTTCCTTGCTCAGTTCGTACTTGTAGGAGACGGACTTGAGTCCGAACAGTTTCTCCAGGTCGGCCTGGAAATTCGGAGTCGAAGCGTTGGCGCTGGTCATAGCTCGAAGGGGCTCTCGAGGAAAGAATAAGGGCTGTCTGCGGCCGCAGACAGGGGTCATTATTGTACTGGAAGCAGGCCGAAGATTCGGCAAGCTGTCGTGTACTGCCGCCAAACGGCGGCATCTGTCCGGAAGGCGCTGGTTTCCCGCCGGATTTTTTGCTAGGCGGGAAACCCCGCAATGGCCGGCAACGGGCACAAAAAAGCCCGCCGGAGCGGGCTTTTTCGCCGCCGCGGCGGCCTCAGGCGCCGGCGCCCTCCGGCAGCTTGAAGCCCGCCACCGACTCGCGCAGCTTGTCGGACAGCTGGTTCAGCTCGCCGATGGCGTGCGAGGTGGTGCTGGCGGAACTGGACGTCTGCACGGCGATTTCGCGGATGCCCTGCATGGTGCCGGCGATCTTGGTCGCTTCCGCCGACTGCGAGCGCGCGGCCACCGAGATGTCCTGGATGCCTTTCGCCAGTTCCTGCGACGAGGCTTCGATGCGGGTCAGGGCCTGGCCGGCCTCTTCGGCCGACTTGGCGCCGGCCACCACGTTCGAGGTCGAGCGCTCCATCGAGACGATGGCCTCGTTGGTATCGGCCTGAATGGTCTTGACCAGGTTTTCGATCTGGCGCGTCGCCGAGCCGGCGCGCTCGGCCAGCCGCTGCACTTCGTCCGCCACCACCGCGAAGCCGCGGCCCGCCTCGCCGGCCATGGCGGCCTGGATCGAGGCGTTCAGCGCCAGCGTGTTGGTCTGCTCGGCGATGTCGTTGATGAACTCGATGATGTTGCCGATTTCCTGCGACGACTCGCCCAGGCGCTTGATGCGCTTGGCGGTGTCCTGGATCTGCTCGCGCAGCACCGCCATGTTCTGGATGGTGCGGCCCACCGTGCTGGCGCCGTTGTGGGCGATCTGCACCGAGGTCTGCGCCTGCACCGCGATGCGCTCGGCGCGCCCGGCCACGTCCTGCAGCTGCTGGCTGGTGGCGGTGATCGCGTTGGCCGCCGCCACCACCTCGCGCGCCTGGCGGTCGGAGGCCTGGCTCATGCGCTGCGCGGTGTCCTGCGTGCTCGCCGCCGAGGAGACGATCTGTTCCGAGGTCTGGTTGATCGTGCCCACCAGGCCGCGCAGCGTCTGCACGGTGTAGTTGATCGAGTCGGCGATGGCGCCAGTGAAGTCCTCGGTCACCGTCACGTCCACCGTCAGGTCGCCGTTGGCCAGGTTGGTGATCTCGTCCAGCAGGTTCAGAATGGCCTGCTGCTGCTTGGCGTCCTTCTCCTCGGCCTCGCCGACGCGGGCGCGCAGGTTGGAGTAGAACATGACGACGAACAGGATCAGCAGCAGCACCGCGATGCCCGAGGCGATGAAGCCGGCATAGGGCAGCCACTTGCCGCGGCGCCCGGTGTTGTCGAGCAGCGCCTGCTCGAGGTTCTTCGAGGCCGCGATCACGTCGGTGGCGTTGGCCTGCAGGCCGGCGGCGGCCTGCTGCAGCTTGCCGATGGAGGCGGAGTCCTGGCCCAGTCCGCCGACGGCGGCGGCGATCGGCGCGAAATCGGAGGCGGCCTTGCGCAGCGCCGCGTCGATGGTGGCGTCGCTGCCGGCGTTCTCCTCCAGCTGCTTGTTGCGCTCGATGAACTCGCTGGTCAGCTTGGCCAGGCTGTCGGGCGAGCCCTGCGCGCTACGCGCCGCGTACACCAGGCGGGCCACGTTGGTCTTGATCTGCTCCAGGCGCACCATCTGGCTGGCGGCGAAGACGATCTGCGCCGGCGCCCCGCGCGAGCTCAGTCGCGCCATCACCTGCTCGTAGTCGGCGGTGGCGGCGTCGGCGGCGCCGTTGATGGCGTCGATGTTGTCGGTGATGTGGGTGAAGGCCTTCTCGTTGGCCAGCATGTCGCGGATCGACTGGCGCATCGTGCCCCAGGACTTGGACAGGGCCTCCAGCTCGGGCTGCACCGAGGACGGCGCGGCGGCGATGCCGGCGGCGCTGTCGCCCTGGCGCATCGCCGTGATGTTGTCGTCGAAGTTGCCGGAAATGGCCGACAGGGTGGCGAAGTCGGGTTGCGCCGAGCGGCCGGCGGAGACCAGCGTCTCGGCGTCGGCGGGGAACTGCTTGGCCAGCTCGTTCCAGGTGCTGTCGCGGCTGGCGGTCAGCTGGATATAGCCGAAGGAGATACCGGCGACGATGATCAGGACGATCGCCGCCACCAGCGGCAGGAACTGCCGGCGCGATCCGCTCAGTCGGCTTTGGGCTGAATCAGCCATTTTTACCCCCGCTTGCTGCGTCTGTTGCCAGGCTGCGCGCCGCTCACGCGCCGAGCACGGCCTTGATCTTGCCGATCAGGTCTGCTTCCTTGACCGGCTTGGTGATGTATTCCTTCGCGCCCTGGCGCAGGGCCCACAGGCGGTCGGTTTCCTGGTTCTTGCTGCTGACCACCAGCACCGGGATCGCCGCGGTGGCGGGGTCCTTGGACAGGGTGCGGGTGGCCTGGAAGCCGTTCATGCCCGGCATCACCACGTCCATGACGATGCAGTCGGGCAGGTGGCTCTTGGCCATTTCCAGAGCGTCCTGGCCGGAGCCGGCCTCGATCACCTCGTACCCCGCACGCTCCAGCACCTGCTTCAAAAACGCCTTATCGGTGGGCGAGTCGTCCACCACCATCACGCGAGCCATGCCGTCCCTCTCCCTCGATTATTGAAATGGCGCCCGGTTGTTATGGTTGGCGCCTCGATACGCTATTAAACACTATAAACCAAGGCGATGCGGAGGTTTTTTCAGGTCCCGCCGAGCCAGGCGCGCAGGGCCCGGCCGTTGAAGCCCTGGCCGGCGAATGGCGTGTTGCGGCCGCGGCTGCGCATCGCCGCCGGCTCCAGGGTCCAGTCCTGCGCCGGATCGATCAGCACTAGGTCCGCCGCGGCGCCGGTGGCCAGGCCGCCGCGGGCGATGCCCAGCACCCCCGCCGGCCCCAGCGACAGGCGCGCCGCCGCCTGCAGCGGGCTGAGCAGGCCCTCGCGCACCAGCCGCAGGGTTAGCGGCAGCAGGGTTTCCAGGCTGGAGATGCCCGGCTCGGTCAGCGGGAACGGGTTGATCTTGGCGTCGGCCTCGTGCGGCTGGTGATCGGAGCAGATCGAGCCGATCGCCCCGCTGCGCACCGCTTCGCGCAGCGCCTGCCGGTCGGCCGGCTCGCGCAGCGGCGGGATGACGTGGGCCATGGCGTTGAAGCCGTCGAGGTCGGCGTCGCTGAGGAACAGCTGGTGCGCCGCCACGTCCGCCGTCACCGGCAGGCCGCGCGCCTGGGCCGACTCCAGCAGGGCCACGCCGCGGGCGCTGCTGAGGCGGCCGAAGTGCACCCGCGCCCCGGTGTCCTCGACCAGCGAGATCCATTGCCGCATCGCCACCGCCTCGGCGGCGACCGGAATCGAAGTCAGGCCCAGCTTGGTCGCCATGGCGCCCTCGTGGGCGCAGCCGCCGTTGGCCAGGGCGGCATCGAGCGGCACGACGTGGACGGTGATGCCGAGGCTGCAGGCGTATTCCAGCGCGCGCCGCGCGATCAGGGTGTTGGCCACCGGCGCCAGCCCGTTGCCGACGCCGACGCAGCCGGCCTGCTTCAGCGCGCTCATTTCCGACAGCGCCTGGCCTTCCAGGCCGCGGGTCAGCGCGCCGAGCATGTAGACGTAGGCGCCGGCCGCGGCCTTGGCGATGCGGTTGACCCGGTTCACCACCGCGGTGTTGTCGATCACCGGCCGGGTGTCCGGCGGCAGGCACACGGCGGTGATGCCGGCCGCCAGCGCCGCCCGCGCCTCGGAGCGCATCGTCGCCTTCTGCGTATGGCCCGGCTCGCGCATGCGCGCGCACAGGTCGATCACGCCGGGCATCAGCCACAGCCCCCTGGCCTCGATCGTCTCCTGGTACTGGCCCTTGGGCATGCGCACGCCGCGGTAGTCGATGCGGCCGTCGCGGAAGCCGAGGCAGCCGACGCTGTCGACGCCGGCGGCGGGGTCGAGCAGGCGGGCGTTCTTGATCAGGACGCTGGCAGGCGGCAGGCGGCCGGCCGGGGGCGTCGCGGCGGCAGCGAAGGCGGTTTCGGTTTTCATTGCTTTGGCGCCTCCCGCCCCTCGCCTGCGGCCTCCCCAAGGATCATTGCCATCACCGCCATGCGCACCGCCACGCCGTGCGCCACCTGCTCCAGGATCACCGAGCGCTCGCCGTAGGCGACGTCGCCCTCGATCTCCACGCCGCGGTTGATCGGGCCGGGGTGCATCACCAGCACCTCGGGCTTGAGCCGGGCCAGGCGCTCGCGGGTCAGGCCGAAGTCGCGGTGGAATTCGCCGGTGGAGGGCAGGAAGGCGCCGAGCATGCGCTCCTTCTGCAGGCGCAGCAGGATCACCACGTCGACGCCGTCGAGGCCCGGCTCCAGCTCGTGGAACACCTTGACGCCCAGCTGCTCGATGCCGGTGGGCACCAGCGGCCGCGGCGCGACGATGCGGATCTCGCGCGCGCCGAGCGTGCGCAGGGCGTGGATGTCGGAGCGCGCCACCCGCGAGTGCAGCGCGTCGCCGACGATGGCCACGCGCAGCTGCGTGAAGTCGGGGAAGTGGCGGCGGATGGTGAACATGTCCAGCAGCGCCTGGGTCGGGTGGGCGTGGCGGCCGTCGCCGGCGTTGAGGATCGCCACGCCGGGCGCGGCGTGCTGGGCGAAGAAGTGGGCGGCGCCGGAGGCTTCGTGGCGGATCACGAACATGTCCACCTGCATCGCCTCGATGGTCTTGAGGGTGTCGAGCAGGGTCTCGCCCTTGGAGGTGCTGCTGGCCGAGACCTGCAGGTTGACCACGTCGGCGGCCAGGCGCTTGGCGGCCAGCTCGAAGGTGGTGCGGGTGCGGGTCGAAGCCTCGAAGAACAGGTTGACCACAGTCTTGCCGTGCAGCACCGGGCGCTTCTTGTCGCCGTGGATGCCCTCGCGCTGGCGGTCGGCGGCGTAGGCCTCCGCCTCGTCCAGGATGCGCAGCAGCAGCTCGCGCGGCAGCCCCTCCATGGTCAGCAAATGCCGCAGGCGCCCGTCGCGCCCGATCTGCAGGTTGGTACTCATGCGTTCGTTGTAGTTGTATTGCGGTGGCCGCCGTCGGCCAGCCACTGTTCGAGGATCAGGCGCGCGGCGACGCCGTCGCGGTCGCCCTTGCGCACGCGGCGGTTGAGGCGGCCGTCGGCGCGGGCGCTGCGCAGCTCCTCGTCGGCGGCGCGGGAGGACAGGCGCTCGTCGCACAGGTACACCGCCACGTCGTAGCGCCGGCGCAGCGTTTCGGCGAAGGCGCGGGCCTGGACGGTGACGGCCTGGTCCTGGCCGTCCAGGTCCACCGGCAGGCCGACCACGCAGCCGGCCGGATGCCATTCCTCGAGGGCCTTCGCCAGCTTGTCCCAGTCCGGCTGGCGGCCGTTGGCCACCGCCGGCAGCGGCCGCGCCGAGCCGGTCAGGGCGTCGCCCACGGCCAGCCCGATGCGCTTGGCGCCGTAGTCGAATCCTAAATAGGTAGTGCCTTTGGAACCCGCACTCATGATCGCGACGCGAGCAGCGTGGAGGGGCCCCATGCGCCCGGGGTCCCCGCGAAATCGGAGATTTCGTGGGGTGGCCAGCATGGGGATCCTAGCGTCGCGAGCGGGCGCCAGCGTGAGCCCGGCACCACATCTGGGGTTGCGGGCTCTACCGGGCTCACGCGTGGCCGGCCACGCTGGCCAGATGGCTCACGTCCACGCCCAGCAGGCGGGTCGCGGCGAGCCAGCGTTCCGGCGCCGGGGTGCCGAACAGCACGCTGCGGTCCACCGGCGTGTTGAGCCAGGAATTGCTCATGATCTCGCTTTCCAGCTGGCCCTCGCCCCAGCCGGCGTAACCCAGGGCCACCATATAGCGCTCCGGGCCCTCGCCGCGGCCGATGGCGCCGAGCACGTCGCGCGAGGTGGTGATGTAGAGATCCTCGTCGAGCTTCAGGGTCGAATCCCAGGTGCCCGGGCCGCAGTGCACGACGAAGCCGCGCTCCGGCTGCACCGGGCCGCCCCAGTAGACGATCGGATCGCCCGGCAACTGGCCGTGCTCGACGCCCATCTGGTCGAGCATCTCGGTCAGGTGCAGGTCGGTCGGTCGGTTGATGATCAGGCCGAGGGCGCCCTTGTCCGAGTGCTCGCACAAAAGGGTCACGGAGTGGCTGAAATTGGAGTCTTCCAGCCCCGGCATGGCCACCAGGAATTGATTGCTCAGATAGCTTTCATCGGCCATGCCGCTAGTATCCGGGCGCGGGGCGCCCCTGACAAGCCCGCCGCGGCCGTAAAAATCGCCCGGATGCGGGGCTTGCCGACCGCCGTTTTGCCGCTGCCTTGTCCGCAAAATCGCGCCAGGCAAGGCGCCGGCGGCGGCCCCTGGGCTGATGGGCCGGCCGGCATGCGGCAAGCCGGCCGCTCCGGCCTTACGCGCGTCCCAGGCGGCTTTCCAGCGCCCGCACCAGGCGGCTGCCGATGGCCGTGTTTTGCGCCGCGTCGATCTCCCGCGCGCAGGTCGGGCTGGTGACGTTGATTTCGGTCAAAAAGTCGCCGATCACGTCGAGCCCGACGAACAGCAGGCCGCGCCGTTTCAGCTCGGGACCGACCTGGGCGGCGATCCAGCGGTCGCGCTCGCTCAGCGGCCGCACTTCGCCGCGGCCGCCGGCGGCGAGGTTGCCGCGGGTTTCGCCGGCCTGCGGAATGCGCGCCAGGCAGTATTCCACCGGCGCGCCGTCGACCACCAGGATGCGCTTGTCGCCGTCCTTGATCGCCGGCAGGTAGCGCTGGGCGACGATGGTGCGGCGGCCGTTGTCGCTGAGCTGCTCGATCACCGAGCCGAGGTTGAGGCCGTCGGCGCCGACGCGGAAGATGCCGCTGCCGCCCATCCCGTCCATCGGCTTGTAGATGACGTCGCGGTGCTCGGCGTGGAAGGCGCGCAGGGTCGCCGCGTCGCGCGAGAACAGGGTGGGCGGCGTGCACTGCGGGAACCAGGCGGTGTAGGCCTTTTCGTTGCAGTCGCGCAGCGACTGCGGCTTGTTCACCACCAGCGCGCCCTGCGCCTCGGCCCGCTCCAGGATGTAGGTGCTGGCGACGTATTCCAGGTCGAACGGGGGGTCCTTGCGCATCAGGATCGCATCCAGCTCGCCCAGCTTGAGGGCCTGCGGCTCGCCCAGCTCGAACCAGTGCTTCTTGTCGTCGAACACCTGCACCGGCCGCGCCCGGCCCCAGGCCACGCCGTCGCGCAGCCACAGGTCGGCCTGCTCGAAGTAGCGCAGGGCCCAGCCGGCCTCCTGCGCCGCCAGCATCAGCGCCAGGGTGGTGTCCTTGTAGGGCTTGATGGACCCGATGGGGTCCATGACGACGCCGAGGGTTTTCATGCGGATCCGGAATTCGGGGCTGGGGACCCGGGATCAGGGAGGAGTGCCGCCAGGAATCCCCCTCCGGTCCCCGGGGACATCACGCCGCCTCGGCCTCCGCCCTGGCCGGGCCCGGCTCCTGCTCGCGCGCCAGCGCCACTTCGCGCGCCGCCGCCAGCAGGGCCAGCCGCGCCACCACGCCGTAGGCGTAGAAGCGGTTCGGCCGGGCGTCCGGCGCCTTGGAGCAGTCCGGATGGCTGCAGGGTTCGGCAAAGGCCAGCGGCTTGAAGCTGGAGCCGGGGGCGTTGAGGTTTTCCTGGTTGGTGCGGCCGCCGTGCACGCGGTAGAAGCCGCCGACGACATAGTGGTCGACCATGTAGACCACCGGCTCGGCGGTGGCCTGCTCGTCGCCCCAGCGTTCGAAGGTGTAGACGCCTTCCTGGATGATCGCGCCGGTGACCTCCTTGCCCTCCTTGGTCGCCGCCATTTTCTTGCGCGCGTCGCGGTTGAGGTTGCGCACCTCGTCGGGGCTGCGCACCGTCATCACGCCCATGCCGTAGGTGCCGGCGTCGGCCTTGATGATGACGAAAGGCTCGTCCTTGACGTCATACTCCTTGTACTTGGCGCGGATGTCCTCCAGCAGCAGTTCGACGTTGCCGGCCAGGCAGTCCTCGCCTTCGCGGGTCTTGAAGTTGATCTGGCCGCAGTTGCGGAACAGCGGGTCGACCAGCCAGGGGTCGATCTCGAGCAGGGCGCCGAATTCGCGCGCCACCTCGCGATAGAGGCCGAAGTGGCCGGTCTTGAGGCGGTTGCTCCAGCCCACGCCGAGCGGCGGGATCACCGGCTGGCGCAGCTTCTCCAGGATCGGCGGACGGCCGCCGGAGAGGTCGTTGTTGAGCAGCACCACGCAGGGCTCGAAGCCTGCCACGCTGACCTTGTCGCCGTCGCGCCGGATGGGCTCCTGCACCAGCTCGCGGCCGGAGGGCAGCTTGAGCGTCTCGGCGGCATGCAGCTCCGGCCGCAGCGAGCCGATGCGGACCTTGTAGCCGGCCTTCTGCACCAGGTCCTGCAGCACCGCCACGTTCTCCAGGTAGAACTGGTTGCGGGTGTGGTTCTCCGGTACCAGCAGCACGCCGCAGGCGGTCGGCATGATGCGGTCCAGGGCGGCCTGGATCGCCTGCACGCACAGCGCCTCGAACGCCGGATTGAGGTTGTTGAAGCCGGCCGGGAACAGGTTGGTGTCCACCGGCGCCAGCTTGAAGCCGGCGTTGCGCAGGTCCACCGAGCCGTAGAACGGCGGCGCGGTCTTCAGCCATTGGCGGCGGAACCAGGTTTCGATGTCCGGCGCGCGGGCCAGCAGCAGCGACTCGAAACGCAGCAGCGGCGCGGTTTGCGCGGTGGTCAGGTTGGGGACGGCGTCGTGCATGGAAGCGCCTTCTGAATGCGAGACCGGTAGAGTAACTCATTGCCCGGAGGGAGGAACGGCGGCCACCGGCCGCCGGCTGCGCCCCTCTCCGGAGCGGAGCAGGGAGGGCCGTCGGCGGATGCCGGCGGCCGGGCGGGGACGCGCCGTTTCAAAGACCGCTTTCCTCGCCTTGGAAAAGCAAATAGGCAGCGAGGCATTGTTATGCTACAAATTGCAGGCAAAACATATTTCTGCGCAAACCTTGCGAAGCGGCCCGACAGGATCGTTGGGGGCGGCAGGTGAAGCATGCAAGAGGGGGGTCATGTCCACAGCAGCAGACGGTGCAGCAGCCGCCAACGGGGCGGCTTTGGCCAAGATCATGGTCATCGACGACAGCCAGACGATCCGCAAGACGGCGGAGACGCTGTTGGTCAAGGAAGGCTACGCCGTGATCACCGCCGCGGACGGCTTCGAGGCGCTGGCCAAGGTGGCGGACCACGAGCCGGACCTGATCTTCATCGACATCATGATGCCGCGCCTGGACGGCTACCAGGCCTGCGCGCTGATCAAGAACAACGCGCGTTACGCCCGCACGCCGGTGATCATGCTGTCCTCCAAGGACGGCCTGTTCGACCGCGCCCGCGGCCGCATCGTCGGTTCCGACGAGTACCTGACTAAGCCGTTCACCAAGGATGAGTTGATCGGCGCCGTGCGGGCCCACCTCGGCAAGAAGGCCGGCTAGGCGTCCGCGCGCCCGCTAGATGAGCACCCCCAACCCCGTCATCGCCGGCGACCTGCAGGCCCTGGCCGCGCAGCCGTTCGAGCTGCTCTACGCGCTGGAGAACCGCCTGCGCGCCGCGCGCCTGGACATCGCCGCCGGCCAGACCCAGTCCTGGACCGGCCTGGGTTTCCGCCTCGGCGAGCACTGGCTGGTGGCGCCGCGCGAGGACGTGCGCGAAGTGATCACCTTGCCCAAAGTCACCCGCGTGCCGGGCGCCAAGCCCTGGCTGCTGGGCGTGGCCAATGTGCGCGGCAACCTGCTGCCGGTGACCGACCTCGCCCAGATGCTGGGTTATCCGCGCCAGGCCGAGCACCGCGACCAGCGCGTGCTGGTGTTCAATTCCGAGCGCATTCCGGCCGGCGTGCTGGTCGACGAAGTGGCCGGCTACCGCCAGTTCGCTCCCTCCGACCAGCGCCATGAGCTGGCGCGGAGCGGCGGCGAGCTGGAGCCTTACCTCCTCGGCGGCTTCGCCCGCGAGGGTCGCAACTGGCTGGTGCTGTCGCTGTACAAGCTGACGGCGAGCCAGGCCTTCACGGTCGCCGGAGCCTAGAGCCTGCCTATGGACCCATCGCCCATGCGTTGCCGCCCGGAGTGGTGCCAGGCAGGACGGAGCCCGCGGGCCTGTGGACGCCATGGGCCTGCGCTGCGCGAAGACAGCGGCCGCCGCACGAGCGGCCGGTCCACGGGCAGGTCCTGATCCATGGTCGGACAGCGTCCACAGATGGCCAACGGCCTGCACTGGGTGCGGGGCGAGATCGAGCTCAGCCTGACCCGCGCCCGCGCCGCGCTGGAACAGTACCTGGAGTCGCCGGACGAGCAGCAGCACCTCGAGGTGGCGGCGGAAGAGCTGCACCTGGTGCGCGGCACGGTCGGCATGATCCAGTGCTTCGGCGCCGCGGCGCTGGCCGAGGAGATGCTGCAGCTGTTGCAGGAGCTGCGCCAGACCGCGCCGGAGCAGAACCTGGAGCCGTTCTCGGCCCTGACCGGCGCCACCCTGCACCTGTCCGACTACGTCGACCTGCTGGCCCACGGCGAAAACGACCGCGCGGTGGTGCTGCAGCCGGGCATCAACGAGCTGCGCCTGGCGCGCGGCAAGCCGCTGCTGACCGAGGCCGAGCTGTTCGCGGCGCAGCTGCGCGCGCAGCAGGATGGCCCGGCCGAGGCCGGGGAGGTCCCCGTCGTCGCCGGCGTGGCCGGACAGACCATGGCGCGGCGCGAGCTGGCGACGTTCCAGACCGCCTTCGTGCAGTGGTTCCGCGGCCAGAACACCGACGCCGCGATGGCGCGCATGGGCAAGATCGCCGATGCCATCGCCGTCAACGTCGGCGAGCCGAGCCTGCGCGAGATGTGGGCCGGTTACGCCGTGCTGGGCGAGTGCCTGCGCAGCGACCTGCAGTTCGATTCGCTCGATCTCAAGCGCCTGTTCGGCCGCGCCGGCCAGCACCTGAAGAAGCTGGCCGACGCCGGCGAGGCCGCCGCCGGCGCCGATGTCGGCGACACGCCGCAGCAGCTGCTGTTCCACATCGCCCGCGCCAGCCGCCAGACCGACCGCTCGCACGCGCTGATCACCAGCCGCCGCATCGACGAGCTGCTGCCCTCCCTGGAGCAGCTGGACGAGCTGCGCCGCCGCCTGCGCGGCCCCAACACGTCGATCCTCGGCCGCGTCCATGCCGAGATCGGCCGCGACTTCAGCCAGGTCAAGGACGGCATCGACCTGGCGGTGCGCACCGGCGGCGGCACCGACCTCGCCGGCATCCGCGAGCGCCTGCAGCGCCTGGCCAACACGCTCGGCGCCCTCGGCCTGCCGGCGCCGCAGCAGGCCCTGCTCAACCAGGCGCGCCGCCTGGAGCAGCCGCCGTCGGACCCGGCTTCGTGGATGGACGTGGCCACCTCCATCCTGCGCGTCGAGCACAGCCTGGAGGAGGCGCTGTTCCGCGCGCTCGGCCGCCACGGCACCGAGCCGGAGCGGCCCTACGCCCAGATCGAGGCCGAGGTCCCGCACGCGCAGGACCTGCGCGAGAGCACCCGCGCCCTGCTGCGCGAATCCCTGGTCGACCTGGCCCACCTCAAGGCCGGCGTCGACGGCTTCCTCAAGAGCGGCGACACCTCCGGCTTCGGCGACGCGCCGCGCATGCTCAACGAGGTGGCAGCCGGCCTGATGATCCTGGACCGCGGCCGCGCCAGCGCGCAGCTGCGCAAGCTCGAGGCCTACACCCGCCTGGCCACCCTGATCGACAGCCAGACGCCGCACGAGGAGTTCGAGCGTTTTGCCGACGCCATCTCCTGCGTCGAGGTCTACCTCGAGGCGCTGCGCGACGGCCTGCCGGAGCCCGGCCGCATCCTCGACGACCTCGACGGCTACATCTCGCGCCTGGACTTCCGGGTCGATGCGCCCGCGACCGAAGCCGCGGTTGCGCCGGCGCCGGAGCCGGCCGCAGCGGAAGCTGCCGCCACCGCGCCGGCGCCGGCCGCCGCGCCGCCGGTGCCGGCTCCCACCGCGGCGCCGGTGGGCGAGGGCATCGACCCGGAAATCCGCGACATCTTCATCGAGGAGGCCGGCGAGGTGCTGGTCGAGCTGGAGCGCCAGCTGCCGTCCTTCCGCCGCGAACCGGCCAACCGCGCCGTGCTCGGCGAGGTGCGCCGCGGCTTCCATACCCTCAAGGGCAGCGGCCGCATGGTCGGCGCGCTGCGCATCGGCGAATTCGGCTGGGCCATCGAGAACATGCTCAACCGCTGCCTCGAGGGCGCCCTGGCGGTGCGCGCCCCGGTGCTGCACGCGGTGGAGCAGGCGGTGGCGCTGCTGCCGGGACTGATCGAGAACTTCCGCGCCGGCGGCGGCGCCGAGGATCCGGGCGTGGCCGCGGTGGTCGAGTCCGCCACGCGGCTGGCCTCGACCAAGGCCAGCACCGAGCCGGACATGCTGGCGGTGTTCCGCGAGGATGCCCGCGAGCGCCTCGGCCTGGTGCGCCGCTGGCTCGAGGCGCAGGACCCGCGCGAGAGCGCCTTCGACATCGACGGCGAAGTGATCCGCGCGTTCCACACCGTGCGCGGCAGCGCCTCGGTGATCCATGCCGGCGGCGTCAGCCAGCTGGCCGCCGCCTTCGAGGGCATGCTCAACAGCCTGCGCCTGGACGGCCGGCTGCTGCCGGCGCTGGCCCTGCCGCTGATGGCCGACGCCCTGGTGACGCTGCGCAGCTGGATCGAGAGCGCCAGCGTGGTCGACGCCGGCGTCGACGACCTGCCGTCGTGGCAGGCGCGCATCGACGCCCTGTTGACCCCGGTCGTCGGCGCGGCGCCGCGGCCGCCGGTGCGCCCGGCTTTCGACGAAGCCTTCTGCCTCCACGCGCTCAATGCCCTGCAGTCGCTGGAGCAGCAGGTGCAGGCCTGGGCGGCCCAGCCGGCCGCCAACGAGCTGGGCAACACCGCCGCCAATCTCGGCACCGGCTTCGCCGACCTGGCCGACCTGGCGGCGCGCAGCGGCATCGAGCCGATCGCCCGCGCCGGCGAAGCCGTCACCTCGCGCCTGGCCGAATGGCGCGGCGGGCAGGCCCCCGCCGCCGCTTTCTTCAGCCAGCTGCTGGAAGTGATCGAGGGCCTGTACCAGAAGCTCGACGGCTACCGCGACGGCGAGAAGCTGGGCGACGGAGCCGACCTGCTGGCCGTGGTGCAGGCCCTGCCGCAGCCGGCGCCGGAACCCGAACCGTACACCGCGCCGGCCCAGCCTGAGCCGGCCGCCGCGATGGAGCCGCCGCAGGCATTCGAGCCGGTGGCGGCGGCGCCGCCCACGGTCGACACCGAGCTGCTGGAAATCTTCGCCGCCGAGGCCGAGGAGCTGCTGGAGTCGATGGAGCACCACCTCCAGGCCTGGCAGCGCGATCCGGGCTACGGCGAGGCGCCGAACGAGATCAAGCGCGCCCTGCACACCCTCAAGGGCAGCGCGCGCACCGCCGGGGCCCACCCCATCGGCAGCGTCGCGCACCAGCTCGAGACCCTGTTCGAAGGCGATCTGCGCGCCGCCGGCCTGCACACGCCGCTCGGCGTCGGCCTGGACGAGCTGCACCACATGGTCGGCGACCTGCAGCGCGGCCGCGCGCTGGACGCCGCACCCGCGCTGGCCGCCATCGCCGCCGCTTCCGCCGCGGCGGCTGCCGCGGCGCCGCAGCCGCCGGCCGCACCCGAGATCGTGCTGGAGGCGCCCGCTTCCTGGACCCTGCCGCCGGCCGCGGAACCGCCGGCTCCGCCGCAGGAGCCGGCCGCCCCCGCGTTCGAGACGGTGGCGCCCACCGCGCCCGGGCCGGTCATCGAGTTCACTCCCGAACCGGTCGCCGAACCGGTCATCGAACCCGCTGCGGAGCCGATCGTTTTCGCGCCGGCGCCGCCGCCGGCCGAGGTGGACGAACCGCTGCCGCTGATCGAGGTGTCCGAAGCGGAGGCGCCGCAGCCCCCCGCCGCGCCGGAGCCGGCTGCCGCCGCGCCGGCGGCGACCGTCCCATCCTGGCAGCAGGTTCCCCCGGCGCCACCGCTGGCCGCCTCGTCCGGACAGGGGCCCGCGCACGGCCTCGACGACGAAATCACCGACGTGTTTTCGGCCGAGGCGACCGAGCTGCTGGAGCAGCTCGACACCGGCTTCGAGGGCTGGCAGAACGGCGACGACACCGAGCCGGTCGGCGAGGTGCTGCGCGCCCTCCACACCCTCAAGGGCGGCGCGCGCATGGCCGGGCTCAACGCCATGGGCGACGCCGTGCACGAGCTGGAAGGGCGGGTCAACGCCCTGCTCGCCAGCGGCGACTTCCCCGATACCGACGCCTTCGCCGGCATGCGCGCCGCGCTGGACCGGCTGCAGGCCATGCACGACCAGATCCGCCGCGGCCAGGCCGGGCTGCTGGTCAGCCCGCAGCAGGCGGTGGAAGCGGCGGCAGCCCAGCGGGCCGCAGCCGCGCCGGTGCCGGTAGCGGCGCCGGTGGTGCAGACGCAGTGGGCGCCGGAGCTGTTCTGGAAGCCGGAGGAGGACCTCGGCGGTTTCGGCCTGGGCCGCAAGGAAAGCGCCCGCGTCTCGGTCGACGTCCTCGACACCATGCTCAACGAGGCGGGCGAGATCTCGATCTACCGCTCGCGCCTGGAAGAGCGCAACTCCAGCCTGCGCACGCAGCTGCTGGAAATGACCCAGACCATCGCGCGCATCCGCGAACAGCTGCGCATGCTCGACATCGAGACCGAGGCGCAGATCGCCGCCCGCGCCCGCGGCGGCGGCGGCGGTAGCACCGGCCAGGACCGCTACGGCCAGGACTTTGACCCGCTGGAGATGGACCGCTACTCGCGCATGCAGGAGCTGTCGCGCACCCTGGCCGAGTCGATCAGCGACTTGACCTCGCTGCAGACGACCATGGACGAGGCGGTCAGCGAGTCCGACACCCTGCTGCTGCAGCAGAGCCGCATCACCACCGAGGTGCAGCAGGGCCTGATGGGCACGCTGATGGTGCCCTTCTCCCGCCAGGTGCAGCGCCTGCTGCGCGTGGTGCGCCAGACCGCGCAGGAAAACGGCCGCCAGGCCGAGGCGCAGTTCCAGGGCGTCGAGGCCGAGCTGGACCGCCATGTGCTGGAGCGCATGACCGCGCCGCTGGAGCACCTGCTGCGCAACGCCGTGGTGCACGGCATCGAGGATCCGGCGGAGCGCGCGCTGGCCGGCAAGCCGGTGGTCGGCACCATCAACCTGCGCCTGGCGCGCGAGGGCGCGCAGCTGCTGGTCGAGCTGTCCGACGACGGCCGCGGCCTGGATTTCGCCGCGATCCGCGAGAAGGCGATCGAGCGCGGCCTGATGGTGCCCGAGGCGCAGCTGTCCGACGACGACTTGGCGCGCTTCATCTTCGAGCCCGGTTTCTCCACCGCCAAGCGCCTGACCCAGGACGCCGGCCGCGGCATCGGCATGGACGTGGTGGCGAGCGAGGTCAAGCAGCTGTCCGGCACCCTGGAGCTGCGCTCCGAGCCGGGCAAGGGCACCCGCTTCCTGCTGCGCCTGCCGCTGACCCTTGCGGTGTCGCAGGCCCTGCTGGTCGGCGTCGGCACCGACAGCTACGCCATCCCGCTGGCCAGCATCGAAGGCATCGCCCGGGTGCCGCGCGCCGAGCTGGCGGACTACAGCCGCGACGACGGTCCGCTGTTCGCCTACGGCGGCCGCGGCTACCGCGTGCGCCAGCTCGGCGACTACGTCGGCGCCCCGCACAGCCCCGATACGGAGGCCCGCACCTACACCGCCATCCTGGTGCGCCTGGGCGAGGGCCTGGGCGCCGCCGAACGCCGCGTCGCGCTGATCGTCGACACGCTGTACGGCAACCGCGAAATCGTGTCCAAGGCGGTCGGTCCGCAGGTCAGCAGCGTGCCCGGCGTCGCCGGCGCCACCATCCTTGCCGACGGCCGCGTGGTGCTGATCCTCGACGTCGCCGCCCTCGTCGCCGAGCGCGCGCGCCGCGTCCTGCTGGCCGAGGCCGCCGGCCGCGCCGACACCGCCAAGCAGGAAGAGGTGGTGCGCGAAACCATCATGGTGGTGGACGACTCGGTCACCATGCGCCGCGTCGCCGAGCGCCTGCTCAGCCGCAACGGCTACCGCGTCGTCACCGCCAAGGACGGCCTCGACGCCATCGCCATGCTGCAGACCGAGACGCCGGCCACCGTGCTGCTCGACATCGAGATGCCGCGCGCCGACGGCTTCGAGGTGGCCGCCTTCATCCGCAACAACGCCCGCATCGCACGGGTGCCGATCATCATGATCACCTCGCGTTCCGGCGAGAAGCACCGCGAGCGTGCGCGCAGCCTCGGCGTGGACCGCTATCTGATCAAGCCGTACCAGGAGGACCAGCTGCTGGCGGAGGTCAAGGACGTGCGCAGGATCGCAGGACAATCATGAGCGGAGCCCCGCAACAGCTGTACGCCGTGCTCGTCGCGCTGCAGGCCGACACCCTGCTGCTGCCCAACCTGGCGGTGGCCGAGGTGGTGGCGCCGGAAGGCCTGCGGCCGCTGCCGGGGGCGCCGACCTGGTTCGCCGGCCTGCTCAACTGGCAGGGCCGCGAGCTGCCGATCGCCCGCTTCGAGCTGCTCAACAACGGCGCCGCCGAGCCGCCGAGCCGGCGCACCCGCATCGCCGTCATCAACTGCGTCAGCACGTGCCTGTCGGCGGGCCGCTACGGTATCCTCGCCGAAGGCTACCCGCACCTGGTCACCCTCAACCGTTCCGCGCTGCGCTCGGCGGAGGGACGGCCGCAGGACAGCGAGCTGGTGCTGGCGCGGGTGCGCGTCGCCAGCCAGGAAGCCCTGATCCCGAACCTGGAGCGGATCGAGGCGGAGATGGCGGGGGTGCTGGCCTCGTTCTCGGGCTAGGTTCCGGCCTGTAGCCGGCGCTTCGTCGTTGCCGCTTGCGCGGGAGCGGCGCATCGCGGCATCCCGCAACTGCAAACCGAACTGATTCCCAGCCCGTCGCCGAGTCGCGGCAGCCCCTAAAATCCGCCGCATGTTCCGCCTCGGCTACCCGATGACCGCTGATGCCGCCTGGCTGCCGCCGGGGCAGGCCGCCACGGAGAAGTTTCCGGTGGTGGGCGAGACCGCGTCCATGCCCGGGCTGGACGCGGGCAACTACCGCCTCGAGCTTGCCGGCCTGGTGCAGCGGCCGCGCCGCTACAACCTGGCCGAACTGCTGGCCTTGCCGCAGCAGTCCGCCACCATCGATATCCACTGCGTCACCGGCTGGTCGCGCCGCGCCGTGCCGATGCGCGGCGTGCCGCTGGCGACGCTGCTGAGCAGGGCGGGGGTCCAGGCGCCGGCGGCCTGGGTGCGCTTCGTCGCGCACAGCGCCCGCGCCCACGACACCACGCTGCCGCTGGACCTCGCTCTGCGGCAGACCTGGCTGGTGCACGAAATGGACGGCGCGCCGCTCTCCGCCGAGCACGGCGGTCCGCTGCGCACGGTGACGCCGGGGCGCTACTTCTACAAAAGCCTGAAGTGGCTGGCGCGCATCGAGCTGCTGGCGCAGGATGCGCCGGGGTACTGGGAACGCGAGAGCGCCTATCACAACGAAGCCGATCCCTGGCGCGAGCAGCGCTTCGACGAAGCGCGGGTGGCTGCGCCGTCGCAGGTGCAGGCGTTCCGCGCGGCGCGGGACTTCGCCCCTTTCCGCGGCACGGTGCTGCTCAAGGCCAGGCTCGGCGGCTGGCAGCCGGCTTCCACCGACCTGCGCGGGCTGCAGCTCAAATACTGTTCCTTCCGCAAGGCCGCGCTGGCCGGCGCGGACTTCCGCGGCGCCAACCTGTCGCTGAGCAACTTCGAGGGGGCGGAACTGCGCGGCTGCGACTTCCGCGGCGCCGACCTGGAGGGCGTCAGCTTTGCCGGCGCCGACCTGCGCCACGCCCGGATGGAGGACGCGGCGCTGTCGGCGACCCGCTTCTACCGCGACTTCGCCGGCGGCAAGCGGCTGGAAGCGCGCGTCGAGGGCCTGCGCCTGGCGGGCGCGCGCGGCCTGCTCGAGGACCAGGCCGCGTTCCTGCGCGGCGCCGGCGTGACCGGAGCCTGAGATGGAAGACCGTTCCACCCTGACGCGCTATGCCTGGCTCTCGGTCGCCGCGGCCGTGGTGGTGCTCGGGCTCAAGCTCGGCGCCTGGAAGCTGACCGGCTCGGTCGGCCTGCTGTCCGACGCGCTGGAGACCTGCACCAATCTCGGCGGCGCGGTGATGGCCCTGCTGATGCTGCGCCTGGCCGCGCAGCCGCCCGACGACGAGCACGCCTACGGCCACACCAAGGCCGAGTACTTCTCCAGCGGCTTCGAGGGCATGCTGATCTTCATCGCCTCGATCCTGATCGTGATCGAGGCGGTGCCGCGGCTGTGGGCGCCGCAGCCGCTGCAGCGGCCGGACATCGGCCTGGGCGTGGCGGCGCTGGCCACGGTCATCAACTTCGTCGTGGCGCGGGTGCTGGGCGGCGCCGGGCGCCGGCACCATTCCATCTCGCTCGACGCCGATGCGCGCCACCTGATGGCCGACGTCTGGACCACCGTCGGCGTGATCCTGGGCCTGGGCCTGGCCCTGCTGACCGGCTGGGTCTGGCTCGACCCGCTGGTGGCGCTGGCGGTCGCCGTCAACGTGTTGTGGGAAGGCTACAAGCTGGTCGGCGAATCGGTCTCCGGCCTGATGGACGCGGCGTGGCCGGAGGCGGAGCAGAACACCCTGCACGCGGTGCTGGACGAGTTCCGCCAGGACGGCGTCGACTTCCACGCGGTGAAGACGCGCCGCTCCGCCGCGCGCCGCTTCGTCAGTTTCCATGTGCTGGTGCCCGGCGCCTGGTCGGTGAAGCAGGGCCACGACCTGGTCGAGCGCCTGGAGCAGCGCCTCGACGAGCGCCTGCCGATGGTCACCGCCTTCACCCACCTCGAGCCCTCGGACGACCCCTGCTCCTACGGCGACGAGGGGCTGGACCGCCGCGGCCATCCGGCGGAAGCCCCGGCCGCCGCCGGGCGGACGCCGCAGCAGGGCTAGGGCCTGTTCACGCTATTTTGATCGCAGCGATCGAAATAGCGTGAACAGGCCCTAGGCGGCGAGCGCCAGGAAGCGCCCCAGCGCCTGGCGCAGCGGCGGCAGCTTGCGGCCGGCGTCGGCCTCGGCGATCGCCGCTTCCGCCACCATGCCCACCCACAGCCGCGCCGCCTGCTGCGGCGCCGGCCAGCCGGCGGCGCGGAACTCCTCCGCCGCAAGCAGGGCGAAGCGCGCGTTCTGCGCCGTCACCGCCTGCTGGATCGCCGGCTCGGCGCGTGCGCCCAGCAGCATCGCCTTGATGCCGCGCTGCTCGGAGCAGCCGTCGAGATAGGCCAGGCTGCCGCGCAGCAGGCGCCGCATGCCGCGCGCCTGCCCCGCCACGGCGGCGTCGATGTGTGCCGCCAGGCCGTCGTGGAAGCGGCTGTGCAGCGCCACCAGGAAATCCTCGCGGGTGCCGAAGTGCACGTAGAAGGTGCCCTTGGCCACGCCGGCCGCGTTCACCACTTCGTCGACCCGCAGGCTGGACAGGGCCGCGGCCTGGGCCAGGTCCAGGCCGGCGTCGAGCAGGCGCTCGCGCGTCGCCGAACCGTCACGCGGCATGGGACACCTCCAGGGCGTCCCAGAACGGCTCGACCTCGGCCAGGAATTCCCGCGGCAGCTCGGCGAACGGCGCATGGCCGCAATCCATCACGATCTGCCGCGCGCCGGGGATGGCGCGGGCGGCGTTGCGGCCGTCGCTGCGCGGCGGAATCACCGGGTCGCGCCGGCCGCTCACCACCAGGGTCGGCACGCGCAGCGCCGACGCGGCCCCGCGCAGGTCGTGCTGCGGTTCCAGGAAGCTGCGCCACACCGCGGCGTTCACCGCCAGCGCCGCCGGTGCGGCCTGCTCGCCGCCGGCGCGGGCGATCATGGCGCGGGTCCACTCGTTGCGCCGGCGCAGGTACCAGCGGGTGAAGCCGCTGCCGAGCAGGCGCTTGAACCAGACCTGCCCCTGCAGGCGGCAGAAGGCGCGGGTCACTGCATTGTGATCGGTGAAGCCGCCGGGCGACACCAGCACCAGGCTGCGCACCCGCTGCGGCTTGCGCAGGGCATAGCGCACCGCGACGTTGGCGCCGACCGAATTGCCGAGCACGTGCGCCTCGGCTATCTCCAGCGCGTCCATCAGCGCGTCGAAGCGCTCCAGGAACAGGCTGGCGCCGGCCGCTTGCGGCGGCTGCGGCGCCGGGCTGGCGCCGTAGCCCGGCCAGTCCGGGCGGATCACGCGGAAGCGCTGCGCCAGCCGCGGCGCCACCGCGTCGAAGTCGCGGCTGTCGCCGGGATTGGCCGACAGCAGGAACAGCGCCGGTCCCCGGCCCTCGATGCGGCAGGACAGCTGCGGCGCGGCGGATTGCTGGCTCATGGGTGCTCCATAAATGACCGACCAGTCGGTCACAAATTAATCCGCCGCCGCCGCCAGCGCAAGCGCCGCATCGCCCGGTTGCGCCGGTGCTGCCGCGACGCGGGTGGCGGCGACCGCGGCGCGCGGTCACAATGGGGGCGCGCATGCACAGGAGGTGAATGCGATGAAGCAGCTCAGCGGGCTGGACTCGATGTTCCTCAATCTCGAGACCGCCAGCGTGCCGATGCACTTCGGCGGTCTGATCCTGCTCGACCTGGCGCACGCGCCGCCGGGCTTCGGCTTCGAGGCGGTGCGGCAGCGCATTGGCGAGCGGCTGCACCTGCTGCCCGGCCTGCGGCGGCGGCTGGTCGGCATGCCGCTCAACCTGGTGCCGCCGTTCTGGATCGAGGATCCGGATTTCCGCATCGAGCACCACGTGCAGCGCCTGGAGCTGGCGGCGCCGGGACGCGACGCGCAACTCGCCGAGCTGGTGGCCGAGCTGGCCGGCAAGCCGCTGCCGCGGGAGCGCCCGCTGTGGGCTTTCTACTATGTCGAAGGCCTGTCGCGGCGCCGCGCCGCCTGCATTTCCATCATCCACCATGCCTGCATCGACGGCGTTTCCGGCGCCGAGCTGCTGGGCCGGCTGCTCGATCTCGCCCCCGAGCCGGCCGAGATCCCGCCGCCCGCCGCCGACTGGGACCCGGACGAGCTGCCGCTGGTGATCGACCGGCTGCTGTTCACCGCGCGCCAGGCCTGGAGCCGCCAGCGCCAGTTCGTCGGCCTGCTGCGCAGCAGCGCGCCGGCCGCCTGGCACCTGGGCAAGGTGCTGCTGGGCAAGGGCGCCGAGCCCTCCAACGACGCCGCCGCGGCCGAGCCCGGCGCGCTGGCGACGGAGGGCGCGCCGCTCGATCCGCTGGACGCGGTCAAGTCGTTCAAGCCGGCGCCGCGCACCCGCTTCAACGTCGCCATCGATTCCAGCCGCAGCTACGCTTTCCGCTCCCTGCCGCTGGCGCGCATCAAGGCGCTGAAGAACGCCCAGGGCATCACCGTCAACGACGTGGTACTGGCGCTATGCGCCGGCGCCCTGCGCCAGTACCTGCTGGAAAAGGACGAGCTGCCGCAGCGGCCGCTGGTGGCGGCGGTGCCGATCTCGGTGCGCGGGCGCGCCGAGCGCCAGGCCGGCGGCAACCGCGTGGCCCTGCTCACCGCCGAGCTGCCGACCCAATACGCCGACCCGCTGCAGCGGGTGGCCGCGGTCAGCCGCAGCACCGCCAAGCTCAAGCGCGTGCACCGCGCGGTGCCGGCGCGGCTGCTGATGGACTGGGTCGAGCTGCCGGCCCCGGCGCTGATGGCGCGCGCCGCGCGCCTGTACCAGAACTTCATCGACAGCGACCGGCTCAAGCCGCCGGTCAACGTGCTGATCTCCAACATTCCCGGGCCGCCGGTGCCCCTGTACCTCGCCGGCGCGCCGGTGCTGGGCAATTACCCGATCAGCATTCCCTACCACGGCCTGGCGCTGAACATCACGGTGCTCAGCTTCCACGACCAGCTCGATATCGGCCTCACCGCCTGCCGCGACGCGGTGCCGGACCTGCCGCACCTGATGGACCTGCTGGCGGCGGCACTGGACGAGCTGGAGCAGGCCGCCGGCATCGCGCCGCAGCCCCGCAAAAAGGGGGCGGCCCGCGCCGGCGGCCGCGGCGGACTTGCCAAACCCGCGAAATCCGCGCAAAAACATGCACAATAGGAAGCGCGGCTGGATCGCAGTGCGGAATTCACGACGAATTCATTCGAAAAGGGATTGAGTCCGGAGATGGACGGTACCGATACGCTGATCAATGCCTTGTATTGCAGCGCCACGGAGGGCGACTGGCAGTCGTTCCGCGCCCGCGCCCTCAGCCTGTTGTGCGAGCGTCTGGGTGCGAGCGCCGCCGCCTGGTGGTCGCGCGGCGACCGCGACCACGACGGCGTGCTGACCCAGCACCCGCAGCCCTTCGTCACCCCCGCCTCGCTGGCCAAGCTGGCCCTGCCGCGCGGCGAGGAATCGGCGCTGCTGGAGATTTCCGCCAACGCCCAGGCCTTCGTCTACAGCGCCGCCGGCACCGAACTGGTCCACACCCTGGTGCTGAACTATCCGCTGCGGGCGCGCCAGGCCGAGCCGCGCGACATCGAGCGCATCGGCGCCCACCTGTGCGCCGCCGGCGCGTTGTCGATGCTGCAGTTCGTGCGCCGCGACGACTGGCTCCACGCCATGGGCCGCGCCAACCGCGGCTCGGCCGCCCTGGTCGACGCCGGCGGCACCGTCTACGCCGTCAGCAACCGCTTCCGCGGCCTGCTCGAGGAGACCGGCCATTCCGCCGACGTCGCGCGCCTGCCCTTCGCCATGCCGGAGAGCGTGCTGGGCGAGGAGGGCGGCGAAGTCATGGACGGCGGCCTGCACCTGCGCGTGGCCCGTTGCGGCAGCCTCTACCTGGTCCACGCGCGCAAGCCGCTGCCGCTGGACGCGCTGTCGCCGCGCGAGCAGGAGATCGCCCGCGCGCTCAGCAACGGCAAGACCCTCAAGTCCATCGCCCGCCAGTACGGCATCGCCGTATCGACGGTGGCGAACCACACCACGCGCATCTACCGCAAGCTGGCGATCTACCGCCGCGAGGACCTGATCGAGCTGCTGCACATGAAGCCGAGCACGGTGCGCTAGTGCCTGGCGTTCAGTTGCTTGAGCGGCGCAAGCGGGGCGCTTCTTGCTGACTGCTCGCTGACGGCTTTCATCCGCTCCCGCAGGAAGCGTCCCAGCCCGGCGATCGACTCGTCCGCCTCCGCCAGCTGGCCGGCGTGCAGCTGGAAGTCGTGCCACAGCCCCTCGAACACGCGCAGTTCCGCCGGCACCCCGGCGGCGCGCGCACGCTCGGCCAGGCGTTCCGCGTCGCTCAGCACCACTTCCTCGCTGCCGACATGGATCAGCATCGGCGGCAAGCCTTCGATGCGGCCGAACAGGGGCGAGATGCGCGGATCGCCCGGGTCGACGTTGCGGGCGTAGTGCCGCGCGCAGGCCGACAGCCAGGCCACGCTCAGCATGGGATCGCGCGCGGCGCGGCTGCTGGCCGAGTCGCCGCTGTGGGTCAGGTCGATCCACGGCGAGATCAGCGCCAGCGCCGCCGGCAGGGGCAGGCCCTTGTCGCGCAGGATCATCGCCGTGGCCAGCGCCAGGTTGCCGCCGGCCGAATCGCCGGCGATGACGATGCCCTCGGCCGGGTAGGACTGCAGCAGCCAGCGGTAGGCGGCCACCGCGTCCTCGGTGGCGGCGGGGTAGGGGTGCTCCGGCGCCAGGCTGTAGTCGGGCAGGTAGGTGGTGGCGCCCGCGGCGTCGCCGAGCTGGGCGGCGAGCGCGCCGTGGCTGGCGGGGCCGCCGAGCACGTAGGCGCCGCCGTGCAGGAACAGCAGGGCCTTGCCGTTGGTGCTGCCGTGGGTGCGGTAGCGCAGGCCCGGCACGCCGTTCATGTCGACCCGCGTCGGCTGGGTGCCGGGCGGGAACTTCGACAGCACGCCGGCGGCTTTCGAGCCGACCCGCTGCACGGCAAGCGGCACCCGCGGCGACAGCAGCGGCTTGAACAGCAGGCGCACCACGGTGCGCAGCACGGACTTCATGCCCACTTCGGGACTCCCGGATACGCCGCTCAGGCGGCGCGGGTCAGAGTATCCGCCGTCTGCGGCGCGGCTTCCAGATGGTAATGGTCCGGGTTCGGGCGGCGCACCAGGCGGCCGTACTCGGTCATGTAGCCCACCCAGGTGTTGGTATTGCGGCCGTCGGCGGTCAGGTACCAGCTGTGGCAGCCGGCCTCGAACACGGTCCGCTTGTTGCGCCGCTGCAACATCGCGTTGAAGGCGTGCTGCAGGTCCACCCGCACTTCTATCGCCGCCAGGCCCCGGTCGCGCAGCAGGGCGGCGGCCTGGGCGATGTAGCGCGTCTGCCGCTCCAGCATGTAGATGATCGAGCCGGCGCCGAGGTTGGTGTTCGGGCCGTAGACCACGAACAGGTTGGGGAAGCCGGACACCGCCATGCCGAGGTAGGCCTCGGCGCCGTTCTTCCAGCGCTCGCGCAGGCTGCGCCCGCCGCGGCCGCGGATCTCCATCGGCGCCAGGAATTCGGTCGAGGCGAAGCCGGTGCCCCAGACGATGGCGTCGACCTCGCGCAGCCGGCCGTCGGTGGTGCGGATGCCGCGCGCGGTGACTTCGGCGATGCCCTCGCTGACCACCTCCACGTGCGGCTGCGCCAGGGTCCTGAGCCAGTCGTTGGACAGCAGCGTGCGCTTGCAGCCCATCGGATAGTCCGGCGTCAGCTTGGCGCGCAGCGCCTTGTCGCGCACCTGCAGGCGTTTCAGCGCCTCGGCGGCGCCGCGCAGGAAGGCCTTGGCGGCATGCCCGATGACCGGCTGGCGCAGCAGGGCCGCGTTGAGGAACTCGAAGCCCCAGAAGATGCGGCCGCGGTCGAGGTCGTGCAGCAGGGGCAGCGCCCGGATCAGCCTGCGCTCCCACCGGCGGTAGGGCCGGTCGAACTTGGGCACGCACCAGCCCGGCGAGCGCTGGTACAGGTGCAGGTTCTTCACTTCCCTGGCGATCTCCGGCACCAGCTGCACCGCGCTCGGGCCGGTGCCGACCACCGCCACCGTCTTGCCCTTGAAGTCGTAGCCGTGGTCCCAGCGGGCGGAGTGGAAGGCCCGGCCCTGGAACTTCTCCAGGCCCGGCAGCTGCGGGATCTGCGGCTGGTGCAGCTGGCCCACCGCCGAAACCAGCAGGTCGGCCTCGATCACCTCGCCCCCGCGCAAGCGGATGCACCACAGCGCCCGCGCCTCGTCCCAGTCCGCGCCCAGCACCTCGCAGCCGAAACGCACGTGGCGCAGCAGGTCGTGCTTGCGCGCGACATGGCGCAGGTAATCCAGGATTTCGGCCTGCTTGCCGTAGCGGCAGGACCAGGGATAGTGCGGCTCGAAGCTGAAGGAATACAGGTGCGAGGGCACGTCGCAGGCGGCGCCCGGATAGGTGTTCTCGCGCCACACCCCGCCGACGTCCTGGGCTTTCTCGAGGATGGTGAAACGGTCGATGCCTGCCTGCTTCAGCGAATGGCCCATGCTGAGGCCGCCGAAGCCGCTGCCGATGATGACCACCCGGGGGCCGCCCTGCATAGCCCCACCCATGTTGCCGTCCGCGCCCATCCTGTTCTCCTCCAGCCGTGCCGCGATGTGAGGCCAGCTTAGGGGCGCCGCGGCGCCGGGGTTATGGCGTCCTGGGACAAAATATTGATAATTGGGGCCAGAATCGGCCATCCATGGCCAGGAGGAGATGGGTGCATCACTGGGATTTCCAGCGCGGCATCGCCAGCATGCAGCTGCAGGTCCAGCTCGGGCTGGACCACGGCCTGTCGCTGGACGCCTGCCTGGAAGGCACCGGCGTGACCCCGGCCCAGCTCGGCGACGCCGCCTCCGTGGTCGGCGCCCACCAGGAGCTGGCCCTGGTGCGCAACCTGGTGCGCCGCCTCGCTCATGTGCCGGGCCTCGGTCTGGAGGCCGGCGTGCGTTACCACTTCACCGCCTACGGCATCCTCGGCTTTGCCATCGTCAGCAGCCGCGATCTGCGCAGCGCCATGGATGTGGCCCTGCGCTATCTCAACCTGACCTACGCCTACAACCACATCACCAGCGAGGAGTCCGGCGGCGAGATGCGCCTGGTGTTCGAGGACAGCGCCATTCCCGAGGACGTGCGCCGCTTCCTGCTGGAGCGCGACGCCGCCGCCGCCTTCACCCTGCAGCGCGAGATGTTTTCGCAGACCCTGGTGCCCAAGGCGCTGCGGCTGCGCGGGCCGCGGCCGCCCCATGCCGGGCTTTACGCGCGCCTGTTCGGCGTGGAACCGCAGTTCGGCGCCGCGCGCAACGAGGTGGCGCTGGACGGCGCGGTGCTCGACGCGCCGCTGCCGCAGGCCAATGAGGTCAGCCGCCGCATGGCCGAGGAGCAGTGCCGCCAGCTGCTCGCCGCGCGCAAGGCGCGCACCGGGCTGGCGGAACAGGTGCGCGACCAGATCCTGCGCCAGCCCGGGCACGTGCCGCCGATGAACGCCGTGGCGCAGAAGCTGCTGCTGACCCCGCGGACCCTGCGCCGGCGCCTGCTGGAGGAAGGCACCAGCTACAAGGCTCTCACCGACGAGGTGCGCGAGACCCTGGCGGAGGAGCTGCTCTCCGCCGCCAACCTGTCGGTGGAGCAGATCGCCGAACGTCTCGGCTACTCCGAGGCCGCCAGCTTCATCCATGCCTTCAAGCGCTGGAAAGGGCGGCCGCCGCATCAGTATCGGCTGGCGCGGTAGGCGGGCGCCCGCCGCGCGCTTTTCCACGGCAACCCTTGGTCGCCGGCCGCCTCGTTGCGCCAAGTGGGACGACTCCGCGCACTTCGGTCAGAATGACAGCCGGATATTCAGTGTCCCTCATGATTCCACGGAACTTCTTGTGCGCCGGGCTGGGGTGCGGTGCGGTGGCGGCTGTGTTCGCCGCCGGTTGCGTGCTGCATGGGCGAGCACTGCTCAACCACGACATTGCCTGGCTGATGATCGCGGCTGGCCGCATGCTGGCCGGCGGCACTTATCTCCGCGATTTCTTTGAGGTCAATCCGCCGCTGGCCATCGCCGCCTATGCGCCGGCCTTTCTGCTCGCCGAGGATGGGCACCTGCCCTGGCAGGCCGCCGTCACAGCCTGCGGCGCGGTGCTGGCTCTACTTGCCTCGGTGCTCTCGGCCTGGGTGCTGGACGAGGGGGGGGCGCGACGTGCGTGCGGCAGGTCATGGCTGGTAGCCGGGCTACTGGCAGGCCTGTTGCTGCTTCCCGGCTACGACTTCCTGCAAAAAGAGCACCTGATAGTGGTGTTGGGCTTGCCGTTCGTGTTCGCCATGGCGCGCGCACCCGACAGGGCCGCGCTCGCCTGGCCGCTGCGCACGTGCCTGAGCTTGCTTGCTGTGCTGGGCTTTTTTCTCAAGCCGCACTATGCCCCGCTGCCGTTTGTACTGCTCGCGCTGCGGGCCGTGCGCGCGCGTTCCTGGGCGCCGCTGTGGTCGTTGGAAGCCAGAGTCCTTCTCCTGGGCGCCGCGGTGTATGGGGTCGTGGTCCTGTGCTTTTACTCCGAATGGCTGATCTGCGCCCGCTGGGCGATGGACCTTTACGTGGCCTACCAAGGCGAGAATATGCGGCGGCTGCTGGCGGTGCATGGCCTCATTCCAGGCTTGGTCTGCCTTGTGCTGGAACTGCTGTGCTACTGGCGGATGCCTGCGCTGCGCCATGCTCTGGAGCCTATGCTCGCCTGTGGCGCCTATGCCGTGGCTGTCTACGCACTCCAGTTCAAGGGTTGGGACTACCAATTCCTTCCGGTGCTGCTGTTCGCGTACTGTGGCCTGGTATTGACACTAGTATCGACTTGGCCTGGCGACGGCGAGTCTTCGCGCGCCATGCTTGCCGCGGCGCTGGGCCTGTTGCTGATGAGTGGCGCCGCGGTCGGTGCGGTGCGACGCATGCCCGGACCACCAGCGCTGGACCCGCTGCCGCAGGTGCTGGCCGCGGCGCATCCAGGCGACGCGGTCTATGTCTTCAGCTTCGAGTTGCCGCCTTTCCTGCCGTCGGTGCCCTTGAGCGGGCTGCAATGGGGCTCACGCTATGCGCATCTCTGGCCTCTGATGCGACTGGCGCGCGCCGAGGCGGGAAATGGCGATGCCGACCGCGCCCGGCTGGAGCGGCTATATCACCGGCCGCTCATCGACTCCATCATCGAGGATCTGCGCCGCTACCATGCGCAACTGGTGATCGTCGACCGCCGTCCGGTCAAGTCCCTGCCGCCCGATTACGACATCGTCGCCGGCCTGGTGCGCGATCCGATGTTCGCCGCCGTGTGGAAAGACTACGAGCGCGTCGGCCAAGTCAGCGCGGCTGGACGGCCGGAGTTCGACATCTACTGGAAGAGTGGACCTGCGGATGCGGCACAATAGCCGTCCCATGCCCGCCATTCTCGAAGCCCGCGACCTGGTCAAGCACTACCCGCGCGTCCGCGCCGTGGACGGCATCAGTTTCGAAGTGCGCGAGGGCAGCTGTTTCGGCCTGCTCGGGCCCAACGGCGCCGGCAAGAGCACCACCATCGAGATGCTGGAAGGCTTGCTCAAGCCCACCTCCGGCGAGGTGCTGTTCCGCGGTGCGCCGCTCGGCTCGCATTACCGCGAGCGGGTCGGCATCCAGTTCCAGAACACCGCCCTGCAGGAGCATCTCACCACCCGCGAGAACCTGCGCTTCTTCAGCGCCCTGTACCCGAAGCGCCGTCCGCTGGACGAGCTGATCCGGCTGTGCCGCCTGGAGGAGTTCCTCGACCGCGACACCAGCAAGCTGTCCGGCGGCCAGCGCCAGCGCCTGCTGCTGGCCATCGCCCTGGTCAACGACCCCGAGGTGATGTTCCTCGACGAGCCGACCACCGGCCTCGACCCGCAGGCGCGCCGCAACTTCTGGGACCTGGTGCAGGGCATCAAGGCGCAGGGGCGCACCATCGTGCTGACCACGCACTACATGGAAGAGGCTTACCTGCTGTGCGACGAGATCGCCATCGTCGACCACGGCCGCATCATCGCCCGCGGCGGTCCGGCGGCCCTGCTGGCCGAGCACTTCGACGACTCGGTGCTGGAGCTGCCGCTGGAAGAGGCGCGCAAGCTGGGCGACGCCGCCGGCTGCCTGCAGCGGGGCGATATCGCCGAGATCCACACGCCGGACATCAATGGCGCGGTGGCGCGCTTGCTCGCCGCCGGCGTGTCGCTGGCGCAGTTGCGGATCCGTCCGCGCACGCTGGAGGACCTGTTCCTCGAGCTGACCGGGCGGGAGCTGCGGACTTGAGCTTTTTCCCCGTCATGCCGGGCGCGGCGAAGGATCCGGTCCGCCGGATCGCGCTGCGCCGCCTTCGACCCGGGATCCCCGCCGAGGCTGGGGGATGCCGTGATCCGCGGAGGCCATGAAGTGAGCGGCTTCCTGAGAAGGCTCAAGGCCGCCACCTGGGCGCGCAGCCTGGAGTTCCTGCGCGACAAGTCCTCGCTCGGCTGGAACCTGGCGTTCCCGGTGCTGCTGGTGCTGGGCCTGGCCTGGGTCTTTTCCGGTCCCGGCCAGCCGCTGTTCAAGGCAGCGGTGCTGGCGCCGCCGGGCACCGCGCTGGACGGCAGGCTCCACCCCTTCCTGGCCACGCCGCAGGTGCAGTTCTACGCCGAGCAGCCGGGCGAGGCGGCGCTGCACAAGGTGCAGCTGCAGCGCATCGACATGCTGCTGGATTTCACCGCCACGCCGGGCCGCTACTGGGTCAACGAGCAGTCGCCCAAGGGCAAGCTGCTGGAGCAGCTGCTGCGCGGCGCCGGCGGCGCGCCGCTGCAGCGGCAGGCCACCAGCGGCGCCGAGGTGCGCTATGTCGACTGGGTCACGCCCGGCGTGCTCGGCATGAACATGATGTTCTCCTGCCTGTTCGGCATCGGCTACGTCATCGTGCGCTACCGCAAGAACGGCTACCTCAAGCGCCTCAACGCCACGCCGCTGCGCGCGGTGGAATTCCTGCTGGCGCAGCTGCTGTCGCGCCTGCTGCTGATCGTGGTGGTCAACGCGCTGGTGTTCGGCGCCTGCCGCCTGCTGCTGCACCTGCGCATGGAAGGCTCGTACTGGGATTTGCTGCTGCTGACCACGCTCGCCACCTTCTCGATGATCGCCATGGGCCTGGTGGTGTCGGCGCGCATCAGCAGCGAGGAACTGGCCGGCGGCATCCTCAACGTCATCGCCACGCCGATGATGGTGGTCTGCGGCGTGTTCTTCTCCATCGACGGCGCGCCGCGCGTGCTGCAGGTGTTCGCGCAGCTGCTGCCGCTGACGCACCTGATCAACGGCGCCCGCGCCGTCATGCTCGACGGCGCCGGCCTGGCCCAGATCGCCCCCCATCTCGCCGCGCTGGCCGCCATGAGCGTGGTCTACCTGGTACTGGGCGCGGCCCTGTTCAAGTGGAGACAGAATTGAAATTGCCCGAGGTCACCGATTACAGCCACGGCATCAGCTGCATCGACACCGAGCAGGTGCGGCCGGGCCTGGCCTGCTGCTACCTGCTGCGCAGCGGCGACCGTTACGCCTTCGTCGAATGCGGCACCTCGCACTCGGTCCCGGGCCTGCTGCGCGTGCTGGAGCACAGGGGCATCGCGCCGGAGCAGGTGGCCTATGTCATGCCGACCCACGTGCACCTGGACCATGCCGGCGGCGCCGGGCTGCTGATGAGCCGGCTGCCGCAGGCGCAGCTGGTGATGCACCCGCGCGGCGCCCGCCACATGATCGACCCGTCGAAGCTGATCGAGGGCGCTTCCGCCGTGTACGGTCCCGCGGCCGTGGCTTCGATGTACGGCGAGATCCTGCCGGTGCCGGAGTCGCGGGTGATCGTCGCCGACGACAACTTCAAGCTGGATTTCGGCGGCCGGCAGTTGCTGTTCCTCGACGCGCCGGGTCACGCCCGCCATCACTACGCCATCTGGGACGCCGAAAGCCGCGGCATATTCAGCGGCGACGTGTTCGGCCTGTCGTATCGCGAGACCGACGGCCCGCAGGGTCCCTTCCTGTTCCCCACCACCACCCCGGTGCAGTTCGAGCCCGAAGCCTGGCAGCGGACGCTCGACCGCTTCCTTGCGCTCGATCCGGCCTGGGTCTACCTGACCCACTACGGCCGCGTCGGCGACGTCGGCCGGCTGGCCCGGGTTCTGCGCCGCGGCATCGCCCACTACGAACGCCTGGCGCGCCACCATGCCGATGCTCCGCACCGGCACCGGAAGCTCAAGGAGGCGCTGACGCTCCATACCCTCGAAGAGCTGCGGGCGATGGGCGCGCCCTTGAGCGAGGCCCAGGCGCGCGAGCTGCTGGCGTTCGACATGGAGCTGAACACCCAGGGCCTGGAAGTCTGGCTGGACCGGCAGAAGGCGGCCTGATCGCGGCGCCATAAAAAACGGCGCAGGGCCGCGGCCCCGCGCCAGCGTGCCATCACCGAAGGCGCCCGCCTTCAGTGCTGAATGTTCGCGGTGCTGCCGGTCTTCGGGTGATCGTTCGCGCCTTCCGCCTTGTGCTGGTCGTTGGCGCCTTCGGCCTTGTTGATGCCGGCGGTGTTATGGATATCGGTGCCGCCGCCGCCCATGCCGTGGGCGGCATTCGGGTTTGCCGCGGCGGCCGGAGCCGCCGGCGTCGCGTCCTTCTGGCCATCGGCCTGAACAGTGCCGCAGGCGAGCGCGAGGCCCAGGGTGGTTGCGGCGATCAGCTGCTTCATCTGCCTTCTCCTTGCATCGGCGCGGCGGGATGGGTCGTTTCCGGCGCGGCCGCCCGCGCGCCGTGGGATACGCAAAGCATCATCAGGATCGCGGCCAGCGCGCCGGCGGTGCGCAGCAGGAAATCTCCTCTCGGGCCCATGCCACATCTCCTCAGGCCAGCAGGCGCGACGCGGCGAAGCCGGCGACGAAGCCGATGGCGGCGCCCCACACGGCCCAGCGCGCACGCCGCTTCAGGCGGCGCTGGTCCGTCTGCGCATCGTGGTACAGCCAGTCCGCCAGGCGATCCATGACCGGTCCTAGTGTTGTTCGCGCTGCACTTTCGGCAAATGGGAGTTACAAATCGGTAACCGGAAGTCGCTCCCGACCTCGCTGATGTGAGCGCCGTCACGCTTTCGCCATGCCCGGCGGCGAGGTGGTGCGACGCAGGCGCTGCCGCAGCGCCAGCACCGGCGGCGAGTCGAAGCCGGCGAGGATGCGCTCCGGGTCCAGTGCCGGCAGGCGGTCCAGCACCTGCCACAGGTCGCAGCCGACCCGCGCCGGATTGAGGCCGACGCGCTGGTTGCGGACTGTCACCGCCTCGCTGCCCAGCCATTGCCGCAGGCGGTGCACCGAGACCTTGAGCGAGGCCGCGGCACGGTCGCCGTCGGCGTCGGGCCACAGCCACTCGCCCAGCTCGGCCTGCGCCACGCCGCCGCGCTCGGCCACCAGGATCGCCAGCAGCTCGCGCAGCTTGGCCGGCGGCTTCTGCGGCGCCGGCGCATCGCCGCCGTCCTCGATGCGCACCTCAAGGCCGGCCAGCGCGTCGATCTGCACCGGCATCGGCCAGCCCGGCACCGGCCGCGGCGCCGGCACCCGCTTTTCGCGGATCCAGCGCTGCGCCACCTGCGGCAGGATGCCGTGCTCGAGCGCATGGGCCAGCAGTTCCGCCATCATCGGCGTGCGCCAGCCGCAAGTGCTGTGGAAGGCGCCGAGCTGCTTGACCATCAGGATGCGCTCGACCTGTTTGCGCAGCGCCGCCTCGTCGCGCCGCGCCAGCGCGATCTCGGCGCCGGCGCAGAAGGCGATGAAGCTGAAGGTGGGATTGCCGGCTGCCTTGGCCAGCTCCAGCTGCCTGCGGTAGGCCCAGTCGGCGCCGGCGAAATCGCCGGCGTGCAGCCGCGCCGGCGCCAGCGCCGACAGCACGATCACCATGTGGAAGCCCGAGCCCAGCGCCTCGGCCATCGGCAAGGCCGTCTCGGCGTGAACCAGCGCGGTGCGCGCGTCCCCCCGCGACAGGCTGTACCAGGAGCGGAAGAAGTGGTGGACCATGACGTCGAGCCGCTTGTGGCCGCGCTCGGTGCGGGCCAGGCGGTCGAGGTAGGCTTCGGCGCGCGGCCAGTCCTCCTGCGACAGTGCGCAGAAGATGCCCTGGGTCAGCAGGAAGAAGTCGCGCACGTGCACGCCGCACTGCTCCGCCAGCAGCAGCCCCTGGTCGACCTTGCGGTAGCATTCGGCCGGATCGCCGCACTGCCAGTCGACGATCGCCGCATTGCTCCACCAGATCAGGCGCGCCAGCGGCGGCAGTTCGCCGCGCTCCACTTCGGCGCTGCACGCGTTGTACAGCGCCTTGCCGCCGGGGAAGTCGCCGGCCCACCAGAGCCGGTAGATCAGCAGCTGCGCGGCGGCGGCAATGCGGCTGCCCGCATCGGGCGCGAAATCCAGGGCGCGCGCCGTGGCGGTGGCGTAGCGGGCCAGCCGCGGATCCTCGGGGCGGCCGTACATCAGCGCCGTCAGCGCGTCGGCGGAGGTGCGGAAGGCCCAGTCGCCCGGCGGCGGCCCCAGCTCGGCCACCAGCGCCTCCAGCACATCGACCAGTTCGGCCAGGCCCTGCACCGCGCCCCACTGCACGACGTAGCTCGCCACCTCGCCGCACCAGGCGCGGTAGGCCGGCCCAGCCTGGCGCTGCGCGGCAAAGGCGTCGCGGCTGCGCGCGAACAGCGGCCGTGCGTGCTCCGGCTCCAGCGGCAGCAGCGCCTCGGCTCGCCACAGCAGCAGCCCGGCGTGGCTGTCGCCGCCCTGATGGGGCTCCAGCGCGGCAAGCCAGCCGAGCAGCTGACGATGGCGGCCCTGCTCCAGCCAGGCCCGGCCATGCTGCTCGAGCAGGGCGGCGGCCCCGGCGTGATCCCCGGCCGCGGCCAGCAGGTTCATCGCCGTCTCGGGCGCCGCCGCGCTGATCCAGCCGGCCAGCTCGATGCGGGCCCGCGCCAGTTCCGACGGGCTGTCCTCCGCGCTGTTGAGCGCGCGCAGGCCGTCGCGCAGCAGGTCATGCATGCGCCAGGTGCGCGCCGCCGTGGTCTCGACGAAATAGCGCCGCCGCGCCAGGTCGTCGAGCAGGCGCCGCGCCGCCGCCGGCAGTCGTCCGCGCTCGGCCAGGCTGAGCGGGATTTCCGGCAGCTCCGCCAGCTGGCGGAAGGCGCGCCGCTGCTCCGGCGGAAACAGCAGCAGGAGCTCGCCGGCGAGATAATCGCCGACCAGCGCCGCGGCGCCAGGCGGCGCGGGCGGCGTCTCGTCCAGGTCGGCCGACTGCGCCAGCGCCATGATGTGGGCGATCCAGCCCCGCGCCTGGGCCAGGCGCTGCGCCTGCGCCGGGCTCAGTTTGCGCCCGCTGATCCGCTCGGCCAGGGCCGCCGCTTCTTCCGGGGACAGCTGCAGGTCGTCGTAGACGCTGAGCCAGCCGGCCAGCTGGCCGCGCGCCAGCGGCGGCGGCGGCGGGCGGCGGCTGATCAGCAGCAGGCGCAGGCCGTCGCCGCAGGCTTCGCGGGCGGCGTCGAGCATGTCGAAGAACGGGCTGCCCTCGGGAATGCGGTGGCAATCGTCGAATGCAATGTTGAGGCGACCGCCGCCGCTGAGCTGGCTGAAGAAGCGGCGCGAGAAACCGCGCAGCTCGGCCTGGTTGCCCGGCGACCAGGCCGGCAGGGTGGCGCGCCGCTCCGGCGGCGCGGCGCGGCTGAGCGCGTCGAACACGCCGGCGACGTCGCCGTCGTCCTCATCGAGGCGGTACCACAGCTGCGGCTCGCCGCCCTGCTCGGCCTGGCGCAGCGCCTGCGCCGCCAGCGAGGTCTTGCCGGCCCCGGGCAGGCCCACCATCCAGACCAGCGGCGAACGCCGCAGGCAGTCGTGCAGGCCGTCCACCTGCCGCAACCGCGGGATCTGTCCTTCGGTGCTGGGAAAAGCCAGTTTGTGCGGTTGTGGCGACATTCGATGCGCATCCCCCTGCCCGAGGATACGCCGTCGCGGCCCCGGCCCCGACACCCGGAACCGGGGGGACGGCCGGTTTGGAGCCGCCGGGGTGACGCAGTGCGCACTGCCGCGGCTGGCGCGCCGGGGCCGGGCTGGTTATCGTTCCCGGGGTGGGGCGTCGCCCCGGCCCCGAACGGACCCGGAAATGAATCAGACACTGCAGCAGGCGTGGCGCGAATGGCGCCGGCTCGTCGTCTTCCTCGGCTTGATGCTGGTCTTCCGCTCCGCCGTGGCGGACTGGATGGTGGTGCCGAGCGGCTCGATGAACCCCACCCTGATGGAGGGCGACCGCATCCTGGTGCAGAAAATGCACTACGGCCTGCGCCTGCCCTTCACCACGGTGCGCCTCACCGAGGGCAGCACGCCGCGGCGCGGCGACATCGTCGTGTTCGAGTCGCCGGCCGACGGCAAGACGCTGGTAAAGCGCCTGATCGGTCTTCCCGGCGACAGCGTGGCGCTGCGCCAGGACCGCCTCTACGTCGACGGCGTCGCCGCCGGCTACCAGCCCTGGGGCGGGAGCTTCGAGGACGAGATGGTGGCCGAGTTCCGCGAGCACCCGCACCTGCTGCGGCGCGAGCGCATCGCCGGCATCGACCATCCGGTGATGCTGCTGCCGGGACGCCCCGCGCCGCGCGACTTCGGGCCGGTGACGGTGCCGGCCGACAGCTATCTGATGCTGGGCGACAACCGCGACGATTCGGCCGACTCGCGCTTCATCGGCTTCGTGCCGCGGCGCCTGCTGCTGGGCCGGGCCACCCGTGTGGTGGTGTCGCTGAATCCCGAAAAGTACCTGCTGCCACGCGCCGACCGCACCTTCGCGGCGCTGCAGTGAAGACCGAGCCATGCCGTCGCGGCCCGCTGCCGCGGCGTCCCAGGAGGAGAAGACCATGAGCACCGAGCCCGAGCGTATCCACCGCCGCGCCTGCAACCTGTGCGAGGCGATCTGCGGCATCGAGATCCGCGTGCAGGGAGACCGGATCCTGTCGATCCGCGGCGACGAGGCCGACCCGCTGTCGCGCGGCTATATCTGTCCCAAGGCCGTGGCGCTGAAGGACGTGCACAACGACCCCGACCGCCTGCGCCGGCCGCTGCGCCGCACTGCGGGCGGCTGGCAGGAGATCGGCTGGGACGAGGCGCTGGACCTCGCCGCCGAGCGCCTGGCCGCGACCGCGCAGGCCCACGGCGCCAACAGCGTCGCCGCCTATTACGGCAACCCCAACGTCCACAACTACGGCTCGATGACCCACGGCTTCCGCGCCCTGGCGCCGCTGAAGACGCGCAGCCGTTACTCCGCCACCTCGGTCGACCAGCTGCCGCACCAGCTGCTGGCCTACTGGATGTACGGCCACCAGCTGCTGGTGCCGATCAGCGACATCGACCGCTGCAGCTACTTCCTGGTGCTGGGCGCCAACCCGATGGCCTCCAACGGCAGCCTGATGACCGTGCCGGGCTTCCGCCTGCGGCTGAAGGCGATGCAGGCGCGCGGCGGCCGCATGGTGCTGCTCGATCCGCGCCGCAGCGAGACCGCCGAGGTGGCCGACGAGCACCACTTCATCCGCCCCGGCACCGACGCCGCCTTCATGCTCGGCCTGCTCAAGACCATCTTCGACGAAAAGCTGGCCCGGCCCGGCAGGCTCGGCGAGTTCACCGAAGGCATCGAGGCCGCGGCGCAGGCGATCCAGGCCCATGACCTGGAGGCGCTGTCCGCCCATTGCGGCATCCCGGCCGGCACCATCCGCCGCATCGCCCGCGAGTTCGCCGCCGCGCCGCAGGCCGCCGCCTACGGCCGCATGGGCGTGTCGGTGCAGCGCTGGGGCACCCTGACGCAGTGGCTGATCCAGCTGCTCAACATCGTCACCGGCAACCTGGACCGCGAGGGCGGGGTGCTGTTCCCGCTGCCGGCGGTCGACATGATCGAATCGCCGGCCTCCAAGCCGGGCCACTTCGGCGCCTGGAAGACCCGCGTGCGCGGCCTGCCCGAATTCGCCGGCGAGCTGCCGGTCGCCGCGCTGGCCGAGGAGATCCTGACCCCGGGCGAAGGCCGCGTCCGCGCCCTCCTGACCAGCGCCGGCAACCCGGTGCTGTCCACGCCCAATGGGGCGCAGCTGGAGCGCGCGCTGGACCAGCTGGACTTCATGGTCAGCGTCGACATCTACCTCAACGAGACTACCCGCCACGCCCACCTGATCCTGCCGCCGACCGCCGCGCTGGAGCACGATCACTACGACATCGTGCTGCACGGCTTCGCCGTGCGGAATACTGCCAAGTACAGCGAACCGCTGTTTCCCAAGCCGGAGGGCACGCTGCATGACTGGGAGATCTTCGAGGGCCTGGGCGCGCGCCTGGCCGGGCGGCTGGAGCAGAAATGGCAGCCCACGCCGCGCCCCGACCAGATCCTCGACCTCGGCCTGCGCGCCGGCCCCTACGGCGACATGCGCAAGCATCCGCAGGCCCTGAGCCTGGCCAGGCTCAGGGACAATCCCAGCGGCATCGACCTCGGCCCGCTGCAACCGAGCCTGCCGCAGCGCCTGTTCCACCCCGACAAGCGCATCCGCTGCGCCCCGCCCGAGGTGCTGGAGGAGCTGGCCCGATTTGGCGCCGAACTGCGTGCGCAGCAGGCCGACGCCGGCCTGCGCCTGATCGGCCGCCGCCACCTGCGCAGCAACAACTCCTGGATGCACAACTCCGAGCGCCTGGTGAAAGGCCCGGCCCGCCACCAGCTGCTGATGCACCCGCAGGACCTTGCCAGCCGGGGCCTGCGCGACGGCGCCGCCGTGCGGGTGCGCTCGCGTTCCGGCGAGGTGGTGGTGGAAGTGGCCGCCACGGAGGAGATGATGCCGGGGGTGGTGAGCCTGCCGCACGGCTGGGGCCACCATCGCAGCGGCACCCGCCTGGGCGTGGCCCAGGCCCATGCCGGCGCCAGCAACAACGATCTCACCGACGAGACCTGGCTTGACCGGGTGTCGGGCAACGCGGCCTTGAACGGAGTGCCGGTGACGGTGGAGGCGGCGTGAGGTACCGGCGGGTGTTGCTGCGCCGGGAATCCGGGCGGCCGTGCATGCGCTAAGACCGGCATCGCGCCGGTTAGAATGGCTGCATGAACCTTCAGGCCGCCACTCCTCCCTGCCGTGACCGCGGCGAACGCCGGCGGCTTCGTTCCGCGGCTGCGGATGCGGCGCGCGGCGCTGTTACGGCGCCTGCGAAAAACACCGGTCCGCTGCTGCGGATGATCGTCGCCGCGATGAGCGGAGCGCTCCTCGGCGGCTGCTCCTCCATCGACTATTTCGCCCACCTCGCCAAGGGCCAGTACGGCGTGCTGTCGGCGCGCCGTCCGCTCGACGAGGTCATCGCCGATCCGGCCACCGACGCCACCCTCAAAGCGCGCCTGCAGCTGGCACAGCAGGCCCGCGCCTTCGCCTCCGACAGGCTGGCCCTGCCGCGCAACGGCAGCTACACCCTTTACGCCGACGTCGGCCGCCCCTACGTCGCCTGGAACGTGTTCGCCACGGCCGAGTTCTCGCTCAAGCCGGTGACCCACTGCTTCCTCATTGCCGGCTGCGTCGGCTACCGCGGCTACTTCGACAAGGCCAAGGCCGAGGCCGAGGCCAGGGAGCTGGCGGCGCAGGGAGACGACACCTATGTCGGCGGCGTGCCGGCCTACTCGACCCTGGGCTGGTTCGACGATCCCATCCTCAACACCATGCTGCGCTGGGACGACGACGCGCTCGACGGCACCATCTTCCACGAGCTGGCGCACCAGGAGCTGTACGTGAAGAACGACACCGCGTTCAACGAATCCTTCGCCACCTTCGTGCAGGAGGAGGGCTTGCGCCAGTGGCGCGCCGCGCGCGGCCTGCCGGCGGGCGACTCCTTGCCGCAGCGGCGCGAGGACCAGTTCACGCAGCTGGTCCTGGATGCCCGCGAGCGGCTGCAAAAGCTCTATGCCAGCGGCCTGGCGGCCGAGCCGATGCGCGCCGCCAAGCAGGCGGAGATCGAGCGCCTGCGCGACGATTACCGCAGGCTGCGCGACACGCAGTGGCAGGGCTACAAGGGCTACGACGCCTGGGTCGACGCGCCGATCAACAACGCCAAGCTGCTGCCGTTCGGCCTGTACCACAAGTGGGTGCCCGCCTTTGCCGCGCTCTACACGCAGCGGAACGGCGACTGGCCGAAGTTCTACGACGCCGCGCGGCAGTTGTCGAAGCAGGAGCCGCAGCCGCGCGAGGCCGCGCTGGAACGCCTGGCCGCGCAGCAGGGCGGCGCGGGAGCCGGGTCGTGAACACCCGCATCCACATCGCCGATGCGCTGGCGGTCGATGCGCGCCTGGAGCTGCCGGACGGCGCGGCGCGCCACGTGGCCCAGGTGCTGCGCATGCGCGCCGGCGAACTGCTGACCCTGTTCAACGGCGCCGGCGGCGAGTACGACGCGGTGATCGAGGCGGTGGAGCGGCGCAGCGTGCGGGTACGCATCGAGAACTACCGCGAGATCGAGCGCGAGTCGCGCCTGGACCTGACCCTGGCGCAATGCGTGTCCAAGGGCGAGCGCATGGACTACACCGTGCAGAAGGCGGTGGAGCTGGGCGTGAGCGCCATCGTGCCGCTGCTGTCGGCGCGCAGCGTGGTCAAGCTCGACGGCGAGCGCTGGGAGAAGAAGCTGGAGCACTGGCGCGGCATCGTCGTCTCGGCCTGCGAGCAGTCGGGCCGCACCCGCGTGCCGCACGTCCATCCGGTGCAGAAGCTGGAGGCCTGGCTGGCCACCGCCGGCGGGGCCCGCCTGGTGCTGGCGCCGGGCGGCCACCACGCCCTGAAGGAACTGCCCCCGGCCTTGCAGGCCAGCCTGCTGGTCGGCCCCGAGGGCGGGCTGGACGACAAGGAGACCGCCCTGGCGGTGCACCGCGGCTTCACCGCCATCGGCCTGGGCCCGCGCGTGCTGCGCACGGAAACCGCCGGAGTGGCGGCGCTGGCGGCGCTGCAGGCGCTTTGGGGGGATTTGGGTTGATGGCGCATAATATGGCGATGGCGTTTAATGGTGGAAATATGACTCCCTCGTATACGGCAGTGGTAAAACGTGATGGCGAGTGGTGGATCGGCTGGGTGGAAGAGGTTCCCGGCGTGAACTGCCAGGAAGCGACTCGTGATGAACTGCTGGAATCCCTGCGTGTGGCCTTGGCGGAAGCCATCGAGATGAATCGGGATGAGGCGCGGCGCGCTGCTGGCAAGGGCTATGAGGAATTTCCGATCGCCGCTGGCATATAGTCAAGACAGGTGATACGTTCAAGGAACAGGCATAACGCTTTTATTGCGAAAGCCGCGCTCTCTTCGGGGAGGCGCGGCTTTTGCATTTATGGGAGTCCTGATACTTGAAACGCCGCGACCTGCTTCGACACCTCACTCAGCATGGCTGTGCGCTGCTGCGTGAAGGCGGCAGACACTCCTGGTGGCACAATCCGGCTCTGAATCGGCGTAGCGCAGTGCCGCGGCACACTGAGGTCAACGAGCTCCTTGCGCGTAAAATCTGCAGGGATCTCGGCGTTCCCGAAATCTGAGAATATTCTTCCGGAGTAGCCGTCATGCTCATCACCAACGCAACGCTGATCAACGAAGGCCGCCGCTTCGAGGCAGACCTGCTCATCAAGGGCGAGCGCATCGAAAAGATCGCACCGAGCATCGCCGCGCCGGCCGGCGTGCAGGTGCTCGACGCCCGCGGTCGCTTCCTGCTGCCCGGCATGATCGACGACCAGGTGCACTTCCGCGAGCCGGGCCTGACCCACAAGGGCGACCAGGCGACGGAGTCCGCGGCGGCTGTGGCCGGCGGCACCACCAGTTTTTTCGATATGCCCAACGTCATTCCGCAGACGGTGACGCGCGAGGCGCTGGCGCAGAAGTACGCGGCGGCGGCGGGCCGCTGCCATGCCAACTACGCCTTCTACTTCGGCGCCACCAACGACAATGTCGAGGAGATCGCGCGCCTGCAGCCGGGCGAGACGCCGGCGGTGAAGATCTTCATGGGCGCTTCCACCGGCAACATGCTGGTGGACAACCCCCAGACCCTGGACAGCATGTTCAGGCGCTCGCCGGTGATCCTGCTGACCCACTGCGAAGACACGCCGCTGATCAAGGCCAACGAGGAGAAGGCGCGGCAGGAGTACGGCGAGGACGTGCCCTGGTCCGAGCACCCGCACATCCGTTCGGTCGAGGCCTGCTACAAGTCCACCGAGCTCGCGGTGGGGCTGGCCCGGCGCCACGGCGCGCGCCTGCACGTGCTGCACCTCACCACCGCGCGCGAACTGGAGTTCTTCCAGCCCGGCCCGGTCGGCGGCAAGCAGATCACGGTGGAGGCCTGCGTGCACCATCTGTACTTCGACGAATCGCGCTACGCCGATCTCGGCAGCCGCCTCAAGTGCAACCCGGCGGTGAAGTCCGCATCCGACCGCGCCGCCCTGGTCGCGGCAGTGCGCGAAGGCCGCATCGACATCATCGCCACCGACCATGCGCCGCACACGCGCGAGGAGAAGGCGCAGAAGTACTTCAAGGCGCCGTCCGGCCTGCCCCTGGTGCAGCACTCGCTGCTGGCCCTGTTCGAGCTGGCCGGGCGCGGCGAGCTGGATCTGGAGACCATCGTGCAGCGCGCGATGCACGCTCCTGCGATCCGCTTCGGCGTGCAGGAGCGCGGCTTTCTGCGCGAAGGGGCCTACGCCGATTTAGTGCTGGTGGATCCGCACAAGCCAACCCGGGTCACGCCCGAAAGCCTGCTCTACAAGTGCGGCTGGTCGCCCTTCGACGGCGACACCTTCTCCGCCAGCATCGCCGCGACCTGGGTCAACGGCGCGCTGGCCTGGGACGGCGGCAAGGTGCTGGCGCCGCGGGGGCAGAAGCTGCTGTTCCGGTAAGGACTTCTTCCGGGACGGCCCGCCACTTCCGCATGCGTTGCCGAGGGCGGCCCGCGCCGGCGTAGTTCCGGGCGCGGCGGTGGGCCGCCCTGCGCGGCGTCATCCCATCCACACGGCTTCGACGTTGTTGCCATCTGGGTCGAGCAGGAACGCTGCGTAATAGTTGGGCGAGTAGTCTTCGCGCAGCCCCGGCTTGCCGTTCTCGCGGCCGCCGGCCTTGAGCCCTTCCTTGTGGAATTTCTCCACTGCCGCGCGGCTGTCGGCGCGGAAGGCGAGGTGTGTGCCGCCGTACGCCTTGGCATCCCGGTACAGCCACAGTGCCGGCGCGCCCTTCGGGCCGAAACCGGCGCCGTTGGCGTCCTGCGAGGCCAGCACGTGGCCCAGGCCGGCCAAGGCGGCGCTGTAGAAGCGCGCGCTGGCGGCGACATCCTTCACCTTCAATCCGATATGGTCGTACATGGGTTCTCCTCGGGTGGGAATCAGATGCGGCGCGCGCGCATTTCCAGTTGCAGGAACCAGCTCGCGCCGTCGTCGGCGGATGCCTCGCCCAGCCAGCGGAAGCTGTCCGGGCGGATGTCGCGAAAGCTCCAGCGCATCGGCGTGCCGTCGGGCGTGCGCCCTTCCTGCACGATGTCCGCGCCTTCGGCGCGGCCGATCTGCGTCACCCAGAAGCCGAGCGCCGGGTCGGTCCAGGTGATGCGCCAGGTGTCGCTGTCCGGCAGGTACATGCGCAGGGTGGTGCCGTAGCGCAGCGGATAGCCCGCCGGCGGGTTGTGACTGCGGCGCGGCGAGGGCGGGGCGATCCACACGTCCTGCACCGCGCGGCCCTGCAGCACCCAGCCGAAATGCCACTCGCCGCTGCTGCGGTCGACGCTGCCGTCGGGGAAGCGGTCGGTCAGCTCCACCGCCCAGGAGCCGACGAAGCGGCCGTAGAGCCGCAAGGCCTGGGCGTGCCGCGGATCGGGTCCGGCCGCCTGCAGGGCGTGGATGAAGCTGCTGTGCGTGATCGTCTCCATGGCGAGTCCCGCGGACGGGAAAGGCGTCCGTTTCGCCATGCAGGTTAGTGGGGCGGGGTGTGCCGCGCTGTCAAAATCTTGCGCAGTTTTGCGCGCCGCCGCCGCGCCGGCCGGCCGCGGGGACGGCATTGCTTTACGATAGCTTCCCGACGCAAGAACCCGGAGCGAGGTCCCCCCGATGACGGAAAAGATCCGCTGCGCCTGGGCCGGCGAGCAGCCCCTGATGCGGGCCTACCATGACCGGGAATGGGGCCGGCCGCAGCACGACGATCGCGTCCTGTTCGAATTCCTGGTCCTCGAAGGCGCCCAGGCCGGCCTGAGCTGGAGCACCATCCTCAACAAGCGTGAGAACTACCGCAAGGCCTTCCACGGCTTCGATCCGGAGAGGATCGCCCGCTACGGCGACCGGGACCGCGCGCGCCTGCTGGCCGACGCCGGCATCGTCCGCAACCGCCTCAAGATCGACGCCGCGATCTCCAACGCCCAGGCCTACCTCGAGTTGTGCAAGACCGAGGGCAGCCTCGACGAGTGGCTATGGCACTGGGTGGACGGCAAGCCGGTGCTCAACCGCTGGCGCGAGACCCGGCAGGTGCCGGCCCGCACCGAGCTGTCCGACCGCATCAGCAAGGACCTGGGCAAGCGCGGCTTCAAGTTCGTCGGCAGCACCATCATCTACGCCTACCTGCAGGCGGTGGGGGTGGTGAACGATCACCTGGTGAGCTGCTTCCGCCA
>Ga0070741_10002779_pt1 | contig 45581 bp, 38 predicted proteins | sample Coa_R1_4_FD_66440 | JGI IMG/M metagenome (GOLD analysis project Ga0070741, IMG submission 66440) | Surface soil microbial communities from Centralia Pennsylvania, which are recovering from an underground coalmine fire - Coalmine... | ecosystem: Environmental > Terrestrial > Soil > Unclassified ... | reverse complement strand
GGTGGCCGCGAACGAGAAGGTGACTCCGTTGACCACGAGGGAGTCGCTGGTGGTCAGCGACGTCGCGAGGTCGTTCGAGCCGGTGCCGGCGGTGCCGGACAGCAGCGTCGAACCGGTGATCGCCGCAGCGTTGCCGCCGGTCGCGTCATTCTTGACGGCGGACCCTGTCAGCTGACCCTGCGTGAAGTTCAGCAGGTTGGTCGCGGTCGCGTTGGTGAGCGCGGAGCTGGTGACGTTGGACTTGGTGGCGTAGCCGACCGGGCTCTGCAGCACCTGGTTGGCGATCGACTTGGCGCTGTCGACGAGGCTCTGCAGCGAGGTGATGCCGGTGTTGGCGGCCTGCAGGACCTGCACGCCGTTACCGATGCTGTCGAGCAGGTTGCCGATGTCGCTGGCGCGATTGTTCAGCGACTGGGCGGTGAAGAAGTTGGTCGGATTGTCGAGAGCAGAATTGACCTGATTGCCGGTGGCGAGGTCGTTCTGCGTGGTGGCGAGCAGCGACGCGGTCGACTGCAGCGAGAGCAGGTTCTGGCGAACCGAGGCGGAAAGAACAATACCTGACATGATGTTTCCCTTCTGGATGAACACACAAGTGACGATCCGCCACGCACTTCTGCGGGCGGTATCGGCAGACTGTGCTTCGCGGCCCTACCCGTTGGTTAAATCGGGCGGGTCACGTTGAGGGAAACGGCCGGCTCCCGTTGTTAATACTAACTCGAACTGAATCCATCGCGTCGCGTTGTGAGGAATGAGTGTGCGAGAGGCGAAGCGCAACACGCAAGCCGGCGGACGGCAGCGGCCGTCAGCGCACAGCCGATACGAATTGATTCACGATGTCCATTGATCGCTTGCTAACCATCCGCTGCAGGCGCGGAGGGGCAGATCGGATTAACCATGCGCAACCTCGTTCGAGGCGTATTCCGCCTTCGGCCCGACGCCGCTTTGCAAAACATGGGGCTGAACCGACCCCGCGCTCGTGCGGTCGCGTCCTAACGCAATTGCGCCGCGCCGGTGCGCGACCTACTTTCCGACAGGCATTCGTTGATGACGGTCAGTAGCGCCACCGGCGTGAACGGCTTGCGCAGGCAGCGTGACGCGCCGAGCTCGAGCGCCATGCGCAGGAAATCCGGCGCCGGCGAGTTGAGATTGGCGAAGGCGTAGCCCGACATCGCGATCAGGGGAATGCTCGGGGCACGCTCATGGAAGATCCGGATCGACTCGAATCCCCGCATGTGCGGCATGAAGATGTCCACAATCATCAAATCGAAATGCTCGCTTCCGATGGCGCGAAGACCCGCTTCGCCGCCATCAGCGATGGTGACGTGGAAATTGTGCCGCTCCAGATAAACCTCGATGGCCATGCAGACCATCGGATCGTCGTCGACGACAAGGACGCGCGCTGTGCTGTCGCGTCGCGCCTGTGCGTTTGGTTTCAGTTGCTCGACAAGCCCTGAGTCATGGTGCACGCGGGGGTCCTCCTTCGGCCTAGCTTCCCATCCGAACGTCCGATTGCGGTTCGCCCAGCGCGTTCATCACCGCGCCCAACATCGCGGCATAGCGCCGATGCGGCACCGCCTGCGACAGGCATTCGTCGATGACGTCAAGCAGCGTCGCCGGCTTGAACGGCTTGCGCAGGCATCGCGTCGCGCCAAGTGGTCCGGCGAGCTCAGGCCGACCGGTCCAGGCTGCTTCCGAACCATTCGGAACGGCAGAACCGGAAATTGCAATCAGCGGAACGGCCGGCGCCCGCGCGTGAAACAACCTGATCGACTCGAAACAGCTGATATCGGGCATGGGAACATCGACGATCATCAGATCGACGCCGAAACGATCGAGGGCGGTCAGCCCGTCAGCGCTGCTGTCGGCAAGCTGGACCTGGAACCCGTGATCTCTCAGCCAGCCTTGAATGGCGCGGCCGACATGAGGATCGTCGTCGACGACCAGAATACGGCGCATCGCGGCCTCCCTGCCGTTCAACGTTCCCGCCTGTCGACGCGCAACTGCCGCCGATGTCGAGCTTTCGACGGCGAATCACCGCGTCCGTTCATATTTCTGCCGCAAATTCGAAAGCTGTCTGCCCTGCAGCGTATATAGAGCGACAACGTAGCTCATCAGCTTGCGCTCGCGGCTTACTCGGTTATGGTTTGCGTGCGTTGGGCTTGCGGCGTCGATCGACGACATGCGCCCGACCTCTCTGCAAACCATTCATGCCCGAGCATCGGCTGAACCTCCTTTTGCAGGCGCTGCCAGAGGCAGAGTTCGAAGCGCTGCGTCCACAGCTGGAGGTTGTCAATCTGGAAAAGAATGCTATCTTGATTGCGAATGGCGCACCGGCCACGCATGTCTACCTGCCGCATGCCGGCGCGGTATCCATTGTGGTCGGTTTGGCTGAGGGCCAAGCAGTCCAGATGGCAATGATTGGCCACGACAGCGTCGTCGGAGCATCTGCCGCACTCGGCGACGAGATTTCGATGACCGAGGCTGTGGTGACGCTTCCCGGAACCGCCTCGGCGATTGATGTTGGGGCAATGCGGGCGGCGGCCAACCGCAGCAGCGCGATCCGGCGCCTGCTTGCGCGGCATCAGCAGGCCCTGCATGTACAAGCCCAGCAATCGGCAGCCTGCAATGCCGCTCACTCCGTCGAAGCCCGCTTGTCGCGCTGGCTGTTGTGTGCGTGCGACCTCTATGACGGCAAAACGCTCCCGCTGACGCAGGAGGCGCTGGCCCGCGCGATCGGCGTGCAACGCAATGCAATCTCGATCGTCGCGCAGGCGCTGCGCGAGGCTGGCATCATCAGCTATAGCCGCGGAAAAATCGAAATTCGTGATCTCGAAGCCCTGCGCGCGACATCGTGCGAATGCTACGACGTTGTCAGGGCCAGACAGGAGCACCTCATCAGGGCACCGCACTGACCGTGCCTGTGCACGCTAACGAGCACAAGGATACGGCGCGGCGACGCTGGGATGGGTTCTAGCTGCAAATTGTTCTTGTCAACCAGCGGCGCCGATCGCATCCTTGAACTGATAATTGATGTGCATTGTGGCTGGCGATCCGGAAGGCCTGTTTTGCCCTTTTCAGGCAGGAGATGGCTTTGGATTCGGTTTCTCGTCCACCGAATGGATTTTTATCGGCACTGACCGCAGATGATTACGAGCAATTGCGCCCGCATCTACGCGCGGTCGATTTGATTCAGGACCATGTGCTCGTGGAAGTCGGGCAGGTGCTCAAGCGCGCCTACATGCCGCATCGTGGCGTGATCTCGCTGGTCGTCGATCTGGCGCGCGGCGAGCACGTGCAGGTCGCGCTTGTCGGCCGCGACAGCATCTTTGGCGGCTTGGCAAGTCTTGGCGACCCGGTTGCGCTGAACCGCGCGGTGGTTATCGTGCCGGGTTCGGCCGCCACCATCGATCTTGATCGTCTCGGCGCGGTCGCCGATCGCAGCGCGACATTGCGCGCGCTCCTGCTGCGACACGGCATGGCGGTGTTTGCCCAAATTCAACAGACCGCGGGCTGCAATGCCGCCCACACCGTGGAGGCGCGTCTGGCGCGGTGCCTGCTGCAGACCCATGACCTGTCTGGCACAGGGGAGCTGGTGCTGACCCAGGAAGCGCTGGCGCAGATGATCGGAGCGCGTCGCAACAGCGTGTCGCTGGTTGCCAATACGCTGCAACAGGCGGGTTTCATCCATTACAGCCGCGGACACATCCGCATTATCAATCTGGACGGTCTGCGCAAGACGGCCTGCGAGTGCTACGGAACGGTCAGGCGCAGCTACGAGCGGCTGCTCAAGCCGCACGCCATGTCCTGAAGCACGATCGCGCAGCAGCGGGATCCTTGCCGAGAGCCGCTCCGCACCTGGTCGGGCCTGCTCCGGCAAGCCGCTCTCGCAGCGCGGGCACGGCAACAGCAGCAACCGTGTTTCTACGGCGTGAGATCTTCATATCCGGCTAAGGATGAACGGAGATAGTTCAGCCCGAGCACAGGAGAGTCTCATGTTCAGTTTCGAGACGGCCGACGAGAAGGAAGTTCGGCGTTTCCGCATGGCGCAATTCAACGGCAGGACGGCCACGGTCAAATCCGGAAACGAGACGATCATCGGTCATGTGCGCTCGGTGCAGGAGCAGGAGGCGACCGTGCCCCCGCGTTGGACCATCACCATCATCCCGAGCCCTCCCAAGCCCGCGGCCGCCCCGCTGCGGCGCGCCGCGCCGCGGCTGCATTCGGCGATCGAAGATCTCTACTGAGGAGAGAGGCCCGCGCAAGGGAACCTCGCCGGTCATTACAGCGCGCCCGTATTCCAAACAGGCCCAGCCCTAATCACGCCCGCCTTTGCAAGCCGATGAGACGGTCGTCGCCGGCTCGGCGCGGCTCTTAGCTCTAACGCGCGATGGGATTGGGATCAGCCGTCATCGCGCCTTGGCTTAACGGTTGAGCACGATCTTGTCGGGAAACCGCTTCACACCTTTACGGATCATGCTCTACTCGAGCCGCTCGTCGATCCGCAGCAATAGCGCGGTGCGGACGAGCTCGGCGGTATTGCGCGCGCCGAGCTTGCGCATGGCCTCGGCGCGATGACTTTCGAAGGTGCGTGGGCTGATGCGCATGCGCAGCGCGCCCTGCTTGTTGGAATAACCCTCGCTGATCAGCTGCAGGACCTCGCGCTCGCGCTTGGTCAGGGGCCGCTGGCCTGCCGGCAGCGCGGGACGCTGGGTCCGGCCGGTTTCGCTTGCCCGTCCGCTGCGCTCCTCGACGTCGCGCCGTGCGCCCGCGAGCGGCGCCGGTTCGTCGGCGACGGCGATCTGCTTGACCAGGGCGCAGACCCGTTCGGTCTGCTGCAGGGCATTGTCGACGATCTTCTGCAGATACGCCCGGTCTTCCGCGCTATGCGAGAGCTGGCGGCTGTGCTGCTTGATCTCGCCCATATAAAGCAGCAACGCGGTCAGCGGCCCGTTGAGCTGGCGTGCCATCGCAACGCTCGCCTCATCGTTCGGGCGCGGCCGCGCGGCCCAGTGCCGGACGGCCTCGAACGCGCCGAGCGGCGGGTCGATGTCGACCTGCTCGGCCAAGCCTGTTTCGCTGATGCGGCTTTCCTGCTGTGCCATCTCCGTTGTTTAACGGATGCAGTGCGGTTCTATGGTTAACAAATTACACCGTAAGACTACGGTAATTTTGCCCGAAAATGGCCCGAAGTCGTTCGTTTTTGCACCTACAGCGAGCGGATACACCGGGTAATTTCCGCGGCGGTTGTAGCAACGACCCGAATCGGTTCCGTGAGAGACCGCAGCAGGACCTGCTCTGCAACCGCTGCTGGCGATTCGAAACGCTTACGCTGCGAGAGGTGTCCGGCCACCTTACGACTTAATTAACGATGACTTGCTTTGCTGGAATCTCCAGTTGCGAGCGCGCGAATGCCTCCAGACAGCCGCGGGGCCCAAGGGGGCACCCGGGTATCAGTTGCGGAAAATTGCGTCGCCATGCTGCAAGCCGATCGGATCGCGGACTACCTGAAGCGACTGACGCCGCAGGCGCGCAGCAATCTGCTCAACGAACTGGAGCGCCTCCAGCTCTGCGGCGTTGAGGTGCCGGGCAGCGCAGCGCTGCTCGAGACCCTGCGCGCGGAATTTCGCAAGGACGGGCAGGCCCACAACCGCATGGGCAACCCATCACGCTATTTCTTCGCCCCGCTGGAGCCGTACCTGATGGACGGCGATCCGGATCATCCCAATCCGGGGCGCATCTCGCGCGGCTCGCTGTCGCCGATCTGGGACTGGATCAGCCGCGATCTGCTGCCGACCATGGCGCGCGACTACGCCGATCAGATGAAAAGCCTGATCGCGAGCGACAAGACCCGCGAGGCGCAGAAGGCGGCCGGCACGTTCCAGACCAAGGTAGTCAAGTCGCTCGAGAACACCTTCGCATCGACGGATGCGACCGCGCAGGCTCGCGCCAAGCTCGCCACCTATACCGCGGCGCGCGCCGTGTTCGCCGATCTCGGCAAGGTCGTGGTCGTGCTGCGGGCGCGCGAGGCGCTGGCCAAGTTTGCGGGCGAACTGCCGGAAAAGATCTCGACCCTGGACGACGGCAGGGTCGTCAAGCTCATGGCGCTGCTGGATGGCTTCGTCAAGACAGGCGGGCAGGATGCGGTGCCATTCGCCCTGACGCTGGTTGCCAATCGCCTCAAGACCTCGTGGCAGCTGGTCCGTTTCGCCACCAAGGCGGCCGCCAGCAAGGCCGCTGGCGATGTCGCGGCCACCCCTTACGCAATCGCCGTCACCATGGTGCTCGACCGCATCGAGGACCAGAAGCTCGCCTTGCGTTTTGCGCTGAAGAACGAGCGCGTGCTGGTCGCCAAGGAGCTGCTGACGTGGCTCTACGACACCGAATATGCCCTGCAGGTCCGCATCGACAATCTCGATCAATCCGAATGGGGCGCCAGGCTGCACAGGCTGATGGAGGAGATTGCCGCGCTGGTCGAGGCCGAGGTCAGCCGGTTTCCCGACAACGTCGGCCATATTCTGGGATCGCGCAGCTTGAGGAGTCACCAGTCGCTGTCGGGGCGCCTGACCTATCTCGCCTGGAAGGGCCGCGACGCGGTGCATGAAGGCGCGGCGTTTGTCAAAGGGCTGATCAGTCAGAGCTAGATCCAGGTGTCTCGCGCAGCCTGTCCTGGACACGCAGGAAACGCTCGAGGAAGCGTCCTGACAGGACGATCCTGAACCACCACGACAACATCCGCCGCATAGTCATCGATTTGCGCCTTCGCGTGCCTCGCAGAGCCCGACCTGCCCTCCATAGCGCACCGGCAGGGATGCGGCTGTGAGGCACTTCACATTTGGTCCCGGTCGGGAACCTTGGCGCCGGCTGCGCGTTCCGTCCCGATTACATCCAGTCATCACAACACCTGAGGTGGGGGCGCCGGGAGAAACCCCCATGACACTATCGCAAACCGACACTACGCCCCTGTCCTCGGCGGAGCATCAGGTGCAATTGCGCCGCGCGGTGATCGCATCCACCATCGGAACCGCCATCGAATGGTATGATTTCTTTCTTTATTCGACCGTTACCGGCCTCGTCTTCGCAAAACTGTTCTTCCCGCATTCCGACCCCTGGGTCGGCACGCTGGAAGCGTTCGCCATCTATGCCGTCGGCTTTGTTGCCCGCCCGATCGGGGCCGCCATTTTCGGCCATTATGGCGACCGCATCGGCCGAAAGTCGACGCTGATCGCGACCCTGCTCCTGATGGGCCTTGCGACATTTGCGGTGGCGCTGGTGCCGACCTATCAGAGCGTCGGGATCTGGGGCGCCGTCATTCTCACCGTCCTGCGCTTCGTCCAGGGCGTCGGCGTCGGCGGCGAATGGGGCGGCTCGGTGCTGATGTCGATGGAATGGGCGCGCAATGACAACTCGCGTGGCCTCGTCGCCTCCTGGCCGCAATTCGGCGTGCCCTGCGGATTGTTTCTCTCCAATCTGGCCGTACTCGCGTTCAGCCAGATGTCGGGCGAGCAGTTTCTGGCCTGGGGATGGCGCATCCCCTTTGCGCTCAGCCTGATCCTGGTCGGCGTCGGTCTTTATATCCGACTCGGCATTCTGGAGACGCCGGTCTTCACGCGGCTCATCGCCGAGCAGAAAATCGAGCGCACCCCGATGCTGCAGGTGTTGATCGAGCACCCCAAGGAGATCCTGTGCTCGGCCTTCGCACGCATGGCCGAGCAGGCGCCGTTCTACATCTTCACCGCCTTCATCTTCTCCTACGGCACGCAGACCCTGCACGTTTCGCGCGACTTCCTGCTTACCGCGGTGCTTGCGGCCTCGGTCCTGTCCTTCGTATCGATCCCCTTCTTCGGGCATCTGTCGGACCAGATCGGCCGCAAGAACATGTACATGATCGGCGCGGTGGTCACGGGCGTGTTCGGCTTCATCTATTTCGGCATGCTCAACACCGGATCGATGGTCGTGATCTTTGTGGCGATTATCCTGTCGCTGGTACCGCATGACATGCTGTACGGGCCGCAGGCCGCGCTGATCGCCGAAAGCTTTACCGGCCGGCTGCGCTATAGCGGTGCCTCGCTCGGCTATCAGCTCGCCTCGGTGATCGCGGGCGGGCCCGCGCCGCTGATCGCGACATGGCTGTACGGGACCTACAAATCGGCCACCGCGATCGCGATCTACATCGCCGTTTGCGCGGTCATCACCCTGATCGCCACCGCATTGATGACGGACTACACGGGTCGGGACATTTCCGGCGAATACAAGATGCAGTGATCGAGGCGCCGGCGCATCGCCTCGCAAGCCGGCGCCCAGTACAATGCTGTTGGTGGAAACCATGCATCAACGGCAGAGGTGGCGAATGCGCAATAGGGCCGATCCGCCTCAGCCGACAGCAAGGGCCGCGGCACGGTCGAGCCGCGCAGTTTCCGCCGCGAGATACCCGGCCACCGCATTTGCCGGCATCGGCTTTGCGAACAGATAGCCCTGGATCAGGTCGCAGCCGAGCTCGCGCAGGCTGTCGAGCTGCTCCCTGGTCTCGACGCCCTCGACCGTGCAGCTCAGGTCCATGTCGGCGCAGAGGCCCGCGATCGACTTGACGATCTTGTGCGCCACGCCGTTGTGGTTGATCTCGGCGACGAAGCTGCGGTCGACCTTGATCTTGTCGAGGGGCAACCGATGCACATGGCTGAGCGAGGAATAGCCGGTGCCGAAATCATCCAGCGAGATGCCGCAGCCCATCGCTTTGAGCGCAGCGACCGAGGCCTGCGCGCGGGCGAAATCGAACGCCACCGCCGTCTCGGTGATCTCGAAATCGATTCGCCGCGGCGACACGCCGCTGGATTCGATCACGGCCATCAACGGCAGGATGCCGTCGGCCGAGCAGATGTCGTGGGCGGAGAGATTGAAAGAGAGGCGGATATGGTCGGGCCAGGTCCTGGCCTCGGCGAGCGCCGTGATCAGCAGCGCGCGCGTCAGTGAGCGGATCAGGCCGATGCGCTCCGCGGCCGGAATGAAATCGGCCGGCGAGACCTGGCCGAGCCGCGGGCTCTGCCAGCGCGCCAGAACCTCGAAGGCGGTGGTGCGCTCGCTGCTGGCATCGACGATCGGCTGATAGACGAGATACATCTCGCTTGCGAAGTCGGCCTCGCGCAACAGATGCTCGATGACGCCGCGGCTGCGAATCTCCGCTTCAAGCTCGCTGGAGAAGATCACGCTGCGGCCGCGCTGATGGCGCTTGGCGTGATAGAGCGCATAGTCGGCGCATTCGTAAAGCGCCTCGGCGCTCTCCACCGAGCGCGGATAGAGCGCAAAGCCGATCGAGCAGGACAGGCCGGTATGCGTCGTATCCAGCTGATAAGGCAGCTTGACGCGTTCGCCGATATGGCTTCCCAGCGCCAGCAGATCCTCATCGACGGGATTGCCGTCCACCACAAGGCCGAACTCGTCGCCGCCGAGCCGCGCCACATGCACCGGCCGCTCGGCAAAGCTCTCGCAGGCCTCGCGGATCCGGCGCGCCGCCTCGATCAGCACACGGTCGCCGACCGTGTGACCGTATGTGTCGTTGACCGGCTTGAAGCCGTCGAGATCGATGATCCCGACTGCGAGCCGCATGCCGCTGTCCCTGGCCTCAGCGAAGCCGCGGGCGAGTTCGGCGAAGAAGCGCCGCCGGTTCGGCAGTTCAGTCAGCGAATCCAGATTGGCCAGCCGGAAATTCTCATCCGACAGCGCCTGGGTCGCGGCCTGCTGCGCGATCAGCGATTTGCGGCTGGCGACAAGGTCGGCGAAGTCGCGATAATAGATGAACAGCACCGTCACCATCGCGCCCGAGACCAGCAGCTGGTTGACGGCAATCGCCTTCAAGGCGTGCTCGCCGGTTGCGAGAAAGAACAGCACATAGGGAACGTTGACGACCACGGTCACGATCAGCGCCGATGAGCGCAGATGCATCAGGCAGAAAATGCAGCCGATCACCGTCACCGCCATGTAGAACGCGATCTGGCCCTTGGCGAACGGATCGCCGTAGGGAAACAGCGCAAAGGACCAGCAGGCGAACAGCACCCCGATCGGGCCTGCGATCAGATTGGTCAGGCGCAGGTGGCGCAGCACCTCGGCGTCGCTCAACACGCGATGGCGCTGGCGCAGCCACCACAACATGCGAAAGCCGGTCACGGCACAAAGCAGCCCCGGCATCGTTACGGCCAGCGCGGTCGGCGCCAGCGGCACGAAGGTATAGGCCACGGCGAGGCTGTTGGTGATCAGGATGAAATAGAGCAGCGGAATCTGCTTGGAGAAGGCGGCAAACTGCGCGCGTGTCAGCTCGGGATTGTCGGCGGGGACGCGAAACAGCCGCTCAAGCGCAGCCCATCCAGACGTCATGTTGACGAAATGCATTCCCGCCCGCCCGTTCCTTCCAGGGAACCTGATGTGGCACGGCCCGGGTAAAGGTGAGGTTAGGTTGGGCAGCCCGGCGATGCCGCGCTGCGGTTGCGCGATACCGCGCAGCTTGGCAAATCGCAGCCCTCTCAAGCAGCCATTAAGGTTAGCGAAAGGAGCCGCGGCGCCGCGCCAAGCATCTGGTCTCACCGTCACGTTGCGGGCGCGCCGCCTGTGTCGCCGAGATCGGCTTGCGCAAGAATGCCCTGGCGCAGCGCAAGCCGGACCAGCTCGATATCGGAAGCAACGCCGAGCTTGTCCTTGATCAGGGAATGCAGATTGGCGACCGTCTTCGGGCTGATGTGCAGCGCCTCCGCGATCTCCTGGGTGGTGCGTTCGGCGAGCAGCATCTGCAGCACCTCGAATTCGCGCGCGGTCAGCACCTCGGCCGCGACAGTCTCGCCGGCAAGCCGCCCAAGCGCGAGCTGATGATCGATGTCCGGACTGACGGCAATCCGGCCGGCGAGCACGTCCATCACCGCGCGCACCAGGGTCTCGGGCGGGCTGGTCTTGGTGACGTAGCCCCTGGCGCCGGCGCGGATCGCCTGCACGGCAAAGCCCGGGTTCTGATGCATGGTGAACACCAGGATGCGGGCGCTGCGGTCCCATTGCCGGATGCGCCTGATGGCCTCGATGCCGCCGACGCCGGGCATGGCGAGATCCATCACGACGACCTCGGGCTGGACCTCCTTGTACAGGCGATAGGCCTCGGCGCCGTCGGACGCCTCGGCAATGACCCGCAGACCCGGCTGCTTCTGCAGCACGCTGCGATAGCCCTCGCGGACCACGGCGTGATCATCGACCAGCATGATGGTGCCGCCAGTCGCCGTCATGCCGCGCACTCCGTCTTGGGAAGGTTTTGCTCAGATACGTTTTGCTCAGACAGGTTTTGCCCGGCAAGGCGTTGTTCGCTGCCGGCACGCGCAGTCGCCGCGACGGGGATGACGACGCGAAGCACGGCGCCGAGACCGGCACGCGACTCGAATGTCAGCTGGCCACCGAGGCTCGCGACGCGCTCGCGCATGCCGAGCAGCCCCATGCCTGACTTGACCGCGCGCTCGCTGGCGCGGCCGTCATCCTCGACCACGAGCTCGATCTGCTTTTCGATCTTCTGCTCTACTTCCCCGGCGCTTTCACCATCGGTTGGGCCGTCGCGCGTCGCCAGACGCAGCACGACGGCCGTCGCCTCCGCATGCTTGGCCGCGTTGGTAAGTGCCTCCTGCGCGACGCGATAGAGATTGTCGCCGATCGCGGCAGGCAGATCCTCGACATCGCCGGCAAGCTTGAGCTCGAAACGCGGCTTGCCGCGGGTCCGCCCGTTCCATCCGGCGACGAGCCCGTCGAGGCTTGCAGCCAACCCAAGCTCCTCGACATCGGGCGGGCGCAGGCGGAACAGCGCGCCACGCAACGTCTCCATCATGCCGGTCGCGGTGCGCGCGATGGCGTCGCATTCGGACAAGAGCGCGGGGCAATCCTGCGCCGCGGTCTGGCGAGTGGAGGCCGTGAGCGCGCGAATGGCGGCGAGCGACTGCCCGAACTCGTCATGCAGCTCGCGGGCCAGATGCCGCCGCTCCTCGTCCTGCAGCGCGATCAGCCGGCGCGTCAGTTCGTTGCGCTCGGCCAGCGCAGAGGCGAGGCGTTCGGCAAGCTGGTTGAACACGTCGCGAATCGCCGAAAGCTCGGCGAGGTCAAATGGCGGCAGCCGCGCCGCGAGATCCCCGGCGGTGATGCGCTCGAGGCCGGTGCGGATCAATTGCGTCGGGCGAAGCGCCCGCGCCAGCGCTGCATAGACCAGCGCACAAAGCAGCGGCAGCGTGATCAGGAGCGCAGTCATCAGCCGGCCCGCTTCATGCCAGGCCTCTTCGGTCAAAACATCCGGATCGACCCAGGCGATGGTATCGCCGATCCTGGTGCCGTCCTGACCGGGCACGGGCCGCACCGCTTCGCGGCCAGGGTCGAACAGGGTGCGATAGAAAGCGGTAAACAGCCATGGCGGCTCGCTCGCTCCGCTGGGCGGTCCGACGCAAGACCGCTGGACGATGTTGCCGTCATTGCCGCGATAGGCAACGCACAGGCCGGGCGTCATGACATAGGTGGTGACAAGATCGAGGTCCGGAAAATTGGGAGGGGTGTGGCCCCACAGCGCCCGGCTCTGCTGCATCGCCAGCGACTTCGCCGTGATCTCGGCAACGTTGTCGATCCTGGCATGGACGCGCCTGTCGGCATCGACAAGGAAATAGGCCGAGATCGCGGCAAAGCAGAGGGCCGACACCGCGGCCACCCGCAAAGTGAGGCGGTATTTGAGATCGCTCCCGGCAAACGTCCACATTTGGAGTGCCTTGTTCCGGATGGAGTGCACCGATGACCTTGCATCGATGATCTTGCGCGGGTGCCATTAAACGGCAGAACGTCGCGAGGTGAAAGCATAGCCGATGCTGCGAGGCGGAATCGGGAAATTTTCCCGGCCGTCGATCTCCAGACTGCATGCGCGATCGATCCCGCGGCGCCTCTCGCCCGAGTTCTGCATCGACATGACCCTCTCCAGAAAGTAGAGGGCGCGGGGAAGACCGGGTGGCCGCTGCACCCGGGGCCCTCGCGCAGAAGACATTTGCGCGAGCGCGAAAGCCTCAGGGTACAGGCGGTGACAACCGGACTTCCCTGCGCAGCGGTTTGACGGCTTATAGGTACTCCGGTTGGATCAGTGACTCGCGTCTACACCCAAATCGACCTTGTCCGCGCGAGCTAGGCAGGAGCCTTTCCCGCGTTGAGCAGCTGGGATACGGCGGTGACCAACTGCGCCGGCGCGAACGGTTTGGTGACAAGGATGCTATTGGGGACGCCGAGAGCAGCCCATTCGGGAGCGCCGGCACCGGTCATGTAGATGACCGGAAATTCCGGATCGAGCTTTCGGACCTCCCTGGCGAGGTCCCAGCCAGTCATGCGCCCGGTAAGCCGAATGTCGACGACAACGCCGCGATACCGAACAAGCTGACTCTTGATGAGGGTCAGCGCTTCTTCACCGGAAAAGGCAAAGGCAAGTTCGAAGCCGCTCGCCGTCAGCGCGTCCTCCACGACGCTCTGGATCGGCGCCTCGTCCTCTACGACGAGAATGACAGGCAATTCTGACACAACGCTCCCCCCTGCCAAGCCGCTCGTGGACCAAGCCCCCGCTTGGAACATTCCACGCGCGTTCAGGTTCCGGGTCCGCCGAAAGAAATGTTCACAACTGAACAGTTCCGCTTGTTGCAAATTGTGGCCGCGGCTCTCGGGTCAACGTCCAGCAAAGTATCGGACTTCGACCACAACGAGGCGGCGAAGATCGCAGATCACGTCAGGCTTGAGTTCAAAATGCGGTCACCTGCTCCCGGCAAAATCGAGACCCTGATCCGGGCAAGTTTCGACAGACAGCGGTTATTCCGCCGGTGCGCGCGCGGGCGCAGCCGTGAGTCGCATCGCCAGGCTGACCGCGACCAGCACGACGACATTCACCGCCAGCGCGATGATGCCGACGTTGAGGTCCTGGATCTCGGGCGGGAGCCAATGCAGCGCATGGAAATTCGCGCCGCTCAGGCTCACGGCCGCGACGGTGGCGACGCCGGCGATGATGCCCGCCATGGCGCCCTCGCGGGTGGCGATGTTGTGCCGCGCGAGCGAGAGCACGAGCGACGGGAACAACTGGGTGACGAAGCTGTAGCCCATCAGCAGCAGGGCGACGATGGTGTTGCCGCCCCTCAACGTAAAGACCACCGCGACCAGCGCCACCACCGGCACCAGGACCTTGGCAAGGCGTGACACCTGCCGGTCGTCGGCCGCGGGATTGACGGCACGATAGAGATTGTTGGCGATCAAGGTCGCCGCGGTCATCAGGATCATCGATCCCGGCACCAGCGCGGTGAGCACGCCGGTCGCGCCGATCACGCCGACGAACCAGGGATCGAACGTCTTTGCCGACAGCTTGAACAGCGCGAGATCGATGTCCGAGCCGGTGAGGCCCGGCACCTGAAGCGTTGCCGCGAAGCCGACGAAGAACACGAACAGCAGAATTAATTGATAAAGCGGCAGCCAGATCGCGTTCTTGCGCAGCACCGTCGCGTTCCTGGCGGTGTAGATCGAGCCGAAACTGTGCGGCCACATGAAGAAGCCGAGCGCGGTGAGCAGCACGGTCGAGGAGAACCACCACAGGCTTTCGCCGCGCGGCGGCAGACTGGTGAAGCCGGGCTTGGCCTCTTCGATCGCCGTGAACATCGGCTCCAGGCCGCCGTAATAATGATAGGGCAGATAGAGGCCGAGAAAGATCACGATGGCGAGGATCATGATGTCCTTGGCGACCGCGGTCCAGGCCGAGCCGTGCACGCCCGACACCATCACATAGGCGGCGACGACGATCGCACCGATCCAGATCGCGGGCGTCGCGGAGATCGCGCCATACCCCGCGACCTCGACAATGATGCCAAGTCCCTTGAGCTGCAGCACGAGATAGGGAACGAGCGCCGCGATGTCGACCAGCGTGACGATGATGCCAAGCGTCGGACTGTCGTATTTGCGCACGAAGAAATCCGACTGGGAGTAGAGCCGGTTCTCCTTGGCGTAGCGCCAGATCGGCGGCAGCATGAAATAGGACAGCACATAAGCGAGCGTGCCGTAGGCGAGGATGTAATAGGCCGGCGCGCCCTTGCCGTAGGCATAGCCGCTGCCGCCGAGGAAGGTGAAGGTGGTGTAGATCTCACCGGCAAGCAGCAGGAACACGAACAGCGCGCCGAAGCCGCGGCCGCCGACCGTCCACTGCTCGAGGTTCATGTCCTTGCCACGGCGGGCGAGAAAGCCCAGCGCCAGGGCGAGCAGCGCCGCGGCCGCGATGAAGGGCAGCGCGGCGTTCACGGAGCGCCCTCCCGATTGGCCGGATCAGCGGCGTAGATCACGGCCATGATCAGCGAGGTGAGCAGGATCCAGGCCACGATCCAGGCGAGCAGAACCGGCAGGCCGAGGATCAGCGGCGTCGGCCGGTTGACAAAGAACGGGCCGACGATGAGCGCGAGGAACGGAATGACCGCAAGCCAGCGGATGCTGCGCATGGAAACCACCTTGCTGAGATGGAAACCCGCCCCTGCCGCGAGGGTTCCTTTTTGCGCAGGCGACTTTGGGCGAAGGGTCGTGAAATTTTCCCGGCCTCCGGCGGGAAATCCTGTCCTGCCAACGGCCGGTCCAGCCCCTATCGTGCCAAGGTTGTTCCAACGGATTCGAGTCGCTGATATGCGCAACAGCCGCCGTTTTGACCTGCTCGTCGCAACCGCTCTTCTGCTGGCCTTCAACCCGATTTCGGCGATTGCAGCTATGCCCGACAGTCAGCCAAGGAGCGTTGCCATCGACGATTTCCGTTATCTCGACACCTCGAATGAGCCCATCGACCAGACGGCCGCGCATGAGAAACGCCTGCAGGCGTTCATGGCGGCGCTGCGTGGCGATCTTGCCGCGGACATACGCTTTCGGCTCGTCTCCTCAACCTGCACAGCGGCTTGCGCGAGCGACGGCCCCGCGCTTGCCGATCGGCTGCGCGCCTTGTCCCAGGACGGCGCAAGCGTCCTGATCATCGGCAATATCCAGAAAATGAGCACGCTGGTGCAATGGGCGCGCACTGCAGCGATCGATACGGCCTCGGGCCGCGTGGTGCTCGAAAGGCTGTTCACCTTCCGCGGCGATAGCGACGAGGCCTGGGAGCGGGCCGAAAGCTTTGTATCGAAGGAGGTCCGCGCAAGCCTTGCAGGCGAGCCGGCGACGCCGGCTGCGGCGCTCGCGCCGGTGAAGCTTGCGGTGTTCGCGTTCGAGCTCGATGACACCAGCGCTGGCGCCGACAGCACCGGCGAGACGGGGTCCGACGCCACCGGCCTCGCCGACACCACGGACGCGATCCGGCAGCTGCTCTCGCAAAGCGGACGATATCAGATCGTCGACGTCAGCACGGCGGGCGCCGATGCCGGCAAATCCCGCGCGCTGCATGATTGCGGGGGCTGCGACGCGCCACTCGCGCTTGGGCTCGGCGCCGACCAATCGCTCGTCGGCGTGATCCGGCGGGTGAGCCGCACCGAATACATCGTCGGCTTTCAGCTCCGCGACGCCCGCACCGGCGCGGTGCTCGCCACCGCCGACAGCGGCCTGCGCATGGGCGCCAATTATTCCTGGAGCCGCGGCGCCGCGCACCTGCTGCGTGACCATCTGCTGGAGGGCGATCGGCAATAGTGCCAATAAGCCGCAGAGAGAGCCGTTCACGCGCGGCCCATGGTGAAGATCGGTGCGAAGCAGCCAAGGATGAGGCGCTTGGGATCGAAGGGAATCTCTCCCGATGGCTCGAAGCGCTTGTCGTCCTGCATCCTGGCTTCTGCAGCATCGAGCGTCGCCTTGTCCGGCCAGACCTGCCAGGTGAAGACGATCTCCTCACCATCCTTCGCGGCGACCGCGCGGCGGAAATCGGTGTGATTACCGGCGGGAACGTTGTCCTCCCAGGACTCGACGATCTCGATGCAGCCATATTCCCGAAACAGCGCCGCGCCGTTCTCGGCCCATCGGCGATAGGCCTCCTTCTTGTCGGCGGGCACGGGAATGACGAATCCGGCGATGTACATGGCCCTGCTCCATCTTCGGGTTGATTTAGAACTTGCGCGGAATCCTTGGCGACGAGATCAACTCGCCCAATTCTCGCGGAATTCGCCGAACAGCGTGAGACCGCCGCAGGCATAGATGGTCTGTCCAGTGATATAGCTCGCTTCGTTGGAGGCGAGGAAGGCGAACACGCCGGCGATCTCTTCCGCCGTGCCGACGCGACCGAGCGGAATGTGCGATTCGACGGCAGCTCGCCTGGTCGGATCGCCGGTCCAGGCGGCGTTGATGGGAGTATCGATCGCGCCAGGCCCGACGGCGTTGACGCGAATGCCGCGGCCGGCGAACTCGAGTGCCAGCGTGCGCGTCAGGCTGGCCATGCCACCCTTGCTGATGGAATAAGCGAGATAGCCGGGCTTGGGGACGACCTGGTGGACGCTCGAGCAGTTGATGATGTTGCCGCCGCCCCCGCGGCTGACAAAATGCGCAAGTGCCCTTTGCGCACAGAGCACGGCGCCGGTCAGATTCACCTCGATGATGCGGCGGTAGGTTTCGACATCGAGCGCCTCGCTCGGCGACTCCTTCTGGAAGCCGGCATTGTTGACCAGGCAATCCAGCCGCGGCCAGCGCGCAAGCACCGTCTCGAACATTTCCGTGATCGCGGCCTCGCTGCCGATGTCGGCATGAACGATGAAATGGTCCTTCTCGCCATGGCCGCGCTCGACGGAGGCGCTGCGCACGCGCGCCAGCGTGTCCTCGGCCGTTGCGCGCGAGCCGATGTAATTGATCGCAACCGTGGCGCCCTCCTCCGCGAACCTGATCGCGATGGCGCGCCCGATGCCCTGCGGGGCCCCGGTGACAAGGGCGTATTGGCCGACCAGGCGCGAGGAACGTTGGCTCGAACGATTGGATTGCTGCATGATTGGCTGCCTGGTCTGCTTGCGTGACTTCCTGCTGCTCTGCGCGCCCGGACAACAAAACCGGTAGCCGGCTTACGTTCCGCCCGCGCACTGAACAGCGCGAGCGACGGCGCGGCTGTCAGCCTGCGGGACGGTGAGGATCTGCGAGCAGTCCGTCTTCGCTCTCGCTTCGCCGGACACGCTTCGTCCGTCGGCCCTGCGTGGCTGCGCCACGCGTAGCCCGACGAAGCGTGGCGGAGAGGGAGACAAAATTAGCATATATCGCCCTCATTCGCACATGTTCGCCGATATTCAAGAAACACCTGCGGGAAAGGCGCAAGCTGTGCGCCGGAGCTCACGCGCGTTCGTTCCAATTCGCGCACAATTTTCACGCAGATATGGGCCCAAGTATGGGCGAGAACGTTCGACGGAAGGTCGCGATTGGTCGGGAATAATCTAATGACTGAATTGATAATTTCAGCTCTTCGGTCCGCGCTCACTGAGCCGGACTAAGCGCGGGCGATGGAGAACACAAAAGCATGGTGTAAAAGGTAGCAGGCGCCATGTATCCGCTAGCTGCCATTGCAATGCGCCAAAGAGGCCTCGCTTTGTAGCGGGGCCATAGTTTTCACCGTCTTGGATGGTTGCCGTTACTTAGCGCGACGTCGTCTGCGAGCTGGTACCCGTAACCGAAGTACCCTGCTTGCGGTCATAGGTGATAGTGGCGCTGTTGGTGTATAGCCCTGAAGGAGGATCGCCGCTCCTACGACGCGACCTTGGCTTGCCGGCTAGGTCAGTTCCGCACGATGGAAGCCTCGCGCAACGCGCTGCGGCAGAGCTGCTTCAATCGGTTCACCGACGTCGCGCCCCCCGGCTGCGGCGTCGAGCATCTTCGAGGCGACGTGCGTGCGGTAGTGGCCTCTTAGCGGGACGCGGATTGGCAGACCTCGTCGAGCACCGCGCAGAAGCTCGGTCTGGAAGATGCGGTAGTCTCCCGCATTTCAGGCGAGAAACAACGATCGCAAGGCTCATTGGCGCCTACATTCACGCTCGTTAAGAGGGGGCCAAATTCTCTGGCGGTAAGTCGTCCTCCCCAAGCGCCGGCCCCAGGCTGAAGCTATGCAGGCACGCGGTAGCGGATCTTCGATCCCCCGAGCACGGCAAACCTGAATCTTCCCGCGATCGACATCTGCAAGATCGGCGCCAGCACGTCTGACGGGATGGCGGTGTTCGCGTCCAACCTCTCCTGATAGGCTTCTAGCGCTCCTTGCGCCGGGCCTCATCCAGCTTGATCGACGGGAAAAGGTACATCTCCACCCGATCGGTCTTCATGCCCGTCGGCCGCAGCAGCCGCCTCTTGACCTGCAGGTGCCGGTGCTCGTGGTACGGATCGAGTGGGTCCCGCAACGTGTTGACCGCCAGCCAGCAGCCGAAATCCCAGCCTTCGATCTCGACCACGTAGTCGACGAACTCCTCGGGCGGCTTGCGCCGCCGCTTCGCCATCGTGGGCGCCCTCGACTTCGGCTCGCTGACCCTCGCGATCTCTGCCCGAATTCCGTGAGATGCAAACCAGGCTATCCGGGTCTTGCCCGGACGGGCCATCGAGTAGGGGCCAGCGTGGCGAAGCTATCCGAGTCGGTCTCCGGTGATAACCGGGTTAGAATGCATCCAAAGCTTCGGCCGACGACGAGCGGGACCCACGGATCGGTGCGCGGCATTTAGGTCTTTAGCACACTACTTCTTTCGGAATACGGCTCGAAATAGCTGTTGGGTTTGGGTGTGATCTTGGATAATATTTACGCTTAGTTGCATTCGATTGAGGGCGCCATGCGGCCTGCCGGTGCGATTTGGTACGTGGCTTTGCTCGTAACCTGGTGCTGGGGCACGCCCGCTCTCTCGCAGACGATCGACATCGGTTTGGCGGGCCCGATGACCGGACCGGTCGCAGCGCTCGGTAGCCAAGTACGGCGGGGCGCCGAGGCCGCGATCGACGTCATCAACTCGAAGGGAGGCGTGCTAGGCCGGAAGCTCGCCTTGCAGACGGCCGACGACGGATGCGATCCGGCGCGAGCGGTTCAAGCCGCACGTCGCCTGACGCAGGCCGAAAAAGTCGTGGCCGTCATCGGGCATGTCTGTGGGCCCGCTTCCGTCGCGGCCGCTCCGGTCTACGCTCAGATGCGCGTGCCGATGATGACGCTTGCTCCCGGGGATCGGCGTTTGACCGAGGCTGCCGCCAAGAACGGATGGCGCAACATCTTCCTGATGGCCGGGAGCATCGAAACTCAGGGGTTCGCCGCGGGTACCTACCTGGTGAGGCGCTACAAGGGAAACGGTATCGCGCTGGTCTCTGATCAATCCGCGTATGGTGCCGGTCTCGCCGACGGATTCAAGCAGGCTCTCAACGACCGGAGCGTCTCGCCGAAATTCGAAACGTCGCTGACGGGCACCGTGGTCGACGTGGTCCCGACCGTCGATCAACTGAAAGCCGTCAACCCCGCCGCAGTCTATCTCGCCATGACGCCCGCCAATGCGGGGGCCCTGGTCAAGCGGGCGAAGGAGATCGGCCTGGATACGACGTTCGTCTCGGGTAGCGCGGTCGGCCGTCGCGAGTTTCTGGATATCGCCGGCCGAGCCAGCGAAGGCGTCATCAGTACGACGTTGCCGGATGCGCGCTCGTCCGCAATGGCCGTGGAAGCGGAGGCGCGACTGCGTCAGAGCGGTTCTCCGGCAGAGGGCTACACGCTTTACGCCTACGCGGCCATCCAAGTGATCGCGCAGGCCATCGAAAAGGCCGGCTCCGAAAGTTTCGAAGCGATCGAACCTGTACTCCGACGGCAATCCTTTTCGACGGCCGTAGGCAACGTGAAGTTCGACGAAAGCGGCGATCGGGAAGTGTCGGAGGTCGCCTTCACTCAGTGGCGCGATGGACGCAACGCGCCCTTCAACACGACAGACTACTGGGACGTTCTGCGCGACGCCATGTCTCTGACGCGGCCGGCCTCTAGCCCGGGGAACCGTGGAAAGAGGCCGGTCCTGATCGACAACAGCGACGCTCACTTGATCGAGGCCAAGGCGCTTCAGGGCGTGTTCTGGAATACATACTTCACGCGCGAGAACGAACCCGATGCGAAGCTCAGCATCCAGTCGCAGTCGTCGTACACTCTCGTTCTCGACCTATCCGCATACAACTACCGGCAGATCAGGGAGACGAACGCGGCCGGCACGACGGTCGATCTGCGGGTGAAGAGTGCCCTGGAGAAGGCTCCCCAGGAGCCGGTGGAGCTGAAGATTCGACCGGTCGTCGTGACTCCCTTGGTGACTATCGAAGATGTGCCGGTCAAGTCCATGCGCGTCGATCGCAAGAAACTCGTGCGTCCCCAAGAAGGGACCTCCGCGATCGAGGAGGATCGCCTCGTCGGCCGCTTTAAGGCCGGAGCCATGACCCTGCCTGATTTTTCGGGCGCGGTGGCCGCCGGCCAGGCAACCTTCCAGATCAAGGTGGCCGACAATGTTGCGCCCGGTTGCGCGGTCATCGCCTTTACCATCTGGGACTTCCGCGACAATCCGATCGATACTCTGCTTCAAACGGTACCCGTCGGTGACGGCAGGACTCAACCCGACTGCACGCGGATGAATCCCGAGGCGCTAAAAGGGGGATTCGCGACGCTGCTAAGCCCAGTCTTCTCGATCGGCTCGGCCAATCCGCAAGACCCAATTCAGGCCGCACTGCACCTGTTCCAAATCACGGCGCAGGGTCAGAAGAAGACCATCGCGATCTTCGTAGATAAGACGCAGTACCAGCCACCTCAGCCGGGCCAACCGGCGAGCGAGCGGGGCGTCTACGGCTGGCAGACATCGCAGTGGCTCAGCGACTACATTGGCGACGCCAACGGTCTTCCGGCAAGGATCAAGGCGGCCTGGGACGCAGCGTACGACGGCGCACCTTCGCCATATGCGGGCGTGGCGAACGAGCTTGCGGGACAGATTTTCGGCGCGTCCGCCGCAGATCAGCCGAAGGCGGACGCCGCTCGCGAGGCGCTGCGCAGGCTCGCTGGTTCGCAGGACAGACCGGTAGTCGTGATACGGATGGTGGACGAGAACAACCGCAAGTTCTACGTCCCGTTCAATCTAATTTCCGCCTCCGGCAATACCGAGGGACTGCCCGGCCCGCTTACCGTCGTGCAGCCGCTTCAGACCGAGCGCTACGAAGCACCGACCTGCATCGGCAATTGGGCCTTTGGTCTGTCGAAGGACACGAGGGATCTCGATACCAATATCAAGAAGGAATTCGACACACTTGAGGCCAAACGCCCCGCGACCGGGGAGGTCTGGATACATAACGCTGCAGATCTCAAGGCGTACTTCCAGGCGCCACCGGCTTCAGCCACGCAGGCGACACCCGTCCCGGCCGAGGGCCTGTTGCTGCTCGCTCATCACGATCAGTTCGGCATTTTCTTCGATAACATCAACGGTCGAGTCGTCGCTCGAGGGTTACGCCATACCTATCCGCCCGGCAGCATCGCGGTTCTGGCGGCCTGCGGTGCTGCGAAACCGGACTCGGCTATGGATATGCTCAATGGTCTCAATGATGATGGCGTCGATGCGATGATCGTCTCTCCGTTCGACGTGCGCATCGACTACGGTTCGCGGATGGCATTGGAATTCGCGAAGGTCGTTCGCGAAAATCGACTCAATGGCCGAACGCCGACGTTCGCGGAGATGTTTTCGCAAGCGACCGCCGCCACGACCCGATTCTTCAAGGACCCGAATAACGGTGGTAACGCGCGGCTCGAGGACATGGGTCTGGAGTTCATTCTGGCAGGCAACCCCTATTTGAGGCTTTGTTCACCATGACCCTTCCCAACGCCGTTGCGGCTCTATGGCGTGCGGCACCGCTCGCACTCGTCCTGATCGCCGGCCTCGCGGGTACGCTTCCCACGGACGCCGCCGCTCCAACGGAGCCTGGAGGGACGATGGCGGTTCCACCCGCGCCGTTCGTGCCGCCGCCGGCACCGACCGAACCCCGAATGGTCGTGCTCATCAGCGACCTTCACTTCGGTCTCGGAAAGCGACCCGACGGCCAATGGTCACACAAGGAGGATTTCCGGTGGCCCGGAGCGCTCAAAGGATTTCTCGACGAGATGGGACGGCGCGGCGGCGATCGCGTCGACCTCGTCATCGTCGGTGACTTCCTGGAATTGTGGCAACCGCCAGACGGGATCACTTGCGAGAGCTCGGGCGACGCAGATTTGGGCTGCACGGTAGCGGAAATGACGTCCATCGCCAGAACGGTAATCGATGCTCACAAGAGCGATCTCGAATTGCTGAGGGATTTCGCTGAGCGCGGCGAAAACCGTCTTTATGTGATCCCAGGCAATCACGACGCGGCCTTGCTATTGCCTGAGGTGTGGGCATTGCTGGCGGCCCCTCTTGACGAGCCTCGCGGTCGCGTGGCGCGGATGACGAGCGGGTTCTGGAAGTCGCCCGACGGGCGTATCGTCGCGGAGCATGGTCACCAGGTCGGCAACGACGTCAATCGCTTCGACCGATGGCCCCTCATCACGCAAAACCAAGGCGGTACGATCTATCTCGAGCGCCCATGGGGAGAGCGGTTCGTTCAGAAGGTGTTCAATTCGGAGGAGGAGACATACGAGATCATCGATAACATTTCCCCGGAGGCGGTCGGCGTAAAGTATCGTATCGCCGATCGCGGCTATGCCCGCAGTGCCATCGATCTTGCTCGCTTCGTCGTGTTCGACTTGTTCGAGACGTCGCTAGCTCAAAAGAATGCGACCTTCGGCTCCGAGGCCGGCCCGAACGACTCGAACCGCTGGGATCTGAAACGCGCGCGGGAGGAAATCGGCTACAGACTGTTTCTCGAAGCGCTGCCCAAGGACGATCCCTTGCGGGTCGAGATCGAAGGTCAGGATGCCGCCTCCGAGGAGCTGCGGGCCGAACTTGTGGCTATCGCGCGCGATAAGGTCAGGCTCACCGACGAAGAGGTGTTGGCGCTTTGCGACGACTTGGCGCTGCGCAAGGCGGAGCAGAAGTGTGCCGTTGGAACCGCGGGCGCGATGATGGAATCCACATTCGTGCCTCGCAGTCACGTCGTGGGTGCACACATCGAGCACTATCTGCACGACGACAAGCGCCTCCGGATATTCGTCTACGGCCATACTCACGATTACGAGGTCGGTTGGCCGCTGAGGACAGCGAGCGGCGCCCGAGTCATCATCCACAATACCGGCGCCTTTCAGCGCACGGTGGACGAGGCCGGCTTTTTAGCGCGCGTCAAGAACCTCAGTCCGAACGAAGCACTGCGGAAGATCAAGCTGGAAGATCTTCCGCCATGCTACTCGGCGGTACTAGTAACCTACTCGCCGTCCGGTGTTCCCGAATCGAAGACTTGGCGCTGGCACCAGGAAGAGGCAGGAACTGGAGATCTGGTCGAGCCCGGTGATAACCGGTGCAACTGAGTGGGGCTCAATGTCTTCCGCAGCAAATTCGAAGCGACTGTTGTCACAGTACCGCTAGCGAGGACACAAAATGCGCGGAGGCTATGCATCTGAAATCCTGAAACTCGCGGTAGGGATCTGGCTGTGGATCGCACCTCAACCAGCCCTCTTGGCTGCTCCGCCAACGCTTTGGTGGAAATCCCAGGTCGATAATAGTGTCCCTTATTGGGCAATCTCGTTGGCGCTCGATGCCTATGGCAGTCCTCACATGGCCTATCACGATTTTAAAGATGGCCATCTCAAATATGCCAGCAAGCAAGGCGGCACCTGGACAATCGAGAACTTGGATAACTCTCAATTCTCCGGCGAGTACGTCTCGCTCGCCTTTGGCGCGAGTGGCAATCCGCACATAGCCTACAGTTACCATTACAGCCAAGCGACCAACGCCGAATTACGATACGCAAGCAGGAGCGGTCGTAAGTGGACTGTGGAGACCATAGATAGCCTCTCACTTTGCTGCGCGGGCCGGGACGCAAACGTAACCGTAAGCACCGGAATGTGGACATCGCTGGCAATCGATGCCAGCGATAAGCCCCACGTCGCTTTTTGGAGATATGTCGATTCTGATAGCGACCGTACATCAAGTCTCATCTACGCTACGAAAGGCGACAACAGCTGGAAACTAGAGATTTTGGATTCCGATAAAGACGTTGGTTCCAGTGGAAGCGTTGGACAGCGTGCGTCGCTGGCGCTAAGTGCCGACGGAAATCCCCGCATCGCCTACTATGACGTAAGAGACCATGAACTGAAATACGCAAGCAAAGATGGTGGGAACTGGGCTGTCGAGACTGTGACTGCTCCGGGGAGCGTTGAATCATTCCGTTGGTACCCTTCACTAGCGGTAGACAGCAAAGGCAGCCCCCACATCGCCTATTACGAAATGACCGAATGGATGCGTCAAGGAGATCTCAAATACGCAAGTAAAACTGGCGCCAGCTGGAACGTCGAGCCCGTAGATTCAGGCGGGAACGTTGGAGAGGACCTCTCGTTGGCGCTTAATGCCGAAGGCGAGCCGCGCATCGCCTATCACGACCACACTAAGGGCTGCCTCAAATACGCAGAGAAGCGAGGTGGTGACTGGATTGTTGAGGCTGTGGATTGCACTGCACTCGTCACCGGAACCTTCACATCGCTGACGCTCGATGCGTACGGCAATCCCCACGTAGCTTACTATGACCTGACAAACGTCCACGTCATATATGCTTCCGCGGCTGTGGAGCTGAACGCCCCCGACGCCAATTGGAAGGTCGGCACTTCACGCAATGTGACGTGGCAGGGTACGGGTTTGGTAGATCTGTTTATCTCAAAGGACGGCGGTAATACTTGGCTGCCACTTGCAAGCGGGCTTACGGGTGGCTCCTTTAACCTCCAAGTGCCAAACCTTCCTACTACGTCAGCTAAGCTCAAGGTCGAGCGCGCGGCACCCTATTCGAAGAGTACGAGCGGCGTCTTCACTATTGTGCCTTGAGTATCTTCAGGTACGGAGATCGCTTGAGTATGTTAAGAGAAGCTCGTTCTCGCGGGTCATCATCACGACACCGCTACGTCAAATTCCTTAAAATGCTGATCTGGATCGCAAATGCGGCGAGAGCTGTCGTCATTGAAATCTACCCATGAGCCAAAAGCGTTTTTTTTCACGCGCTTACGGCCTCAAGCCCCGCGCTCGCCATTCTAAGCCGTGCGGCCACCGTTTCCGCGTCTCCTGCCCGCATCTCGGGCGCTCAGCGAAGTGACGGCCCGAACACGCTATTCAGCTGCAAGTAAAACTGGTTTTGCTTGACGTCAGCATTGGGCGCGTTCGTCGCGGGATTGACTGGACCGAGCGTAATGTTGAGGGTATGGGTCCGCGTGCCGCTCGTTGAAAGCAATGGGCTGTTCGGACCCTTGAATCGTACAAACGTCCAGGTTGGCGTGACGTTGCCTCCGTAAGTCAATATGAACTGCACGGACTGCCCGATAGTCGCAACCGGCGGATCAATGGTTTGGGATGTGAATTCGGTGGCCGTATCAACGTAGCTTTTCATGTTCTTGATGTTCGTATTCGCCGACGCTATGTTTTTTGTTGCTGCGTTGGCTAAGTTGAGCGCATCGAGCGCACGCGTTTGTGCCAGTCCCGCATCTCTCTTGAAGGGTGAGAGGTTGCAGTGGTCAATATCTCTCTTGGCGCGTTCGATACGAGTTTTTGTATCCCTTATGAAATTCTTTGCTGCGGTGAAATCCGTGCCCGGCAGGGGCTCAAGCTTCTCAAGCTCTTTTTTTGCCTCATCGATGTTGTTATTGGCCTCGTCGCCAAGACGGGAGGCGAGCTTGAGGTTCGTCGAGTTGTAATCCGCCTTCCTGCGGATCGCGGGATCGAGCACGCCACTAAAACGGGACTTGTTCGCCTCGATAGTTGCCCGGGCTTTCTTCATGACCTGAACTTCGCTTTCGGCGTTGCTGGACGCTACAGCAAAGGAAACCTTGGCGTTCTTCGCAATTTCGGCAGCGCCCGTCAGGGCGTCGTCCGCGCCGGTCAGCTGATCTAGAAGTTTGTCAAGGTCCTCAACGGTGCATGATTGGACCGCTTCCGGCGCTATTCCTTTTTGTTCAAGGAACTGGGTTGTAAGAGATTTTGGTTGTGTGGTCTTCTGCAGGGAGGCCGAAGCGCTGCCTGGTTTGGGGTGATATCCCGCGTACAACAACTCGGGCTCTCCCACCACTGGTCCCAGCGCTTGCCGCAACCATTCCTTCAGTCCGAGGCGACCGCGGAGATCCATATTGTCGGAAATCGCGCAAAGATGAGCCATATTCGGATTCGACCGCCAGTCTTTTAGTTCAGCGACGGAAAACGTAAAGCTTAGGGTCTCTGTCCGTTGCGCCTGGCCATTCAGATTGGCGCCAGCCGCCACCGCGAAGCTCTGCGAGACGCCAGAAATGGTGGCCCCCGGGACTCCCGACGTTGAAACACTGCTTGGCCCGACGCTCGTGGGATATGCATTGTGGAGCGGCTCAGTTACCGATAAACCGGGAGAGAACGTGGCCTGATCAAGTATCTGCAAGGTGAGGTCGGCTTGCGCGGTCCAATTCTGTAGCCACGCGAACTTCTCATAATCTGGCAGCCAGCGCCCGGCATCATCCTGGAAAGCGGCCGACAGCTCGCATTTCGTTCTGAGCACGATCTCATAAACGGGAATCCCCCCGGTTGCCTCTTCCAGGGCGGGCAACGTTGCGCACGCGGCAAGAGCAAAATTGCATGCGACCACGCCGGCGACGAGCAATCTCCGTCCCATGGCGGCTCCCTTGATACCCCACACAAGCTCGCTGGCTTGTTTGTTCTAGGCATCTTAATGCGGCAACCAAAGCGTGTGCAACGAAGAAGAAGCTAATCCCCATGCTTTTTGGCGGATCAAGACCAGGACGGCCAAAACGAAAAGGAGCAGCCCTATCAAATTCCGCCAGCTTAGGTGATTCCATTGCTGCATCAAGACGGATAGGGTGTTCGGTACACACAGCTGGAATATGGCCGAAAACATTCGACGGAAGGTTGGATTCGGTTCATCACCCCTAGCGCGACGGCCTAGCGCAACGCACTTTCTAATTGCGCCTTTCGATCCTCCCAGTCCGGCAGCACGGTATTCAGCAGAGTCCGCCATTCCTTGCCGTGGTCAGGATAAAAGGCGTGCGCCAGTTCATGACAGATGACGTAATCGATTAATCGCGGGCTAGCCCGCACCAAGTCGACATTGAGGATTACCCGTCCGCCCGGGGTGAAACTTCCCCACCGCTTCGACATCGATCGAACAACTAGAGGGGGTCTCTTCAGACCTTTGCGGACAAATGGCGATACCACAGCTTCTAGTCGGTCGTGAAACACCTTACGCGCTGTGAGTGCATAGAATCCCTCTAAGAGACGCCTGCAATGTGGCCGGTCCTCCGTCGACCGGGCCGCAATCACTAAACGTCCGCCCTCCAGTCGCACATGGGGATCGTCGGATTGCTCAATGGATAGCCTATATTGTCGACCAAGGAGCAGATGGGTTTCGCCGGAAACGAACATGCGCTTCGGTGTAACGCTGGGCCTTCGAGTAATCGTGTCGATCTGAGCGAATACCCATGCGCCCTTCCGCTGCGCCCTGGCTCGAATTTCACCGAGTTCTTCCCCGACTGGCGCAAATACGGCGACTTCGCCGGTCGGCCGAACATCGATCCGGAGAGCGCGCTTCTCCGTACGAAGGAGTTTTGCGATAACCCGGCGCCCGCCCCAATATATCTCGATCTGTTCAGTCACGATGCGTCCGGCCATGACTGCCCTCATTGCGCAAGCCGCACCCGAGCAGATGCGAGCACGTCATCGACGATGCCATCAAGAATGGCCGGATCGATCAAGATACCGCGCTGGCCGCGAAGCTCCTCGAAGAAGAAATCATCGATGTCGTTCCGAATGATATTCTCCACGTCACGATCATGTTGCCAGCCGACTTTACGTCGTTTTTGCACAATGCTGCTGATCTCAAGCGCGATGTCGGCAGCCAGCTCGGTGTCACCTACACCAGACTTTTCAAGATTGCGCTTCGCGAGCCCCCAGAAAGCTTGGGCATGACCATCGCCACGAAGACGTACTGGCGTCGGATCGGTTTCATCCTGTCGAGTTTGAACCTTGTCGCGCAGTTCCTTGACCTTTGAAAGATAGGTCAGTTCATTGATGCGCCCCTTGTGAAAATCGGCGATCGTATCGCGAACAAGTTTGGAGAATTTCTCGAAAAAGATCGGATCTTCATCCCATTTTTCTTCGATCGAACGGGTCAACTGGTGGGCGATCGTGTCGGCAACCGACGCATCGCTTTCCGTTTTTTCCTGCCTACGCTCCTCAATCGCGATGTCGTCGAAGATGTTCAAGGGCTCGACGATCGTGACAACGTCGCGCGCGACAACGTGCCGGTCCAGCAACTGCCGGATCCGTTTCTCGTAGTCGCGCCAATCCACGCGCTCCGCGTAGCGAAGGCTGACCGAGGCGCGCAGGGAAACGAACCGGCCGAGATCGTCCTTCCACCGCTTCAGCAGTTCCGGCTTCGTCGCCTCGACAAACGCCGGCGAGGCAAGCGCCACCGAAAATGCACGAGAAAATGCAGATAGGCGCGCATAAAACTCCGACCTTATCGCCTCGTCCGCGAGAAGACGGGCATAAGCCTCGGCATCAAAGCTGTTGGATACGGATTTGAATACATCTAGCAAGGCGGCATGGGCACCTGGCACCTTATTCGCCTCGTCTCGAATGGCGGCCACGCTGGTGGCAATGTCCTCCTGGCTGAAGCCCCGTAGCGCGTCGTAGCTGGCGAGCGCTGCATCAAGGTCCTTTAGGACGCCTGTGTAATCGATGATGAAGCCGAATGGCTTATCCGGCGCTCCCTCTTCGTCGAAAACACGGTTGACCCTCGCGATGGCTTGCAAGAGGCCATGTTCCTTCAGACGTCGGGCCACATAGAGCACCGTGTTGCGTGGCGCATCGAAGCCGGTGAGCAATTTGTCAACGACAATGATGATGTCCGGATCGGCCGGCCCTTTGAACTGCTCTATAATGGTCCGGTTAAGCTTATCACAATCGAGGACCGTATTCGCTTACTGGTGTAGGCCCTCGCGGATGGCCGCTCTGCGCGGCGAGAAGCAGCCGCTTCCCGCGTAGAGCGGTCGACCCACATGACGAGCAGCCGAAACCGCCTCCGGGCAGTGAGGCGAAGTCGTTTAAGCCCCTGGAGGTTTTATTTGAAATGACCGACATCTTTACCCTATTCGGGGCGATCGCGCTGATTGTCCTTTGCCTCTTCTGTTTCAAGAAGGTTTGCGACAATCTTTGGATTTAGCCGAAGTGCACCGACAGCGCCGCGGTGAGCGGTAGCAAAAACTATGGCTCCATGGTTCGACCTGATCGATTTGACAATGACGGCACCCACCAATGCGACGCTGAACCACGCTGCCAGCCAGCGTCCATCAATCACTATGAATGTGACAACTGTGGCACCGTCTGGCAGGACGTATGGTCCTGTGGCTGCGACGACGAATGCCCAAGCTGCCACGCCGACATCGCCCAAGTTCATCTGACGAGATGGATCCATGTGCTTGCGCGTATCCGGGCAAATGAGCCCGCCTACAACGAATCCACCACGCAACTTCCGGAGCGAACACCTATTCGCAATCGGCATCGATGGCGGAAATATCCCGGCCGACAAAGTGAACCACCTTCGGACACTTCGTGCGAATCTTCCCAGAGCAGCGATGAGAGGGACCGGGACGTGAGGGACGTCGAAAGCGTTTTCGGGACTTGATGACTCGCGAAGTGCGAAGGTCCGAGAGCCCCCGAAAGGGGCTCTTTTCTTTAGCCGCGACTCGCGGCTGCCGCATCGCACGACCAAGCCTTCATGCTGCGCGATTGGTGCTCTTGAAAGCGAGCGCGCGGCGGCTTCCGAGCTGACATTCGGAGGCTCGCGCGCACCGGTCAGAACCACCTCATTGGTCCGGTACGCCAAACGCTACTCGCATCCCCGCCAACCACCTGATCCTTTTAGCTTTTCTCGAAGCAGCGGGTGGCGATCTTCCAAGTGTGATCCGCATACTTCTTAGTCATCGCTCAAACATGGAAGATTTGAAGGACTACCTGCCCGCGCTCGGGCTCCGGGTGTCCGGTCTCGCCCAGGAAGCTGACGCTTAGGCTCGGTTTACGCAGTCCTGGTCAGGGCCAGCAGCGGAAATAGTCGAGCAAGTGCTCGGCTTAGTAGAGCGAATCCTAGGGCGTGTCGAGAAGCTCTCTAGCCTCAACCAAGTCCGGACTGTCGAAACCCTCCGTAAAACGTTCGAAGACGGAAGATAGCAGGTTGTGAGCCTGAGCGTGCTTGTTTGCGCCCCTCCAAAGTTGGGCAAGGCTCACCGACGATCGAAGCTCGTGCAACATCGCGCCTTGTTCGCAAGCAATCTGAATCGCCAGCTGATAATCCGCTTCCGCTTTGCTCTGCGATCCATTTGACAACCAAAGATCTCCACGCAACCGATACAACTCCGCTTCCATCCATCGTTCTCCCGTCTCGTTGAGCACGGCAACCGCTTCGTCCAAGGTCGAGGCTGCCACTTGCTTGCACTGACCCGGAGCAATCGCATAATACCAAAGCCAATACGGCAGCCCCCATTTTGCGCCTGTGCTGCGGTAAAGATTGATACCCTCTCTGAGTTCCCGTAGTCCGTTAGGATCGCCAAGGTAGGCGTTTGCGACTCCTTTGAGCATCGAGCCGCAAGCGAAAAAATAAGGAAAGTCGAGATCCGTCGCTAAATTGCAAATCGAGTCTGCTTCCTCCGAGGCTTGAAGATATTGCCTCTCCGTTATGAGTAGGTGAACTCCGAAGCACTGAGCAAATAGGCGACTATGTATGGCGGAGGCATTCGCCTCAGCAAGGGCACGCTCCCGCGCGCTTCGAGCTTGATCGAGTCTCCCTTGCCACGAGGCGATCATCACCATCCATGTCGGGATCATAATACGTGCGTCCCGCCCACGAGCTGGTACTTCGATTGCGTGTCCAAGACTTTCGATCAAGCCTATCGCAAGATCGAGGTTCTTTCGTGATGCAGAGAATTGACCGATTTCAAACAGGCTAACACCAAGTACTCTATGCCCAAGGACACGGGCTTCGGTGCTGTCAGTCGCATCTGCAAAAGCCAGAATTTCTTCCGCTACTTCGAGTGATGCCTGCACTTCGCCGCGTATTATATGATACAACCATTGCCCGTAAGCGACCCGTGGAAAGACCGCGGTGTTCTTCAATTGCTCGCAAAGCATTCGTGCCCGCGCATAGGCCTCACCGGTTTCGGAGGCGGCATAACCTTGGGCCGCTGTTAGAGCCGTCCCTAGCGCAGTTTGGAGATCAAGTTCCCTTCGGTGACGCCGGGAATCTTCTGGAAGAAGTTGGGCGAGCTCGATCCCTTTCCTCAGTTGCGCCGCCGCTTCATTCATTGCCGATCTCTCTGAGGCTTGCCGACCAGCTTTGAGCAAATAGCCAATTGCCTTGTCCACCCAACCTGCTTCCGTGCAGTGCCGCGAGAGCACGTCCGGCTGATTTTCACATATATCTGGGAATTTGTTTTCTAAAGCTGCGGCGATACGGCTGTGAAGCTGCTGCCTACGGCTCCGCAAGAGAGTGCCATAGGCAGTATCCTGGACCAACGCGTGTTTGAATGTGTACTCTGAATCAGGCGGCGCGCCGCGCTGAAACACCAACTCTGCTTGCACGAGTTGCGCTAGTGCAGCGTTCAGCTGGGGTTCAGCCATATCTGCAACAGCGCTGATCAGGTCGTAGGAGAATTGTCGCCCGAGAGCTGCTGCCATCTGCGCAACTTCTCGCGTTGGTGTCAATCGATCAAGGCGAGCCAAGAGCGACGCCTGAAGAGATGTTGGAACAGCAAAAGATCCTATGGGCCTAATTGTTGCATAGTGATCTCCTGCGTTAGCTAGAAGTCCGCTTTCAATGACGGTCTTTGTCAGCTCCTCAATAAATAACGGCACACCGTCAGTACGCTCTACAATTTGATTGGTAATGTCTTTAGGTAACGGCTTTCCCCCTGTTATGTGCATGATCACATCCGCCTGTTGCCGTGGGAGCAAGCGAGTGAGACTGAGGAGAGTTACATGCGGGCGGCCGATCCAATGGGAGACGAACTCCGGTCTAAACGTAATAACAAGAAGCACTCTCAGCTTCTGAAGCCGGTCAATAAGTAAGTCGAGTACTTCTAGGGTCGTGGGATCGCTCCAATGAACATCTTCAAAAACGATGAACACGGCGTGTCGAGCCGCGAGCCCGCCGACTTGTGACAATAGGGTTTCTATCGTTCTTTGCTTTCGGCGTTGTGGCGTCAGATCCAAGGCTGGATAGCGATCACCCGTAGGCACCGAAAGTAAATTGGCAATGAGCCACCCCGCTTCGCTGATCTGGTCCGTCCCCTGCGCAAGCAGAGCCTCAAGCTTGTCGAGGCGTTGGTCGTCTGTGTCGTCGCGGCGAAATCCGGCTGCACGTTCGATTTGCGCGATATTCGGATGAAGGGCGCTATCTTGATGGTGAGGTGAACAGAAATAGCGCAGTCGCGTATGCGGCTCTCCGGCAATGCGTTCCATCAAGGCGGCTGTCAGACGGGATTTTCCGATTCCCGCTTCGCCTGAAATAAGCACCACCTGACCTTCGCCGGCCTTTGCCGCAACCCACCGTCGGGTCAGGAGTTCGATTTCCTCTGCTCGCCCAACGAGAGCGGTCATCCCGGTCGGATGCAGGGCATCAAAGCGGCTCTCGACGGGCTTAGCCGCCAGGGCCACCCAAGCCAAAACTGGCGAGGCGACGCCCTTCAGGTCCCTTGGTCCAAGTTCCTGAAATTCAAAAAGGTTGCCGACTAACCGACGCGTACTCTCGGCAATCACAACGGTGTCCGGCCGAGCAATTCCCTGCAGTCTTGCTGCAATGTTTGGCGTTTCGCCGACGATACCCCGCTCTTGGGTTTCACCTCCTCCTATCAGGTCGCCGACGACCACCAAGCCCGTGGCGATCCCGATACGAGTCTGCAGCTGAACACGTAGTTCCAGCGCCGCGACCTTAGCGATTAGGTCGAGTCCCGCCTGTACCGCGCGCTCGGCTTCATCTTCGTGAGCTCGAGGGTACCCAAAGTAAACAAGGGCTCCATCACCCATGTATTTCGCGACGAATCCGTCAAATCGCCGCATCGTATCGGCGACGCACCTCTGATAGGCTGAGATGACCTCGCGCAAGTCCTCTGGATCCATGCGTGCGGAGAGCTCCGTCGAACCGACAAGGTCCGCAAACATCACTGTTACTTGACGGCGCTCGGCGGTGTCCTTGGCCGCTTTTTCGGTTGCCAGATTGTCGTCGGATAGCGGCACTGGTTCGCACGCTTCGGCGCGCAAGACAGCGATGGCGTCGAGCAGCTTGCGGCGATGCCCGACAAATCCGACACCGAGGTCCTTCAAGTCCTCAGCCGTCAAACTCGGCAGGACCGTGTCGTCGATCTTATTCTCGCGGAATGCCGCCTCATACTGTTCGAGACCAAGCCTCCGCAGCCAACCTCCGATGTCCATGGCGGCGCCCCTTGTTCGCCGACCGCTGCATGATCCCCCAGGGGAGACTGTCTGTCTAGGGACCTGCTAATGACCAGTCTGGGTCAAAAGCGCCGGCCTCGCCATCATCAGGATCATTTTAACGGCAGGTATTCCCTGAAAGCCGCCGTCGTATCAATGCTTTAGACGATAAAGAGCCATTCTGATCGGTCCCTCTAACAAGGAGAGCGATCATGAACGACAATGAGGCCATCCCGTCCATCAATCCGCCTCGCCGTCAGCCGTGGAACAAGGGCAAGCTGATCGGTGCCAAGCCGCCGTTGCGTGCAAGTCACGTCTGGTCGATCCGAACGAAGCTGCAGCTTGAGGGCCGTGTCCGCGACCTTGCGCTGTTCAACCTCGCCATCGATAGCAAACTTCGCGGTTGTGATGTCGTGGCGGTCAAGGTGGATGACGTTGCCCCTAACGGCTACACCCTCGACCGAGCAACTGTCCGCCAGAAGAAGACCGGTCGCCCGGTCAGGTTTGAGCTGACCGAGCAGACACGGCAAGCCGTCGACGAATATCTCAGACTTGCACGAAGAAAGCCCGGTGAGTTCCTGTTTGCCGGTCGCGGTGGTGACAGGCACGGCCTCACGACGCGCCAATACGCCCGGCTTGTCGGCCAGTGGATTGCCAGCGTCGGTCTCGACCCGCTTAAATTCGGCACGCACTCCCTGCGCCGAACCAAGGTGACTCTCATCTATCGGCGCACTGGCAACCTGCGCGCGGTGCAACTTCTGTTAGGCCACACGAAAATCGAGAGCACGGTTCGATATCTCGGCATCGAGATTGACGATGCCATTGAGATCGCGGAGAAAATCGAGGTCTGAAGTAGGTGGGCAGAGCTGCTGTGCTCTGCCCAGCCTCGAAACGGTCAAGACGGGCCAACACCTGACTTTGGTGTATTTTCTAAACTGCTCGGTTTCAGACCCGTTTCCCTCAACGCGCACAAATGTAACTCACAGTTCTGATGCGTCGCTCGGCTACGTTCCGGACCTGATTGCGTGCCATTACAGCAAAGTCGTCACCGAGGAATAGCCGCCACGCTACAGGAGGTGAGCCGGTCTTTTCCATTTGCGCGGTCATCGATTCGAAAAACCTTTGGCTTTCGCCAGTCGAGTCTTGAACAGCAAGCAATTTGAATCCGGCACCAATCAGGAGAGATTTCATTTCATCGGGCGTCGCCAGATGGCTGATGGACGGATCGCGTGCCCAAGGCACGGGGTACAAGACTTCGCCACCTTCACCTTGCAGGACATCGTAGACGGCAAAAATTCCTCCGGGCCGGATGACCCTATGAGCTTCCGCATACATCTTGTCCTTGGCCGCAATGTTCATGGCGACATGGATTGTCATCGCCGAATCAAAGGACCCGTCCGGAAAGGGCAGCTTTGTGGCATCGCCCTCCTTGAAGGACACGCGGTCACCCAGTCCCACCCAATCGGACATGGCGGCTGCCGCATGGCAAAATGCCGGGGTGAGATCTATGCCGGTCAGCTGGCACCCGTATGTCTCGACTAGCGTCCGCGCAGGACCGCCCAATCCGCTGCCGATGTCCAAAACACGCGACTCTGGATCAAGCTTCATCTGACTCGCCAATTCCAGAGTCGCTTTGCGGCCTCGTATGTGAAACTCATCGACAATCGCAAGATCGGCCGTCATCAGTCGCTGGAGGTCCTTCCCGGCTTCGCACAAGCTTTGCGCAATCGAATTGGCTAGTCCGAGATTTTCGCTGTAGTGGCTTGCAACAGGATCAATCATGGTCATTGCTCCTTCAACACCGCTCGCCAAGGGCATATTTTCAACCCCGCCTTGGCCAAGATCAAGCACGGGTGTGTCGGCTCAGGGCCCAGGCCGTGTGAAAATCGCGCAACTTAGGGCGCGCCGGCGCATTTCGCGGCCGCCGAGCTTCTAATTCCGCGGAATCGACCTGCTGCCATCTCAGTGGTAACCAGGAGCTCATGTAGAGGCTGATTTGATCGCGCAGAGGTCGGCCTCACGCCCGCATCGCCTCCAGCAATCCGCCTACGCCCACGATTGTCATCACGCGCTTCATGTTGTAGGCGAGCACGTTGAGCGCCATCTCGGTGGCCACCTTTGGCAGCTTTTTCGTGAGAAAGTGCGTTGCTCCCATCCAACACTTCATCGTACCGAACGGATGCTCCGCTGTCTGACGGCGGACACCCATCGCATTGGGGTTGTGGTCGAGCCGATCCTGAACTTTCTCCAGAACGGCCTCGTGCTCCCAGCGTGAGATGCGGCGCTCGGGGCCTGTCGCGCACTGAGCTTTGAGCGTGCAGGTTTTGCAGGTGCTTGTCCAATAGCGGCGCAGTGTCTTTCCGTCCTCTACGTTCGTATAGCGATAAGCCAATAACCTCCAGCAGAGCTGGAGGTTTGATGGGGAACCACCAAAGGCGGTTTTAAGGGACGTTAGGACGATTGTTTGGATTTTGCGGCGGTTGAGATCTTCAGCTCAAGCTGATCCAGTTGCTGGTCGGCCAGTTCTTGGTTTCTGATGTAGGCTCGGATCACTTCCTCGTCCCGGCCAACGGTCGTGACAAAGTATCCTCGCGCCCAGAATTTGTGGCCGAGAAAATTCCGCATCTTCCGTTCGACATTCTGTGCGATCCATATCGAACTCTTCCCTTTCATGTATCCGATGATCTGTGCCACCGAGTATTTGGGAGGTATCGAAATCAGCATGTGAACGTGATCGGGCATCAGATGCCCTTCCTCGATCCGGCATTCCTTGCGGCGTGCGAGATCGTGAAATACCTGGCCTAGATGACGCTTTATTTTGCCGAACAGCAGCTTTTTGCGATACTTCGGCGTGAACACGACGTGGTACTTGCACTCCCAGGTCGCGTGATTAAGATGATTGTACTCCACTTCCATCATGGTCTCCTTGAGGGTTCTTGGCGGTTCCCCAAGGAGACTTCATGACCTTATTCCAGAAGCTGTCGAACTTCCTGTTTTCGCCCCGCCATAGGCGGGGGCTTAGCAGGTTTGGTTAGCCGCTCGCCGGCAGGACAGCGATAGACATCGTCGGCAGCGACATAGACGAAGTCCTGTTTGCCGAAACGGCCAGCAGCTTTGGCGCCCGAAGTCATCGGCTTCGGCAACGTCACCGTGATGTCGGCTTCCTCGCAGGCCCTGATCTCCTCTCCATCGTAATAGCCGCGGTCTGCCACGACTTCGAGCGTCTCGACAGCCATTTCGACGCGCGCCTGCGCGGCCATGTTGGCGAGTTGGCGGCGATCGGTGCCCACGTTGGTCACCTCGTGAGCCACGATGAGATGATGCTGCGTATCAACTGCGATCTGCACGTTCTAGCCAACGATCCCGGTGTCCTTGCCACTTGTCGCCATCGAGCGCGCGTCAGGATCGGTCAGCGAGATCTGCTTGTCCTCGCTCTTCATCATCTCCGCATTGATCGCATTGAGCCGGACAATCTCCTGCTTGAGCTTCTCGATCTTGCCCTTCAACCGCGCAACTTTCGCCTCTGGCACCGCATCGCCGTGCCGATCGGCGGTCTCGAGCTGCGAGAGATAGCGGGCGATGCTCTCGTCGATCGGCTCCAGGCGCCGCTTCATCTTCGCCTCGGTGAAGTTCTTGTCCCGCGCATTGACGGCCTTGAACTTCGATCCATCGATGGCGACACTCGCTGCAACAAGCAGATCAAGCTTGCGGCACAGCGCAACGAACTTGCGGCAGACCTCACGAATGGCCTTGCCATTGTCCTTGTGGAAATCCGCGATTGTCTTGAAGTCCGGCGCCAACTGCCCAGTCAGCCAGATCATCTCGATATTGCGCTGGCATTCCCGCTCCAGGCGCCGGCTCGACGGAACCCGATTAAGATAGCCGTAGATGTAGAGCTTGAGCATAACACCGGGGTGATAGCTGGGGCGGCCGGTATCGAGGGGCTGGACACCGATAAACCCGAGCTTATCGAGATCGAGACCGTCGACGAACACGTCGACCGCACGCACCGGGTTATCCTCGGTTACATAATCGTCGAGCGATGCCGGAAACAGCGTGCTCTGCCCGCGATCCAACCCATCAACAAAGCGCTTCATCAGATGCCCCGCAAAGTCACCGGGAATCTTATCGCGCGAATCACGACAAACAGAGCGTTTTCACACAGCCTGGGCCAGTTTCCGACATCGGGGCTATCATTTTGATGACCATTGCGCCTTCCGATACACTTTATGCGGAAAACGGGCCGTGCAATACTGAGCCAGACTTTGGAAGGCTAGCGATACCTGCCTTTCCCAAGAGCTGGTTGGGGTGGACAAATGCAGAGGTTTGTTTGCGAGCAGAACATTGCTCATTTCCAGAAGCTGTTGGGGGAAACGGCTGACGCAGGCGTCCACCGCACACTTCAGTCCCTCCTGTCCTCGGCAAAGCGCGAACTCGCAATATTGAGTTCGATGGAGTCCGGTGCCGACGCGTCGCCATTCGAGCACCACCGCAGGCAGTTGGTTGACGCGACCTCAATTAGGCAACAGTTTCAACCGGAGTTTGACCGTTCACCTCACCCCTACATGCTTTTGGACCCAGGCCCGGGTCTGAAGATCGTTGACATCAATGCTGCTTATGCAGCAGCAACCTTGATTACCCGCAGTGACGTCGTTGGAAAGTCGCTGTTTGAGGTATTCCCGGACAATCCCAGTGACGCGCTGGCCGATGGCGTGAGCAATCTATACACCTCACTAAAAATAGTGGCAGAGACCGGCCAACCACACGCCATGTCAATTCAACGCTATGACATACGCGATCCCAGCGGTGAATTTGTTGAACGTCACTGGCAACCGATCAATACGCCGGTACACGACACGAACGGACATCTTATTTTCTTATTGCATCATGTAGAAAACGTAACTGACCAGATGCTGTCATCTGCTTATAGGCATGACCAGCACGGGCAATCTTGATCTGATGCAGTGGCAGCTTACTTATCGCTTAGCAATTTGCCAGTGATCTTATTAACGAAATGAAGCCGTCCGCAGCTCGGGCAAGTCACGGCCTCGTATCGATCAGGTTTGTCGGCTGGCATGCTTTCGGGCAACCAGACTTGCGCATCTGAGCCGGTCCGAGGACAGCGAATGACAACATGAGCCATGATCCATGATGAGTCTGACTCCCAAATGAGGAATTGATCTGCCGCAAACTGACGGTCCGATCCCGGCGCAAAGGCGTTCACGTCTGAGATGGGTCAATCGCGACGGTTTTGCCCGACCTCTATCAGATGATCCGGTCTACCCCCAAAGAGCCGACATGCAGCCGACCGGAGGATTTCGTCGCGAAGGGCCACAACCGGGCATGTCCCCTGTTGAACTTTGTGCTAGGCGGGCCTCTCGCGATGCACGGGAAAGTCGTGTAGTCATTGCCGCCATGTCGCCCATCGGTACGTGCCGAAGTTCGGCGGCGAACAGGCAGCAATCCATACTGTCGACCGGCGACAATACGAAGGGTGCATGGCCTTGGGCGCAAAGCGCGCGTGCTGAAATTAGGAGGCGGCAAGTGAATCGACGGCTCGCTCCGAGTTTCTTTGCCATGATGGTGGGGATCGCTTGGCTCTGTCCCGCTGGGATCGGGATCGCTGCCGCCGCTGAGATAAAGTGCATGTGCGCGGGAGCCTTGAAGCCGGGATTCGCCACACTGGTACCGGATTTCGAAAGAACGTCGGGGCACAAGGTCACGTTTGTATATGACACTGTGGGTGCCCTGACTGATCGTATTCGGAAAGGAGAGGACACTGACGTAGCCATCGTGGCAGGGGCGCAAATCGATAGCCTTCAGCAAGAGGGTAAAATTATCTCTGGCAGCCGTCATGACGTGGCCAAAGTTGGCATCGGTGCGTATGTGCGCAAGGGCACCGCGAAGCCAGATCTGAGTTCGATTGACTCCTTAAGACGCACGCTTCTCGCCGCCAAATCGATTGGTTATGCCGACCCGGCTGGGGGCGCGGCAACCGGCGTCTATTTCGCAAGCCTACTTAATCGACTTGGTATTGCTGCTGAGATGAAGTCTAAGAGCAGCCTGTACCGCGACTTTGCTTCGGATGGGCCAGTATATACCGACGTGGCGAATGGCAAGGTCGAGATGGGCTTCCTGCCCATAAGCGAGATCATCGCTGCCGGCAATGTTGTAGAGTACGCGGGTCCGCTACCGCCGGTTGCTCAATCCTACGTGCTGTATTCTGCTGGCATCGCCACCAGCAGCAAACAACCAGAACAGGCGAAAGCTTTTGTTGAGTTCGTCACCTCGGCTACCGCTCGGGCCTCCCTCAAGGACTTAGGGTATGATCTTCCCTGAAAAGGCGTCAACCACTTCGTCTGCCCCTGACCTCCAAATCCTTAGCTTGTGCCTGAAGTCAGCTTCGGGTCACGGGCCGCCTTCTCGGATGGGTTAGCGCCACGGCCGGTGTACCTCAGATAGCTGTCGACTTGCTGCAGCACCACATTTCGGCTGGCTCGGGCCAACAGGCGACATTTCAGGGGAGCGGCTCCGGCTGCACCAATGCGCCGCCCGGGGCTGAAATGGCGGGCGACCAGCGGTTCGCGACTTAGCTGCGACCGCTAAGCCGACCCAGCGGGATCACGTCGAGATCTCTGGAGAAACGTCCCCCGTCTGCTCGCAATCCAAACGCCAAATTGCAATGTGGCCCGCGCCTCGTGCCTCGACGTCGCCAACCGCTGTACAAACGAAAGCTGCGCCAAGACGCTCGCGGGTTGCGTTGGAGAGGCAAATTTCATTCGGCTTGGCTGCCTGTTCAACCCGTGCAGCGACGTTCACGGTGTCGCCCCACAGATCATAGGCAAAGCGGTTGCGCCCGATCACACCGGCGACCGCCGGCCCGGAATGGATTCCGATCCTCAAACGCAGCGGCTGGCCGGCAAACGTTTCTCCCTGCATCGCATCCTTCAGATCAAGTGCGTAGCGCGCGAGCGCTTCGGCGTGCTTGGCTGAGGCCTCGGGCACGCCGGCCGCCGCCATGACGCAATCGCCGATCGTCTTGATCTTCTCGCAATTATGTCGATGCGCCAGATCGTCCGCGACGGAGAAGAAGCGGTTAAGCATCACCACCGTATCCTGCGGACCGGACTGTCGCGCGCCGGCGGTGAACCCGACGATGTCAGCGAAAAGCACGCTGATACTTGCGTAGTTGTCGGCGATGCGTTCGCCGTGCTTGAGGCGTTCGGCCACTGGGGCCGGCAGAATGTTCAGTAGCAGCGCATCTGAGCGGCGATATTCCAGCTCGAGTGCGGCTTCCGCTGCATTCGTCAGCTGCATGAAGTAGCGCGAAGTCACGAACAGGATCACCATAGTCAGCGCTGAAGTGACATAGAAGAGGGCTTCCGACTCGTCGATCGACATCGGGATATGGCTCGGTGCCCGGGGCAGGAACTTCGCCGAGATGATGAATGCGACCCATGCCAGCAGGGTCATAGCCACAGGCGCGATGACCGGCCGTAGGTCCAGGAATATCAACGACATGCTGGCGGCAAGAAACAGGAACAAATGCGATCCGGCGGCGTGGCCCAGCAGGATGGTGAAGCTCACCATTCCAGCAATGAGAACCAGCAGGAAATAAGCGCCGGCGAGCTTCTCCGACCACCGCAGCAGCAGGAGCGTGACCGCCCACAAGGCGGCATTCAGCAGGTTCAGACCAATGGCGGCAGCGTATGCGCGTGCATCCATTACCGCATAGAGGGAAGCAAAAAATCCGTCGACCAGGAAGCCAGTGATCACAACCACCGTGATCACCTTGCGTCGCCGCAACGACCGTGCCTTCGCTAACGATTCATCCCTGCCCGCATCGCGCGATGCGCCGGGCGCATGTTGATGCTCCATACAATCTGCTCCACCGGTGCCGGACCGATTCCAGTCTGCCACGCATCCCAGCTCGCGCAAGCTCAATGGTCGAGCTTGCGGCTGTCTGCCTTACACGCGAGAGAGAATTCGTTGAAAAGGCCGGTGCGTCCGACTTGGGTCAAAATGCGAAGAACTCAACCTGAGCAAATCTGGGCCGGTATGCCTTATTAAGCGGACCTCGATGAGTACCGCCGCGACTTCGCTGATGGGCCAGCAGCTGAAGTCGCGTAACGTCAGCGGTGTCGACGCTGCCGACTAAGAAAGGATTGACAGCCGGGAGAGTGACGGCCCTCCAATACAGCGCAATCGCGCGTAAAAACCTTCGCGAAATGCCCGCAAAAGGTGTATTAGTTCGTGCATTCCTGATTTGCGGGGCAGGACGCAAATGGAAGCAATCGGACAGTTGTTGGATCACCTTGGCTATGCGACCCCGCTGCTATATGCGTCGGCTTCGTATGGCTTGTTTCATTGGCTCGACGAAACCCTATCAAACGAAGCAAAGGCAGCCTTAGCAAGAACGATGAACCTCAAGAGTTACGGGAAGGAGCAAGTAGCATCCGCTTTGGTCGAAGTCTTTGATCGAATTTACACGTCTCCGTTGCTGAGTTGGCGAGCATTTTTCAGGTCGTGGCTGTTTACGAGCGTGGTGACGCTGATTTATGTGTTCGAGTTTCTTGATCTCCATTGGGGTCACGGAGGAGTTCGGGAATGGTCACTTATTTTTCTTTTCAACGTCCTTACAGATTACTTCTGTCTTTTTGTGATTAGAGCATCACTATCTCGAAGCAGCACGACACCGGTAATTGGGCTTCTTGTCGGTACTTTGAGTGCGGTAGCGATCGTCGAGCTAGGAAATGCATTGCGTGATGTGGCGCTTACGATCTTCCACATCGGTCTCCACTACTGGTTAAAGCATTTCACCTTGGGCTTGTCCTTGGAGCTTAATTATTACATGTGGCCCGCACTTGCGGTCTTCGCTTGGTTACCGCTATTCGCTCTCGGGATATTGGCAATTCGCGTACTGCCTCTACTTTCATGGATTGTGGAGAAAGCTCAGTGGGCCGTGAAAGAAGGTGACCTGCACCCGCTTAGGGCAATAGGTTTCGTGGCAGCGGTTGCAGTATTTGCCGTTGCGGCTGGATTGCAGACCATGATCGCAGAATAGGCCACCCCAGCGTCGGCAGCCGCATAACGCATGGCTACCGCATCGCATCGTTTGGGACGCCGTGCATCACTAGGGGGTCGGGGTGGTTGGCTAAACCTTCCCCGTGGGGGACTTTCACCTCCTATTCTTTGCCAGCTTTCCTGTGTGCACTCCGGGTTGGGTCACGGGCTGCCTTCCCGAATGCGTTTGCGCCACGGCCGGTGTAACCCCGGACAGCTGCCGACTTGCTGCGCCGCGAAACTCGGCAGCACTGGGCCAGCAACGGAACTAAAGGCAGCTTATCCTCTTCCAGCGATCCAGTCCGCGACGCGTGCAGCACACTCATCATCGGTGTAGTAGGCAGCGTGAACCAGTGTTTGATCCGCTTCAATCGTGCGCAGCAGCGATGTGATGTCGGCTGCGGTCACAGCTAGGTTAGTGAAGGTTTGCGATGCTTCTCCTAGATGCCCGGCGATCCAGGCGCTTCGTTTCTGTAGTGCGCGACGCTCAGCGCCCTGCGGGATGTTTTCATATCTGGCAAACCCCACAGGAAGACCGTAAGGGAATTGGCTGACGGGCGGCGAGCGGAATCTATAACCTTCTAGCCCGATGACCATCTCCAGCAAAACAGGCCAACTCCTGCGACGGACCAAATAGGTTCCCAATGCAGGGCCAATGCCGGCCAGGGACTGTAGTTGTCGAGCAACCCAGCGAAAGGGCGACCAGAACGCCGAATAGAATGCTGGTCCCAAAAGTGTCCGAAAAATGAGGGCCGTTGTAACCGCCCCAATCAATCCCAAAAAGCCCAGGTACCTTTGATTTGACTCTAGATACACGTAGGTGGGGAAGATCAAAGATAATATTCCGAAGATGAGGGTAAGATCAAGAAATGCACCTACGCATTTGGCGACGAGTCCAATATCTCGAAACGATCGGGCCCCCTGCAAACGGGCAACCTCCCTAAGTCTAAATGCTGTCGATTGTACGGATGAGATCAAGAACCGCAGCAAATTTGAGCGGGGGGCAATGGGATTATCGATCTTGGGTAGATGATGCAGGACTTGCCAAGCTTCATCCGTGGGGCAGCTTAACGCCAGCAAAGTCTCTGAACGTTGAACATCTGTCTCCCTAGGTTGATAGAAACTATCTAATTTTGCCGCTTGACCCAGCGCAAAGACGAGAATGACAAGGCCAGCAAACCAAATTAGGTCAATTAGCGAGTCTAGGAAAAGCCATGATAGACCAGTTAGTTCAGAAATCAAAGTCGATGGTAGGAACTCAAAAAATCCAACAACAAGAATGAGGCAAAGTACATTGATTCCCAAGGAGATCAAGAAACGATCACTCCGTTCTGTCTTTTCTCGTATCGGCGAGAAGGCATCCATGAATGGGGTGCCCAGGGTGACTATTTTGCCGCTGAAGCTTGGCTCGGCCATTATTTGCGGCAAAGCCTCGATCACGACATTCCCGCCGTGACTGTGCGCAATGATGTGGTGCCGCCAACCTTGGTTGCGGAGCTTGGCGATATAGTCCGCTAGAGAGGATGCCGCTTGTGCACGTGCAATCCAGCTATTCTCACCGGACCAATAAAATATCGAGCTCTGCGCAGCAGCGTGTGCCCAGCATCGCGCGGGGGAGCCGCGCTCCTGCAGGGCTGCATCCAGTTTGCTAACAAAGTTCTCGGCTGCTCCTTCGGCCTCAGCGCGCTGGTACCATAGAGTCTTGCCTGGCCTAGGTGCGGCCCAAGTGCCGTGCACGATGATCACGGTTTCCTTCGCGCGGTCGCCCATCTGCTCAACTCGCGTGCTGTCTTAATACGATAACCCTGAGAACTTGCTTCGATGAAGATAAAGGTTTTGGTAAAGGTGCAAATCCACGACTAAGTAGCGCGAAGACCGCATCTATTCTACGCGGTCCTGCACATGGCACAAGAATAGGAAAGAGGTTGATCGGAAGGGGGAAACTTCCGGTCTGGGTCAAAACGCGAAACACTCAATCTGAGCAATTTAGGTCAG
>Ga0070741_10002778_pt1 | contig 45582 bp, 44 predicted proteins | sample Coa_R1_4_FD_66440 | JGI IMG/M metagenome (GOLD analysis project Ga0070741, IMG submission 66440) | Surface soil microbial communities from Centralia Pennsylvania, which are recovering from an underground coalmine fire - Coalmine... | ecosystem: Environmental > Terrestrial > Soil > Unclassified ... | reverse complement strand
ATCACCGTTCCTGAACCCGGGCCGCCCAACCACCAGCCGGGTTTTTTGTTCCGACGACCACTCAGCCACCAACAATTTCAAACCGGCGGATTTCCTACATGTTCACGCCGCCGTCCACACCTTATCGTACGCTGAAGCGGCAGCGCGCCTTAATCTTACCGAATTAGCCACCCGCAAAGCAGTCCAACGCCTCCGCCAGAGCTATCGGGCATTGCTCCGCCAAGAAGTAGCCCAGACCGTAGCCGCTCCACATGAGGTCGAGGCTGAACTGAAATATCTCATCGGAGTCTTTGCCGCATAGGGATTGAGGCCAAAGCTGCAACCGGCCAAGCTGTGGCCGCCACCTGAAGGTCGTCTATCGTGTCTCCTTTACCACGATAAACTCAGGCCAAAATGGTGAGAACCTTGCTCCTAATCAATCCATTCCCCAGGGTCGGCCCATTTGGCGTTTCGCTTGAAAAGCGATTTCGGGTCAGTGTGTTGGCGTCTACTGCTGTGCATCTGTGCATCTGGATGCTGCCCACGCGGGGGGTGCGTTTTTCCGTACCCGGTCGGAGCGAATGTTTCAGAAAGCTGTCTCCCAAATCCGCAGCATCTGGTTGCCAGATTTCGGCCAACGAGCATGAATACAACGTCTGGAGAATCAATATGCAGGATGTAGTAGTTCGTTATGTTGCAGATTCCCATTCAATCATGATGACGGCGAAGGGCGACCTGGCTCCCCACGTCGCAAAGTCCCTTGCCCTCGACCTTGCCCTGAAAATGACGACATTGGAGAATGCTCAAGTCGATGGAAAGCTTTTGGCTTGAATGCGCCTTATAGTTTGACATTGCCCATCTTGCCCGGCTTCGAGCTCATTCTGTTACAAAGAGCAGATTAAGGATCGTAGAGCCTGTGCAAGCCTGGTCTCCGCGTATCACGGGGAGCAGTTACGCTCGTGGAGGCTGATCCCGTGTTCCCCGCCCGATCTCGCGAAGTTACCGTTATAGTATACTCTCGTTCCTCGGCGTTTCCCCCCGGCCGCGACGCTTGTAGCAAAATCACAAAACCATAAGTGCCGTCCGACTGAATCGGAATCGCCCCCGTCGTTTCGACTTTACCATCATCATCAGTGACTGCGTACCTGACAGAGTTCGGGTCTACTCCGCTTCCATCGCACTCATCATCGGTAATGTGTCCGCTGACTCTGACGGGAACCATCGCCCCTGTCGGCGGCCATAAGACCCGGCGGCTGGTGGATACCGAAATGGTCGGTGGGGTCTTATCAATGGCAACCTGCATATACGTTTCAAATTCCAAGTCAGGCACAAACTGGATTGGCTGCCACGGGCCGTCCCCAAACCTCTCCATGGCCTCGCCCAATGAATAAGTATCGGAAACCGAACCCCCGACCATGAGTCCATTGAAGGATCCGGGGCAACTCAGCACGAGCGCGTATTGATGGTCTCGACAGAGGTGAACTGACTGATTAAGGAAATCAACGGAATACCATTCATAGAAGTCGCCATGAACACGCGTCAAGCTGGCGTGCCCAAGCTGCGCTCCGGGAACACCATCCTGAATGTCTGCTATCGAGATTAGGAGAGCATTGGTTTCGGTCGCGTTGGCCCTCGTAAGCCACAAACTCACACTGGCCAGCTCACCTGGAACTTTAGGAGTAAACGTTTGAGCCAGTACGCCCCACGTCGGACCGTCACCCGTACGCGGACTGGCACCCCACTCGGTTTGCGATTGATCCAAAATGATCTGAGCCTTGCAATGAACACCAATTAAAACGCTCAGCGTAGACAGTGTGGCAGTGAGAGTTTTTTGATATTTCATGAACTCAGTGATGAGCATTCGGAACCGATCTACAGCCTTTGTTTGGATATCCCTTTACCGAACCCCAGGCCGCAAAACCATTCAGCGAATTCTTACACCAGAAGGGTGGCTAAAGTCAAATCAAATTACGCCTAATCCCATCGGGCTTGCGTTATGGCTAGCCACAGTAAAGTCCGATGGGCATCGATCCAATTTCCGAAAATTAATTGTCGGATTCGGCCTGCGTGGAGACATTATACGGCTGAGGCTGCAATCTATGAGCGATCTCGAATTATTGCAGGAGTACGCAAAGAGCGTGAAAGTGGCGCCAGCTTACTTACGACCACCCCGGCAACAGTGCGTGTCTCCGCGTCAATCAGCGGCCCCCCCCCCGAGTTCCCACTGTTAAAGGCCGCATTGACAAACCATATGCTCAAAGGCGGATATGCCCGCCGCAAAAGTTTATCCCGAGCACACACTTCGAGGCTTCGGCCGTGCGCACGACTCAGAGGCCCCGGTAATGTCCATGTGTCTTCTAGCATCGCGTTAATCGCCGACCGCAAGCTGGGACAACGAAATGCCGGTTAGAAAGATCTTGCCCGGCGGCCCACCCAGTTGGAAGAGGAGGTTAGCGGGAGAATCGGACGGTTGCTGCATGGTGAAAGCGTACCGGTAATGCGTGCGATTGGGGGTAAGCTGCGTTGCGGCGAGCGTGCTATAGTCGATGAATGCGCTTCCATTCTGAACGAGTTGCGCCTGGATAGAGCGGCTCTGGTCGGCCCAAGCATCGAATTGCAGCACGTACCGGGAACCCTGGAGCAATGTCGCGCCAGCCTGAAGCAGTTCAATACTGGTCGAACTCGTACCTCCGTCGACGATATGGAATTGAGCGACGCCATTCCGGATCGTCCACTCCGCCGCGGCCCCACCGTTAACCATGAAGAACCACGCGTTCGTCTTTGCGGCGAAGTCACCGTTCTGCACCATATTCTCGCCGGGACTGATGATATTCACATCGACGCTTTCCTCGTTGGAAAATGGACTTTCGATACCGGCGCGGTTTACGGATGTAACGCGGAAATAGTGGAGACCGTTGGAAAGATCGAACAACTGCTTTAGTGGGCTGGGGCTTTCAGCCAACAAGACGCGCGGATGCGGCGCGGTTCCGCCGTAGATGCGGTAGCGGGCCACGTTGGTATCGCCGAACTTGTTAAACAGGAGCGTGATATTATCGAAGTGTGGTTCGACAAGAAGGTACGGCGCGGCGGTAGTGCCATGCCATAGAAATCGAAAAGCGCGGTAAGCATCGGATCCCGGGAACAAGCTAAGCTCGAACCTTTTGGCGCCCGTGTTATCGACCTCGATCGCTTTCGGGTACCGGGGCAAGACGAAATTGATAAGGGTGTTTCCATTGGAGAGGCGCTGAGCGCTTCCCATCCAACCGGTGAACTTGTCAGGACTGTCGCGGAACTGCCACACCAGACGCGCGATTCTATTTGTCAGGTCAACGGCGTATTCGACGGCTCGGGAAACTGGCGGATGATGGTTGTCGCCGTTGTCAAAAAGCAGGTAATGGCCTTTGCCCAACGCGCTAATATTGTGCTGGTAGCCGGGGCCATTCAGGGAATCGTTAACAAAAACGAAGCTGCCGTGGGCGCCACCCAGGCGCCAGAGGATATCGCCGGAATCGAGATCTACTTTCGTGATTTCGCTGAGATGGCGGGCCGACACCAGGAGATTGCCATCGTCATCGATGTCGAGCCCGTTGAGGTGGGCCAGGTCCGTGTTCCCGGTCGGCACGAGATCACGGATGTCGTAGTTGTCCCAAGAACGCCATTGGAAGATGAGTTCGCTTGCGGGAGTGAATTCCTGAACGACCGTTTCAACTACTACGGCATTGGTGCCACCCGTGATGTAGTGGGCCATGTTGACGGGGTTTTCGCGGTAACCGAGCAAGAAGTATCTGCCATCGGGCAGGATTTTGAGATCATGACCGTCGGTCAGGTAGCCGTTTACGGCGACGTAGGTGTGGAGCGGATTGAAGTTGTGGTCAACCACAGAGTAAGTGGCTTCCCCCGAGGCGGCGAGGCGGCAATAGGTGAGGGTGTCGTTTTGAACCTTGAGGTCCGCCAGTCGCCCGCGCTGGTACCATACGGGCAGACCATCCTCGTTCAGTATCATAGTGTACGGAGGCACTTCATCCAGCGCGTTTTCCAAAAAAAGGTTCCCCGGGGATGGATAGTAATTGGTCGTGATCGCGACTTGGGGAAAATCACTCGGCACAGAGACGCCGTTGGCCAAAATCGCTGCCTTGGACACGAGCGTGCGCGGGATCGCGGTGGTCAGGGGCTTTGCCCCGGCCGTTTGGGGATTGGGGCCAATGTCAACCGCGAGTTGTGTTCCGCTGGCAAGAGCCGGCGGGAACGAACCGGGCATCGGGTCTGAAGTCATGAACTGATACCTAAATCTTTCAACCCCCGACTTCGCACGATTTCCGAGCAGGGGCTTGAGGTTGACTGAGACCAGTTCGTTTGCGCCGAGCTCGGAGACCAATTCAAAAACCACGGTTCTTCCGTCACTGGCGATTCGCGTGGTCCCAGCGTGGCGGCCACTGTGCTTTCCGATTACGGTGACGAAGTCGTTCGTCAGATTCGTCACCTGGCTGGGGGCCATACTCGCAAACCGAATCAGAACATAACGAGTCTGCGGCGACACATAGGAGGCCCCAGGTACTGGTGACAAATAGAGGTACCCGGCATGACGAGCGTTGCTTTGCGCCCACCCACGGGAGAACCACCCCAGCAACACGATCCCGACCAATGGCAGCCAGCGTTGCATGGGCTAAAGGTTCCGGCCGCGAATGGCCGGAGCCTGGTGCGCCAGGAGGGCCTCCGCGCGATCGTTTTCTCCGGAATTAACGCCCGGCCCAAATGCGAAGGCGGTATCGTGCCTTTCGCGGAGCCAGGTCAGAGGAATCCGCGGGAGCGTCATTTTCGTGAGCTAGCAATTCTCAACGCTCCAATCTAGCTGGTTAAAGATTAAATGAGCATTAACCAAAGATTAAATTCGGTTCACGATTTCGTCGTCGATCAAGGCGTTTGCTTTTCCTTCAATTATTCTGTGTGACCGTCAAGGAGGTAAAACGAAGTGCAGTGGACGTCTCGAGGACAAGAATTTCATGCGAGAAACGTCGCTCGCGAACAAAAGCCTGCATGTGGTTCCCGTTTGCGTGTCTCGCCAGAGTTCGTTTCAAACGCATTGATGATCTCAGTTCGGCCACCCTGACTGAGAATTGCGGCGCTAAAAAGAAGGGTGAGTTGTCCTTTGAAGATGAACGAGCCCCTCGGCTGCTCGTTGGGTAGCGCACCACGGCTTGCGCACGGAGCCAAGGATTCTTTCGATGGGTTTGGAAGCGATCTGAATTTAAGACCGCACGAGAACGTCTTTCCTTTGTGGGTTTGGCATGATGAGCTCCTGCCCGTTCACATTCCTCTCGTCGGTTGGCACAGGATTACTACCGGAGGATCCTGAAGTCATCGCCCGGCAAGCAGATGAATGCGAGCTACAGCGTACTGGTTCGGGGTGGTGCTCGACCCTATATTCCATTCCGAAAACGCGGAATCTCAAAAAAATCAGTGCCTTCCGAAACCCCCAATCATAACAACTCCGGCTTGTCCACTGCGGAGGCGCAAGCGCGGCTGAAGCGATTCGGCCCCAATGCCGTCGTCGAGGAGAAGGCTCACCCGGTTAAGGCATTCGTCAAGCGGTTCTGGGCGCCCATTCCCTGGTTGCTGGAAGCTACGATCATCATCCAGGTCTTTCTCGGTGAGGAGGTGGAAGCAGCGGTGATCGGCGGACTCCTGGTATTGAATGCGGTGCTGAGTCTGCTGCAGGAGGGTCGCGCTCAAAAGGCACTGGCGCTCCTGCGGCAACAACTGCGTGTGCTGGCCCGCGTCAAGCGCGACGGCGTGTGGACCACCTTGCCAGCCGAGGAGTTGGCTCCGGGCGATGTCGTTCATTTACGACAGGGCACCATTGTGCCCGCGGACGTTAAACTGGACGACGGGTCATTGTTGGTGGACCAATCCGCGCTTACGGGAGAATCTGCAGCCGCTTCGGTCGAGGCTGGCAAAACGGCTTATGCGGGGTCCATGGTGCGGGGCGGTGAGGCCACGGGTGAGGTTACCGCCACTGGCGCGCGGACTTTCTTCGGGAAGACCGCCGAACTAGTCCGTACAGCTGGTTCAGCCAACCGCCAGGAGCATGAGATTGTCGGCGTCGTAAAAAACCTCTTTGTCGTAAACGCCGCGATGGTGGTGGTTGTCACCGGCTACGCGCACTACGTCGGGATGTCCCTTGGGTTCATTTTGCCGTTGTTGCTGACGATATTGCTTGCCTCCATTCCAGTCGCGTTGCCGGCCACCTTCACGCTCGCGGCAGCGCTCGGCTCGCTGGACCTTTCCAAACGCGGCGTGCTCGTCACGCGCCTGAGCGCTCTTCATGACATCGCGGCTATGACCGTCTTATGCAGTGATAAGACCGGAACCCTGACGCGCAACCAGGCCACTGTGAACGCCCTGTGGGCAGCCCCTGGCGAATCTGAAGATGAACTCTTGCGCGCGGCTGCGTTGGCCAGCGATCCAGCCGGCCAGGACCCAGTTGATGGCGCAATCATCAAGGCCGCCGTCGAGCATGGCTGGCATGACGGCGAAATGGAGCGAATTGATTTCAAACCCTTTGACCCGGCCACAAAACGCGCTGAGGCCGTGTATGGTAACAAGGAAGGCTCCTGTCGTTTCGTGAAAGGCGCCCCCGCAGTCGTCGCCAAACTGGCCGGCGCCGCTGACATTCTCTGGCAACCACACGCTGCCATCATCGTCGCACGCGGGCAACGTGTGCTTGGGATAGCCGAAGGAACGGCCGATCAGATACGCCTCGTTGGTCTGATGGGGCTTGAAGATGCGGTGCGTGAAGATTCCAAGTCTGTCGTCAATGCGATCCGTGACGCAGGGGTTCGCGTCGTCATGGTGACGGGCGACAATGCGGTCACGGCACGCAGTGTGGCGGAACAGGTGGGAATTTCAGGCAATGTTTGCTCCCCCGAAAAGCTCCATGGCGATCTTTCCGGAGACACCCTTGACTGCGCCGTTTTTGCGGGCGTGTTTCCAGAAGACAAATTTCGATTGGTCCGTGGGTTCCAGCGTCGCGGTGAGGTGGTGGGCATGAGCGGGGACGGCGTCAACGATGCCCCCGCGCTGCGCCAGGCTGAAGCAGGAATAGCCGTGGCCAACGCGACGGACGTGGCAAAAGCGGCCGCAGCCATGGTATTGACCCAACCGGGACTGGGAGGGGTGGTGCCCGCGATCGAAACGAGCCGTTTGGTATTTCAGCGGATCATCACCTATACCCTCAACATGCTGATAAAGAAGATCGAGATCATGGCGTTATTGGTCATCGGTTTTCTGGTGACCAGGCATAAACCTCTCACTCCGTTGCTGATGGTGCTTTTCCTCTTTCTCAATGACTTCCTTACGATGTCTCTCTCGACCGACCGGATGCAGTACTCGCGCCGGCCAAACCGATGGAACACTCGAGGTATTCTCGAGGCTGCCGGCATTTTGGCGGTGTGCAAGCTGGTGTTCTCTCTAGGTGTGTTCCTGTGCGGCTATCATGTGCTGCGATTGGACATGCCGCATCTCCAAACCTTGATGTTTGCGACCTTGATTTTTAGTTCGCAGGCTGGGGTCTACCTGCTTCGAGAACGCGGGCATTTTTGGCAGTCACCGCCCAGCCAATTCCTCATTGGGAGTTCGCTCCTGGGTTTGTGCGTCGCAGCGATTCTGGCTCTCGGCGGCATTCTCATGCCGGCGATCAGCCCATCTTTCCTCTCACGGATGGCGGGAACCGGAATCCTCTACTTCGTTTGCCTTGACTGGCTGAAAGTATGGCTCTTCAGCCGGCTGAATCTACGCTGAGCTGCATTTTGCGGCGCGTGCCGCTCTCCAAGCAGATCCGAGAATCCGGATGACTTGGCAGATCCGATCAATTGCTTCGGATTCTTTCATAACCGAGAGAAGAGTCTACGGCTAGCACTTGGACAAATGCCGTCCAAGTGAACACTAAATAACGACATCCGACTTTGAGCTTGTAATATGCGGACTAGGGGGCTTAGCTTGAGACGGACTGAGGCTGATAATGAACAGCTTAGACAAAAAGGAAGGCGAATTTCCCGGCAGCGATTTGCAACTGGCGTTGCATAAACACAGTTGCGCGGAAGATTCGCCTTCAATTGATACTATGAAAACAGCCGTTGCAGTTATGTTTGCGGTCAGCAGCTTGTTTCTGGCCGGTTGTTACACAAATCACCATGTCACAAAGTGGGAATACATGCAGCGGTTTGGAATGCAATCCGACGCGGAGCTTAATCGGTTGGCGGATGAGGGGTGGAGTATTGTAAGCTTCAGTGGCGAAGGCCAACCGGTTTACATCTTGAAACGACCGAGGCACTAAATGGGGATACTGTGGGCGCAACGAGGCGCGGCACCGAATGAGCGGCACTGAAATGAATTTGAAATACCAGCACCGGCAACTGCCGCTCATCGGTGCGCTTGAACGTTATGCTTTCACATGAGCTGGGTCACAGATGTCATTCTTTGCATCAATCTTGAGGAGAAATTTCGAGACGACGCCGACTATTCGGAGTCTTGCGAGCCCGTCGACAGCACCAACAGGTGGCTGACCGACCATGAACATGGCAAACTCGATCAGATTTCCGAGGCCGTCGTATCCAGCGGAAAAGCCATGCAGTGTTTCGTATATGGCGGCGCGTTCAATTTTTTGGACGCGGACGAGTTTATAAAACTGGTTTTATCTCAGGAATGGAAGATGCCCGAAGCTGTTCAGCTTCTAATAAAGAACGAGGAAGAAGATGCTTTCACGATGTATGGGTCCTCTTGAGACCCTGCATAACTTTCGCGTTGCACTCGACGAACAACCGAGGTCATTCGCGCCGCGTAATTGGCTTTCAGCATACTAATGTAGCGTAGTCGCGGCGTCGGAGTAATGCCAGGAAAGGACATCGCAAATCAAATCAACCAAACTCAGTGTCCGTGGCAAGCCATGAGAAGCGAGCTCACCAATCGTGCGGGTGACGAGGGGCGGAAGAGGCGCAGGAAACCAGCAGCGAACGGCTTCACTCTGATCGAATTGTTGGTTGTGATAGGAGTCATTGCTATTCTTGCCGCCCTTTCTGGTTGACGCAACCCAACAGTTGGACTGCACGGGAATACCGGACGCGCATGATCCGGTGCTCCTGTGATCTGGGCTGCCCACGGCGGGAGAGTTCCACTTGCCGACTGGTACTAATGGTTTGTCGCGGCCCTTCTGGCAAATTCGTCGTTTCTTCTACGTCACCTGGCAGCTGCAGGGCTGAAAACATATCGAAAAACCGAAACAGTCGCGACATCCGGTTCTCCAAACGACATGGCGGAGAGCATGACTCGAGGCCTGCCAAATTCCAGAACCTCGCTGTGCGTGATCGATCGCATATACGTCCGGTCCGCGTTGCCTTCGGGATTAAGCGTGGTACCGCTGGAACCGAGTCCGGAAGATTGGATCAGCATGGTCACATTTGGCCGCGTGGCGTCCTGAGTCGGCCGGACGCCCGCGAAACGGACCGACAAACCGAACCTTTGAGAGGTCCGCGAGATCAGCGGCTCGCGACCCGGTCCGGTAGCCCGAGAGGACGTGGTGAGCCATTCGTTCGTACTGACCATTACCTGATCGGAGAACACGTTGACGGTCTGCTTGGTGCTGTAGGTGATTCGAGCCTCTCCGATTTTGGCCAACCGAGCCAGCAGAGTCTCTGCGGCCCCGGCTTCGTTTTCCAAACGCTCGCTATCCAACTCCACTATGCGTTTGGCTGGGATTTTGACCTGATAGGCTGTCACTTCAAAGTGGGCGGGAAACCCACCCTGCGCGGTGTCTGGACTCGATCCCGCCTGGGCCGAGGGTGGGGCGGTGCCGACATCAGCTGGTCTTTTGGGTAATTCCTCGAAGACATAACGAATAACGCACTTTGACGGGTGATCTTCGGCGGTAGCTGGATTTGAGTTGCTGCCCAGCATCACGCGGGGGTGACCAAACTCGAGCGGCTTCGTCTGGTTGAACTGGAAAGCATTAAGGGCTGTAAACTTGCTTTTTGGCGCGATGTTACTTTGCCTCACCCTGGAAAGTTTGGCTTCAACTGTTACGTCTGGTTTGGAGCCCTTTTCTGCCGGTCGCCCCGACAGGTGCAGGACAAGACCGACATTCACGTAAGTTACCGTGTTGACCGAAGGATCCGAGGTTTCACCGTGGGCCATCTTCACCGGTTCGGCGCTCCCAATCAGGATCTGTTCCGAGAGAACATTCACCTCTTGGTCGATTTGGTACAGGATCCGGGCATCCCCGGCGTCCCCCAAGGCTTTCAGCAGTGATAGCGGTGTCGTTGCCATGTGTGCCAGCGCATCGGGATCCAGTGCGTCGGCGCGAGCTCCCTGGAACTCGTATGCCGTCACGCGTAATCGCACAGGATACACTGCCTGCACCGGAGAAACCTGCGGACGGGAGAAGCCTCGCTGCTGGGGCGCTCCGGCGGCGGTTTCCGGAACGTTAGCTTCCGGCTGTTTGTCCGGAACAGGCTCTGCCCATGCCCAGGCGGAGACAATCAAGGAAACGGCCATGAAACGCGAAGATTGGGTGGTACTCATCAAGTTTGTTAGACGACTTGGTCCAACCCGGCTATTCAGGCCATGGAGAACGTACTCAATCGAGCCCGGGAAATGAGCAGATTTGGGCCGAACCAGCAGGGCTAGGGATTGATGGTTCTCCCGTGGCGACAACAAGTTCGTTTGCGGGCAGAGTCTCTGTGTTTCAAAAGGAATTTTCCGTTTTCAATCATGAAATTGCATTCAGACCAGGGGTATGTCCTCCACCACGAACATTAAAATGAGATTAACCTAACATTAAAATTAGAACAGTCGAACGCGGTGGTTCGTCGGATAGTGAATGAGATGCATGCTCGGGCAACATCAACCAGCTGGTCATGCTCAGTCGCCCGTCGCATAACGAGGGACTGTTAATCGATGAGTACTAAATACTGCAAACAGAAATTCCTCTGCCCCGAATGCGGCTTCGGGAAGCCCGAACCAAATAGTCTTCAAGATGCTGCAAAAACGGCTGATGGCGCGCCCCGTGCGTATGCATGTGCCCATTGCCATTTTCAAATTCCAGCACATTTGGCGGAGCGCTGGGGTGGCATTACGGTTGAAGAGGCAAGAAGTGAATGGCGGCAGGTTTATCGGCCCAGCGTTGCTGGCCGTCCAGTTAGCGCAAACGTATGACTCAGAGCATTCCAATCAAATGGTCCCGAGAAACAGAAATCTGCCTCCGAATCCAGATTCGGCGGGCTAGGCACAAAATTAAAGGCTTCCCTCACCCTTGCGCAGTTTTGCCGAACTTTCAGGCAACCTGTCAGAGTTGGCCGACTCTCAAGCCAATTGCCGCTAAGCGCCGTCGAACTATTTCCTTCAACTTTCCGGTTCAGGAAACATCCTCGCCCAAGCAACTCAGATGGTCTGAACCGGAACCGAGGTGCTCGTGAATCTGAACCTCAGGAGTGTTGCAGGAGTATTCAAAAAGGATCGAGCTGATTCCAAATCCAAAACTCAACGCAACACTAGAGCTTTCTGGCCAGGTTTTAAACACTCACCCAAAGCGACGACGCGTATGACCAACAGCACAGTTTCAAACGAGATTGCAAGCGAAGCCTTTGCCGCTTCCAATGCGAGTCGCCCAGATAACGAGGGCGCCGCGACCATCCTCGGCCAATCCCGGAAATCAAAATCTTGTGCTGTGTTCTGCTTATCGTTCCGCGGATTGCTTCCTGCTCTTCGCCAGCATTGGTCCTGGAAACGGTTGGCCCGGGTCCAATTGTTTATCCGGCTTCGACCAACGGTATGGGTGATTTGCAGGTCTACAGCGAACCTGAGGAATATTACCAGGATGAGATGTCATATTTCCCGCACAGCGATTATCAGCTCTGCGCCGCTGACGGAAGGCATTTGCGGCGCGTTTGGAACCGCAACACGCACGAGGACGAAACACCCGCGGTCGTGTCTCTACACCCCGGCCGTTATGTTGTGAAAGCGTCGGCGGAGTTTTACGGATCCGTGAATGTGCCCGTGGTGATTAAGCCCCCACAAGCTGACCAAAGTCGTTTTACAGCCGGGCTGGATTCCGGGTGCGAAGGTGGACCATTCTCAACTAGTGCAAACTCCAAATGGCCATTTTGTCGGCTACCGAGCCGAACAAGGAGGAGACAACCATGAATGAATTTCCCGAAGCGATCTGCCCTCTTTGCTCGCAACTCCACGTGCGTGAGCGCCTCCACTCACATATCAAGGAAGAGCACCCGCGGGTGCGCGAAGCAACCTGTAGGGTAATCCAGGCCTACCACAAAGGTTGGGCGGCCGAACACGGCGCGTGTGAGCCGTGCTGGAAATCGTTTCGAGACGCCGGCCGGATTCTATGCGTTTTGAAACAAACCAGACCTCAATCTCCAACGAGCGGTTAGTTTTCGCACACATTCCTTTCTCATGAATTCAATTGATCAACAGACGGATCCCAACCCGTATTCGGCCAAACACATGGCCAAGCCGGTTAATTTCTATTGCGCTGCCCCGGAGGCCAAATCCGTCCATCTCGAGGGCGATTTCAGCAGCTGGGCGCCACTGCCGATGCAACGCCGCGTAGACGGCTGGTGGTTCCTCCAGGTACAGCTCACTCATGGACATCACCAATACCGCTTTAACATCGATGGCCAACGACGGCTCGATCCCCGGTCGGTTGGGACAGCGCATAATGAGGCAAACGAAGAGGTGTCAATCGTTTCAGTCAGTTGACCGGTTAAAATCAAGTGAAACAAACATTGCCAAAATCAATTCTGGCCGCCAGGGCGCTCAAGGCGGTGTTCTGTTGCGCCGCGTTGAGCATCAGTGCCGGGTGCGCGTCGTCTCACCGCGGGGTTTCCGGCCGGTCCTGGAGCCAAACCGCAAAGCAAGATCAGGAGGCACGGGAAAACCCCAACGAGACCTCATTTTTTGGGGGAAACTGAGCCGTTTGTGGCCATTTCCTTCTCTGCCCGACCGGAGCATTATGAAGCAGAAGGAAAGGGGCGACGCGGGTGAGCGCGATTGAAATCGCGATCCAGTTCCGTTATTATCCCCGAGCGATGCACTTGAGAGCGCGGATCGCGTTGTTGACCTGGTGGGTTACGGCTACTACTCCGCTCAACGCGACTATCCAGCCCTTAGCACCGTGGGTGCCTCGCGATGATCCGGAGGTCTTTGCTGAAATTCAGTCGAAATTTAATGTACCGTTAATCTTCCTTTAATGAGCGCGTGCCATAATCGTCAGGTATTGGACACCTGGATCGGCTGGCGCCGAAGCGTGGTGCCAGGCTCAGATCCGGCTGTTGGTGACTGCAATAACAGAAGACCAAAGTCTGCTAATTAAAGCTAAAACTATGAGCTCAACGGAAAAGCGAACGACACTGGATTCGTCTCTCGTCAAAAGGATAGCGCGCGCCGATAGGCCAGATTATTCCGTCTTAGTTGTTTTAGGTGCGGTCATGGCGTTGGCCATCTTGAGCGGTTGCGCCTCGGCTCCTGTCGGCGGTTCATCCGACCCCTACCAATACAACACCGCCACTGGCTCCCCAGCGGTCGGCAGCTATCCCTGGCATTGATTCAGGGGCACGGATGTTGGAAAACTTTCAAAATGTGATGCGGCAGAATCCATTGAAAGGCATCACGGACGTAAGAGGTCAGGAATGGAGCCTCACTCTGTTGCTTGTGGCGCTGATCATTACGTCGGGTTGTGCCTATTTCAGTCCCAGAACGCCTCTCGTGAATAACGAAACAAACACCGGATTTACTCCGGATCGGTTCAGCCCTCCCGACTGGCCGTTTGGTCCATGACTTAAGGAACGTTCGATGGTTGGCTCGCGACTCCGGTTTCGCGGTGGTGCTTGAGCCATTCGCCTGGACCGCCAGATCCGGAGAATTCATCGATCGCCTAAATAACACTTCGTATTTTCTGGTAGTCCGACTGCAGCAAACTGAAACAACTGCTATGCAGCTGGCTGTTGCGACATTGAATCGCCTTTTGATTGGTATCCCGACTGCGCTCCTTTTGTTTCTCCTCGTTCTACACCAGCAAACTCTGTTCGCGGTTGAGCTCGCACCTGGCGACGCAGACCGAGTTCGTTGTTATGGAACGGTTAGTGACGTGGCGGGCAATCCAGTCGCCGGTGCGACGGTTGAATATTGGCAACGCCAAGCCAGTCTTTGGCCGTACCAGGGAGGTGGGTTTAATCTCAAAGAAAGCCGCACCACAGGAAGTGATGGCGCGTTTGAATTCGAAACGGCGCGCGTCACTGGATTATTGCTCATGCGAAAACCGGGTTTTGCTTTGACCTGGCGACAGCTCGACCAACGATTTCAGCCCGAACGAGACGAGAAACAAATGCTAGTCGCGACTCCGGCAGCCAAGCTTTCCGGCTATGTGGTGGATGAAGCCAACCAACCTGTCGCCAAGGCCGCTGTGTCGATCGCTGTCGCGGTCACTGAACTGCCGCATGCTCCCGGATCGAGGTTTAACTATCTTACCGACGAGCTTGCCGGTCAATTTTTTGTCACCGAAACCGACGCGAGTGGCCGGTTTGTAATCGAGAATTTTTCTACAAACGCTTCGGCAGTTCTAAAGGTTCATTCACGAGGCAAGGCGCTTCGGCTCGCGAACCAACGTCCCGACAACTTGCAATTCCGGGGCTATCATGCCGGAGATGAGATCAAACTCCTCATGGAACCTGCCGCCAGAATCGAAGGTCGGATCCTAACTGATGATAAATCTCCGCCGCCGACTTCAGCACGGCTGATACTGCGACTGGATAAACCCGGGTTCTTTAATGATCTTGGGCAGGGTGCACCGATCGATGGCGCCGCCGATGGCAGCTTCTCAATCGATGAGATTTCCGCTGGGGCTTATCACCTGGGCGCGATGTTCGGCACCACTGGGTTCCCCGATTGGGTAGCGGAGAATATTTCGTTTTCAGTCGAACCCGGTCAAACACTGCGTAACCTCCGGATCCTGGCCAGTCGCGGCGCGGTATTAGAAGTCTCTTTGCTCACAAAGACTGAGCACCAACCGCTGGCGAATGTGATAGTGAGCGCCGCCAAACCGGGCCTCCGAACGTCGGCCGGGTCCAATGAAAATGGGATCGCTTTGCTCCGACTGCTCCCCGGGGAGTACGAGGTTTCGGCTTTTCGTTACCCGCCATCAGAACCGCCCATCTCTGTAACAGTGGAGGCTGGCCGAACCAATAAACTCGAGCTTGAGTTGAAATAATTGCCGAAAGTTCATTCAAATGATGCAGCGCACTAGGCACTTGCCGACGCTCATTGCTTGGTCGCGCGGAATTCGCTGACAGTGCGAGTCATTCGCTCTTGGCGTGGCTCGGGATTAACCACCAGCACCTTTTGTCCCTGGACCAGCGGGAGCGTTGCACGAGTGACAACGCATTCGCCAGGTTCAACTCCCCTGCAAGTCACTAATTCACCGTAAGCGTCACCCCCGGCAAGCAATCCGCTTCCTTCTACAAGTCGCTCCTCAATCGTTTCGTCGCGCCGGACAACAAAAACAAATTGGCCTTCGGGTCTCTTCCACAGCGCAGCGGCCGGCACGAGCGCCGCACTGGTTGTGCCTCCCGTCCGGAATGCGATGTTCACCGACTGGCCTGGCCAGAGCTCCTCTTTGTTGTTGGCAAAACGGGCGCGGAGCAGAACTGTGTGTGTCGTTTCGTCGACTGCATTGTCGATTGTCAAAAGTGTGCCCGTCCAGCGTGATTGCTGTCCTTGGGCTGTGGCCCGAACCTCGATCGGTCCCCGATTGAGAGCCTCTCGCAGGCTTGGCAGATACGCTTCTGGTATTGGGAAATCGACAAAAATCGGTTGAGTCTGATTTACAGTCACCAGCACCGTTTCTGGTCCGGGGATGACGTTTCCCGGACTGACCTGAAGAAAACCGGCACGGCCAGCTATCGACGAACGAATCTGGCAATAGGACAGCTCCAACTCCGCTAAATCGACAGCAGCCTTATCCGCTTCGAATGCGGCTTTGAGGGACGCAGCATTTGCGGCGCTCTCGTTGTAACTGTCTTTGGAAACGATGCGGTTTTGCAGCAAGACGGCATTTTCGTTCTGCTCAATGGCAGCTTGCGCCTGGACCTGAGCATCTCTGGCAAGATCGCTTTTAGCGTGGGCCATCCGGTCTGAAAAGGGCCGGCTATCAATTGTGAACATCAACTGGCCCGTCTTCACCAATTCTCCCTCGCCGAAATGAACGCTCTCCAAGAGGCCGTTGATCTGACTACGGATTGCAATCGAGGAAATGGGAGTAGCATGGCCGATCGCCTCCAAGGCCACCGGTGTGTTGGTGCCGATAGCCATCGCCACCGATACCTCAGGCACCGCGGGCGACTGGGTTTCAGACACCGAAGGCGCTTGAGAGCAAGAGGAGAGCAGCATCAAAAAGCCCGCGGTAACGACGCACGCAAAGACCTTGGCGGAATGAAGCCGGTTCGGTGTCAGTTGGCGTGGATATTGATTCAATCTGGGCACGACGGTAGAAGCCCGCTCGCACAGATCAAAGGATTTTAATGTTGGGTTAATGTTCCTTTCATAATCGGAGTTTACATTAGAAATAGAGGCAAGTATGCGGGGCGAGGAGCCCTGACAAAAAGCCCCTAACGACGACCATGAAATCGAACTTTAAACCCCTCGCGCTTCTGGTAGCAGCCACTTGCTGGCTCGGAGGCGTTGCTTACTCTGCCGAGACCAGCATCGACAGCGCAATTCAGGCCATTCAACAAGCTCAGGATCCCTCCGCAGCCATTGGTGCCTACGCCAATGGATTTGCGGTTGACCGGAATAATTCACGGCTTTACGACGCCTACGTCTCCCGTATGGTGGAATTGGGCCTGCCTGAAATGGCCTACCACCAGGCCCAGACCTTGACGACGCTTCAGTCCGAAAATGGTCTGGGTTGGGGAGTCATTGCCTATGTGGATGCCCGGCGTGGGCAGATGACCGATGCGGTTTCGGCGATCAACCTGGCCGGCCAGTTCGCGCCCAATAACCAATTTGTCCAACATACGGCAGGCGAGCTATTGGCCTGGTACGATTTTAAAGCCGATCAGACCAAAGTTTCCCAAAGCGCCAAGGACGGGCTGACGAAGGTGCGCAATCTGTTGGAGCGAAATCCGGCTTTTACACAGGCCTATAGTGCAGCGCAAAAGGCATATCAAACCCAGACAACACCTGCCTCGACGACCGTGCCCGCCGCGGTTGGACAAACCTCAGCAGAACAAGCGGTGCCTGCCCCCGTCTACCAGAGCGGAGGCGAGGTGGTTGCCCCGCAGATCCAAGCCGACCAGGCGCCACCGCCGGTCTACGACGCACCGCTTGTCCCGCCAACCGATTATTATGCTCAAGCTTATCCTCAACCGGCGTATTATCCGGATAACGGCATCTACATGGATTGGGGGCCAAGCTACTGCAACGATTGGGGTCCGGGTTGGGCGGCGCCGTCACCCTGGTGCTGGTGGCAGCCGTTCGGGTATTGGGGTGGCTGCAATTTCGTTCCTTTTGGGGCCGCATTTGCCTTTGGCGATTTCGACCATTTTCACCATTTTCACGACGGATTTTACGGTCATGACGGCCACTTTGGACACGATGGAGCCTTTGCACACGGCGGAGCTTTCGCTCGCAATGGCGGCGGATTCTGGCACGGTTCGGCAGGCCGGAACCAATTTTTTGGCGCACCGGCTCGCCCGAGTGCCTCCGCGAGCCGTTGGGCTCAGGCCGGCTCGCAACCTCGCGCTCCTTCAGCATTCAGAGCCCCGAGCGCGCGAACTTGGAACGGCTCAGCTCAGCGGGGCACTTTCGCAGCAGCTCGTTCTTCGGGAGCAGTCTCGTCCGGGTTTACCCGGCCGGGAATAGCAGGTTTCGCGCAGGCTCCGGCGCGGTCGGGCGCCCAGTATTGGAGTGGCAACTCCGTCTCCCGCATGGTCACGCCTTCCCACCCGGCATGGAACAATTATGGCTATTCCACTCGAGCCTATTCAGGTGTAGGTGCTTCGCGTCCGGGAACCTGGGGTTCCTATTCCGCTCCGAGGTATTCGATGCCATCGAGAACTTTTTCGGGCGGCTACAGTACCTGGCGAGGTGCTGCCCCGAGCTATTCGGGCCGCTCATTCGGCGGTTACTCGGCTTTGCAGAGTGGAAGCGCGATCCACATGGGCGGCGGCTTCCGCAGTGGAGGCGGAATCAGCAGCGGCGGTTTCCGCGGCGGAAGCTTTGGAGGTGGAGGATTTCATGGGGGTGGATTTGCTGGTGGTGGCTTCGCTGGCGGTGGGGGCCATGGGGGATTCGGCGGGGGCGGGGGATTTGGTGGAGGAGGTTCACGTGGTGGCGGAGGACACCGATAACGCCTTGGCTTGAACCGATTATTTGCCAACGCACTGATCGCCGGCGTCGGGCTGAGTCTCTCCGCCTGTGCGACGCGGAATTCACGAGAACCTAACGTAAATTACTTTCCGACTCATGCAAGCGGCGGCCTCGCTTTGAACTCCACGCCTGCTGATTCTGCTGAGAGCCTGTGGCCACAGGTCATCCTCAATGGCGGCCAGACCAATTTCATCTACGAGCCGCAGTATGATTATTGGGATAGCCACCAACTGACTGCGCGCGACGCGGTGGCGGTTCAGATGACGGGCCAAGCGCAGCCGATCTTTGGTGTCGTAACCATTAAGGGGCTGACCCTGGTGAATAAGGCGACGAGGACCGTTTCGCTGGAGAATATTCAGATTCTCGGGGGCGACTTCCCTTCGGCACGCCCCAGGACCGCAGAGTTAATTCGTTTGATCCGCGAAGTTTACCCGAAAGAACTTGCCGGACTTTCACTCGAGGCTATGGAAAGCAGCCTCGCACACATTCCACAACCATTGAACGGTTTGTCGCAAACGCTGAACAACTCCCCACCGAGGATTATATTTTCGACCAAACCCGCAATCTTGGTCTATGTGGACGGCCCACCCATCTACAGCACTGTGGCCGGCACAAGCCTCGAACGCGTCCTCAATTCGAGAGCACTTTTGCTGAAGGACCGGGCCGGTGTGTTCTATCTCCACGTGCTGAATGGGTACATGAAAGCAACCGACCTGGCGGCTCCCTGGAGCGTGGCTGATAAGCCGCCTGCGGGTGCCGCCCTTGCTGAAACGCAAGCCCTCAAAGCAGCAACGCCAGTGGATCTCCTGGACGAACCCGACGATTCGACCAATCAACCGCCGGCGTTGAGTGTGTCGACCGCACCATTGGTGTACGTCTCGTCAAAGCCGGCGGAACTCGTTGTTTTTGACGGCGTGCCAGACTTTGTTCCGATTCGCGGCACCCGCTTGTTTTACGCGAAGAACACTACCGCCAATGTCTTCCGGTCCGTAGCCGATCAGAAGCTTTATGTGCTGCTTTCAGGACGTTGGTACCGCGGGCCCTCACAGCAAGGGCCTTGGGAATTTGTGCTGGCCGATCATCTGCCCAACGATTTCGCGAAGATCCCGGATGAAAGCCCCAAGGAAAACGTCAAAGCCAGCGTGCCCGGGACACCACAAGCCACGGAAGCATTGATTGCCAACAGCATCCCGGAAAGCACGAAGGTGCCGATCAACACCCAGATGGAGAAGCCCCAGATCGATGGCCCACCACGGCTGCTGCCTATTGTTGGCACGCCATTATATTATGTGGTCAACAGCGGCACTCCATTGATTCGCGTGGACGACCATTCATGGTACGCCTGCGACAGTGGCGTTTGGTTTACAGCTGATTCCCTTAATGGGCCCTGGACTGTCGCGACGTCTGTTCCGGCAGTCATTTACACGATACCTGCCAGTTCGCCGTTGCACTTCGTAACCTATGTCCAGGTGTTTGGAGCCACTCCACAAGAGGTCTACGTGGGGTATACGCCGGGCTATTTGGGCACAGAAGTGGAAGATGGCGTCGTCGTTTATGGAACCGGGTACGATTATCCGCCTTGGGTTGGAACGGATTGGTACGGTTGGCCGTGCACTTGGGGACTCGGCTGGGCGCCCTGTTGGAACCCTTGGGACGATTGGGGGTTTGATTTTGGTTTTGGCTGGGGTTGTGGGTTCGGCGCCTTGGCCTGGACACGTTGCCATCCGGCCAGACCTTGGTGGGGCCCAGGGCGGAATTGGCACCATGAGGCTGGGTCCGTTGCCTGGAGACAAGGAATTACCTCCAGCACGGCGCGTGATGTATTTCGTCCGTCGAGAGGGGTTGGCATGGTAACTCGCACGCAAAGTCATCCAGCATCGGCGGATACCTACGGTCGCGCCTACAATTCGCGTACCGGTCTCCTGGCCGCCGGTCAACGGGCCGAGGTCCAGAACGTTTACAGCGCAAATGAATCTCAGAGACCCGGCGCCCATTCCTGGTCGGCGCAAAACCACATCCCACAGAACTCTCCCTCCTCGGCTCGCCTTGGTGAAGCGCGCGGTTTCGACCGCTCCAACTTCTCCCATCAAAGTAGCCGTCCCTCGCTGGGCTATTTCAGCGCAACGACTCACACAGGTGGGTACGGCTCCGGCCATAGTGGCAGCTCTCGCGGCAGCTGGGGAGGAGGCGGTGGCAGCGGCGGCCATGGAGGGGGAGGCGGTGGCCACAGCGGAGGCGGAGGGGGACATGGAGGTGGCGTGGGTGGTGGCGGCGGTCATGGCGGGAGCGGACGTTGAGAAGTTATTTGCAAAGCTGATCAGAACAAAGAAATGGTACACGAGAAATGGATGATGAACTCCACGAGTGAATTAGTAAGAACGCTTCGGATCCAATGGCTTGGGCGTTTCCTGCGAATAATGGCGTTGTGCCTGGTAGTTTTGCTGATGGTAACTGCACCAACCCGAGCTGAAGCTGCTCAACCTGGCAACCCGGTGAACATGCAATCGCCGCAACTCAATAACACCGCGGCAGGCGCCCAGGACGAGATCGATCAAAGAGCCAAAATCCCGGCAAGTTCGGAAACCCGAGAATTGAGGGGACAGCTCGACCTCGCAAAGGCCGCCGAACAGCAAGCGGAAGCTGATTACAGGAATGCCCACCTGGTGTATGCACGGTTGGAGGCGGTGGACAAGGTCCAGCCTCATCTGGTTGCTCAACAAGAACTGGATAACGCCAAAGCCAAGGACCTAATAGCTAAAGCCAACCTTTCTGCCGCCAAGGCAGAAGTGGAGAAGCGCAAGGCGCTGATGGAAAAAGCCGACGTAATGACAAGTTTGGATGTCCGCAGACTGAACGCGGAGCTGGACGTTGCGAAAGCCTCCGAACAGATAGCGGAGGCTGACTACAGGAATGCACATTTGAGATTGGAGCGGCTGAGCGCGGTCGATGGGACCCATTCCAATCTCGTCGTCCCGGCGGACCTGGAAACCGCGAAAGCAAAAGGCTCCGTCGCTGAAGCCGCCCTTTCCGCCGCCAAAGTCGAAGTGGAGAAGTGGCAAAAGCGACTGACGGAAACAAAAGACAATCCATCGTCCGACGCAAAGAACGTCACCCGGTAGGGTGGCCTTGTTGGGCGCGGCGTGGTGATCTCCAATCACTTGCATGAATGAGGCAATCATGAGATTGAAATGTCTCTCTTAAGCGCCTAGCCTGAGCCCGTGCATTTATCGCCTGCAGGGCCTGATCCATTGAGAAAGGCCATCAGGAATGCCACTGATCTGAAAGATTCCTTACCACGGCTGATGAGGTTTCCGAACACACCGAGTCAAAGCCAACGCCGGCGACTTGTTCGATCTCGTGCAAAGTGCTTGGTACTTTCCGGCCTCCTCGGTGTCAGCGTTGCGCTCTTAGTGTCTCGCGTGTCATGCCAAATCTTGCAGTCGGACGCCGTGGCAACCCAGGTCAAGGATTTCAGCAACCCGGACCACCTGGAATTCGCGGGCAACGCCACTTTCACACCCACTGACTTTTACCAGGCACTCATTACTCACGCGCGTTTCCTAACTGCTTCCCAAACCGGCGCGCCACTGCAACAATTTCTAACGACGATACGGGAAGAACTCTTGTTCGGTTACCAGCACAACGGCTTTCCGGATACCAAGGTCGAAGTCAGCCTCACGCCCGCAACCGAGCGCATCCTGGTAAACATCCATGAGGGGGCGCGCTTCCGTTGCCGGAACGTACGGGTTAATGGAGTCCGCAAAGGCATCGCGTCCCAGCTGATTTCTTGCCTGACAAATCCTCCGGCCGCAAACGACAGCCCAGGCGAAACTCCGCGCTGGACGCCGGGCGAACCAGCCTGCTTCGATCCGGTCAGCCTGACGGAGCTGAAACAAACCGCCGAGGATCGCCTGGCCGCCTTGGGTTGGTTCTTTCCGAAGCTTGATCTGCGCGTTGAGACTATCCGCGAGCCTGGGGCGGCCGACTTAGTTGTTGAAATCCAGAGCCTGGGTCCACCGGGCACGGCTCAAGACATCGCCGTCAACGGAAACAGTCACAATTCGACAAAGGACATTTTGCGGTTTCTGAACCTCAAGCGCGGCTCGCAGCTCACCTCAAATACTCTCTCTCAATCCCAAGCCAAACTCCGGAGATCAGGACGGTTTCTTGAAGCGACGGTTAAGCCCGAAGCGCTGGAACCCCAATCGCAATCGAACGGCATCCGGTTGGTAATTCAAGTTCGCGAATATGACCCGGCGCCGAGCCTGCTCGCGCCTTTAAGTGCGAAACAGCAAGCTCTGCTCACGGTTTGTGATTGGCTTTCCCATTTCGGCTCGCGATCCGAGGACGCCGTTCTGGAATTTGCCATCGCACCGGGCCACGTCCCAAGCGCCTGGGCTGGGCAGCTGGTAATTTCTCCTCGAAGCGGCGTACTCCTGAAATTCGATAATGCCGCCACGGGTCCCGCTGCCGGCTACTCGCTTTTGATCTCGCGGAAGCTCATGGGAATTCTGGCTCGGCAGCATAACCGCAAGTTGCTCATCCAGGATCCAGAGATCGCTCCAAATGCCTGGCTCAGCCTTTCTCCAGATACCCCAGGAAGCGATAACCCCTTTAACCTGACTTTCGGCATGGGATGGCTCGCTGGGACGCAAGCTGATTCTGCCAATGACGCCAATGCACCGGTCCTTTCTTTCGATCTGTCACCGGCCGCGTTCCTTCACCTCACCAAAGACCCTGACATAGTTTACACCCTCCGAAACGGTACTTTCACAATGACCAATCGTTATGGCTTCCTCAGGACTAAGGCTCGCACGGGTGAAGTGCTCGCCTACCACTACGCCGATGCAAATGCCTCGGCCTCGTTGCACTTTCGCCAAGGTGACTTTGGTCAGGCGGGGCTTGCCTGGCAGACTGAGGCTTTTGGTTGTTCCAATTCTTATAAGCCAGAACATCCGCTCACCAGCTTGATCAGTTTTTTCACTGGAGAAGTGGCCCGCCATCTGATGGGTCCACTTTCAGCCACGAATGCAAGTTCCACACAACGTCGTCAGGCCCTGAATGCGTTGGATCACCTGCTTTCTGTTTCGATCTTTGCTCCCCTGGATACCACAAATGCGCCGAACGCTGCCGGAGGATTCTACTTTCCTAAAGACGAGGTAGATCATGCCCTGGAGCAAAGTGGATACCCAACCGTCTTTCCCTGGCTCATGGCCCGCTACGGCGGCAGAATATGTCCGTGGGGTTCCTGGCCCACACGCTTGTTGATGGATGGCTGTCAACTGTCCAGCAGCCAATCGACAAACGCCATTCAGGATCTGCAAAGTCTATGCGCCGCCGGTGACACAGGGCCCCTGCGCTGCCTGATGGCGGCTGAGTTGGCTTCCTATTTCAAATTTCCTGTGGCCAGCTCTCTAGCTCAAAAGGGTTTGCAATGCTTAAGCACAACTGGATTTCGGGCGGACTGCAGTCCGCTTTTCGAAGGCGATTCCGGAAGCGCTCAGAGCTTTGCCAATATGTGCGCTGTTTTGCGCAGGCTTCCGTCAGCCGATATCGATGGTCTGGCCGGTTCACTCCCTGCGAGCGCGGGGACATTGCTGAAAAAGGCTCACCAGGAGCTTCGAACCGCTCCGTTGCAGCCACCGACCGCGTTCCTGGGTAGTTTCCTCGATGAATCCTGGAACACACTGCGACCACCAGTAGAAGCAGCTCTGCGAGATCTCGCTTCAGCCTCGGTTCAGTCATCCGCGGCGAAGAATTGAATGTTAGGTCGAGCAATTGAACGGGACGGGACAGTTTTGGATTCAACCAGGCGGCGTTGATTCCTAATTTCAATAGCCAAGCTTGTATTTTTTGTATGCGTTTATTTACCGGACGCCGAAGATCACCACCCCAAACCCACAATGTGCCGTCGGATTTGAGCGCATACGTGCAGTACCCATTTCTATCTGAGAAGGCCTACTTGCTGTGGATTATCGCCTCGGCAGCATTGCTATTTGTTGCGGCTCCACAGGCTTTAAAGGCCGATCAGAGAATTGCACAAGAACAGGTGGCTGCCCTTTACGCCAGGCAAGACTGGTTCGGTCTGCGCGCCAGCCTCACAGCTTCCTCACCTGCGCTGTATCGCGCCGCGGTTGCCGCGGCATTCCTTCGGCCTGAAGCTGAGCAATTGCTATCAGAGATCATCAACGCCTCGCCGAACTCGACTGAAGCGCGAGACGCATATCGCTGGTTGAGTCATCTGTTTGTTGAAACTGGCCAATATCGCAAATTGGCGTCAAACATGCAGAAGCACGTGCGCTCGTTCCCACAGGACGAGGAAGCACTGACAAATCAGAAGGCTCTCGGTCCATTGCTGGAAATGCCGGATCAAATTACGGTCACGGCGGAGCCAAGCTCCGTTGCGCACGATGGCGGATTGTTTATCCCGGTGCGAATCAATGACCGCGAGGCCCATTTTTTCGTCGACACCGGAGGCGGTTTCTCGGCAACAAGCCAATCGGAAGCTACACGACTCGGTCTTCGGTTCGCCAAAGCCAGTGGGACTGCCAACACCTCCACCAGCCAGAAAGCCGCTTATCGTTTGGCTGTCGCGAGCGAACTCATCATCGGTGGCTTCCGCTTGCATGATGTCACTTTCGCAGTTTTCCCGGACGAGGGAGAACCTTGGCGCGATCTGGCTCGTGGCCGCCGCGGACTCATCGGCTTGCCCGTGCAGATCGCGCTGGGTCGCATGCGTTGGTCTAAACAGGGCACGTTCAGCTTTGGAGCCAATACCGGGGACTCCAAGCTTGTGGAACCCAACCTGGCAATGGTCGACGACCGTCCTGGCGTGCTCGTTGGGATCCAGGGACGCGAAGTCCTGTTCTCTTTGGATACCGGCGCGGTCAACACCGACATTTACGCGGAATTCGGCCGAGCCTTTCCAGACATTGTCAGCAGAGCGAAGAAGACCAGAACTGAAGTCCGCGGAACTGGAGGCGCGGAAACACATGATGCCGTTGAGGTACCGGATTTAGCCGTGCTCCTGGGTGGGACACGTGCCACCCTTCGCTCCGCTTCAATGTTAATGACCCAGATAAATTCAGCGCGGTTCGTCGGCAATTTGGGGTGCGACATCCTGGAGCAGCATGGCTTGTTCATAGTGGATTTCGCTTCAATGCGCGTCGAGATCAACGAGCCCGAGGTAAAGCACATGGAAACTCTGCGCTGAGTTACGCCTGAGGTGTTCTTTGCTGGTCGCGTCGCGAGCTGCCAGTTGGTGATCATCCAGAAATCGGCCTTCCGCTAATAGGTGACATAAATTATCGAATCAGCACCGATGGCTCGTGGCCAAGGTAACTCCGCCGCCAACCACTACTGGCGTTTTGAATTTTAATGAAAGAAATTTAATGCAGAATTAATGGTTTTCTCCTGAACGAATCGTATGTTCTGTGCGTCAGACAAACTACATCCGGGTCTTGCGGTTGCGTACAGTCGTTCAGCCCCTCTGACGTTTCAGATTGGAACGATGCAGCCCCGAATGCAGCCAAAACGTGAGTGCCCTGCAAACATTGCGCGAAGATCGGGGTACCGAGCTGAACATCGGTTGTTTCGGCGCTGCTTCGGCTGGCGAGATGACGTCTTTCCGAAGGTCCAATCCGGCGGCCGCAGTGCCGCTCTGGCGACGATATACGGTGGCGGCGCTGTGCGTTATCCTGGCGTTCTTCGTTAGGTATTTACTCACGCCACTGCTCGGGGCGGAGCTTCCTTTCATGCTGTTCATCGCCGCGGCTTTGATCGCGGCCTGGTACGGCGGGGCCGTTTGCGGCATGGCTGCCCTGCTCGTCGGCCTTCTTCTTGCCGATTCCATCTTTGTTCAGTCCAATGCAATAGATCAACCTGTCGAGATCGTTCGTTTCGTGAGGTACGTCTTTACGGCCTCCCTCGGTGTTGGCCTCATCGAGGTGCTTCATCGCTCGAAGCAGCGCACCGAGGCGATGGTCGAGAATCTAAAGAAGGAAGTGGAGCGTCGCACAAGCTCTGAAAGGCTTCTGTTGGAGGCCGAAATCCAACTGCGCCATCATGCCCAAAACCTGGAACGCCGCGTTGGCCAACAAACCGCCAAATTGGCCGACACCGTGGAAGCGCTCAAGAACCTGCTTTATTTCATAGCGCACAACCTGCGTGCCCCGCTGAGGGCCATGGAAGGCTATGCGTCATTATTGGTGAGCGAATGCGCGTCCAATCTGGACACACGCGCGAAGGACTATTCCCGGCACATCTCAATTGCTGCCAAGCGGATGGACCTGCTCATCCAAGGCTTGCTGGACTACGGCCGACTGCAGCATGCCGAGCTGAGCCTGGAACAGGTCAGCTTGGACAAGGTGGTTGGAAAAGCACTGTTCGGCCTGAACTACGAAGTCCGGGCCCGGGGTGCCGAGGTTCAGGTTATTGGTCCGCTGCCCTGGGTGCTGGCAAACGAATTTGTGCTCGAGGCGGTGGTCGCCAATCTCCTGGAGAACGCGATGAAGTTCGTCTCGCCCGGCACCGTCCCCCGTGTGCAGGTCTGGTCCGAACCGCGAGACTCACGGGTCCGTTTGTGGGTGAGCGATAACGGCATCGGAATCGACCCCAAGTTTCACGAAAAGATTTTCGACGCGTTCGAAATCCTGCCTCTGGGAGAACATACCCATGGCACCGGCATTGGGCTGGCCATCGTGATGCAGGGCGTTCGGCGGATGGGGGGACAGGTCGGGGTCGAGTCTCAGCCAGGTGCTGGGAGCCGGTTTTGGCTCGAGCTCCCGGCCGGCACAAGGGCTCAGCAATGAGCGCGTCAGAAATAGCAACGAACCTATGAAATCCAAAAACAAACGAAGTGCCCGTGCCTCTTGCATCTGCGTAGGATTGTGCCTGCTTCCGCTCTGCGTTTCCTGTCGGAGTCCACAGCCATTAGTGGTTCAGACGGTCGGCCCGGCTAGCGCCGGCGTGTCATTCGGGTCGATAGCGCCCCACGCGGAGGGATTTTTGAAGGTATTTTCGGCCCCTGACACGCGCCACGCCATTGGTCGCGAGAAGTACCGCCCGCATACTGATTATTCCATCTATAAAACCGATGGGAGCGTGTTTGAGAAGGTGGAAAACTCGCTGGGGCCTCAGGATGAGGCTCCCGCACTGGTGCAGTTGCCGGCCGGTCGATACAAAATCAGAGCCAATGATGATCGGTATGGTCAAATTTTTGTCCCGGTGGTCATCGAACCCTGGCGGACCACTAAAGTCTGGCTTGAGGCGCGCGCGAGGGATTCCCTTCAACAGCTGAATGTGAGCAACTCCGTTTGCCTCCCCGACGGCAGGATTGTTGGTTGGAAAGCTAGAGAATCAGCGAATTAATATGAAGGTGAGATTTCGGCACAGGATTCTGTTCACCTTTGGTTTGTCAACGCTCGCCTTTGCCCTCACTGCTGCTGGCATCGGCACACGCGTGTCCGACGCCGGGTCGGAAGAGGCCAACATCACCCGCCTCACCGCGCGACTGCTGGAAAGTTCGCAATTTTCCCATCACCGCCTGGATGATGAACTGGCGGCCAAGTTTCTCGACCGTTACCTTGACACTCTCGACAGCGCGCACCTCCTTTTCCTTCAATCCGACCTCGACAATTTCGACATCTTCCGTCCGCAGCTTGCGCAACTGACCCGCCAATCGGGCGACACCCGCCCTGCGCACGTCATTTTTGCGCGCTATCTGGAACGCCTCAACCAACAGGTGAGCTACGTCACAAATCTGCTGAGTTCTGAGACGTTTGATTTCAGCGGTCATGACCAATACCAACTCGAGCGCGAGCACGCCCCACGTCCACGCAACCTAGCTGAGGCGCAGCATTTATGGCGACAACATGTGCGTTTCGAGTTCTTGCAAGAAAAGCTGGCGGACAAGAAACCGGAAGAGATTAGAACTACACTCTCGCACCGTTACACGCGCTTCCAGCAGACGATGTCGAAGTTTAATAGTGACTCAGTGGTGGAACTTTATCTCAACGCATTGGCTCACGTTTATGATCCGCATTCGGATTATCTTGGGCACCAGCAGATGGAAAGCTTGTCCATGGAGATGAATCTCTCGCTCTTCGGCGTTGGCGCGACGATGCGAGTGGAGGACGGTTACTGCAAAGTCAGCGAGGTGATGCCGGGCGGCCCTGCGGCGCGTAGCGGCCTGGTCAACCCCGGCGACCGCATTGTGGCCGTGGCTCAGAGTGACGGAGAGCCGGTGGACGTGATGGACCTGCCGCTTTCGCAGGCGGTCGAACTGATTCGCGGGCCCAAAGGCACAACGGTAAAGCTTACTCTCATCCCTTCGGGCGCGGATCCGTCCACCCGCAAGACAGTTTCGCTGATTCGCGACGAAATCAAACTCGAAGACGAGCGGGCCAGGGCGCGCATCGTGGACTTGCCTCGAGGCGGTAATGCGACTCGGCGCGTTGGCGTGATTGACCTGCCATCGTTCTACGCGAGCATGAAAGGAGCGAAAGGCGGTTCGCACGAATCAGCCACCGAAGATGTCGCCCGACTGATAACTAAACTAAAAGCAGAACACGTTCAGGGCGTCATTCTCGATCTGCGGCATAATGGTGGAGGCTCTCTCGAAGAGGCTATTACGCTGACCGGATTGTTTATTCGGAAAGGACCCGTGGTTCAGACTCGGGACCCATACGGAAGAGTGGACGTAGGCGGGCACGAAGAGGGAACAGTCGCCTACGACGGCCCGCTCGTGGTGTTAACAAGCCGGCTCAGCGCCTCCGCATCAGAGATTCTGGCAGGTGCGCTTAAAGATTATGGACGGGCGCTGATTGTGGGAGACTCTTCGACCTTCGGCAAAGGCACGGTGCAGGAGATCATACCCCTCAGACCGATTTTTGAGCGCAATGGCCTCTCTCATCTCATCGACCCTGGTGCACTGAAAGTCACTATACGCAAGTTTTACCGACCCGATGGCGCGTCCACCCAAATGCGCGGCGTCAAGCCAGACCTCGTGCTGCCCTCCTTGACGGACGTCCGCGACATCGCCGAGGCGGCCATGAAGGACCCTCTGGAGTGGGACGCGGTGTCCATACTGCAGCATGATTCCCTCAATCGTGTGTGGCCTTATGTGAAGTTCCTGCGCGCCCAATCTACCGCCCGTCTTAGCAACGAGGCGGATTTTGTATGGCTGCGAGCTGAGGTTGAGCAGACCAGGAAAAATCTCGCAACGAAATCGGTTTCTCTAAACGAAGCCCAGCGCCGAAGGGAGAACATGCGAGAGCAGGCCCGGGCAGATGCACTCATGCGTGAACGGTTGGCTAGTCACAAGACCGAACCGCCCACCTACGAAATCACTGTGCAGAACTCAGCCTTTCCCGGATTGCCAGGAGCGTCCAACGCCATGATGCCGATCGTAAAGAAAAGCCTCGCGGCCGAGCCAACGCCCGCTGACGACGAATCGTCGTTCGCTGCAAACATTGAGCTGCGGGAAACCGAGAATATTCTGGCCGATTACATTGATTTATCTGCGCCCGCCGCAGTAATTACTCAACGCTGAGTCCAGGGACAGCTCTGAGAGCGAAAACGCTCGTTCTCACCTTTTCCAGCCGGGATCACGACTGTGGCAGCCTTCGCTGTCCTGTACGAGGCAGGCCACGAACCGCATCCAACTGTGAGGCCAGTCCGTGCATGCGTAAGCGAAGTATCGAAGAAATCTATCCGCCGCCCCGTCAGGTTAAACGGAAATTCTGCTGGAAGGATTTTTCTTTGGTGCCTTTGTTTGTGATTGAGGCGAGTGATTTTATCGGCAATATCGCCTTGCATGAAAAAATTCAGCCAAAACAAAAACAACCAAAAAGACTGCCAAAATCAGTAGAGGGAAGTCCGCTGCGAAAAAGAAAAAGTAGTAGTTCATCCGTTCCGAACAATTCAGTTGTGGGCGTGGGTGTGGACCACGAAGGGACTGGATGGTAGCCAGGCCTGACCGAGAATCAAGGAGAGTGAAACTAGTGTCGCGCAAGTCTCCTTTGATTGTGGGCTTTGGCTTCATGCCACGCACGGGAGATTCCAGTAGTCGTCCGCTTGGTTTTTGCAGCGCCACCGCGCTGGTGGTCGCAAGCATGATCGGCACGGGAGTGTTTACCACGAGCGGCTTTCTTCTCGCCGATCTAAAGACGCCCGAACATGTGCTTTTGGTCTGGGCTGGCGGTGGGCTCCTGTCCTGCTTGGGTGCTTTAAGCTATGGTGCTCTGGTCCGTCACATACCGGAATCTGGAGGGGAATATCTGTTTCTGTCCCGGACGCTCCACCCGTCTGTTGGCTATGTTGCCGGCTGGATTTCGTTCCTCGCGGGGTTTTCGGCGCCCCTCGCCTTCGCGGCGTACGCCTTTGGTGAGTATAGCAAGGCGTGGTGGCCAGGATGTCCTCCACGGCTGAGCGGGACCATTTTGATCCTGGTCCTGTCCCTGGTCCATGCAGTGAATGTGCGGCGTGGGGCGTGGATCCAGAACCTTGCGGTGCTGTTGAAGTTGGCGCTTCTGACCGTGTTTGTCGGAATGGCCCTGACGCGCCTGAACGTTTCTCCTTCACCGTCTGCAAAGCAGCTGCATGTTTCGACCTGGGCTTAATGTGGGTCTCGTTTAGCTACTCAGGATGGAATGCCGCGGTTTACGTCGCCAGCGAAGTCCACGAACCGGAACGCAACCTACCGCGAGCCATGTTGGTTGGGACCCTGCTGGTCACTCTGCTTTACCTGCTGGTCAACTCCGTTTTCGTTTATTCGGCACCCATTCAAGAACTGGCAGGCCAACCCGATGTCGGACGCATTGCGGCCGGGGCGCTGGGAGGACCCACCTGGGCCAAGGCCATCACTTCGCTCGTCGCTCTGGTCCTCATCAGCTCAGTTTCTGCGCAGATTATGGCTGGTCCTCGCGTCTATGCCAGGATGGCCGCGGACGGCTATCTGCCCCGCAGGTTGACCATGGGAAACCAACCGCCCCGAGGAGCCATTTCTTTGCAGTCGACAGTTGCATTGGCCATGCTTTGGAGCGCGAGCTTCGAATGGTTTCTAACCTACATCGGCTTTACTCTCGGTCTGAGCACGGCGGCTACCGTGCTGGGTCTCGTGCGACTCCGTATTCGCGTGGGACCCGCTTTGAGCGTTATTGGTTGGCCCTGGGTGCCGCTGCTCTTTCTTTTTGGCGTGGCGGCCACGACCGTCCTCTCGGTGATCGGTAAACCTGCAGCGACGGCGACCGGGCTGGGAACGATTGCCTTGAGTTGGGTTGCCTGGAGGCTGCAGTGCAATTGGGCGAGCTCTGCATTTGTCGAGAGGGGCGGCCTATGGGTGCTTGGCCAAAGCGCGCTTATGATAGGCGTAATTGTGCTTGCGATGGTTTTCCCCGGAGCAAGGGTCCAACTGGCTCTGTTGCTCGCAGGCGGACTTCTTATCGCCGCCGGCGCCTTCTTCGGTCTCGCCGGAGTCGCGGCACTCAAAGGTAACCGCACTGCCTTCCCCAAACCCGGTGAGCAGTCCCGGTTTATTCAACACGGGATCTACGCCTACGTGCGACACCCGCTTTATACGAGCGTGATTTTAGTTTGTGCCGGTTGGGCGCTAACTTGGGGTAGTTTGGTCGCATTGATGGTGGCCCTCCTTATGCTTCCATTTTTCTACGCAAAGGCGAAGGTGGAGGAAGGTTGGCTCCGACAAAAGTTCCCCGAATACAACGCCTACGAACGACGGGTTCGGCGTTTTGTGCCTGGAATGTTTTAACAACCTTGAACGCTTGTTTCGATGCCTTGCTGAGGATAAAATCACTACCCATGCACTCAAGACACAGCACAGTCCATGTTGTTTCGCGACGGGAGGACGCTCTGCTGCTTTTCAGTCGAGGTCTGGCGTGCCTTCTTATGGTTGCATCCGCGTTGGTTCTTCCACAACCAGCCGCGGCGCAACTCGCGTCCAAATCGGCTCAAGAATGGATTAAGACCTTGGAATCATCCAACCGCGTCGAGCGGTTGAAAATCGATGAGACCATCGCCCAGCTCAAGATTAAGCCTGGAGAGGTAATTGCCGACATAGGCGCTGGCTCGGGCCTCTATAGTCTACCACTCGCCAAGGCAGCGTCTCCTGGAGGGATGGTCTATGCAGTCGATATTGAACAAGGGTTGCTGGATCACATTGCAACGCGAGCGAAAGAGTTGCAGCTAACTAACCTTCAGATGGTGCTGGGCAAGTTTGCCGATCCAAATCTACCCTCCACCAATGTGGACTTGGCGTTCATCAATGATGTGCTCCATCACATCGAGGATCGCGCGGGATATTTGAAAAGCCTCGCACGCTATCTGAAGCCCACGGGACGCGTCGTGATCATTGATTTCTATCCAGAGCTCGGGCCTCACAAGAACGACCCCAGTCTTCAAGTTACCAAAAACCAGGCTGCGTCTTGGATGGCAGCGATTGGCTTCAAGCCCGTTGAGCAGTTCAGTCTCTTCAAGGACAAATGGTTTGTGGTGTATTCCAGGTAGGAAAGGCTTCCAAACCGATCGCGCGCAAACAATCACAGGCTTGACATGTTTAGCAAGTTTGCTAAGTTTCTAACAGATGACGGAAAACGATAAGGCCCGATACAACGCCCAGGCGAAGGTTCACAAAGCGCTGGCTCATCCCACGCGGCTGTTCATCGTTGAGCAACTCTCGAAGCAAGAGCGGTGTGTAAACGAGTTGACGGACATGGTAGGCGTGGAAATGCCAACCGTTTCCCGCCACCTCTCAGTACTTAAAGGCGCTGGAATTTTGGAGGATGACAAACGGGGTGCGCAGGTATTTTATCGGCTCAGGACCCCGTGTGTTATGAACTTTTTTCGGTGTGTTACGGAGGTTCGCCAAGCCGCCGTAAAGCGTGAGACTGCGTTGCTCGGTTGAGTTTTTTTGCTGCGATATTTAGTCACTTTGCTAAATCGCTATTAATGGAACTAAAACTTACTATGAAACAACTGCTAATTCTGGGAGCAGGCTGCGCGCAGTGCGGCAAGCTTTATGAGGTCACTGAACAGGCGGCCAAACAGCTTGGAGTAACCTACGAGATCAGCAAAGTCACGGACCTGAAACAGATCATGGCCTTGCAGGTGATGGTGATGCCAGCTCTGGTGGTTGACGGCTCACTCAAAGTCGCGGGGCGGGTGCCATCGGTGGAGGAGATCAAAAAGCTGCTGGCCTGAATGTGAGATGAACGTCCACGCCTAGGCGGCAAGGAAAGGAGCACGTGTGCCAAAGAATCTCGAAATAACGGCTGACAAGTTCATCTTCCGAGTCGCCACGGATAGGCTTTACTCGCCGGAAGGAGTGTGGATCCTGCGTCAGCCGGACAGCACCCGCGTGCGCGTAGGGCTGGCGGACTATCCTCAACAGCACAATGGAGATGTGGCCTTCGCCAACGTCAAGCCGGTGGGCACCAAGCTGACTGCGGGGAACCAGTTTGCAGAGATTGAGACGATTAAAGCGATGGTAGAGCTGCACGCGCCGATTAGCGGAACGATTGTCGAGGTCAACGCGGCGCTCAGTTCAAGTCCGGATGCAATCAACCAGGCGCCGTATGAGGCTGGGTGGCTGGCGGCGATCGAGCCGTCCGCCTGGGATTCCGAACGTTCCGCGTTGCTGGGTCCTGCGGCGTATTTCGCGGTCATGCAAGCTCAGGTACAGAAGGATCTGGAGGGCGCATGAGCCTTTCCAAAGAAACCCTGGTCGTGGTGCCGTGCAGCGGCATTGGGAAGCCGTTTGGCAGCGTGACCCGTGAGGCGGCGTATGATTTGTGCGACGAGCTGCGGCCCGAGAGCACCCGTCTGGTGGCCCTGGCCAAGCTGGTATTGGGGGACCCCGATGCTCGCGCACTGGTGGCTAAGCATCGGGCGGTGACGATTGACGGCTGCAAACAGATGTGCGCTGCGGAGATGGTAAGGGAGATTGGCGGCCCGGTGGCGCGTGAAGTGGCCGTGCTGGACGTGTTTCGCCGGCACAAGGATCTCAAGCCTGAAGGCATCTCCGAGTTGAACGAGGCTGGCCGAAAACTAGCGCGGGTACTTGCGGAGGAAGTGGCTCAGAGCCTGGACGACGCCGTCCAACCCGTGAAAGGAGCAGACCATGTCTGAGGTACCCGAACGCAAAGTCGGCATTGTCTCTTGCAGCGGTGAGGAGCTGGCGGAGGGTACAGTCGCGCGGTTGGCCGCCCTGAAGGTACTGAACGAGCTGCGCCCGCGGGATACGGTCACGATTTGCTTGCCGTTATTTCTCGCCGGGGGAGTGGGCGATCGCGTATTCGCCAGGCTGCACCCCACAATTACGGTAGACGGCTGCGACCTGCGGTGCGCGGCACGCGGAACCGAAAAGCATTCCAGCAAGCCGGCCGCCAGCGTGGTGGTCAATGAACTGTTGGCCCGATGCGGGCTGGAAAGGCCGGAGGGCCGCCGGCGATTGAATGCAGCAGGACAAAAAGCTGTGCAGGTTACGGCCGAGCGGCTGGCCGCACTGGTGGACCAGGCCCTGGGTAGGGAAGCCGGGACAACGGCCTCCAATGACGCTGCGGTCCATGAACCGGATGGGGATCGGCGCGAAGCGACCTGCTCTTGCGGATCGGGCGTACCGGTTACGAAGATCATCATTGATGGCCAAGCGGTGGAGTTGGTGGCGCTCGCTCTGATTTTCCAGCAGTTTTGTGAGATGGGCCGAAGACTGGACGAGAGATCGCAGCGCGAGCTGTTCGAGACGGTGAAAATTTACAATGCGGTGCCGCCGGAAGCGGAGGGGAGCTACCGCGAGGCGGTCTTGCGCGAATATGCTGCGTTTTGCCATGGAAAGAAGAAAGGATGAGTCGTACTGCCACATACAACACGACCGTCCGGTGGGAAGGCGAACATTGGGGCCACCTGGTCATGGGCAACGGTCCGGAGATGAAGTTTTCGGCTCCACCGGAAGCGCATGGCCATGGGGAGTGTTCACGCCCGAGGATGCTTTCGTAGCCGCGGCCAATACCTGTGTGATGATGATGTTCATTTGGGCGACGGAGCGGTTCAAACTCAAACTGCTTTCCTACGAGTGCCGTACCGAGGGCACCAAGTTAATTGAGTTGGACCGCACGGAGACTTTCACTCGGCTGCTCTTCCGGCCAGTGATCCGCATCGCCGCGGCGGGCGAACCGCAGGCAACCATTGAGGCCCGAACGCGGCGAGCGCTGCAAGCGGCGCAAAAATACAGCCTGGTGGCGAATTCCGTGAAGTCGGAAATACTCCTGGAACCGGAGATTTTTATTGAAGAGTGACGACCCCGAATATGAAAACCTCATGCAATTACACCCTGATGACGCTGGTTGCTGCCGGATCGATGTCGTTGTGGGCGGCGGAACCAAGCAAGCTGCCGAAGCTGGTGGATCTAGGAGCGGACAAGTGCATTCCATGCAAAGCGATGGCCCCTATCCTTAAGGAACTGAAAGCGGAATACGTGGGTCGGATGGACGTGGAGTTCATTGATGTTTGGAAAAGCCCGGACGCCGGCAAGGGGCATAAGATCCAGCTGATTCCCACGCAAATCTTCTTTGATGCCTCCGGCAAAGAGCTCTTCCGACACGAAGGCTTCTACGGGAAAGAAGATATTCTGGGGAAGTGGAAAGAACTGGGTGTGGACCTGAAGGGCAAAGCGTCCCCTGGCATCTTTCGGGAGACCGCGGTCACTCCGGACACACGTCCACGTGAGTCGGTTTGTTTCATGTGCGATGGGGATGTAAACCCCAAGACGCGGACGGTGGTCAAGGGGCAGAGCGAGCAGCGGGTTCTTTGCGGGCCGCATTGCTACTTCATTTACTTCTCCAGCATTGTGGCAGCCGAACCGAAGGCAGAAGAGGCCAAAGTGAGCGTGACGGACTGGGTCAATGGCAACCAGATTTCTGCGACCACGGCCAGTTACGTGTATGGAATGGACGCGAGCGGGCGGGCAACCGTCAAGGCGTTTGCGGATAAAGATGCCGCGATGAAGGAACAACAGAACAACGGTGGCAATGTCGTGTCCTGGGAAGTGCTGCGGTCAAAGGAACTCGCGACACGCTGCGCGTTCTGTGACCGGGCGGTTTATCCCGAGGACGCCTGCGGTGTGAAGTTCGGTACCACGCGCGGCTACGGCTGCTGCACGCATTGCGCAATGGGAGTGGCGGCCCGGTTGAAACAGGACATCGAAGTCGAGGCCAGGGATGGCCAGAGCGGCGAGCCTATTCGCGTGAAGACGCTGGATGGACAGATCGCTTCACTCGAGCCAGCGAGCGCGATCGCCTGGTTCGGGCAGAAGAAAGGTCCCGACGGAAAATGGGTATCGGCCGGTTGCTTCAAGCAGGCGTTCTTTGTGAGCGAAGCCAATTTGCAGAAGTGGGTTGACGCGCGGCCGGCTATGACGGGCCGGCAGATCACTATCGCCCAAGCGCTGGCGGACAAGATGAAGCTCTCGCCCGACCAAATCGCTAAAGCCTGCAAGCTCGATGAGTGTAAGTAGGTGGAAATGGAACAGCTCTTTACTAACCTTAGCCATGCCGTCGAAGGCGCGCCCCTGCTGGCGCTGGGAGCTTCGGCGATTTGGGGTATCCTGAGCATCATCCTGAGCCCGTGCCACCTGGCGAGCCTTCCGTTGATTGTGGGTTTCATCAGCGGGCAGGGCCGCGTCAGCACGGCGCGGGCGAGCAGCATTGCGACGCTCTTCGCGGTGGGTATCCTGGTAACGATTGCCGCGATTGGCGTCATTACCGCAGCGGCAGGCCGAATGATGGGCGACGTGGGCAGGTGGGGGAACTACTTCGTGTCGGCCATTTTCTTTGGCGTGGGGCTTCATTTGCTAGGAATGGTTCCGATGCCGTGGTCGGGACCGGGCCGGGTGAATATGAAGCGCAAAGGTTTGCTCGCCTCACTCGTCCTCGGCCTGGTGTTCGGCATTGCGCTGGGTCCATGCACATTTGCCTATATGGCACCGATGCTGGGGGTTTGTTTCAAGCTGGCAAAGACCAACGCGTTGTATGGTGCATCGCTACTGCTGGCCTACGGGGTGGGCCACTGTTCCGTAATCGTATTGGCCGGGACATTCACCGAAGTGGTCCAAAAAATCTTGAATTGGAACGAACAATGCAAGGGCGTCACAGTCGTGAAATGCGTCTGCGGCGTGCTGGTTCTCCTTGGCGGCGTCTGGCTCATCTACAGTGCGCCGTAACCTCAACCGTTTATGAAACGCTTCTCTTTACGCAAACTCCTGCCAGGATTAATCCTTGCAACCGTCGCCATTGTCGCCGTCTATCGCTTGGAGTTTAGTCCCGTGACGGTCACGGCCCATACCCTCGCGACGGGAGAAGTTCACGGCGAGGTAATGGGCACTGGCACGCTCAACACGCATTACAAGGCGGCGGCCAGCCCGAAGGTCTTTCAAGGCCGGCTGGTGCAAGTGCTGGTGGACCAAAATGACTTTGTGGCTAATGGGCAGTTGTTGGCGAGGCTGGATGATAGCGAACAACGCCGCCAGGTCGAGATGGCGCAGGCCACGCTGAACGCCGCCCAAGCCACCGTCCGCAGGGTCGGAGACGATCAAGCGCGGGCCCAGGCGGTCTTGAAACTGGCCCGAATCGAGTTCGACCGGGTCGCCTCTCTCTTCACCAACCGAATCGCCTCCGCATCCGACTATGACACCGTGGTCGAACAACTGCACGTTGGCGAGGCGGGGCTGGCCGTGGCGCTATCTGCGATCCTGGAAGCCGAACGTCAACAAATCGCGGCCGCGAAGCAGCTTGGCTATCAACAGGAGCTTGTCGCCGATACGCTGATTCCCGCGCCGTTCAGCGGCCTGGTGATCAGGCGCAACCACGACCCTGGCGACGTCGTCACACCCGGGGCCTCCATTCTTGACCTTGTGGATACCAACGAAGTTTGGGTGTCTGCATGGGTGGACGAAACGGCTATGGCGCCTCTAAGGACCAATCAGCCGGCGCGTGTGGTGTTCCGTTCCGAACCGTCAAAGTCCTACGCGGGATATGTGGCGCGGTTGGGCCGTCAGACGGATCCCGAAACCCGCGAGTTCGTAGTGGATGTGCTGGTGCGAGACTTGCCGGACAACTGGACCATTGGTCAGCGCGCGGAGGTTTATATCGAGACGGGGTGCGCGGCAAAAACCCTCGTTCTGCCGGCGAAATTCCTGCTCTGGCGCGACGGGCAGCCAGGCGTGCTAGTGAACGATCAGGCCCGGGCTCGCTGGCGAACGGTGGAACTCGGGCTGCGTGGGCGCGAAACATTCGAAGTCACCTCGGGGCTGGCGGCGGGAGAACAAGTGGTGGCCCGGGCGGGGGATGTTAACGGTCTAACGTTGGAGGGCCAGCGCGTACGCCTTCAGGCTGCCCATCCGCTCTTGGCTAAAACGGCCACTCCATGAACCTTGCGGCACGGGACATTCGACACAACCTCGCCCGGTTCGGCCTCACCGCCTGCGGCATCGGGTTGCTGCTCATGATCGTCCTCGGCATGGGCGGCATTTACCACGGATTGGTCTATGAAGCCACGTTACTGGTGGACCGCGTGAACGCCGACTTATGGGTGGTGCAGCGCAACACACGCGGCCCCTTTGCCGAAATCTCTTCGGTGCCGGCCAGTGTCGAGAACCGGCTCCTGGCCGTGCCCGGTGTAGCCAACTCACGGAGATTTGTTTATTGGACCATCCAGCGCGAAGCCTCTGGACGTCCTCTGCGTCTTGCCATCCAGGGCCTGGTTTGGCCGGATGATACGGGAGCCTGGCTGCCCTTGGTTGTAGGCCGACCTCTCGGCCAGGCGCATTACGAAATAGTCGCTGACCTCAGCCTCGGCCTGCGGCTTGGCCAGCAGATTAAACTGGGCAAGGATTTTTACAGTGTGGTCGGGCTTACCAAAGGCATGACCTCAGCCTCGGGTGACGGAATGGCTTTCTTCACGTTGCCGGATGCCCAGGCAATTCAGTTCGACCAACCGGGCGAGGCCATTCGGTTACAACGCAACACCCGGGTCCAGCAATTGCTGGGACAGGATCTCGGCCAGCAACAACCCGGCCTCCTGACGCGCGTCTCCGGTCTGACGGCAAACCTGCCTGCGATCCTGCCGCCAACAGTCAGTGCAGTCTTGGTTCGGCTGGCGCCGGGTGCCGATTCCCAAGCAGTCATCAACACCATCCAAGGCTGGCCTGACCTGACGGTCTATACCCAAAAGCAACAGCAGGACCTGCTGGTGCATGGGTTCGTGGACCGGTCGCGGCGGCAATTAGGGCTGTTCCGCGCCATCTTAGTGGTCGTCTCGACCATCATCATGACGCTCATCCTTTACACCCTCACGCTCGATAAGACGCACGATATCGCGATGCTCAAGCTTATGGGCGCCCGGAACCGGCTCGTTGTGGGGCTCATCGTGCAGCAAGCCCTGTTGCTTGGCGCGCTTGGTTATGGCCTGGCGACGTTGCTGGGTCACTGGCTCTTTCCACTATTTCCGCGGCTGGTGGTTATCACGCCCCCTGATCTCTGGGTGCTCGCAGCAGCCACCACTGGAATTGCTGTAGCCGCCAGCCTATTGGGCATTTGGAAAGCCTTGCGCATCTCGCCCAACACCGTTCTGTCATGAATGCCAGCGCTACCCATCCAGCGGTGGAAGTCGTTGGCCTGAGCAAAACCTATGGCTCGGGCAATACCGAAGTCGTGGCGATGCGTGACGTCTCCTTGCGCATCGAGCGGAGCGAGGTCGTAGCACTGTTGGGGCCGAGCGGTGCAGGCAAATCCACCCTCCTGACCGCGATTGGTCTGATCAATCCGCCTACGGCTGGGCGCATCCACATCGGGGGAGAATTGGTAATGGACGCTGACCGCGCCAAGGTGGACTTGAGCCAATTCCGTCGTCGTCATCTGGGGTTTGTGTTCCAAAAAGCAAACCTCATTCCGTTTCTCAATGCGGTGGAAAACGTCCAAGTGGCCCTGGAGATCAATGACGTTGCTCCGCGCACAGCGCGTCGGCGCTCGCTGGAACTTCTCGAGTATCTCGGGGTCGCGGATCGTGCGAGCAACCTGCCCAATGCGCTTTCTGGCGGCCAGCAGCAGCGCGTCGCGGTTGCCCGAGCGCTGGCCAATGAGCCGAATTTGATTCTGGCCGACGAACCCACGGCCGCCCTGGATAGCCAGCGCGGGCGGCAGGTCATGGAGTTGTTCCGCAAAGTCGCCCATGAGCGTGGTGCCGCGGTTATTGTAGTGACACATGATCATCGGGCCCTCGATGTATTTGATCGTGTTATCGAAATGGAGGACGGGAGCCTGCGTTCTGGACAGAAAACGTTGCCCTCTGCATGAAAGACCTCTCACCCCGCGCCAAAAGCGTTGACATGCTCGACTCCGAACTGGTGCAGCGTGCCAAAGCAGGCGATCTGGGCGCCTTTGAAGCATTGACCAACCGATATGAGCGGCGTGTTTATTCGCTCGCATTACGAATGCTGCGGCAGGAGCAGGACGCTGAAGATGTCACGCAGCAGACTTTTCTGAGCGCTCTCGAGAATCTAGGTGGATTCCGCGGCGAAGCCAGCTTTTCCACGTGGCTACTGCGCATCGCCACTTACGCCGCCCTCAAAATAATCCGCAAACGAAAGGGCCTGAACACGGTTTCCCTCGAGGAAGCGAGCGAGGGGACGGACGATTCGGACGCTATTCCACATCCAGAATACATTGCTGACTGGAGACAATCTCCAGAAGAACTGGTGCATCAGCATGAAATCCAGCGACTCTTGGACGAAGCACTGGCCGAGTTGGACGAAAAACACCGGTTGGTCTTTCTTCTGCGTGACGTGGAGGGACTTTCAGTCAGGGAAACCGCCGAGGCCTTGGGCTTAAGCGAAGCCAATACCAAGGTGCGGCTGCTCCGCGCACGTCTGCAACTTCGGGAACTGCTGACCCGCACCCTGGGCGACCCTGCTCGGCGCGTAACACGGAGGCACGACCATATGCACTGAGTTGTTCTAGCGGAAGGCGCTTGCGAACTTCTCCCTGTAACTTTTTCTTCAGACGAGGCTCAGTTGTAGAGGATCGACAAGCCATGAAGTGCGAAGAATTGCTAAAGTATTTGAACGAATACGTGGATGGAACGGTGGACCCGGCGGTGTGCGAGGAGTTCGAGAAACACATGGCCGGCTGCAATCCCTGCAAAATCGTCGTCGACAATATCCGTAAGACGATCACGCTCTACAAAGAGGGGCAACCCTACAAATTACCTGCCGAATTCCGCGAGCGGCTCCGCACCGTCCTCCGGCAGCGATGGAAAGAAACGCACATTGGAGATCAGTGACTACCAACGCGCAAAAGACCCTAAACAGAATATGCCCCTGAAAGTTATTGTCATCGGAGGAGTAGCGGCCGGTCCCAAAGCGGCATCCAAAATCATGCGGCTGAACCCGCAAGCCGAAGTAACCATCATCGAAAAGGGAAAATTCATCTCTTACGCCGGATGCGGTTTGCCCTACTACGTTTCCGGAACGGTCAAAGAGCAGAGGGACTTGATGAGCACGCCAATCGGCGTGGTACGCGACCCGGCCTTCTTTCAGAAGGTCAAAAACGTAAAGGTCCTCACAGAAACCGAGGCCTTGGAGATCGACCGTGCGCAGAAGCATGTTCGTGTCCGGCGAAAGGGCGAGAGCGCTGACACCTGGCTCGATTATGACAAGCTGGTGCTGGCGACTGGGGCTAAACCCGTCATTCCCTCTCTCGCCAATGTGACGTTGGGCAATATTTCTACGCTGCACAGCGTTCCGGACGCGGCCGGCATCAGAGCCTTGCTGGCCCAGGCCACGACCCGGGAGGTCGTGATGATCGGCGGAGGGTTGATCGGCGTGGAAGCCGTCGAAGCCCTGGTCGAGTGCGGATGCCGGGTCACCGTGGTGGAAATGATGCCGCACATTCTGCGCATGCTTGACTGGGAAATGGCGCGGTTGGTTGAACGTCACATGGAATCAAAAGGGGTGAAACTCCTGACCAACACGCAGGTAACCGGATTCGAGGGCAACGGCCGCGTCAGCGCGGTTTTGACAAGCCAAGGACGACTGCCGGCAGACCTGGTGATTCTCGGCATGGGTGTCAGACCTTATGTGGAGCTTGCCCGTTCTGCCGGGCTTCAGATTGGTACTACTGGCGGCATCAAAGTGGACGAGAGGCAGAGCACCTCCGACCGGGATATTTATGCCGCTGGCGATTGCGTTGAAAGCACCGATCTTGTGAGCGGTAAGCCCTGCTACGTGCCGATGGGTTCCACGGCCAACAAGCAGGGACGGGTAGCTGCCATTAATATTTGCGGCGGCCAGGACACTTTCCCCGGTGTCCTCGGCAGTACAGTCTGCCGGGTTTTTGACTTTTGTGTTGCCCGCACCGGCCTAACCGAAGCCGCTGCCCGGCAGCATGGTTATAAAGTCACCACGGTGCTGGTTCCAGACAGCGATCGACCGCATTACATGCCGACCGCCAAACCTTTAATCATAAAGTTGGTGGTGGATTCAAAGTCTCGAAAGCTGCTTGGTGCTCAGGCGGTCGGACCAGGTGCCGGGGACAAACGCATGGATGTGGCGGCGATGGCAATCACCGCGGGCATGACGGTGGACCAACTTTCAAAAGTGGACTTGTGCTACGCTCCACCCTATTCGCCAGCCATGGACAACATCATCACGGCCGCTAACGTGGCGCGAAATAAGCTGGATGGCCAAGTAACGGGGATCACGCCGATGGAGGTTAAAGCGCGACTTGATTCCAAACAGGACTTGCTTCTATTGGATGTGCGCAGCCCGGCTGAGCATCAACAGGAACATCTGGCCAACTCAACGCTAATCCCCTTGGGCGCCTTGCGCGCACGCATAGGTGAAATGCCCAAAGACAAGGACATCGTCGCGTTCTGTAAAGTCTCCCTGCGCGGGTACGAAGCCGCCAAAATATTACAAGGGGCCGGCTTTTCACGCGTCAGTGTTATGGACGGAGGGATGGCGGTTTGGCCGTACGAAAAGCTCCGGGGATAAAGCTGTCCGGTATTTATCAGCCGTGACCCGGCGCATATGAATTGGCCAACATGGATCATCATCGGGGGTGCGATCGCAGCTTTCCTGGTCCTGAAGCGATTAGCTTTAGTGAGCCCAGAGGTGGCTCGCGAGTGGCTGAAAAGGGGCGGGAAGGTCATCGATGTCCGCAGTGAAGCGGAGTTTCAGGAGAAGCATCTGCCCGGGGTCCTGAACATTCCGCTCCATTGTTTGCGGGACCAGATCGGGCGACATGCCCCGGGCAAGGAGCAAGCGATCTTATTGCACTGTTTGAGCGGCGGTCGGAGTGGCATCGGAAAGAGCGCTCTCAGGAAGATGGGTTACCGTAACGCGTTCAACCTCGGTTCGTACGGGCGAGCTCAGAAGATTCTCGCAGGGTAGTCTGAAGTTCCACCGGTCGCGTTGACCGTGGCTGCGTCGGTTATTATCACACATGCCAAGCATATGGATGTTCTGACCCTTTCGCGAATCCAGTTCACACTGACCATTTCGTTCCATTATATCTATCCACCCCTGAGCATCGGGCTTGGCGTGATGCTCGTCATCATCGAAGGGTTGTGGCTCAAGACCCGCAATCCCCTGTATCACCAGATGGCTCGTTTTTGGACGAAAGTCTTCGCCCTTACCTTCGCTATCGGTGTGGCCACGGGCATCGTGATGGAGTTTGAATTCGGTACGAATTGGGCGACCTACTCGCGCTACGTCGGCGACGTTTTTGGCAGCGCACTGGCGGCCGAAGGCATTTTCGCTTTCTTCCTTGAATCCGGCTTTCTCGCGGTGCTGCTCTTCGGTTGGGACAAAGTCGGACGAAAGCTGCACTTCTTTGCCACCTGCATGGTTTGCCTCGGCGCTCATTTCAGCGCCATCTGGATCGTCGTAGCTAATTCCTGGATGCAAACGCCGGCAGGCTTTCACATCGTTGGTGAGGGAATGAAGGCCCGCGCGGAAATCACCAACTTCTGGGAAATGGTGTTCAATCCATCCTCGATGGACCGCTTGTTTCACACGCTTTGCGGCGCCTGGCAGGCTGGAGCATTCCTCGTTATTAGTGTCAGCGCGTGGTATTTGCTCAAGCGGAAACACGACGCGTTCGCGCGGGCTTCGCTTCGCATCGGGCTGGTCGTAGGCCTCATAGCATCGCTGCTGCAATTGATTAGCGGGCACAGCAGCGCGCAAGGCGTGGCCAGGAATCAGCCGACGAAGCTAGCCGCCTTCGAGGGGCTATATGAAACCACCTCGAATGTTCCCCTCACGCTCTTCGGTTGGGTGGACGAGAAAAACGCCAAAGTCATCGGGCCGAAGATTCCAGGGATGCTGAGTTTTCTAGCGTATGGCGACACCCGCAATCCTGTTGCAGGCTTGCGAGAAGCCGCCCCGGATCCAAAGGATCAACCGCCGGTGAATGTTACGTTTCAGCTTTTCCACCTCATGGTGGCTGTCGGTTTCGGAATGATTTTGATTGCCTCGCTGGGCTTTCTTTATTTCTGGCGCAGGTCGCTGTTCGAAAAGCGTTGGTTGCTGTGGCTGCTGGTCTTCTCGGCGCTCGGCCCGCAAATCGCCAACCAGGCAGGCTGGTTCGCCGCCGAAGTGGGTCGTCAACCCTGGATTGTTCAAGGATTGCTGCGCACATCGGCCGGGCTGTCGGCGGTGGTCAAGGCGAACACCGTTGTGGCCGCCATCATACTGTTCAGCGTGGTTTACCTGCTGTTGTTTGCGGTGTTTGTGTATCTTCTGAATGACAAAATTCAGCACGGTCCGGATGACGGCGACCTGGTTCCCGCCGGCAAACTGGCGCTGCCGATGAAGGAGGTCGTATGAACTTCGGCTCTCTGGATCTCAATACGACCTGGTTCATCCTGATCGGAGCGCTCTTCACCGGCTATGCGATGCTCGACGGCTTTGACCTGGGCGTCGGGGCTCTGCACCTGTTCACCAAAACCGATGAAGAACGGCGCGTCATGCTCAATGCGATCGGCCCAGTCTGGGATGGCAACGAAGTTTGGCTGGTCACCGGCGGTGGCGCTCTGTTCGCCGCGTTCCCTAATGTTTATGCGACCGTCTTTTCAGGCTTCTATCTGGCGTTTGTTTTGTTGCTCGTG
>Ga0070741_10002777_pt1 | contig 45607 bp, 48 predicted proteins | sample Coa_R1_4_FD_66440 | JGI IMG/M metagenome (GOLD analysis project Ga0070741, IMG submission 66440) | Surface soil microbial communities from Centralia Pennsylvania, which are recovering from an underground coalmine fire - Coalmine... | ecosystem: Environmental > Terrestrial > Soil > Unclassified ... | reverse complement strand
GCAGGGCAACAACAACGCGTATTGCCAGGACAACGAAATTTCGTGGACGCAATGGGACTGGACCGACGACCAAAAACGCCTGCAAGACTTCACGTCGCGACTCGTTCATTTACGGCGCGATCATCCGATTTTCCGCCGGCCGAAATTCTTCCAGGGTCGAAAAATCCGCGGCTCGGAAATCAAGGACATCATGTGGTTCAATCCCGGCGGCTCCGAGATGACGGATGAGGAATGGACCACGAGTTATGTCCGCACGCTCGGCATGATGCTGAGCGGCGACACGATCGACGTGCGCGATTTTCATGGAGAGCCGATTCGCGACGACACGTTTTTGCTGTTGTTTAACGCGCATCACGAGCCGCTGCCGTTTGTTTTACCAGGCCAAGAGGACGTGCAATGGGAGATGCTCATCGACACGCGCATCGAGGAAGGCTTTTTGGAAAACCCGAAGATTTTCTCCGCCGGCGACGAGCACGGCATGGAAGCGCGCTCGCTCTGCCTGTTCCGCCTGAGCCTCGGCGAGCAATCGCACGCGCGCGCTGACTCCTGGAAAAAGCGGGAGAAAAAACCGGAGCCCGCACCCGCGCCTCGGAAAAATGAAAAACGAGCTGCTTCCGCAAGGCGCTGATCTTCTCGACCACGGCGTGCGTTATCGCGTTTGGGCGCCGCGTAGCGAGCGTGTCGATGTGGAAATCCAGCCGCGCAATGGCGGCGACGTGCGCACCGTTCCGCTCGGGCTCGATGCGAGCGGCTACTTCCACGCAATCGACCAGCGCGGACGCGCGGGCGATCGCTACAAATTCCGGCTCGATGAAAAGACGGGTTTGCCCGATCCTGCCTCGCGCTGGCAACCGGAAGGGGTGCATGGGCCGTCTCAAGTAATCAACCCGCGCGAATACGAATGGCGCGACGAAGAGTGGCGGCTTCCCCGTTTGCGCGACTTGGTGATTTACGAATTACACGTCGGCACTTTCACGCGCGAAGGCACGTTTTTAGCCGCGATCGAAAAGCTTCCGCATATTCGCGAGCTCGGTGCGAATGCGATCGAGATCATGCCGATTGCGGATTTTGCCGGCGCGCGAAACTGGGGTTACGACGGCGTCTGCCTTTACGCGCCTTCGCATGCCTACGGCCATCCGAACGATCTGCGCGCGCTCGTTGATGCCGCGCACGCGCAGGGCCTCACGGTGATTCTCGACGTTGTTTACAATCACCTCGGCCCCGACGGAAATTTCCTCGGCAGTTACGCTCCAGGTTACATCGACGAAGCGCGAAAAACCCCGTGGGGCGGTGCGCTCCGCTTTGACGATCCGGCATTCCGCCCGATGCGCGCTTTGTTCGTCGCGAATCCGGTTTACTGGATCGAGGAATTTCATATCGATGGTTTTCGCCTTGATGCGACGCACGCGATCGTGGATGAAACACCGCGCCATATTTTGCAGGAAATGACGGACGCGATTCACGAGCGCGGCGGATTCGCCATTGCGGAGGATTCGCGAAATGACTCGCGCGTGATTTTGCCGGAAAGCGAAAACGGCCTCGGTTTCGATGCCGTCTGGGCGGATGACTTCCATCACAGCGTTCGCGTCTCGAACACACACGAAAACGAAAGTTACCTTGCCGATTTCGCCGGCTCTCTCGGCGAGTTGATCGAGACGCTGCGCAACGGTTGGTTTTACCGCGGCCAGTATTCGCAGGCGCGGCAGGGAAAGCGCGGCACGGAATGCCGGCATTTGCCGCCGCAGCGATTCGTGCATTGCATCATGAATCACGACCAGGTCGGCAACCACGCCTTCGGCGAGCGGCTCAACCATTCGATTTCGCGCGAGAGTTATCTCGCCGCTTCCGCGCTGCTTTGCCTGACGCCTTATACGCCGATGCTGTTCATGGGGCAGGAATGGGGCGCGTCCACACCATTTCAATTTTTCACCGATCACAAGGAAGAACTCGGCAAGCTTGTCACCAAGGGCCGCCGCGAGGAGTTCAAGGACTTCGCGCTGTTTCAAGATGCCGGCTCGCGCGAAAAAATTCCCGATCCGCAAAACGAAAAGACCTTCCTCGACTCGAAATTGATCTGGGACGAAATTAACGACCAAAAAAAATCGAAGACACTCGCGCTCTACAAAACCTGCCTCGCGCTCCGCAACGAGCACACGGCGTTTCGCCCGAAATCGCGCGAGAGCTGGATCGTCGAGGAACTCGATTGCGGCATCGGCGCATTGCGGATCAAAGCGGAAAACGAAGACTGGCTCATTCTGTTCGACCTCGTCGGCGGACACGGCGCGGCGCTTGCGGAAGAATGGATTTGCCGGCGGCGCGGCAGCGGCGTGTGGTCGCTCGTGCTATCGACGAACGAGCGGCGTTTCGGCGGGAGCGGCGATTGCGCAATCGATCCCACTACGATGCAGGCGCAGTTCAAAAAACCGGAACTGGTTGTTTTAAAATCGTAAGCGCCGTTGCGCTTTACAATTCGCCGTGACTCCGCGCAGCGACGACCTCCTCCATTTCGTGCTCGTGGAATGCTTCGCCGCTTTCCGTGTCGGGATCGACATGGATCGTCGCATTCGCGATTTTCGGCAGCTCATGCAAAAGCTCGTGTCGCACTCTCGCGGCGATGCGATGGCCTTGCTCGACGGACAAGCCGGGGCTCACCGCGAGATTAATCTCCGCGTGCAACCGGTGCCCAATCCAGCGTGCGCGAATCTCCGCCACGTCTTTCACGCCATCGCAGTGCGCGACCGCTCCACGAATTTCGTCGATCATCTCCGGCTCCACGCCGTCGAGCATCCGCGTGAAAACAGTCTTCATCGATTCCCACACGATTCCGAAAATCGCGATCGTAATTCCGATGCCGACCAGCGGATCGATGATCGGATATCCGAGCCACGTTCCCGCCGCGCCGAGCAAGACCGAAAGGCTTGTCCATCCGTCGATGCGCGCGTGATGTCCATCGGCGATCAATGCCGCGCTCGAAATTTCCTCGCCCACTTTGATCCGAAACTGCGCGACGATTTCGTTGCCGATAAATCCGATCACCGCCGCCACGGCGACTGCGCCGAGACCATGCATCGGCTCCGGGTGCAGCAATCGCTGGATCGCCTGCCAGCCCGCGATGATCGCGCTGAACAAAATAGTCCCCACCACCGCCACGCCCGCGAGATCTTCCACGCGTCCGTATCCATACGTGAAGCGTTTCGTCGGTTTCCAGCGCGCGAGCCGGAATGCCAGCCAGAGCGGCACCGCAGTCGTCGCGTCACCGAAATTGTGAATCGTGTCCGCCAGCAGCGCGATGCTGTGCGAGTAAATCACCACTCCGAGTTGCAGCACCGCCGTGATCGCCAGCAAAACGAACGACCATTTCACCGCCCAGATTCCGCGCTCCGAGGAAAGCAGCTCGTAGTTCGGCTCGTGAGTGTGGCCATGGTGGCCATGCCCGTGCGTGTGCTCGTCGTGGCTGTGTCCGTGATCGTGATCGTCGTGCGACATAAAATTTAACGTGCGCAGCTTCGCGCGACCGCTTAGCCATTGCAAACGGGTTTGCGCGCGCGCCGCTGCATTTTGATGATGCGCCGCAAAAAAATCGTGCAAAGATGCGCGCCATGAAACCGGCTCGCGATGGACGAAAATAGCGGGCGCACCTTGCGCCTCACCGTCGTCACGCCCTCCGGCATCGCATGGCAAAGAGAAGCGAGCGCCATCGTGCTGCAAACCACCGACGGCCAAATCCAGATTCTGCCCGGGCACGCGCCGCTGGTCACTTTGCTTGAGCCCGGCGAGATGCGCATCGAGTTTGAGCGCCGCGACGAATTGTATGCCGCCGGCGAAGGTTTCGCGGAGATTCTGCCAAATCGTGTCACCGTTTTTTCCGACCTCGCGGAGGAGGCCGGCACGATCCTCCACGACGCCACCGAAGCCGCGCGCCTGCGCGCGGAACTCGCCCTAGCTGAGGCAGCCAGATTGACCGACGATGAAAGACTCGCCACCGAGCTCCTGATCAAAGAGTGCAGGGTCAAACTCGACATCGCCATGCGCGGGAAACGCAGAAAGTCGATGCCGGAAAGCCAATAGCGCCCGCGGCTCATGCGCGCAGCGTTACGTGCGCGGCAACAACACCGCGACCACGAGCGCGTAGGAAACGGCGATCGAAATACCGAGGAGGGCGAATAGATAATCCATGCGCTGAATCTGCTCCTGCCGCGCTCGCACCGCTTCGCCGGATTTGCCGGAGTTTTTGCGGATTTTGACGCGGGTTATCCGCAGATTTAGCAGGTGGACGCAGATGTTTTTTGCCATTTTCATAATCCGCGAAAACCTGTGCAATCTGTGGATAGCCCTCGCGACGGTTTTCGCGTTGCCTTTTGCGGATGAAAACCCTTTCCTCTGCCATGCGTAAAACGAAAATCATTTGCACGCTAGGGCCGGCTACCGAATCGCCGGAGGTGCTCCGCCAGATGATTGAGGCGGGCGCGAATGTGTTCCGGCTCAATATGAGCCATGCGCCGCACGATTGGGTGCGGGTGATCGTGCCGAGAATCCGGGCGATCGCGGTGGAGCTGGATGTGATCGTGGGGATTTTGATGGATACGCAGGGGCCTGCGATTCGCACGGGCGACCTGCCGGCAAAGCTGAGCCTGCACCCGGGGGATATTTTTGAATTTACCGTGCGCGGGACGCACAGCGAGGAACTTTACTCGGTGGGAGTGAATTACGACGGGCTCATCGACGATATCTCGGTGGGCGATACGGTGCTGGTGGATAACGGGGTGATCCACCTGAAAGTGCTGGAGAAAAAGGACAACAAAATCCGCTGCGAGGTATTGACCGAAGGCACGCTGGGCTCGCGCCGTCACATCAATCTGCCGGGCGTAAAGGTGAACCTCCCGCCTTTGACGGAAAAGGATATCGCCGATGTGGAGCTGGGCTCGGAACTCTGCGTGGACATGGTGGCGCTAAGCTTTTGCCGCGAGCCGGGCGATGTAGAGGCGTTGCGAAAAGTGCTATGGGAAAATGGCAGCCAGGCGCGGATCGTGGCGAAACTCGAAGACCAGATGGCGATCAAGAATATCGACGGGATCATCGAGATGGCGGATGCGATCATGGTGGCGCGCGGCGATCTGGGAATCGAATGCCCGATGGAGGAGCTGCCGATCATCCAGCGTAGAATCGTAAAACGCTGCCTGAAGCTGGGACGGCCGGTGATCGTGGCGACACACATGCTCGAATCGATGATCTCCGCGCCGGTGCCAACACGAGCAGAGGTGACGGATATCGCGAACGCGGTGTTCGAACAGGCGGACGCGATCATGCTCAGCGGGGAGACGACGGTCGGAAAGTATCCGGTCGAATGCGTAAAAGTGCTGCATCGAGTGGCTTCGCGCATCGAGCAGACCGGAGGTGCGGGCTACGCGAAGGAAGCGATGCTGCTGGATGATCGCGAGAAGACGGTTCACTCGGCGGTGGTGCTGGCGAATTCTTTGCCAAACTCGAAGCTGGTGATTTTCACACGGCGCGGCTTCATGGCGGATTTCGCGTCGAATTTGCGCCCCGAGACATCGCCGATCTTTGCGTTTTCACCGACGATCGAGACCTGCCGCAAGCTGGCGCTGAACTGGGGGACGCAGCCGGTGCAACTGGTATTTGACCCGAACCCGAACCGGACGATCGCCTCCGCAGAGGAGCGCCTGGTGAAAAAGGGCCTCGTGAAAAAGGGCGATCACCTGGTAGTCGTCAGCGACCTGCAGGTGGGCGAAGAGCGGTTCGACTCGATCCAGTTGCGGATCGTCGGGCAGAATGTGCCGGAGAAGTCGGTGCTCGATTAGTTCGAGCTGTGAACGAAGCCGGGCTTCTCTTTTTTCTGCAAGGCGCGGCGCAGTTTTAGCAACGCGATGTTCTGCAACTGGCGGATGCGTTCGCGCGTGACGCCGAACTTCTTGCCGACTTCCTCGAGGGTTTTCGGCTTTCCACCATCGAGCCCGAAACGGGAGAAGATGATTTTCTTCTCGCGCTCATCGAGCACGGAGATGAGCTCGGAGACTTCGGTGCGCAGGTTTTGGTCGCGCAACATCTCAAACGGTGTCTGCGCTTCTTCGTCACCGACGATTTCGCCGAATTCGGTCGAGTCGTCGTCGCTAATAGGCGCGTCGAGCGAAGCCGGGCGGATGGAGACGGTTTTTAACTGCGAGACTTTCGACGGAGAGAGACCGATTTCCTCGGCGAGCTCGTCGTCGGTCGGTTCGCGGCCGAGTTCTTCGCTCATCTGGAGCGCGACGCGGCGCATTTTGGAGATTTTGTCGACGAGGTGAACGGGCAGGCGGATCGTTTTGCTCTGGTTGGCCAAAGCGCGTTTGATCGACTGCTTGATCCACCATGCAGCGTAAGTGCTGAGCTTGCCGCCCTTCGCGGGATCGAAACGCTCGACGGCTTTCATGAGGCCGATGTTGCCCTCGGAGATGAGGTCGAGCAGCGGCAAACCGAGATTGCTGTAATCGTGCGCGATTTTGACGACCAGACGAAGGTTCGACCGGATCATGAGTGAGCGCGCTTCTTTGTCGCCTTTTTTGATCTTGGCGGCGAGACGCACCTCATCTTCGGGCGTGAGCAGCGGAATTTGTCCAATCTCGCGCAGGTAGATTTTGATCCCTGAATCAGTGTCTTCGGCTGGCATAAGTTTTCACACTTGCGTGCGGTTAATTGTCTTCACTAATAAATACGGATGCCGGATGCCCCGTGCTCGTTTATTGGCGAGTTCAAGGGCAAAATCGTTAACCGCATTAAGCATTGTCAAATTTTGGACAGAATGATGCAAGGTTTGTTCAAAGTTTTTCTCCGGCAGACTGGCAAATGGGAGATTTGCGCCATTCCAAAAGAGAGCACGATTTAGTCCACTCCAGCGAACCCCGCTGACGAGCAGGAGTTTCCGGAATTGTCGCGCTTTTCACCGCGCGAATTTTTTGAAAGGCTCCGCGGATGCTCGCGAAAGTTTACTCGGCAGCAGTGCTCGGCGTCGAAGCCTTCGAGGTCGAAATCGAGGTCAACGCCGGCGGTGGCGGACAGATCAAAATCGTCATCGTCGGCCTGCCCGACACTGCGGTGAAGGAAAGCCAGGATCGTGTGACGACGGCGATCCAAAACAGCGGTTACTTTTGGCCGCGCGGGCGGACGACGATCAATCTCGCTCCCGCCGATGTGAAGAAAGAAGGGCCGAGCTTCGATCTGCCGATGGCGCTCGGGATGATCGCAGTCGAAAAGGATCTCGACCTGCAAAATGCGTCCGATTTTTGTTTTGTCGGCGAGCTTGCTTTGACCGGCGCGGTGCGTCCGGTAAAAGGCGTCTTGCCAATCGCAATTCATGCGCGTGACAGCGGCAAGAAAGCGCTGTTTGTGCCCGAAGCCAATGCGCGCGAAGCAGCGGTGGTCGAGGGTCTGACGGTTTACGGCGTGCGAAATTTGCGCGAAACCTTTGAATTCCTGAACGGCAACGTGTCGTTAACTCCTGTAAAGGAGGATGTGAATTCCTTTTTTGCGTCATCTCAAAAATACGACGTCGATTTTTCCGAAGTCAAAGGCCAGCAAAACGTAAAGCGCGCAATCGAAGTCGCCGTCGCCGGCGGCCACAATTTGCTGATGATCGGTCCGCCTGGTTCCGGCAAGTCGATGCTCTCGAAACGCATCCCGACAATCATTCCGCCGATGACGCTCGACGAAGCGATCGAGACGACAAAAATCCATAGCATTTGCGGATTGTTAAACGGTCGTAATTCGTTCATCGCGACGCGCCCATTCCGCGCACCGCATCACACGATCTCCGATGTCGGCCTGCTTGGCGGCTCGGCGAATCCGACGCCGGGCGAAGTCAGCGTCGCGCACAACGGCGTGCTGTTTCTCGATGAATTACCGGAGTTCAAACGCTCCACGCTGGAAGTGATGCGGCAACCGCTCGAGGACGGCAAAGTCACAATCTCGCGAGCTGCGGGAACGATGACTTTCCCCGCCGAATTTGTGCTCGTCGCTGCGATGAATCCGTGTCCGTGCGGTTATTTCGGCGATTTGAAACGGGAATGCCGCTGCAGTTCTCCACAGGTGCAAAAATACCGGCAGCGCATTTCCGGTCCGCTGCTTGACCGCATCGACATCCACGTCGAGGTGCCGGCTGTGCAATACAAGGAACTTGCCGGCGCGGCAAACGGCGAGCCGTCGTTAAACATTCGCGACCGTGTCGAACAAGCGCGGAAAGTGCAGCAGTCGCGCTTCGGCACGAGCAAGGCGAGCTGCAATGCGCGCATGACGCCGAAGATGATCAAAACGTTTTGCGCAGTCGACGACTCGTGCGCCGATTTGCTGCGAATGGCGATGACCGAGCTGAACTTCAGCGCGCGCGCTTACGATCGTATTTTGAAAGTCGCGCGCACGATTGCCGATCTCGATGCGTCCGATAGCATTCAGGCTTCGCACGTGAGCGAAGCCATTCAGTATCGGACGCTCGACCGGAACTTATGGACGTAGCCTGCGCTACTTTTTCGCGGTGCCGAGAATCGTGTCTTTGGCGGCTTTCGCTACGCGAAATTTCACAACTGTCTTTGCGGGAATTTTGATTTTCTCGCCGGTCTTCGGATTGAAACCGAGTCGCGCTTTGCGCTTTTGCTTTACGAGTTTGCCGAAGCCGGGCAGCACGAACACGCCGCTCTTTTTGGCTTCGCGATATGCGATGCCGGTGATCGTTTCCAAAAAGAACGCCGCAGTGCGTTTGTCGGTTTCTGTGGCTTGGGCAATGGCTTGGAGAAGTTGGGTCTTCGTCATGGGAATCGTGTTTTATTCCAGCGCGTGCAGCGTGCAAGCGCATTCGCGTTGAATTTGCAAAATTCTAATCGGCCTGTTCGCGTCGTTCTTTTTTGCTCAATCCGCTGACGACCAGCACGATTTCACCGCGCGGCGGATGCGCGTTGAAATGCTCCAGCAATTCGCCTGCAAAACCGCGCCGAAATTCCTCGAATTGCTTGGTTAACTCGCGTGCGACACAAAGTAAACGCATCGGAAAGTGCTGCGCAAAGACTTCGAGCGTGCGCAAAAGCCTGTGCGGCGATTCAAAAAGAATCGTCGTCTCAGCGCGTTCGCCCGCAGCGAGGATTTCGCGTTCGCGCCCGCCGCTTTTCGACGGGAGGAATCCGCCGAAGAAAAATTGCTCGCTCAAAAATCCGGAACCGACCAGCGCGGTCAGCACCGATGAGGCGCCGGGAATGATCGTGTAGGTGATTTCGTTTTCAATGCACGCACGCAGCAATCGCGCGCCGGGATCGGAAATTCCGGGCAATCCCGCATCGGAAATTACCGCGACATTTTCGCCACGCAGCAATCGCGTCAGCAGCTCGGCTGCGCGCATTGCTTCGTTGTGTTCGTGATAACTCACGAGCGGCTTTGCGATTTCGTAACGCTGCAGCAACCGCAGCGAATGCCGCGTGTCTTCGCACGCAATAACGTCCGCATTTTTCAGCACCTCGATCGCGCGAAACGTGATGTCGCCGAGATTCCCGATCGGGGTCGCGACGAGATACAACACTTGTTACCAGCCTTCGCTGATCTGGCTCACGAGGCGCACCGCGGCATCCTGCGCCGCGAGCGGAATCGCCTGTCGCTCGTCCTGGTTGACATCGCCGCTCACGAAAAAGCTCGTGTTGCCATTGACCGTTTTGTCCTGGATGAGTTCGCCCGTTGAGCGTCGCTTCAGCTTGAAATCGATTTGCAGTTGAAACGTGAATTCCTGCGTCGCAAAAACATTCCCGCGCACCGATCTCGCGGGACGCCGACGCACGTCGGTGATCTTGCCCTCGAGAATCGCGTCTGCCTTATCCGGCGTCGTCACGCGATACGTGCCGTCCTGCTGGATCTGCTTGATGACTGTGTCGGCGACGAGCACCTCGATGCGCGGTTCCAGCGTTTCGTTTTTAAAATTGTTCACGGCAATCGAGTTGATGCCGTCCATGAATTTTGGCTTCACCGGCCCGATGTGATACCCGGCGCAGCCCGCGAGCAGAAAAACGACCGCAGGAAAAATCGCGAGCCTCATTGCTGCGGAAGCGCGGGCTCGACTGCGGGCACCGGCCCAAGGTTTTCCGTCGAGGTGCGCAGCTTCGGTTTTGGCGGCGCGACTTCATCGGGCACGACAACCGGCGGGCCGAGATAATCGGGGCGTGCAGCTGTGTCGACTTGCGCCTGCAATTTGCGGCGCGTTTGCGCTCGTGCGCCGGTTTCGGTTTTTTCCGGCCCGGCTCGCAGCGCGTCTTCACCGACGAGATTTTTCAATTCATCGATGCGTTTTTTCGCCGCATCGGCGTCGGCGGAACCGGGCTGCTGCTTGATCACGTCGTTGTAGTAAATGACCGCAGCGCGGTAATTTTTCTGCTTGTCGTAAAATTTCGCGATGCCGAGTGCGCCGCTGGTTTCACGCGTTTCGAGCGATTTCAAATTCTCTTTTGCCTGCGCGACTTTTTCGCTGTCCGGATAGTGCGCGAGGAAATCCTCGAAGGCTTCGCGCGCTTTGTTTGCAGCAGCTTTGTCGTAAGCCGAGCGCGCTTGTGTTAAATAAACGTAACCGATTTGATACTGCGCGTCGGCGGCTGCGGGATCGGTCGGATATTTCGCGAGCACCGTCTGGTAAGCGCCGATTGCCTCGACATCCTTGCTTTGCTTTTCGAGCGCCTGGCCGACGTAAAATTGCGCCAGCGGCGCATATTTGCTGAACGGTGCATCGCGCACGATGGATTCGAAAATCTGCTGCGCGCGCGCCATCGAGGCGAATGTTTTCACGCCGAAAACGCGCTTCCGTTCACCCTCGAGAAAGCGGCGTCCGATGTTGAACTCGGCCTCTACCGCGGCGTCGAAATCTTCGCCTTTCGGATATTTTGTGATGTAGCTGTGATACGCGTCGTAAGCGGAGTCATAATCGCCGAGCTTCATCGCGATCTCACCGATTTTGAGCTGCGATTTCGGCGCGACGCCGGAGGTTGGAAATTTGCGGATCAAACCGCGATACGCACCCAGTGCACGCTTGTAATCGCCCGCGCTTTCGAGGTCCTCGGCTTTGTGCAACTGCTCGCTCGCCGTTTTTTCGACCACGTCCTCTTCATTCGGGCTCTCGGTCGTCCAACCCTCGCCGGCACGGTAAACGACGACGGCTCCGGCGTGCGGAAGGCACGGGACACACGTCGTGAGCAGGGCAATGGCGAGGACTTTTCGCATGGAGCCGCGCACGTTAATCAACGGGCAGAGGCGCGTCAAATCAGAATGCCGCGATTTTTGGCGGCTTTGTTACATTCACGTGACACGCGATTTTTGGCTTGTTTCGCTTTTCTTCTCACGGAAAATCATCCGCAACGTTTTTGCGATGCCGGTTTTTGACAAAGGAACTGACGTCGAGGTCCTCCCCGGAACGAAAGGAAATATGAAAACAGGTAAAAAGCCGCTGAACGTTTGGCCGATCAACATCGCGCTCATTATCGCGATCGCTGCATGGGCCATGTATGAGTTCAATCCGTCGATCCGGGAAAAAGTGAATGCGCAATTTCCATGGATGGCTCGCACGCAATCGCAGCACGTCGCGCCGCAACCGGCCGCGACGGAAATCGTGCAGCCCGCCGAAACACCGGAGCCGGTGGTAAATTCATTGCCCGCGAGCACGCCGGAAGAAACTCCAGTCGCTGTCGAGCCGACGCCAACGCCGGGGCTCGACATCGAATCGCTCAGCACGATGCGCGACAAATGGCCGAAAAGCGTGGCGTTAAAAAAGCCGATGGATTTTCCCGCAGTCGTCAACGGCAAGATCGTCGGCAGCGTTCACGTCCCCGCTGGCTCCGAGGCAAATCTCGTCGCGATTAAAAACGGCATGCTCGGTCTCGAATACCACGGCGGCGGCGGCTGGCACGCACCCGATGAAACCGACGTGCTCGAGCGCGCACAGCGTTAGCCTTTCGTCATTTTACTCGTAACGAAGTGCGTCGATCGGATCGAGCGCAGCCGCTTTTCGCGCCGGATAAAAACCGAAGAAAATACCGACTGCAGCGCTGAATAAAAACGATGCGATCACCGCGATTGGCGACACGCTGGTTGGCCAGTTTGTAAAATGCGTGATCCCTTTTGACGTCACGATTCCGATCAGGATGCCGATTAGCCCGCCGAGGGACGAAAGCGTGATCGCCTCGATCAAAAACTGCAGCAAAATGTCATTCCCGTGCGCGCCGACGGCCATGCGAATGCCGATCTCGCGCGTCCGCTCGGTGACGCTCACGAGCATGATATTCATGATGCCGATGCCGCCGACAACAAGCGATACCACAGCGATAGCCAGCAGCAGCCAGCCCATGATGCGCGAAGTCGCGGTCGCCATTTCCGCAATTTCCTGCTGATTGCGCACGGTAAAGTCGTCGTCCTTCCCCGGCGCGATCCGATGCCGCTGCCGAAGTAGCTGCGCAATTTGCTGCTGCGCCTGTTGCAGCGAATCCGCGCTGTCGGTTTGCACGTTCATTCCGCGCAAAACCGTCGTGCCCATGATGCGTTTCATCCCGCTCGTGTAAGGCACGATCACCACGTCATCCTGATCGGTTCCCATGAGCGAAAGCCCTTTCGGTGCGAGCACGCCCAGCACGGTGAAAGGCACATTTTTGATGCGCAAAATCTGCCCGACACAATCAGCGCTGCCGTAAAGCTGCGTCGCGATCGTTTTGCCGATCACTGCGACTTTGTTCGAGCTGCGCAAGTCCTGGTCGGTGAAGCCGGTGCCGGCGATGAATGGCCACTTGCGAATATCGAAATAGTCCGCGTCTTCGCCGAGGATTTGCGTAAACCAGTTTTGATTGCCCGCCGCGACTTGCGCACTGCCGCGCACTTCCGGACTCACTGCGACGACATGCGGCACTTCGCGCTCGATCGCTGTCGCATCCTCCACTTTCAAAGTTCCCGCCCCGCCCCAGCCGGAGTGAACGCCACCCGCGCTAAAGTTGCCGGAAAAAATGAGGATCACATTTTCGCCGAGGCTCGCGATTTGCGATTCCACCTGCGACCTCGCGCCATTACCGATGCCGACCATCGCAATCACTGCACCGACGCCGATGATGATGCCGAGCATCGTGAGGATCGTGCGCATTTTGTTTCGGCGCAGCGCGCGCAACGCAATTTTGAAGGTCGAACTGACTCGCATAGTTGGCTTCGAATATAGCGCGAAATCCCATTGCGAAAGCCGCTATTTTACAAAACGCGCTTACTGCGTGATCGAAAGTCTCAGAAACAGCTTTCGATTATTGCCAGCCGGGACAGTCGCTCTCATCAAGTAGTAAGTGCCCTGGTCACTCACGACGACCGGGCTAACTCCGGTATTGGTCCAGGAAACGAGGTCAGTCGATTGCTGGACAATGGAGCTCACTGCGGTGGTGTTCTTCGACATGCGATAGTTCAACACGACATTTCCGGTGCCATCCGGCGCAGACGAGATGGCTCCGATTGAGTCAGCGATATTCGGGCGGGTTCCTAAAAAGTATTCCTGCAAGTTTCCCAGTCCGTCGTGATCCGGGTCGGCCATGGCGCCGATAACCTGTGCACTGTTTTGACCCGGGAAAGCTGCAGCAATCCACTGCGCGAAAGTTTGAGCTGGTTTGGCACTGGTTTCATTCGAGTTGCCGCTGGACCCAATGGTATTGGATGCAGCTACGACATAGTAGTAAGTAGTGCCATTGGTTAGACCTGTGTCTGTAAAGCTCGTGCCGCTAATCGCGCTGCTTACAGTCGTCGTTTCCTGGCCGCTGGCTGTGCCACGTTTCAAAATGTAAGCAGTCGCCCGGGCGGAAGCATTCCAACTTAGCGTTACCTGCGAGTCTCCGCCGATTCCCATCAGCCCATCCGGAGAAACCGGCGGAGTAGCTATTGCAGTAATCTCCGCAGCCGTGAGCGCGCGGCTATAGATTTGAAAATCATCCACCGAGCCATTGAGATAAGGATCTGTGCTAAACTGCGATTTTCCGATGTAGTTCTGGGTCGTAGTCGCGAGGCTAGTCGGGCTAAGAGTCATCGCGGTGTTTGTGCCCACGGACGTTCCGTTCACATAAAGGGTGCCGGTGCTTCCGGACAAAGTGATCGCGATGTGTGTCCACGTGCCGCTCGCGATGGTCGTTGAGGTATTGATCTGTTGTTCACCGCCGCCGGTGTTGATCGCAAAGCGCGGCTTGCCGGTAAAACTGTTTTGCGGGGTAAAAAACATATAATTGCTCGTGCCGGACCCGAAGTCGAAAACGCGGGTCCAGCTTGTGACGCTGTTCAACTTCACCCATGCCATCACGGTAAAATCAGTGACCCCGCTCATGAGACCGGATGGCAAGCTGATGTAACCATTGGTTCCATTAAGGCTGATCGCGTTGTTAAACTTGCCGGAAGCCCAGCTTGCGCCGCCGTTCAATGCACCGTTCCAGTTATTCCCGGTCGCATCCGAAGCAATCGTGCCGGTGCTTTCATCGAATTTGAGATAACTGATGAGTGTGCTCGCACTTCGGACAGCAGCAACTTCACTGGAGCTGGGTCCAGTCCCACTGCTATTCGTGGCATCCACGATATAATAGTAAGTAGTCCCTGCTGATACCTGGCTATCTACGTAGTTCGCGCTCGTTACGCCGGTGGCAATCGTCGTATAAGGTCCACCGCTGGTCGTTGCGCGATGGATATTGTAGCTTGTCGCTCCGGCCACTGCCGCCCAGCTTACAACCAACCTATCCGTGCCAGCCGCGGCGACTACTGATTTCGGCTGGTCAGGCACGGCGAGGGTCTGCGCCGCTCCTTGATAGATATCGATGCAATCAAGGCTATACCCGGGGCTAAGGTAACCACTACCGCTCGTGCCGCTGATAGGATAGATCGTCAAAGTGTTCGTTCCGGCAACCAGCGCGCTGGCTGGAACGTTAAAGGTGTAAGTCGCATTATTTCCGCGATAGCTGCCAATGGTCAGCGTGCGGGAATCCGGCTGAGTCGATGGGTTCTGTAATGTGGCGGTCCATGAGTTCACACTGATGTTAGGTCTTCCACCTGCATAAGCCGTGGTAATGCCGACGCGAATCGTGCTCGCCGCAAGCTGAGCGGCGGTGAGGGTGAATTGCACGACCTGGTTCGCATTCACATCCTTCCATTGGTAACAAGGAATGCCTGTTGCGGGTGAAGAGACGCCAACGACATAGGTTCCGGGGTTCCATGTGCTGATGCGCACATCGGATGGATGCATGTAAGTAATCTTGTCGCCGTTTAAAAACTCCGCCGGGGTTCCATCCCAGTTTCCAATTCTCCACAGCGGCACCGTGTAGCTTGGATCCGCGCTAATCGTGATCGGACTTACCGTCGTGGTAGCTGCTGCGGCAACAGAAACACTCGAACTATAAACGGCCAGTTCATTTTTATAGACCGTCATCGTATAGGTTCCCGGGATCATTCCACTCATGGTGAAAGAACCGTTGCTGGCCGCTGCCGTCGTCCAATACTGCGCAGTCGTATTGGAAAAGCCGATCGTGTAGGTATAGCTCAGGTCGCGATTGGAAATACCGCTGCAGGTTACGGCCCCGCGCGCGGATGAGCCGATATAGCCGGTCAGGGCCATGTTGCTAAACCATGAGGTATCCACCGCGCCCGGCGTTGCGCCATTCGTAAACACGAGAGTGTATGAGTTAAGAATACCCGTGCGATAAGCTTCCGTCTGCGCTTCGCCATAGTTAACGATGTAGGTAATCTCCTGGTCACTGCCGCATTGGTTCAAGAGCGAGCGATAGAACGGCCCGCCGGAGTTACCTTCGTTATTATCGCGCACCATCCAGACGCCGACGTTGGTGCCGGTGGCACCGATATACGACCAGTCTTTGAGCCGCATATTGGAGTAGTGTTTCGAGCGCGTAGTGCCATCCGGCATTCCGAAGATGTCGCTCGATTCGACGGTGGTCGAAGTCAGATGAATGTCCGACGGCACCGGTCCATAAGGCAAAAGAGGCTGGGGGATCCGCACGATGTAACGGCAAAGCCCCAAAGTATCCGGCTCGGTCGTGAAATAGGTTGCCATGTAGATGTGCGGGTAACCGTTTCGCGCCATGTAGTAATGAGTCAGGTTTCCGGCAACGACGGTGATCTTGATATAGTTGGTATTGATCGTCGTCGCGCTGACCGTCACCGCCGAGACACCGTTGTAGAGAAAGTCGAAGCCGGAATTTACCTGCGTGCCTTTGCTCGTATTCTGGTATTCGACTCCGTTGTAAACCAAACTCATGATGTCGCCCGCCGATTGCGTGCTCGATCCGTTGTCCGTGCGGCGCACTTTAAAAACCAAACCCGCGCCGGTATCGACCTTGTAGTAGCTCGCAGCAGTGGTGAGACCGAATGCCGCCAGCGCCGAAGCCGGAACGCCCATCGCCAAAATGATGGCGAGCAAGCGCGTTACACGCACCAGTCGTAACGCCGTTTGGCAGGCATTGAAATTTCGCGGCATGAGGGGGTTTCCTGGCCGGATGAATTGAGCATCATCCACTCTCAAGAATCGGACGAGCCCGGAAATCTTAGCTTCTAAACATTTCCTCCGTTTGCGCAAGGGCCGGCCCGGGTTCGCGCCGCCGTCGCACCGCGCTCGATCACACTGCCCGTTTCGAGCGGCTGCATCCGCCTAACGAGAACAAGATCAGCTACGCGCGGAGCCTGTTAGCTGCATCGCATGGTTAGGCGACGGGTGGAAGCTAGGAGTCTCGAAGAGCGACGGCATAAGGCTGAATCTCAATCTTCAGGTTATAGATCGTGGCTACGGCAGTAAGAGCGTCACGAAGACTCACGTTGCTACGAGTCATCGTCACTCGAGCGGTTTTGGGATCGGTCTTGCCAGTCATGAACGCGATATTGACGCCGCGCTCTGCTGCTGGAATCCCTGCCACGTCAAGCTGCCGTGAGGTCTCGCGCAGCCAATCGAGGGCCTCGCTCAAAGTAGTCTCGTGAAACTCAATCTTCGGAATGATAATCGAATCCAGCTTGGCCTCGATCTTTTGCTTAAGTTCGCGGCCGGCTGCCGATTCGGCATGCGCCTGCTGGGGCGCGAAAATCGGTTTGAGTGTGAATGCTCCAAGTATGGTGACGCAAACGGTGCAGGTGGTTACGAATATGCTTTTCTTCATGATGTGGTTTCTTTTGATGATGTGATGTTCTGAGTCGCCTAACGAGAACAAGATCAGCTACAGGCGGAGCCTGTTAGCTGCATCGCATGGTTAGGCCTACGGTTGAGTTGCATGAAGTTGAGAATAGTCCAAAAACTCTTTCTGGATAGCGAGTAACTTCTCCGGCTTGCCGTGCTTCAAGTCACGGAACGGTTGGAGGAACCGAAAGACTCGTGCACGCTTGAAGGGGCGAAAAACAACGGCCATCGGATTGAAGCCACGCCAACCGCCGAAATGCTTGAACGCTGCGACCGCTAAAGAGCATCGCCAAGAACGGCTGCGACGCTGTGACCAGTTAAGGACAACGGCATGGTCGTGAATCATCGGAAGAATGTGCTCCTCAATGTAGTCATGCCAGATAGGACTGTCCGAATAGACGAACAAGATGTGCGTGCCGCGTGGCAGCCAGAATAACCAAATGACTAGATAAATACAGATTGATGCGAGAACGTAAAAGACCAGCCAGAGCATGAGTAGCGGAATCCAGATCGGACAAAGTGCGATAGCGGCAGTCACGACCAACGCGCGATAGATCCTATCTCGCAGTTTAGATTTCGGCTTCATTAATCGTGAGATGCGCGAGTAGGCCTAACGAGAATAAGAAGAGCGACGGCGGACGAGAGCGCGCGTCGCTCGGGTTGAAGGTGTGGAAGTCATCTCAAATGTAGACGCACAGCGGTCCGCCGTTCGCTCCATCGCATGGTTAGGCCTTCCGCGGTGCATTGAAGTAAGCTCTCGAATCGGGGCGCCCGAGCAAAGAAAAGAATACCCAACTCAGGATGGCTTCAGCGGCAACCATGCTCCAAACCCAGAACTTCGTTCCGTGCTCTTGCGCGAACAAACTCGGCATCGTAATCACAACGCCAATCGTGACCACCACAGCTCCAATCGCGGTCAACCAGCGCGCAGTCAGCCATGCGACCGTTTGGCGCGTAAAGAGGCCGATGAGGATGGCACTCTGAATGACGATCCCGACAGTATCAGCGACGCTCAAGCGTAAAAACGCCGAAAACACGCCAAGAGCGAGGCCGATCATCTGGATCGTGAGGACGAGCTTTGGACCGAGCGGCATGTTCAAGGCCTAACGAGAACAAGATCAGCTATCGCGGAGGGATGGCGCGGGATGTGCAAAGCACAGCCCGTGACAGCCCGGAGCGATTAGCTGCATCGTTTTGTTAGGCTTCATGGTTCGCTTTGGTCTCGATGTCTTCTGTCCGGTTCATCCAGCGGAAAAGCAGTGCGCCGTGACGCAGGAAATAAATGGCGAATGCGCCGCAGATGATGAACTGGGATAACGACCGGGTAAGTTCCGCGCGTGCTCCAGTCAGCAGACTGTTCCGAAGCTTGCCCTCGGTGTCAGCCGCAACAGCTTGGAAGTTGCTAAAGGTGTGAAGCATCAAAGCCGAACTGAGCACAGAGGGAATCGCAGTCACAGCCTGAACGAGCAAGTAGATCCCAAAAATCCGAATGCCGATCCAAATCCACTCGCGTTTGTTCATAGGGGTGCGTGAATGAGGCCTAACGAGAACAAGATCAGCTACAGGCGGAGCGCGGCGCGCTGGCTGCCGGTGGGTCTGCGGGTCTGCAAGCAGCCAGCATGACGCGCGGAGCCTGTTAGCTGCATCGCAGGGTTAGGCGACATGGGTTGTGTCAGTGCTAGGTGGTAACAAAGATTCAGTTGAGCGGCTGGACTCGAAAAGACGCATATAACCTCGGATAACTAAAACGGTGCCGGTAATGGAAAGCACGGAATCGACAATGAACATCGTGCGATAACTGTAATGGATGAAATGGCGAGACGCTGGACTAAGAAAAGCGTGAAAGGTAATTGTATTCCAAAGTGAGCCGAGCGAGGAAAATATCCAAAGCAGGAAACCAAGCTGCTTGGTGCGCCTGTAAGCAGGAATAGAAAGAAAAAGCGCGATGACACAAGCGCAAACGGTGGCGACAAAATCGAGGAATGCTAGATCGGAAAGAAGATTCATCGAATAGCCGCGTTATCGGTTGGTTTCATGGTGCGCAAATGTCGCCTAACGAGAACAAGATCAGCTACACGTGGAGCCTGTTAGCTGCATCGCATTGTTAGGCGACGTTCGGTTAGTAGTCATAACGATTATTAGTAATTGGCGATGGAGAGCTCAACGACGACTTGGCGCGACGAACAAGAAAACGGATGATGAAGAAAGCCGCAACTGCAATAGCCACCACTCCAAGAAGAGGCGAGACTGAGAAAAGGAAGACAAGAACAACTGCGGTGATAGGGCCGAGGAGAAACGAATGAACGAGGAAGGACGCAACACGCCAAGTGCGTCGATGCGAAATGCTAGACTGCCCGCGATCACGGCACATGAATGCCCCGATACCAGCGAGAAAGAGTCCGATAATAACGAAGGGAGCTACAACGAAGTTCTCAAACAAGTTGTAAGGTCCGGATGGCCCAAATAGCTGGCGAGAAAAACAAGTGAATACAATGAACGGCAGCCAAGCCAATACGCCCAGCACAAGTGCCATGAACGCTCGTCGCGGCGACTGATAGCGGGTCACAAATTCTGTCGTCATGGATGTTCGTTACAGAAAAGACGTTCTGAGTCGGCTAACGAAAAAAGCTGAGCCACCGCCGACTCATGACGTGAACCGCGAAAGCGGAACTGCCAGCGCCAACGGCGGTTGGCTCCGGCGACTTGTTAGGCCACAACGGCCACATACTTAATGTCAAAAATGAGAACTGCATTTTTAGGAATCTTCTCAAGCTCTGCATCACGATAACATAAATGTGGACTCGCTCTAAACCGGCGCGTGCCACCGGCGCGCATACCCTCAAGACCGTATCTAAAACCGGCAACCGCATTGCGGTCGCCAACTATCCAAACCTCGTCGCGATCTTTGGCAATAAAATCTCCGTGATTGAGTTGACAGTCATATCTCAATCTCACTCTATCGCCCTTCTTCAACTCCTGACCTGTGCCAAGAGTCTCGGCGATAATCTTGATGCCTCTCTTTGGCATAAACGCTCTCTTGTGGCCTAACGAGAACAAGATCAGCTACTGGCGTAGGCTGGCGCGATGGCTGCGCGGCAGGTCTGCGGGGAGCAGCCAGCGTGACAGCCGGAGCCTGTTAGCTGCATCGCATAGTTAGGCGTTGCGGGTTTGTTAGTCATCGTCAAAAAAGACCACATTCGAGGCTTCGTCGCGGCCAATAAGTATCGGATCGCCGCGAAAGGCACCGCGATTCGGAGTGCATACGACATAAGAAACAGACTCGAAGATCGCGAGAATAGTCTCACCGTCTATGTCTCGTTCTCCGACCTGAGCCAATGCTTGGACGCCGTTGTGGCGGTAACGGAGAGAAAACACCCTGCGCGGCGTGAACTGCCAAGCGAGAGTCTCTGAGGAAAAGCGCCGAATCGCGTCATACAGGCGAGATTGTTCGGTATCGTCACGAGCTTTAGGGAGGAAGAACTTCATTGGTTGGTTGCGCGTTCGGTCTCCGTCGGAAGCCATCGCTTGAAGAATTTGCCATTCTTGTCCATGCCCTCGAAATATACCCAAACTTCGCCCGTGACTGTATCGAGCTTGAACACTGCGTTCTCCTTGAATGCCGTTCCGCCGCTGCTGACGGTGTAATAGCCCTGGAAGAGTTGGAAGCGGCCTAGCGCGGTTTGGGACGCGGGGCGATCATCTGCGTAAAGACGACTGATGAATAATGCTGCGCAGAAAGCACAAATAGCAAACGTAGTGGATCGGACTTTCATGGTTGTGAGGTTCGGAGCGACGCCTAACGAGAACAAGATCAGCTGCAGGCGGAGCCTGTTAGCTGCATCGCATGGTTAGGCGACTTGATGGCTTGGGGTCTCATGTCGTAGTCTCTGAAATAGCATCGGACCAAAGATGAAAGCGAGTCCAATCGTGAGATCGAACAAACCAACGACTGCTAGAATGACGGGCAGTAGCCAAAGCTCTGAAAAGCTATCCTCCCTCGCCTTGGATGGCTGTTGGGGACGATACAGAACTGTGACTGAATCTCCAACGGCGTTCGCAGGTGGGAAACTGCCGGACGAAGAATAAACCTCGTGCTCCTCTCCGGTTGGGTCGCGAAAGCTAAAGACGGGGTAATAAGATGCGTCTGAACCCACATCTCGCCTCTCGATGATTCTGACCACACGGGCATCGGCACGAACCGCATCGCGCAAAAAGCTGCGGGTATGCTGAAGTAGTATGCCGGCGATCGTGAAGACGACCAACGAGGAAAAGATGACGACTCCGCCAATAACTTTGAAGATGATCTTTTGCATGACGCGCTCTGAGTCGCCTAACGAGAAGTGGACGAACGAAGTTCGTAATATAATACGAATGGCGTTCGTCTAATTCGGGACTTGCGCCTGCGACAGCGCAAGTCATAACTTCCTGTCTTCATGGAAACCAGCCTCCCTGCACACGCGCGTGCAGGCAAGCCCAAACTGCTCGATCAGGTGCGCGGGGTGATCCGGTTGAAGCACTACAGCTATCGCACCGAAAAGACCTATATCGACTGGGTGAAGCGTTTCATCGTATTCCACGGCAAACGGCATCCGGCGGAAATGGGCGCGCAGGAGATCAGCGCATTTTTGACTCATCTCGCAGTCAATCGCTCGGTAGCGGCTTCAACGCAAAATCAGGCTTTGAGCGCGCTGCTGTTCCTTTACCAAGAGGTATTGAAGGTCGAGGTGCCGTGGCTTGCGGACATGGAACGCGCAAAGCGTCCGAAAAGGGTGCCGGTGGTTTTTACAAAGGAAGAAGCGAGAAAGGTCCTTTCCTCGCTGGAGGGGGCTTACCGGTTGATGGCGTTGCTGCTGTATGGCAGCGGGCTGCGCCTGATGGAATGCCTGCGGCTGCGGGTGAAGGACATCGACTTTGGTTACAACCAAATCCTGATTCGTGACGGCAAAGGGTTCAAAGACCGCGTGACGCTGCTCCCCGATCAGGTGAAGGAACCGCTACAACGGCACCTTGCCAGGGTGAAGGCGCTGCACGATGAGGATCTGGCTGAAGGGTTCGGCGCGGTGCATTTGCCCTTTGCCTTGGAACGCAAATATCCGAAGGCTCATCGCGCATGGGCATGGCAATATGTTTTCCCCTCCTCGAAGCGATCCGTCGATCCGCGCACAGGGGTGACGCAGCGGCATCATGTGGTGGAAAAGGGGCTGCAAAACGCCGTCAAAGCCGCCATCGCGCGAGCCGGCGTGAACAAGGCGGCGAGCTGCCACACCTTCCGGCACAGCTTTGCCACGCACCTGCTCGAGGGCGGCTACGACATTCGCACCGTGCAGGAGCTGCTCGGGCACAAGGATGTGAGCACGACGATGATATATATCCATGTCCTGAATAAGCCGGGGCTGGGGGTAAAAAGCCCGCTGGACTAGCACGACGATGATTAACTCCTTCGCTCCCGCTCAGTCGGCCTTGCGGCCCAGCCTGCGGCTGGTTTGTCTCGCTCGCCTCCCGGCGGCCCGGCTTACACGCATGTTCTCAACAAGCCGGAGATCGGCGTGCGCAGTCCGGTGGATTGAAGCCAATGACCACTGACCAATGACCAATCAGCACAAGGCGCGAAGCCCTTTGCCAGAACTTCGCGCCTTTGCGGATTGCCGCCATGACCCATCCGGCCTCTGTCGAGTTTGCGTGATGCTTCTCTTCGACTAGCCGCCGAAGGTTACCTCGATGACATCGGTCCAGACCTTGGTCGGGTCGCCGTCCCAGAAGCAGAGGCGGTAGCGGCGTTTTTCGGGCTGGCCGGCGACCTTGAGCGGGCGGGTGTCGTTGTAAGGGTTGCTGGTGTCGATGGCCAGGAAGGTCCAATCGGTCTCGCTGCCGGTCTGGCCTTCGACCCATACGCCCATGTGTCCCATCTTTTTGAAGGTGATGATGACCTGTCCGCCGATGACTTTCGCATCGACGGGCGGGATGGCGGCGGGGTCTTCGGTGGCGACGCTGCCGAGGGTGCCGAGGTCTTCGCCGATCGCGTCGGTGAAGGCGGTTATCTTTTTCATCGCCGCGATGAAGGCAAAGATGCGCTTGAGCGCGCCGCCGTTGACCGGCGCGGGCGCCGGCGGCTCGGAGGGCGCAGCGTAGTTGGGCCAGATGACGGAGTTGCCGCCATCGGGGCCGTTGAGGATCAAACCGGCGCGCGTGGTCGCCGCCTGCGCGAACTGCTGCACGCCCGGCTGCCACGTCTCGAGCGTGTAGATGGCGGCGGCGCAGTCGGCGAGGATTGCGGCCATTTCGGCGTCGTCGTAGCCGAGCACCATTTTGTAGCCCGGAAGTTTGTTGCTGAAGTTGCGCAACCAGATGATCTGGTCGCCGATGCGGATTGGATAGTAGTTGTTATAAGCTGGCATAGGAATGCTCCTTGTTTTGAGTTTAGCTGCTGATGTGGATTGGTTTGTGAAAGAAAAAGTGGCGCATCACTTTTGGAAAGTTGCCGCTCACTTTTGGAAAGTGGGGGCCAACTTTTGAGAAGTGAGGGCTCACTTTTGGTAAGTGGGGCCTCACTTGCGGAAAGTGGCGGCTCACTTGCGAAAAGTTGGGCATCACTTCCGCGAAGTTGCAGGTAACTTTTGGAAAGTTGTCCCTCACCGGCGAAAAGTTGTGCTCCACTTTTGCGAAGTGATGCCCAACTTTCCCAAAGTGGAGCGTCACCGCCGGGAAGTTGTCGCCAACTTTTCCGGCGTTGAGTCCCACTTGGAAAAAGTGGCCCTCCAGCTTTCTTACCCCAAGTCGTCGAGCAGGCGGGGCAGGTCGCGCAGACAAGTGATGCGCGCGGCGACTTCGCGCAAGGACGCGAGCGCGGCGGGAATGTGCTCGAGAAAATGCGCGCGCTGTTTGACCAGGCCGAGAAATCCGTATGCGCCAAGCGCCTGCATGAGCCGCTGCATCGCGCAAAGATCGAGCGTTTCGTGGAAATCGGCGGGAATTTCGATGCCGGCGTCGAGCGCTTTCGAGATGTAAAGATCGACCAGCTCGTCGCGCTCGGCGGACGATAACGTGACATACGGATCGTAAACAAGCGATGCGAGATCGTATTGCGCGAGCCCCGGACGCAGGCTTTGAAAGTCGATCAAATGAGCGTTGTCGCGGTGTATTAAAATGTTTTGCGACTGAAAATCGCGATGCACGAGCACGCGCGCCTGGGAATCGAGCTGCGCTGCGATTTGCGCGAGCGCGTCATCGTCGCAAGGCGCGGCGTCACGATTGAAAAAACGCTGCACGCAATTTTCAAAAAAATAGTTCTGTTCCCAGCGATACAGCTCCGCGTTGAACTCGACCTGCAGATTCAACTCACACTCTGCAATCGCGCGATGTCCGCGGGTGTGCAGCGCGACAATTTCGTCCAGTGCTTTTGCGTAAAGCTCGCGGCGCGTTTCCCACGGTTCGTCCCGAAACGCCCAAAGATCACGCTCGCCCAAATCCTGCATCCAGATCAGGCGCTCGGCTTCATCGTGAAAATAAATCTCGGGCACGTGAACGCCGATCTCCGCAAGAAACTGCGCGATGGAAACATAGTGGCGATTTTCTTCCCGGCTGTCGCCGTATTTGACGAGAATCAGCGAGTGCTCATCGCCGATGCGAATGCGGTAATATTTGCGATCCGAGCCGCCTTTTTCGACAGGTTCGATTTCGATGCCGCTTTGCGCGAAACGGGGGAACCGGGAAACGGTCTGTTGTATCAGTGTTTCTGCGGACATTTTAAAAATCGAAATCGGTGTGCGCGCCGCTCGCAGTCTGGCCTGCGGTGACGATGCAGTTGCGCAGCACCGCGCCGGACGCAACCTGCGCGTTTTCCCACAATACGCAATCGGTGATCTGCGCGAGATCGTCGACACTCGCGCCGGGACCGATTGCAGTGGCGCCGCTGATTTTTGTGCGCGGCGAAATCTTTGCGTTCGGATGAATCCACATCGGCCACGGCGGATCGTCCGGGCCCCCGAACTCGTATTTAAAAGTGAACGTCTTTTGCGCGAAATAACGGTGCACCTCGAGATACTTTTCGCGCGTGCCGAGATCCCACCAATGGCCTTCGTCGATGACGACGCCGCCGATTTTTAGCCCGCGCTGAATCATATGCAAAAAAATCGGGATGACGGAAATTTTCGTCCGAGACGGCACTTTGAAAAGAAACGACGGACTGACCACGTAGATGCCGGTGAACATGTATTTCGGTTCGACCCCGCTGCGTAAACGTCGCGCGATGTCCACGATTTGGCCGTTTTTTTCGTCGAGTGAGATGTGGAGCGGACCGCCGCTCGATCGTAAAACCAGCGTGACTTCGTTTCGCTGACGAAAATGTTGCTCGATCGCGGCATCGATCGGCAGGTCGCTAAGAATATCGCCGTTGTAAACGAGAAACGTCTCGCTGCGCAGCAAGTGCTCGACGTTTTTTATCCCACCCGCGGTTTCGAGCAGCGCCGGTTCGTGTTCAAAATGAAGCGGCAACCCGCGATATTTCGAATCGGGAAAAGTTTGTGCGTAAGCCTCCGGACGATGATGCGTGTTGACGACGATTCGTTCGATGCCGTGACGGATGAGATGGTCGAACGCAAAAGTAATGAGCGGCTTTCCGCAGATCGGAATCAGCGGTTTCGGTTTTTGCCCGGTGAGGTGTTTCAGTCGCGTGCCGAGGCCCGCGCCGAGCACGAATGCGTTACGGATCGGCGCTTTCAATTCAGCTTAGAGTTTCGTATCGGAAGTGACGGGCGACTGTCATCGGGGAGTTTGAAATCTATATTTTTGTCCTCGCTACGCAAAAGAATTCGCTACGATTAGCGGCATGCCTGAACAACCCGTCTGGAGCGGCTCACCCTCGCAGGTGAAAAACCTCGCCGCATTTATTTTTTGCGCAATCCTCGCCATCGCGATCGCGTTTGCCGCGGTGCAATTCTGGCAATCGCCACAGGCCGTCGCACTTGCGCTCGTGCCGCTGGCGTATGCGTTTTGGCGCTGGCTCGTCGTGCGGTCGCAGCGGTTCGAATTAACGACCGAGCGCTTGCTGATGACCCGCGGCGTTTTTTCGCGCGTGACCGATTCACTCGAACTCTACCGCGTGAAAGACATGCGCATGACGCAGCCGTTTTCACTGCGAGTTTTCGGTTTGGAAAATATCGAGGTGATTACCTCCGACACCACTTCGCCCGATGTGATCATCGATCACATTCCGCGTGCGTTTCGCATCGGCGATCAACTGCGCGAGCACGTCGAAGCCTGCCGTGTGGCGAAACGCACGCGAGAAGTGGAACTCGAATAAGCGCGAACGCTACGCGGCTTCGACGTTGATCGAACTCTCGGCGAGCTGCGTCAATTTTTTGTCGGTCTCGCCTTCCTCCTGCAGCGTTTTGTCGAGCAGCTTCTCGCCTTCGCGATCACCCAAAATGCGCGCATAAGTCCGCGCGCAGCCGTAGGCGGCGATTTCGTAATGCTCGACACGCTGCGCCGCCGAGATCAATCCGGCGTCGCGCGCCTCGGGTTCACCGTCCATCTCGAGGATTTCCTCGCCTTCCTCGATCAAGCCTTTCATGCCTTTGCACGTCACACCACGCGGTGTTTTGCCGAGGCGGTCGAAAATCTTTTCGAGGCGTTCCACCTGCCCCTTCGTCTGCTCCAGATGTTTTTGAAAGCCGGCGCGCAGCTTGTCGTTTTGCGCGGCTTTTGCCATTTTCGGCAGCGCTTTGAGAATCTGTTTCTCCGCGCTATACAGGTCTTTTAGCTCGTGTAGGTAGAGATCTTGTAGCGATTGTAATTCCATAAATTTTGGTCTCCGGTTTATTTTTCACTGACAAAACTCGTTACGCATCCGCGCAACGATTTGGACTTACAAAATCCATCCCCGCCCAATGAAAGCTCTCTTCCTCACGAACGAATATCCACCGACGATTTATGGCGGTGCCGGCGTGCACGTCGATTATCTCAGCCGCGAGCTCGCAAAACTGATGCAGGTCGAAGCGCGCTGCTACGGAAAGGAAATGCGCGAGCAGCGTATCGACGCTCCGTCATTAAAGGCAACCGGTTTCGGCGTCGACACGAGCAGCTACACCGCGCCGAAGCTGCTTCACTCTGTTTTTAATGCCGTGCAACATTGCGTTGATTGGAGCACAACGAATATCGATGCCGATATCGTCCACTGCCACACTTGGTATACGCATTTCGGCGGCATCCTCGCGAAGCTGAACTACGGCATCCCGATGGCGCTGACCGTGCATTCGCTCGAACCGCTGCGTCCGTGGAAACGCGAGCAACTCGGCGGCGGCTACGACTTTTCGTGCTGGGTCGAAAAAACGGCGATTGAAATGGCCGATGCGGTCATCGCCGTCTCGCAGGAGACAAAAGCAGACGTGCTCCGCTTATTTAACGTTCCGGAAGAACGCATTCACATCATCTACAACGGCATCGATCTCGACGAATACAAGCCGGTCACGACAACGGACGCGCTGAAAAAATACGGCATCGATCCGAATGTGCCGTTCCTGCTTTTCGTCGGACGCATCACGCGGCAAAAAGGCATCGTTCACCTCGTTAACGCGATCAAATACATGGATCCCGGCTTTCAAGTCGTGCTTTGCGCCGGCGCACCCGACACGCCGGAGATCGCCGCTGAAATGAAAGCCGCCGTCGAAGCCGCGCGCGCCGCGCATCACGGTAACGTTATTTGGATCGAGGAAATGGTGAACAAAAAAACGGTCTACGAGCTTTACTCGCAAGCTGCGGTATTTTGCTGTCCGTCGATTTACGAGCCATTCGGCATCATCAATCTTGAAGCGATGGCGTGCGAAACTGCGGTCGTTGCGAGCGCAGTCGGCGGCATCAAGGAAGTCGTCGTGCACGGCGAAACCGGTTTCCTTGTGCCGCTCGAGCAAATGAAGGAAAGCCCGTTCGAGCCGATCAATCCGGACCAATTCGCGCGCGATCTCGCGACACGGATCAATGAATTGATGGCTGACCCGGCGATGCGCGAACGCTTTGGCAAAGCCGGCCGCAAACGCGCCGAGGAGAAATTCAGCTGGCACGCGATCGCACAGCAAACCGCGCGGCTTTACGAAACGTTGATTCAGCAAAAATAGCATCCCGCCAATCCGCCATGCTTCACACGAGCGATCCTCTTTTCGGATCGATTCAGAAACATGAGCAACACTGTTGGCGATTTTGTCATCCACCGTCTCACGCAATGGGGTATCCGGCGCATCTACGGATATCCCGGTGACGGCATCAACGGACTGATCGGCGCGATTGATCGCGCGGGCGACTCGGTTGATTACGTGCAGGTGCGCCATGAGGAAATGGCCGCTTTCATGGCGTGCGCACACGCGAAATTCACTGGCCAGGTCGGTCTTTGTCTCGCGACGAGCGGACCGGGCGCCATTCATTTATTAAACGGATTGTATGATGCAAAAATGGATCATCAGCCTGTCGTCGCGATTGTCGGGCAACAGGCGCGCGCCGCGCTCGGCGGCGATTATCAGCAGGAAGTCGATTTGATGTCGCTGTTCAAAGACGTGGCAAATGAATTTTGCCAAATGGCAACTAACGCCGCCGCCGTGCGCCATCTCGTCGATCGCGCGATTCGCATCGCGCGCGGTCGTCGCACCGTGACGTGCATTATTTTTCCGAACGACCTGCAGGAAATGCCCGCCGTGCCCGAGCCGCCAATGAAACACGGCACCATTCATTCCGGCATCGGCTACAGCTCGCCGCGCGTGATTCCGCGAGAGGCCGATCTGCGCCGTGCGGCGGAAATTTTAAACGGCGGCGATAAAGTCGCGATGCTCATCGGAGCGGGCGCACTCGACGCTGCGGACGAAGTTATCCAAGTCGCCGATCTGCTCGGCGCGGCCGTGGCGAAAGCTCTGCTCGGCCGCGCCGCGTTACCGGACGACCTGCCGTTCGTCACCGGATCGATCGGTCTGCTCGGCACGAAGCCGAGTTGGGAGATGATGCAAGGTTGCGACACATTGCTGATGATCGGCTCCGGTTTTCCGTATTCCGAATTTTTGCCGAAGGAAGGCCAGGCGCGCGGCGTGCAGATCGACATCGAACCGAGAATGCTTTCGCTGCGTTATCCGATGGAGGTGAATCTCGTGGGTGACAGCGCGGAGACTTTGCGCGCGCTCATTCCGATGCTCGTCCGTAAAAGCGAGCGCTCGTGGCGCGAGAAAATTGAAGCCGATATCGCGGACTGGTGGAAGGTGCTCGAGGCACGCGCTTATAACGAGGCGAATCCGATCAACCCGCAGCGCGTCTTTTGGGAAATGTCGCCGCGCCTGCCGGACAACTGCATCATCAGCGCCGACAGCGGCTCGACCGCGGCGTGGTTCGCGCGCGATATCAAAATCCGCCGCGGCATGATGGCGTCGCTTTCCGGCAATCTCGCAACGATGGGACCGGGCGTGCCCTATGCGATCGCGGCCAAGTTCGCCTTTCCAGATCGGGTCGCGATCGCATGCGTCGGCGATGGCGCAATGTTGATGAATGGAATTAACGAAATGGTGACGATCGCAAAATACTGGCAGGAGTGGAGTGATCCACGATTAATCATCCTTGTGTTAAACAATCACGATTTAAACATGGTGACATGGGAGCAGCGCGTGATGGCGGGCGATCCGAAATTCGAGGCGTCGCAGGAAGTGCCCGACTTTCCATTCGCGCGCTACGCCGAGTTGCTCGGGCTCGAAGGCATTCGCGTCGACCAACCGGACCAGCTCGGCCATGCGTGGGAGCAGGCCTTTGGCTCACGGCGTCCTGTGCTCGTTGATGTTTACACCGATCCCGAGGTGCCGATGCTGCCTCCTCACATCACCTTTGAGCAGGCGAAGCATTTCAGCGAATCGCTCCTTCGCGACAGCGCTGCGCCGAGCATGCTGCGCGGCGCATTTCGCGATGCACTGGAGAGTTTTCTCCCGCATCGGAAATAGCGCGACCTGCTGTTCAGGTAGCTTTTGCCCGACGCGTCTAGTAATGATGGCGCGCGATGTCCTTGAGCGAAAAAACTGCAGACAATTCCTGGCGCGATTGCGGGCTCATCGTGCTCTTCTGGCTCGTTCCGGCGCTGTTGCTGTGCCCATTTGAAAACATCCCATACGTTGATGACTGGGCCTATGCATGGCCGGTCGAATGGCTGCTAAAACATCACGAACTCAGAGTGCTCGAATGGTCGAGCAGCCCTAACCTCACGCAAGCTTTGTGGGGCGCGCTGTTCTGCGTTGCGACCGGCTTCTCCTTTACAGCACTGCGTATCTCGACGTGGATTCTTTCGGCAGCCTGCCTTTGCGGCATCTATCTTTTGCTTCGCGAAATTCGCGTTGCGCGAGGCAACGCATTCATTGGAACAGCAGCGATTGCGTTGAATCCAATCTTCTTCAGTTTGTCGTTTACGTTTATGACCGATGTGCCGTTCTTAACGGCGATGATCTGGTCGGTCTATACGAACGTTCTGGGTCTAAATAGAAAGCGGCATCACTGGTTTTTCATTGCCGCGCTTCTGAGCGCAATGGCGATTAGCATTCGGCCGGTCGGCATAGCTATTCCAGCAAGTGCAGGATTACTCCTAGCCTGGAAGCGCAAGGAAATAGGAGTGAAACTTGAAACTCTATTTCTGGTTCTGTTTCCACTTCTAGCTACAGCACTCGTTGCATGGTGGTGGATTCATCACCGGCAGGTTAACGCCAATATTTCCGGCTTTCCCGGAATACCCAAGACCCGGTTGGTGTGGCTAAAATATGCGATGCCGACATTGCCTGGAGTAACCTTGAATGGACTTATCTTTCTGGCCGGAGCTGTGGGGATAAGCCTGTTACCGCTCACCTGCTCTAGTCGAATCGCCAACAAGCAAACCATCATTATTTTTGCAGCATTGCTGTTATTGGTGCTCATAGCTCATCTTTGCAGTGTCGGCTATTCGCTTCCGCTGAACACCGGATCCGCATGGGAATGGAACGGCATTAATTCTCCACAGGAACTGATTCCCAATCACACACCCATTCGCGATCCGGCAGGGCTGACGGCTGTCCTTTTCATCGCACTCGCTTCATCGGCAATTCTGATTGGCTGTTCAGTGAAGCAGCAATGGGAAGTTTCGAAGCTATTTCTCCTGCTATTGATCGTGCTGAGCTTTGCGGAAATGGTAGTCCTTTGGTTATTCAACGATCGCTATGCCTTACCCATCTTTCCTTTGGCGATCGCCCTGCTGCTTGCATCGGAATGTCAGCAGCGCACGTGGTTGGCGATATCCTCTCTATGCGTGTTCGCAGTTTACTCGCTTATTGGCGAACACAATGTGTGTAGTTACAACCATGCCGTCTGGAGCGCCGTGGCTGAGTTGCGCGCACGCGGGATTGGCGACAATCAAATCGATGGCGGCTACGTCGTAAATGGATGGTTGCACTATGCGCATCCCGAGAATGCACCGCGCGATGAAAGTGGTCAGGTTTATGTGGTAGGAATGACGACTACCTCGCGGACGCTACCTTTCCAAATCTCCGAAAAGCCGGTTGCCGGCCGAGAGCTGCTTGATACGATCAAATATAATCAATGGCTTGGACCCGGTGGTGAGTTATACCTTCTCAAGTGAGCGACGAGAGCAAGTTTCATCACAACGTGTATGTAATCCTGCTCGATAATGCCGTAGCAAAACATCCGTCCATTTTACGGCTCAATCCAAACCGCAATGCGGCCAAGCCGTGTATCTATGTCGGCATGACAGGGCTGCCGGTTGAGCACCGCTTTGAAAATCACAAAAACGGCTATAAGTCCTCCTGGGTTGTAGAAAAGTATGGGCTAAGGCTGATGCCGGAACTTTACGAACATCTAAATCCAATGCCTTACGAAGCTGCTGCACAAATGGAAAAGGAATTAGCTGATGATTTGCGCGCGGACGGTTATACCGTCACTGGCGGCACGTAGCTGCATTTAAACAATCCGAATCATGGTCAAAATCTCCATCCACTACACAGGCGATCTTCACTGTAACGCAACTCATGGCCCATCCGGCACAACACTCGCGACCGATGCGCCGGTGGATAACCAAGGCAAGGGCGAATCGTTTTCTCCGACTGATCTCGTCGCTACCGCACTAGGGACTTGCATGGCGACCGTCATGGGCATTTATGCGAGGAATCATCAACTCGATCTCGCCGGCATGTGGATCGAGGTGACAAAGGAAATGACAACGACTGCACCGCGTCGGATCGCGCGATTGGCGACGCAAATCTGGATGCCAGCCATTCCGGCTGAGCGCCGCTTAGCTCTCGAGCATACCGCGCACACGTGTCCTGTTCACAAGAGTCTGCACCCCGACATTGAGGCGCCCGTGCAATTTCATTGGGCATGATGGCGGATGGGGGGGGATTCGAACCCCCGGTGCCGGTGAAGGCACACACGCTTTCCAGGCGTGCACAATAGACCGCTCTGTCACCCATCCAGCGGAGTCGCACACGATGTTGCGATTTGCCGGAGAATTCAAGGGTGAATGGCTCGATGGGCGACAAAATCGTTCGAACGAATGACGAAAACCATCGAAGGAACGGCAAAAACTATCGAAGGAAACGGCAAAAGCCTCGAAGGTTTGGGCAGGTCGCTCGAAGGTTCTGGCGGGACGTTTGAAGGTTTTGCGGAAACCTTCGATCGAATGCCGAATATGTTCGAACCAATTCCGCAATCGTTCGAAGGAATTCTGAAAAGCTTTAAACGGATTTGGCGGACGTTCGAAGGAATTTGGAAAAGCTTCGAAGGAATTCGCGAAACCTTCGAAGGTTTTCGAGAAAAGATCGACCGTTTTGTGACTTGGTTCAGCGACAGCGTGTCTCACTTTACGAAAGCGACTGCGCCAGATAGCGCTACGCTGTCACAGTTTTTTCCGCCACCGAATCCATATACTGCTCAATCGTTTAGGGACTTACACCTAGATCATTACTTTGGTCTGCCCATTGCTAAGAGGGAATCGACAACCAGAGCGCTCATCAATACACACAGCGCACATTTAAGAAAGAATCCAACTTTATGGCAAAAATTTTAGGCATTGATTTAGGCACCACGAACTCCTGCATGGCGGTCATGGAAGGCGGCGAACCGGTGGTTCTCGAAAACTCCGAAGGCGCGCGCACGACGCCGTCGGTCGTCGCCTTTGCGAAAAATGGCGAGCGTCTCGTCGGGCAGGCGGCAAAGCGCCAGGCGGTGACAAATCCGCAGAATACCGTTTTCTCCGTGAAGCGTTTCATGGGTCGCAAATTCGACGAGGTGCGCGAGGAGGAGCATCGTGTTCCCTACAAAGTCGTCAAAGCCGCAAATGGCGACGCACATATTCAAGTTCAGGTCGGCGGCGAGACGAAGACGTTTTCTCCGCCGGAAGTTTCCGCGATGATTCTCGCGAAGCTCAAAGCTGACGCGGAAGCGAAGCTCGGCGAAAAAATCACGCAGGCGGTGATCACCGTCCCGGCATATTTTAACGATTCGCAGCGCAACGCCACGAAGGACGCGGGCAAGATCGCCGGCCTCGAAGTGCTCCGTATCATCAACGAGCCGACTGCGGCATCGCTCGCTTACGGCCTCGACAAAAAGAAGGACGAGGAGATCGCCGTGTATGACCTCGGCGGCGGCACGTTCGATATTTCCGTGCTGGAAATCGGCGAAGGCGTGTTCGAAGTGAAAGCGACCAATGGCGACACACACCTTGGTGGTGACGATTGGGATGCGCGCTTGATGGATTGGATCATCAAGGAATTCAAGACCGAGAGTGGCATCGACCTCTCGAAACAGCCCGATGCCGTGCAGCGCATCAAGGAGGAATCCGAAAAAGCGAAAATCGCGCTTTCGTCCTCGCAGGAATACGAACTTAATTTGCCGTTCATCACCGCGGATCAAACCGGGCCCAAACACATCCAGAAAAAGCTCACCCGCTCGAAACTCGAGCAGCTCACGGATGACCTTTTCGAACGCACGATCGGTCCAGTGAAGGCGTGCTTGAATGACGCAAAGCTCAGCGAAAAACAAATCAACGAGCTGGTCCTCGTCGGCGGCATGACCCGCATGCCGCGCGTGATCGAGACCGCGCGCAAACTCGTCGGCAAAGAGCCGCACAAAGGCGTGAACCCGGACGAAGTCGTCGCGATTGGCGCGGCGATCCAGGGCGGCGTGCTCAAGGGCGACGTGAAAGACGTGCTGTTACTCGACGTAACTCCGCTCACGCTCGCGATCGAGACTGCGGGCGGCGTCGCCACGGCGATGATCCCGCGCAACACGACGATTCCGACGCGCAAGTCGCAAATCTTTTCCACCTACAGCGACAACCAGCCCGGCGTGGAAATCAAAGTGCTGCAAGGCGAGCGTCCGCTTTCGCGCGACAACAAAAACCTCGGCACATTCCACCTCGACGGCATCCCGCCGGCCCCGCGTGGCGTGCCGCAGATCGAAGTCACCTTTGACATCGACGCCAACGGCATCCTGCACGTCTCGGCCAAGGACCTCGGCACCGGCAAGGAGCAGAAAATCTCCATCACCGGCAGCTCCGGCCTGAGCAAAGAGGAAGTCGAGAAGATGCAGCGCGAAGCCGAAGCCCACGCCGAGGAAGACAAACTCGCGAAGGAAAAAATCGAAGTCCGCAACAATGCCGACAGCCTCGCTTATCAGTGCGAGAAGCAGTTGAAGGAACTCGGCGATAAAGTTGCCGAAGACAAAAAGAAACCGATCGAAGAAGCGATCAATGCAGTTCGCGAAGCTTTGAAAGGCGACGACACCGACGCGATCAAGCGCGCCTACGAGGACTTGCAGAACAAGTTCCAGAGCGTGAGCGAAGACTTATACAAACAAGCCGCCGCGAACGCCCAGGCCGCCGGTGCAGGCCCGCAAGGTGGTCCGCAACCTCAAGCCGAACCGCAAGCCGGTGGCGCGAAGAAAGACCAAGGCGACGTCGTCGATGCCGAGTTCGAAGTCGTCGACGAGGACAAGAAAAAGTAACCGCTTTATCGAGACGAACCACACCCGCGTTGAGTCATCATCGCGGGTGCAGGTGTCTCGTTTAAAACCCAAACAAAACAACAAACAAAACGGAGGAACTAACTACCTACCATGGCAGCTAACATCAGACCTCTCAGCGACCGGGTGCTTGTGCGTCCGCTCGAGGAGAAAGAAACCAAAAAAGGCGGCATCATCATTCCTGACTCGGCTAAGGAAAAGCCGCAGGAAGGTGAAGTCGTGGCGCTCGGCACGGGCAAGATCGACGAAAACGGAAAGAAAGTCGATTTCACCGTGAAGAAGGGCGACAAGGTGCTCATCAGCAAATACGGCGGCACCGAAATCAAAATTGACGGCGAACAATATCTCATCATGCGCGAGGACGACATCCTCGGCATCATCGGATAAATCCCGCTGTTAACTAAAAACAACTAAAGGAACTTACTTACTAATTATGGCAGCTAAACAACTCCAATTCGACGAGAGCGCGCGTCAAGCGTTGCTTCGTGGCGTTGAGAAACTCGCTCGCGCGGTCAAAGCCACGCTTGGACCGAGCGGTCGCAACGTTATTCTCGACAAGAAATTCGGCAGCCCGACCATCACCAAGGACGGCGTTACCGTAGCAAAAGAAATCGAGCTCGAAGACCCGTATGAAAACATGGGCGCGCAGCTCGTTCGCGAAGTCGCGAGCAAGACCAGCGACATCGCTGGCGACGGCACCACGACGGCGACCGTTCTCGCAGAGTCCATCTACAAGGAAGGTCTCAAGAACGTCACCGCCGGCGCGAATCCTACCTCGCTCCAGCGTGGAATCACCAAAGCAGTAGAGGCAGTCACCAACGAACTCGCACGCATCTCGAAGAAGGTCAAAGACCGCACCGAGATCGCGCAGGTCGCGACTGTTTCCGCCAACTGGGACACCACGATCGGCGAGATCATTGCCGACGCGATGGATAAGGTTGGCAAAGACGGAACCATCACGGTGGAAGAAGCCAAGTCGATCGAAACGACCCTCGACGTCGTCGAAGGCATGCAGTTCGACAAAGGCTATCTCTCGCCTTACTTCGTGACCAATGCGGAGTCGATGGAAGCCAGTCTCGACAACGCTTACATCCTCATTCACGAGAAGAAAATCAGCAGCCTCAAAGACATGCTGCCGATCCTCGAGAAAGTGGCCAAGGGCGGTCGTCCGCTTTTGATCATCGCGGAAGATGTCGAAGGCGAAGCACTCGCGACGCTCGTGGTCAACAAGCTCCGTGGCACGTTGCAAGTCGCCGCTGTCAAAGCGCCCGGCTTCGGCGATCGCCGCAAAGCGATGCTCGAAGACATCGCAGTGCTCACCGGCGGCCGTTGCTTGACCGAAGACCTCGGCATCAAGCTCGAGAACATCACTCTCGACGACCTCGGCAAAGCCAAGCGTGTCACCATCGAAAAAGAAAACACCACGATCGTGGAAGGCGAAGGCAAGAGCTCTGACATCCAGGGCCGTGTCGCGCAGATCCGCCGCCAGATCGAGGAAACAACGAGCGATTACGATCGCGAGAAGCTGCAAGAGCGCCTCGCGAAACTCGCCGGTGGTGTCGCCGTCATCAATGTCGGCGCCGCGACCGAGACCGAGATGAAGGAAAAGAAAGCTCGTGTCGAAGACGCATTGCACGCCACGCGCGCAGCAGTCGAGGAAGGCATCGTCCCCGGCGGCGGTGTCGCTTTGATCCGTGCGCAGAAAGCGCTCGACGCACTCCAGCTCGAAGGCGATGAAGCCATCGGCCTCGCAATCGTGCGCCGCGCTGTCGAAGCCCCACTTCGCCAGCTCGCCGATAACGCGGGCCAGGAAGGCGCGCTCATCGTGCAGGAAGTCAAGAAGCGCAAAGGCAACGAAGGCTACAACGTCGCCACCGGCGAATACGTTGACCTCGTGAAAGCCGGCGTCGTTGACCCGACCAAAGTCACCCGCAGCGCGCTGCAAAACGCAGCCTCGATCTCGGGCCTGCTCCTCACGACCGAAGCAGTCGTGACCGAGCTGCCGGAGAAAGAGAAAGCTCCCGCAATGCCCCCGGGCGGCGGCGGCATGGGCGGAATGGACTACTAAGTCGCGAGACTTAGCTAAGTAAAGCTAACACTAACAAGCAGCCGGACTCGAAAGGGTCCGGCTGTTTTGCTTAACGATAGTGAGGATACTGATGGGATAAGTTGAAGCCGCTAAAAATAGACGCTCAACTTCGTAAGAGCTTCACAATGCGATAAACTCTCTCAAGTCGGCGCTGAGGTTCAGCGCTTGAGTAACCCCAATAACATCGCCAGCGCTCCTCGCCTGACAGCGAACGATAAAACTCCCGCTCAGCGCGATCCGCTTCCGCAAAGCTGCGGAACCTGCAACGGACTTAATCACGTCACCAAATATACCAACTCCATCCGCGAACCCTCCCGCCAAATTTGCCTGCGCTAACCCAACCGGTAAACGATCCGGGCCTTGCTCAAATCGTAAGGCGACATCTCGATCTTCACACGGTCGCCGGTGGTGAGACGAATAAAGCGCTTGCGCATTTTGCCGGAAATGTGCGCGAGGACTTCGTGTTTGTTGTCGAGCGCGACTTTGAACATCGTGCCGGCGAGCACGGACATGATTTTGCCTTCGGTTTCGATAGTTTGTTCGGCCATGAGGAGAGTGGTTTTGGTTTTTAGAAAAACAAAGCGAGGCCCGTGAAGGACCTCGCTTCGCAAGTTTTTCGTTGTTTTGGTTTAGCGGCGTGAACCGGCAAACGAACGGTTGCCCGACGGACGCTCTTCGCGTGCGCGTGCTTCGTTCACGGTGAGCGGACGACCGCCCACGCTTTTGCCATGCATCGCGGAGATCGCTGCCTGGCCTTCGCTGGCGGTGCCCATGGTGACAAATCCAAAGCCGCGCGAGCGACCGGTGAATTTATCCTGGATGAGCGCGGTTTCTTTGACGTCGCCGTATTGTGAGAAAAGATCCTGGAGATCGTTCTCGGTGGTATCGAAGGACAGATTGCCTACGTATAGTTTCATATGTTTTGAGTTAAGGAATCATTGGCTGCTTCAAAGCTGTTCCCGCGAATCGGGTTTCAAATCACCAATGAGAAAACTCACCTGGACGATCTTCCATGCTGCGAACAAGAACAAATCTACCTAACAGGTTGGGACTATGCATCCGTTTCGGATTAACACAAGGGAAATCTTTCGCGCCGTTTCTTTTCGCAGCGCGATGAATTGCTGGAACGCGCCGCGATTTGCATGGAGATTGATGAAATGACCGCGCCGAAAACTCCGATCAAATCTTTGCTGCTCGAGGAAATCGAGACGCACCTCATTGCGCTCGGCCAGCGGAAATATCGTGCGCAGCAGGTCGTGCAGTGGCTTTATCAAAAGCGCGTCAAAGCCTTCGCCGAAATGAGCGACCTTCCCGCCGCATTGCGCGAACAGCTCGATGCCGGGTTCGCCTTCGACGTCCTGCAGCCGATCCGCAAAACCGGTTCGCGCGACACCACGCAAAAATTTCTCTGGCAGCTCGTCGATCGCAGCTTGATCGAATCCGTCCTCATCCCCGCCTCGCCCGCGCTTTACGGCGAAGCTTCCGATCGCCGGACGATCTGCGTTTCCACACAAGTTGGCTGCGCCTACGGCTGCAAGTTTTGCGCGAGCGGACTCGATGGCTTTTCACGCAACCTGCACGCCGGCGAAATCGTCGACCAGATATTGCGCGTCGAGGAACTCAGCGGCGAAAAAATCAATAACATCGTCTTCATGGGAATGGGCGAACCGCTCGCGAACTTCGACAACCTCCTGCGCGCCCTCCAGATCATCAACGCGCATTGGGGCATCGGCATCGGCGCGCGCCACATCACCGTCTCCACCAGCGGACTCGCCCCGCGCATTCGCGAACTCGCGGACCAGCCACTGCAAATCCGTCTCGCCATCTCCCTGCACGGCGCGACCGACGAAGTCCGCGAGCAAATCATGCCCGTGAACCGCAAATACAACCTCGCCGCACTGCTCGACGCCTGCGCCTACTGGCAGGCGCGCAAAAAACAACGCCTCACCTTCGAATACATCCTCATCCACGGCGTCAACGACACTCCCGAGCAAGCCCACGCCCTCGCCGTCCACGCCAAACGCCTCGAAGCCAAGGTAAACCTCATTCCCTACAATAAAGTCGAAGGCCTCCCATGGGAACGCCCGCCCATCCCGCGCCAAAACGCCTTCCTCCACATCCTGAAAACCGCCGGAGTCGTCGCCACCATCCGCCGCGAAAAAGGCCACGACATTGACGCCGCCTGCGGCCAGCTCCGCCTGCAGACACAGCGGGAGCTGCAGGCGGTATAGGTGTCAAGCCATCGCCTACCTCGCTTTTTAATGCATTGACCGGCGGCTGGAACTCATCTGCACGGTGAGGAAATAGCGACGATTCGATGCGTCGCGATTTTGCCTTTGAACTTTGTGGAAGGAACGACGATTTTCTCAGTCCCGTGCGTTACCTGAAAGTCTCACTGCTCGTCGGCCTGGTGGCCTGCTTGATCGTCGCCGTGCTTTATGAGATGGGCGCGTTCCTGCGCGTCGATCTCGGGCTGTGGAGTTTTCTCGGGCGCGTGTCATCACCGCCGGCAAAGCGGTCGCTGCTGGAATACGTTGCGTTTGTCACACTCGCGTTTGGAATCGCGTGGACGACTATCGATATCAGCCGGCTGTCGCTAAAGCTCGTCGTCGCAGCCGCGGCGCTGGCGCAGGCGATCTCGCTCGCGTGGGTGCTGAATTTATACCACGTCTTTTTTTCGCCGTTCGCGCCGGGGCTTGCGACGGTCCTGAGTTTCGCGGGTGCCCTTGCCTACGCGCGCAGTCACGCGGGCGGGCGCAAGCGGACGCTGCAGCTCATCTTTGGCGAACGGCTTTCGCGGAAAAATTTCTACGCGCTGGTGGATGCGAGCGCGCCGCTGAATTTCGACGGCGAGATGCGCGAGGCGACGGTGGTCGTGTGCGAGATTTTCAATCAGGAGGAGCTGATGGATGCGCTGCCGACGGCGGATTACGTTGCGATGACGAATCTGCTTTTGCGCAACGGTGCCGATTTCCTCGTCGAGCGCGGCGGTTATCTCGATGAGTGCGACGGCGAGAGTCTGCGCGTGATTTTCGGAGCGCCGCTCGCCGATGCGGACCACGCGCGCATCGCCTGCGAAGCCGCGCTGGAGCTGGTCCAGCGGCTCGATAACCTCAACCGCGAGTGCGACGCGAGATGGCACAAGATGCTCGATTTTCGCATCGGCGTGAACTCGGGCGAGATGGTCTGCGGCGTCTACGGTTCGCACCGGCTCGGCACGTTCAGCGTCGCCGGCGAGCCGGTGGAATTTGCGCGCCGATTGTGCTCGGCAAATATGATCTACGGCTCGCGTGTGCTGGTTGGCTCGACGACGTTCGAGTTCGCGAGCGACGCGGTCGAGGTGCGGCCAATGGAGTTGGTGCGGACGCGCGATGAGCGGACACGCGAGGAAGTTTACGAGCTGCTCGCTTTAAAAAATCACCTCTCCGCCGACGATCTGCAGCGGCGCGATTTGTTTTGGAAAGGCATCATCTACTACCGCGAGCAACTCTGGGATGATGCGCTCGATCATTTCCGCGCCGCGCTGCCGAACGGCGGGCTTGATGCGCCGCTCGATTTTTACATTCGCCGCATCGAGCAGCTCCGCGCCGGCCTGCCCACGCTCGAGTGGCAAACCGGGCGCATCTAAGATTTGAAACGCGTCGAATATCCGCCGGCGATCAAGGAATTGGTCGCGCAACTCAAGCGTATGCCGGGCATCGGCCCGCGCAGCGCGGAACGCATCGCGCTCTGGATGACGCAATCGCGCGACGCGCGCACGCCGGAAATCGCGAACGCGATCCGCGCAGTGGCCGAGCAGGTGCGGCCATGCCCGCAGTGCGGATTTTTTACCTCCGAAACGCTGTGCGAAATCTGCGCGGACGAATCGCGGACAAACGAGCAGTTATGCGTCGTCGAGCAGGCTACGGACATTTTGCCGCTGGAACGCACGGGCGTGTTTCGCGGGCGTTATCACGCGCTTGGCGGACGCATTTCGCCGCTCGATCACATCGGCCCTGAACAACTCCGGATCGATGCATTGATGCAACGCGTTAAACAAGAACAACCGCACGAAGTGATCCTCGCGCTCGGTGCGGATGTCGAGGGCGAAGCGACCGCAAACTATCTCGCAGAGCTGCTTCGCGAGTATCCGGTCAGCGTCACGCGCATCGCGCAAGGTCTGCCCGCCGGCGGCGGACTCGAGTCGGCTGACGAACTCACGCTGAGCCGCGCACTCAGCGGTCGAATCAAGCTCGCCTAATACTCGTTCTTCCCGTGAAACCGGTGCTGCGGAGATCGAGCGAATCGCACTGGTAATGGCCGATGCAAACGGCAGGAACATCACTTTTGAATCACGCGCGCTGCCGCTCGCGGGTTGCGACATCGAACGGCCACTACTATTTAGCGCGAGATGTCCGACTGGCTCAGGATGCGGAAACCGTGGCTGCGGAGCACGGCGCAGGCGCATTCCTCGTCCTCGACGTGCAGCGCGAGCGCGCAATTGCCGCGCGGGCGGGTGAGGAGCGCGTAGCTGCCGTGGATGTTCACCTCTGCCATGAGCAGCGCGGTGAGGAGCTTGCCGAGTTCGTTCGCGCCTTCCTTTAGCTCCACGACGACTAGGTCGCAAATCGAGCACGGGATTTCCTGCATCGCAAAGAGCTCCTGCACGCGCTCGGGATCGCTGACGACGACGCGCACGATGGCGGCGTCGGCGGAATCCTGCACGCTGAGCGCGAGGACGAGCACGGCGTGGTCGTTGAGCATTTTGACGACGTCGAGCAGCGCGCCAACTTTGTTTTTCAGGAAAATCGAGAACTGCTTTACGCGTGGGCCTTCGAGTTTTTCGGTCGTGCGGGATGATTCAAGCGGCATGTTATTTATACGAGTAGATGAGACAAAAATTGGCAGGCTCGCCCTCGAGTTCCTGAACGCGAATGTAGTAAGCACCGCTCGCGTCGGGCGAAAATCCGGCGGCGGCTTTCGCGTCGTCCTGATACGGTTCGGACTCGATGGCTTTGCCGGTTTCGTCGAAAATAGTGACGGCGAGTTTCTTCGCTTTTTCATTCGCGCCGACGGAAAACCAATACTGGTTTCCGGCGTAAAGATTCACCTGCACAAATAGCGATTCTTTCGGATGGATAACGCCGGAGAAACTTCCGTCGCGCAGCTTGAAGCCGTCATTCGAAAACGCGCCGGCGAGATCGAGCACGGTTTTGCGCGCGGCGACTTCATCGTCGGTTGAAGCGCAAAGCGGCGACAAAGCCACGAGGGGAAAAAGGAGCAGCGTGACGATGCGTTTCATTTTTTCGTGATCTCCTCCACAAGTCCGTCCGCGGCCGTTTTCAGCTTTTTCACGTCGTCGACAGTCGGTGTTTGCTCACGCGGAAAGGAAACCAGTTGCTCGATTTCGACGAGCCTTTTTCGCACGCCTTTGACGACGTCCTCCGACTGCACTTTGGGCGGCAGCGTGTCGATTTTAGCGCGGAGAAAACTGACGATCGCCGGCTGGCGCAACAGCTTCGCAGCGGCGGGCGAATAGTTTTGCGCAATCCAGCCGCTGACGACTTCCGTGCCGCGAATCCAGCCGCCGAGTGTGACAAGCGTGACAAGGTCGTTGTCGTGCTGCTCTTCCATCGCGAGCTTCACCTCGTTCTGAGTCGCCTCCAGCTCTTCTTTTAGCGCGCTCCATTCGTTGTTCTCGGCAAAATCGGTGATGCTCTTGCCGCGGCGCAGCACATTTTCGCTGACACCGAGTGTTTTCGCTAGTGTGACAATGTCTTTACCGATGTTTTTAACCTGCTGGCTGTCCTCGGCCTCGACCGCAAGATAACCGTCGGCGATCAGTCCGCCGAGATTGAGCGCGATTTGCGGCCGGCTGGTGAACGCCGTCGGAATCGGCGGACGATATTGCTGCTGCCAGTTCGGCTTGCCGACTTTGTTCAGCGCGGTCATCAGCTCACCCGGCGTCGGGATCGTGAGCGCATCGACACGCGCGGCTTTCGCCATTTCGTCAGACGACATTTTCGGAGCGCTGGCCGCGAAGCCGCACGATATGAACATCGCAAGGACGATGAACAAAACGCTCCGGCTAAAAATCATCCCGAACTTTAGACCAAGCGCAACAAACGTGTCAGCAGCGAATGTCGGGCATTTAAGATTTACGATTTATGTTCTATGATTTCTCTTCCGAGTCCGCTCGCGCTTTACGCAATCACCAATTTTTAATCCAACTTCAATGACCGCCATGGCTGACAAACCGGAGAAACTCAAAATTGCGAATCGCGAATTCACCTCGCGGCTCATGCTCGGCACGGGCAAATTTTCGTCGAACGACCAAATGGCCGCCGCGCTGGAGGCGAGCGGCGCCGAGATCGTGACGGTCGCGTTGCGGCGCGCCGATTTGACGGGCAAAGGCGACGCGTTCGCGAACATTCTCGATTTCATCGACCCGAAAAAATATCTGCTGCTGCCGAACACGAGCGGCGCGATGAATGCGGAGGAAGCGGTGCGACTCGCGCGGCTCGCGGTCGCCGCCGGGCTGCCGAATTGGGTTAAGCTCGAGATTCATCCAGACCCGCGCTATTTGCTGCCGGATCCGATCGAGACGCTGCGCGCCGCAGAGATTTTGGTCGCGGAAAATTTCGTCGTTCTGCCTTACATCAATGCCGACCCGATTTTAGCGAAACGTTTACAGGACGTTGGCACCGCGACGGTAATGCCGCTCGGCTCGCCGATTGGTAGCAATCGCGGAATCGAAACGCGCGCGCAGATCGAAATCATCATCGAGCAAGCGACCGTGCCCGTGGTCGTCGACGCCGGACTCGGCGCGCCGAGCCAGGCTGCGGAGGCGATGGAAATGGGCGCATCGGCGGTGCTCGTAAACACTGCGATCGCGATTGCATCGAGTCCGGTGCGGATGGCGCAGGCATTTAAAAAAGCTGTCGAGGCGGGGCGCGATGCTTACGAAATCGGCGTCGCCGCGCCGCTCGCAACCGCGTCAGCGACGAGCCCGCTGACTGGATTTTTGCACGCGAGTTAAATCGGAAACGCAACAACAGCGGAGCCGGCACTGATTTCTTCGCCGGGCGCGAGTCGCACGAGTGCATTGCTCTGGCTGAGGCCGAAAAGCGCGTGCGATTCCTGCCGGCCAAACGGTGTGAATTCGGCGTCAGTAAATTTTCCGCGGAGATAATGCGGACGATCGCCGTCGTTGCGCAAATCGCGCGTGGTAATCGCGCGCAGTTTTTCCGACGACAACTCACGCGCGCCGGCCATTTTTAACAGCGCCGGACGCACGAAGCAGAAAAATGTGACGAAGCTCGAAACGGGATTTCCCGGCAGGCCGAAAATTTTGCACGCACCGCAGCGTCCAAACAAAAACGGTTTACCCGGCTTGATCGCCACGCGCCAGAGATCGAGTTCAGCGCCGAGATTTTTGAGTTCGCTTTTGACGTAATCGCGCTCCCCCACCGAGACGCCACCGCTGACGATCAGCGCATCGTGCTGCAAACCTTCCGCGAGTTTCGCGCGCAACGGCTCAGGCTCGTCCCGCGCGATGTCGAGATTCGCCGTGTTTGCGCCGGTTGCCGACGTGAGCATTTCGAGCATCACGCCGTTGCTTTCGTAAAGCTGACCGGGCGCAAGCGGCTTCCCCGTCGGAACGAGTTCGTCACCGGTGGAAAGAATTGCAACGCGCGGATTCTTGCCCGCGGAAATTTCCGCGATGCCTTGCGAAGCGAGCAGTGAAGCGAGTCGCGGCGTGATGCGCTCTCCGCGCGACGCGATTTTTTGGCCTTCGGCAAGATCAACGCCGCGTTGTCGAATGTTTTCGCCAACTTCAACTTCGCAATTCGCAATCATGCATTCGCCATCAACGCGCACGTCCTCCTGCATGATCACCGCGTCCGCGCCGCGCGGAATTGGCGCACCGGTAAAAATGCGAATCGCCTCGCCATTCCCAAGCGCCAATTCACGATCCACGCCGGCCGGTTGTTCGCCGACCACGCGCAATCGCGCTCCCTTCACACATTCGCTTGCGCGCACGGCGTAGCCATCCATCGACGAATTGTTAAACAATGGCATCGCCAGTTTCGCGAAAAATTCTTCGACCAGAAATCGCCCACGCCCATGTGTGAGCGTGATTCTTTCCCAGCCGATCGGCTCGATTGCAGCAAGAATTTTCGCGAGCGCCTGTTCTTCGCTGATCATTCGTAAACAAGATCGCCGCGATGCGGCGCTCCTTTGACAATATCCGCAGTGATAAACGGGCGTTTGCGCTCGGGACTGACTGCGAGCACCGCCGTTTCCTGGCCGTCAGCGAAGCTTTTCAGTGCCGAGCCGGCGGCCGGGGT